>Ga0307453_100019_pt1 | contig 14748 bp, 9 predicted proteins | sample Goafecreptomycin_20_FD_204472 | JGI IMG/M metagenome (GOLD analysis project Ga0307453, IMG submission 204472) | Metatranscriptome of enriched fungal communities from goat fecal pellet, Isla Vista, California, United States - Xylan, Gen2, Rep 3... ... | reverse complement strand
TGGGGTGCGTTTTGCGGGAGTGGCGGAACTGGTAGACGCGCACGTTTGAGGGGCGTGTGGTTACACCGTACGAGTTCAAGTCTCGTTTCCCGCACCAAGAAAAAACGCCTTTTGTCGACAGACAAAAGGCGTTTTTTTGAATAATTCAAATGAATAATAAATGCAGAAGAAAAGATAACACGGGAAATTTTTTATATTCCATCAGCAAAAATCATGACAAGGAGGGAAGTATGAATTCGGATATGTGCGTGATGTGCGACGACGGGATAATAAACATCCGCGTCGGTGCGATAATAATGAAAGACGGCAAGGTGCTTATGGTTGAAAAATCAAACCATGATTACTATTATTCTGTCGGCGGGCGGATCAAGTTCGGCGAGAGGGCAGAGGACGCCGTTGTACGCGAGGTCTTTGAAGAAACGGGCGCAAGACTTGACGTGGACAGGCTTCTTTACGTCGCCGAAAACTATTTTATCGGCGATTTTCCCGCAAAAGCGGGAAGGATAGTTTACGAATTATCGTTTTATTATCTTATGAAAACTCCGCGCGATTTTGAGCCGACGTGCCAAAGCGTTACTGAGGACGGATACAGCGAGTTTTTGCGCTGGGTCGATCTTGACACTGACAAAACGATATACCCCGCTTTCTTCAAAACGGAGCTTTTGTCAATTACCGACGGTGTAAAGTTTTTCTCGATCGACGAAAGGCAAAAAAACGATCAAAAATAAAACGTCTATTTTTTGATTACATCTTGACAAAACCACCGATATGCGGTAAAATATATTTTGCGGTTTATGCAAAAGCACCGCCTCGGGAAGCCGCCCGTGTAAAAATACGGCATTATATTTGCGGGTGTGGCGGAACTGGTAGACGCGCAAGATTCAGGTTCTTGTATCAGCAGTGATGTGTGGGTTCAAGTCCCTTCACCCGCACCACGATAAGTGGACGCTTTATGCGTCCACTTTTTTTGCATAATCGGCGGAAAACGGCGTATAATCTGGCTTTTTCGGTCGTTTTTATGCAAAAACGGAGCAAAAAAGCAGACACACGGCGTCCATTTATTTTTTCGTCCTTTGCGCAAAGAAAAGAGTAATCGTTGGATTATGGGTGTAATCGTTGGATTATGGGGTAATCGTTGGATTATGGAGTAATCGTTGGATTATGGAGTAATCGTTGGATTATCCCTTTTTGCCCGAAATGCGGCCGTTTTCAACAAGATCTCTCCGCCGTTTTCGCCGGAATCGTCAAATCGGTAGAATTTGCAAAACAGGACTTCCAATTCGGAAAGATCTATGGTAATACATAGGATAAAAAACGGAGGTCCAATTTTTATGCGCGTCACCGTCCGCCCTGCTGTCAAGTTTCCCGATATGATCCGCCCCAAACGCGTGGCGGCATACTGTCGGGTCAGCACCGAACAGGAGATACAGTATCATAGTCTGGAGATACAGAAAAAGTATTTCACGGATGAGATCGCCGAAAAGGTGAACTGGATCTTTGTCGGCGTGTATGCGGATCAGGCGTCCGGCAGGCACAACAAGAAGATGAAAAATTTCCAGAGGATGATGCGGGACTGCCGCGACGGCAAGATCGACCTGATCCTTGTCAAGTCGGTCAGCCGTCTGGGACGGAACACCGTCCAATTCCTGCAAGCCTGCGGAGAGTTGAACCGCCTCGGCGTGGACGTGTTCTTTGAAGTGGAGCGGCTGCACATCAACGATCCCGACGCCATCCGGCTCCTGACCATTTACGCGAGCCTTTTTCAGAACGAGAGCGAAGACAAGAGCGCGGCGATCCGTTGGAGTTTTCGGGTACGGTTCCACGACGGCAGTTCCGGCTTTGCCGACCGCGTCTGCTACGGATACACGCAGGACGAGGACGGAAACCTGATCCCCGACCCGGCAAGAGCGGAGATCGTCCGGGCGATCTTCACATGGCATAAAGACGGCCTGTCGCTTCGCGCGATCACGGCACAACTGAAAGAACACGGGATTCCCTCTCCGCGAGGGAATCCCGTTTGGCATATTGAGACCGTTCGTAAGATTTTAAACAACGAGAAGTACTACGGCGACGTCCTGCTCCAGAAGACCTACGTTTCCGACTACTTCACCGGCAGGCAATCCCCCAACAACGGCGAACTGGATCAGTATCTCATCAAGGGGCACCACGAGGGGATTGTAATAAAAGGAAAATAGTCGCTTTAGCTTAAAGTGCGCCAGCGGTCTATTGACAACTCTCAACACTTCCGATGGCATTCAAGGCGCTTGCAAGTTCTCTTTTAGGCTTTTTGATTTTTGATTTATATTCCAAATTGTTGATAAGAATGTCAACACAATCTTCATCAGTAAGCTTTGTGATAACATCAAGCTTCAATCTGGCTCTCGACGTTCCGACATAAAATACCAAAACATTTTTTGAATTAAATGTGTTTCCGTCAACATCTATTAGTATGACTGCATCCGCTTCAAGTCCTTTAAACTTCCTACATGTTGTAAACCGATATTTATTGCGATAAATCCCGTCTTTGCACTTATCAAATATAACGCTTTCATTTTCGGTTTTACAAGTCAAAATCACGATATCGGAATATCCGTCCGATTTTAGTTCATCAATAGAGGTGTCAATTTGCTTCAAAACACTTTCGTCAGAAACGCAAAAACGCAGCTTCGCCGGCGTTCCTTTAACGCAGCCTTCAAGTAAAAGCGGTTTTCTAACGGTTACTGGTCTCAAAGACGTTGTGGCAATGTTTTCGGTATTACGGCAATTTCTGTATAAAGTTAATTTACAATCCGCATCTTCAATGAATTTCGGCATATGGTCAGATTGAATCATTTGAAGTCTGTCGTAGAATACATAAAACGTGCCGTTTTCAGGTTTTGTGTCAATAATAATCTCTTTGATTTGTTGTAAAATATCAGCTTCATCAATGGCATCTATGCCGAAATCCTGACCTTCATCGACAATTACATGTTGATACGGAAATGACTCAGACAGATACATATCTTCAAGGCAAGTCTTTAATCGGGCATAATCGGGTGTGGGTGTACTACACATTTTGCAAGCCAGACCGGAAATGGTATAATAATCCACATTATCGTCGGGATAATTTTCCGAGAGGTATGTTTTTAGTTTATTGTTATAGCAGAGAAACAGGACTTTTTCGCCTTTAATTGCGTGGCGATGTGCTTTTTCAACCGCTATCATGGTTTTTCCCGTACCGGCAGCTCCGTTTATAACTGCGGTCTTTTGTTCTGTGAGAAAGTTCAAAATGCCGGCTTGTTCATTTAATAGACGATGAAACACGATTTTTTTCAAATCGTTGTCAAATGATGTCGTAGGGAAAACATTAAACTGCGGGCAAAAGACCTCTCTGATTATTTTTTTCTCGTCATACTCGCTCAAATCTGTTGTAATGCCATTCGGTAATTTCATTTCAAAAATACGGTCTATGTACTTTTGCGGTTCTTCAAGAGCCTCTTTGGTTAAAACAATGGCTTTATCTGCTTCTGACGGCAAAGTCATTGCCCTGAGTTTTGCGTCATTTACAGAAGGAAACCATACCGCATGAAGAAATTTGCATCGACTCAACACACCGGAGAAGCTGCTTTTTTCAAAAAAATGAATAAGTTTGTACTTGTTTGAAGACGCTTGATTAAAAGGCCCGCCGTTATGCATTGGATCTCCGCTTGAATAATACCAATAACCGTTTTCATATTTGACTTGTCCGGCTTTTGCTTCAAGGCATAAAACACCAAGTTTACGGTTAAAAATAATGAAATCCGTCTCACTCTCTCGAAGCATATTATCGCTAACGGTTGTAATCCTAAAAGAATGAAATACATAATAGTCATCCGAAAGCAGTTTTAATGCATCGAACATTAGCCCTTCTTGGCTTGCGGGATCAAAATGATGCGGCTTTTCCGGTATCATTATTGCCATATTATTTCTCCTTAATTGCACTCAATACATCTGTTGCTTTGACTTCCGCATCATCTCCGCAAAAGCATTTCCAATCCCCTGACACAACCGAATCGTATATATCTCTGTCATCAGCGGAAAAATACATAACTTTTGATTTTTTCCAAAGCAACGTCACTTTTTGCTTTTCGTCGACTCCGACAATCATAAAAGAACAATCGAAAACTGGCTTCTCTTTTTCGGAAAAATCTCCGGACAGTTTCCTCAAATCTTCAAGCAATGCCTGTTCCGTTACGTTGTCGGTCCAATCTTTTACGGTTTTCCATATGTCATCATAAGGGACATCACTCATATCGGTCCCGACTTCGGGAATGATTATTTGAGTTTGAGGGGCATTCCCCCGCGATAACTCATTTGAAGGATCGCCTTTGTCTCGACCCCATGATTTGTTGCCGTAAATCTGTTCATAGAACAATCCCAAGCGGTTATTGTCATATGTTCCGATTACGGTACCCCGATCCAGAAAAATATTAAATTCTTCGCAACTCGTTTCGGGGATAAGAGTACACGAATAGCAAGCAGCCAGATTAAGAGAGTCTCGCCCCTGGCCGAGACTCAAGGAACAGACAGGGTCATTTGAACAAGTCACGCTTGATTCAATGGCTTTTTTGAAAATGGCGGGAAAAGTATCCGGATAACCTTGGCGAACCAGTCCCCCGAGGGTACCTTCCGAATCTCCGCTGGCTGTATAAATCAATATCCCGGACATATCTTTTCCCTCGGCACTCTCGCTACAATAAATTCTTTCTTTCAAGGAAGCAATACTATATCCGCACTCAAAACTGAGTTGTTTTATCAGCAGGTGCGAAATTGTATGTAAAAGAACAAATTTACCGGTAACGGTTCGCGGATTATTGGATCCGATAAATGACTTTTTATAATTTTCGTTTAATCGGTCAATTCGATCCTGAAGCTTTTCATTACCGTTTCGCCACTTATTGATTGCATCAGAATCAAATTCAATGAAAATACCTTCTCCGCGAACTTCGTAAGCCGGATACCAATTTGTTTCCGGTTCTTTTACCGAAACAACATTGACTTGTTTTCCGACGGGTTCGGACTTATCGGCGGGCTTAATTCTTGAAAACCCGGTTAATGCTTGTACTTCGCGAATTTTGTGAATTAGCGAGATTCGCTTGATGAACGGTAAATCATATGCTGCAATATTGGTTGATTCTCTTTGAAAATCTCCGTATGCGTCTTTACCGAAAGAAATTTCACCGCTTAATGCGTCATACTCTTCAGCCCTGTATTTAACACTTAATGTGCTGTATTCTTCATCCGCCGATTGCCTCCATTTGCGTTCAAGAATCGGTTTGACTTTATCTTCGGAAACTCCGATTTCCAAACCGATACGATTTGAGTATGTGGTTATTTGAGCAACAATAAAAGCATCTTTAATTTCTTGTGTTAAACCAGGAGTCCGCATAAAAGCGGTTATTGTATTTTTGCATTCGATAAACGCGTTGCTGTCTTCGATTTTTCTCGTTAACAGACTGGAATACGGAGGAATGACCAGTGAACTTGCAGTAACCGGAAAATAAACAGACGAGCTGCCGCGTTGGAGGACTTTGGGATAATTTGCGCAAGACTCCTTTTGGTTTTTCCACGGATGTCTTCCGGTACAAGTAAATCCGTATTCATACCTGTATTTTTTATCGAGTTCTTCAAGTTTATCCTTATCAAAAGCCCCCTTAAGTGTGGCCTTTGCACGGCAGTTTTCACAAGTTATGACCAAACCTTCAAGACCTTCGGTTGAGGAGGCTCCTGTTTTGAAAGTTAGCGAAGGATGATCACATATCTTTTTTGCACCGCCGAGATTTTGGCAATGTACCCATTTTACCCACGGGAAGTCATCAATATGGCCATGCTCACAGACAGTTACAATACGCGCAACAACCAAATCCTGATTACATGACGGACAACGCATATGTTTAACCATATTCGGATCGTTTTCTGCATATTTCCGGGCTTTCCGCTTGTAATCGTCAATCCAGAGTTTTAACGGTTGAAATCTTCTGCATTTCGGACAAAAATACCATTCGGGAAAACGCGCATACGATATTCCTTCTTTGCATCGGATATCATCTTTTCCGCCCGGCATGCCGAAATAATCAACATGTAACGCTTTTTCGAGACGTTCATCATGGATTTGAATGACACGTTCCTGCCAATACTCCGGCGCCGCCGTCATAAGCGTCTGATCGGGAAAATCTACCATAGCGCCTACCCCGTATTGTAAAACCGCTTGCGCGGCTCTTACCGAGTGGGTAATGCTATTCAGTTGTATTTTTGAAGCAGCGTCAAGTCCCATGGATTAATCCTCCCAAACTAACACATTTCCTGAAACGGAACTGTCAACATTGCGCATGGATGTCATCGTATCAAACGCAGAGTCAGAACGATTTGTATTAAACACTTTCAACAAGCGTCCTTCTCCGTTTTGTGGGTATTTTGTCATATATTTTTCCCCATATACGAAATGGTTTTCATCAAAGCCTTCGGCAATACGTTCCCACTCATCAACGATCGCATCAATTTCATTTGCTACAACGGCGCTATCGTCGCGCATGTCGGAATTCAATCGACTGATAATTGATGAATCCCGCGCGACTATATAACTGCGAATTTTAGATATGCACTCCGAGTATTCTTTGCGGGTAAAGGCTGCAGCTCCGCTTTCCGGCAACAAGTCGGCATTTAAGTGTCGCAGAAGAGCTATAACGATAGCGTGCAACGCCCGTTCGCGTGCAGGTTTGGAAAAAGGCGTGGCTCCCGTCGGTTCAACATACTTGTAAAATGATTCGTGATATGGCTTGAATTGCTCATAGTGAGACCTGTCACGGCTCTTCGATCCGTCATACATAGCAAAAGCAACCCCCGGGAAGGAGCGTCCGATTCGGCTCGACGCCTGAATGTATTCGCTTGTAAGTTTCGGCTGCCCGACGAGAAGCATAACATTCAAACGGGCAACGTCAATACCGACGGATATCATATTGGTCGCAAGCAGAACATTTGAAGCATATCGCTTGCTTTCAATATTCTCTTTTGAATAAACGAGTTTTTCTAACTTGTCAAGTGTTTCGTTTAACTCAGTCGTGGAAACCCGGCTTGTCAGTTCGTCCGCCCCTGCGATCATTCTCGCGTCTTTTGCCGTCCCGAGGCGATACGCCGAACGCTTAATAAAGTCTTTTACGTCGTCATCAACAAGCGTCGAACATTTTCCGAGATCTTTTAAACTGTTGAAATACACCGTCAACGTCCAAAACTTGTCCTTGATTTCATCGGAAAGATCCATCGTATTGATTTTTTGCAATAATGCCGCGATAGAACGTACTTCCATCATTGCTTTTGTTTTACCGGAAGGCATTAATCCGACATACAATCTGCCGTATTTGTCGGTTTCATAGTTAATAGTCGATTCTCTGGCAAAGAATGAATCCTCGGCGTCCAATCCGGGATGAGGGAACTGCGCGACTTCTCTATCATAAAGCGCAGAGCATTGCTCCGCGGCTCTGCGAATGGTTGCAGTCGAAGCAACAATTTTAGATTTTACTCCCTTTGAGCCGCACAATGCATCAATAGCCGTTTCATACAGTCCCACCATCGTACCGAGCGGTCCGGATATTAAATGTAATTCATCCTGAATAATCAGTTCCGGTGAACGATTCCCGCTGTTTAAGCCGAAAAATGCTCCGATATCCTTTTTCCAAGGTAGCATTGCGAACTTATCAACGGTTCCGAACAAAAGGGTAGGTGGCGTTTGATACAGCTCTTCATCAACAATTTGTATGGGCAATTTTCCCATTTGATTGAAATAACAGCTTTCCTGCGGGCAGAACAATTCAAAATGGCGATTGTTCTTCATTCTATATCCGAACTGACCTATAAGATGCCCGTCCTTTTTATCTTTAACAAGTTTTGTGCCACACCACGGGCATTTCAACACTTGGAACTTATTGTGTTTATCTTTATTTTCCCGTATATTATCAGCCGTTGAAGCAGTCAGTTTGTTCAGATGTTCTTTTGCTTGATCATTTTTATTCGGCGTGTGTTCTCCGCCTATCCACAAGCCAATTGAGATTTCTTCGGCTCCGAGTGAATAGGTCTTGTATTTCGGTCGTCTTTCAAGAGAGTCGCGCCTGATAAACTCACAAGCGCAAATCAATGTCGAAGCTCTTGTAAACTGTTGTGCAGCCAGCAAGCGAAGGGTATATCGCATAATGACGGTAGTGCCTGATGCACTATCGTTATGAACAAGTCTTCTGTAAAAAATCGTAAAAGCGGTTAAGCCGAGATAGGCCTCCGTTTTACCACCGCCGGTCGGAAACCAAATAAGATCAACAATATCTCTATCCGGACTATTATCATTCGATACGGAATCAATGCTCATCAGAATAAAGGCAAGTTGGAACGGACGCCAGAAATATTTGTCCTCTGTTATATCCTTGGCCTCGGCGTAATCAATTTCGTCCAATATGGACGATAATGTCTCATCGTTAGGATATCTGTCAACATCAGAGGTGTTACTCTGAAGCTTAAGATGAACTCTTTGCATAAACATTGCGCGATTTGCCAGTAAAAACGCGGACCATTTTTCCTCGGAAGCTGAAAGAGCGGCGATGCCGTTGGCTATTCGTTCATATGATTTGCGACAACCGTCTATGTTCTTTTGGGCAATAATGTGATACCTTCCGTTATATGCTTCATCTATTGCCGACTTTTTTATCGCTAAATCATCGATCCAGGTCTTATACGCGTTTGCAAATATTTCTAACAGGGAAATTTTTTCTTCTTTCGGAGCATCATTCAAATCGGAAAGATACCGCATAGAAAGCGTTTTAGGGTCAACGGAATATTTCGGAGGAAGTTCAAAATCCATTTGAGGAACTTCGGCCATAGGGAAATAATCATTACGGATCGTTCCGTTTCCGTTCCCGTCAATATCCCAGTCAATTGATGTGCCGAGTCCGGTGCCGTAGACCTTTTTATTGCGATATTGAAGCTCGAGAGATTGTTCCTCCGAGTCAAGTGATGCAAAATCGGCCATACCGGAATACTCGTGAAAAACAAACGCATTATCTAAAGAAGATACTATGATTTCGGGTTGAAAAATGCATCTTGTACCGTTGGACTTTTCTTCCGAATCGTTTACAAGCATTATTGTGACGGAATACAGGTCATCCCGTATTTTTCGCCGAAGCGCCGTAATTTTTGCGGTTGTTTCGTCCAACTCTTTATTGCAGTCAATATAGTCTGAATCCTTGAATTCGAGAGAGATAACCGCTGTATGCGGTATGCGAACAAAGCCTCCGCGAAGTTGATCGGCAAGCTTGTACATAGAATTAAAAATATTATATTCGTCAAAATCCAGCAAATCCCGTTCTTCCAATTCTCGAACGGTTTTTTTGTTAAATCCGCCATTTACAAATTTCAAACACTTTTCCGCTTTATCAAAAGCAATATAACTTGATAATTGATCCGGAACCGTATATTCATCCGGGTTACGCGGATAAAACGGTACACGACAATCAGTTGAACGGGCATGTTTATATGTGGCAAAAGATACTTTGCAGTTAACTATAGAGGCATCACCAAAAGCAAAAAAGGTAATACCCATCGATGATGGCATATTTTGTGCAGCAAGCCCGATTTCTTCATCAAGATTATCTTCGTCCGCAGGATTAATCGCTTCGCCTTTTCCTCTTACCTCCGAAGATTCAGCTTCCTTGCTACTATCGTCTTCAGGTAATTGCTCATCGTTTTCCTCAATTGCAGATTCTTCCACACGAGAACTATCGTCATTGTCGGCATTAATAACATTGTTTCGCGGAAAAAGAATCCCTATGGAATAACGGACATCGGGAGAATTGGTAATAAGCTCATGTTCTTCATCAGGAACGGAGATCTCGGATCCAGGACCGAGCAGTTCTTTCTTTACCAATGAAATATATTCTTTTCTGGCCTCTATCAGAGTTTTTGTCTTGTCATCGGATGCCATAATATACCTCCTATATACTGATGGGTCTGTTCGTTAAATTCATAGGGATTGAGCGATCTACGAAAGATATTGTTTCGAGACGGAGAATCTGTGCTACGGAATCGATTCTGTCATAGATATCCGATTGAACTGTTCTGGGAGTCGGAATCCTGCCGCTAAGTTTATCAATTATCGCCTTACCGATCCACCCTAAAATTTCACGGCGTATTCTTCGGATATTGCTGCAAGCCTCAAAATATCTGTCGGCATGCTCAAACATTTCTTCATCGCCGACAAGAAGAGCAATCTGCTCTATTGACTCTTTTTTACGCGGCCCGACGGTATGGGAATCCTCATCCAGCCAGCCGCGAATAGTGATTTCTTGAACTGAAACCCCGTTCTGAATCATTCTTTTTGCAATCTCACCGGCAGGCATACCGTTATCACGCATGAAGTCCTGTAAGACCCTTTTCCAACATTTGGACATTTCGTAACAGTTGATAACGGTGTCATCAACTTTGTGTTCGTCAATTAACCGGCCCAAAACATTATCGACAATATCTCTTGTTTCCGCTGTATTTCGAGTAAACACAAGTGAGTCGCCTTCATTCAATTCGGATGTACCTACTTCTTTTACTACGCCGTCGCTTTCGTCAAAAACATAAGCTTTATATAGTTTTGTAAAGAATGCTTTTTCTCCGCTGTCGAATGTACCGACTGCTATAACATCCGCATTCGGGGTACCTTGCTGTGTACCGAACGATTCTATCCCCCGAAATGACGCAATTTCGTTTATTTGATTTATATATTCATCCACATTTTCGTCAATTCCCGCAATCTCGGCAACATCTTGTTCCGAAGCGTTATCCGAATAATAAAGATTATCGATTTCAGTTTCATCTTCAACCGTTACAGCCGTATTCAGTGAATTCAGTTCGGCAACTTCTTTACGCGCGCGACTCATACGGTATTTGTAAATATTCGATTCAAAATCATATAATAATGTTTCAATTCGCGGCGAAGACATACATCTGAACGAATCAAAACGTTTTCCGTTAAAATTTCCCGTAACAACAATGCGGTCATAAAGAACTGTATTATCAAAACTATTCGCATTTACGACAGTAAGTAATTGCTCGTCTTTCATAATATCGTAATACCCGCACTCTCGCATGACTGTGGCATAGTACGATTTAGGGACAATAACCGCTATTCTTTTGTCTCTGTTTTTTTGGAGCAGGGCTCTCAAATAGTCTTCTTTTTCAGACTTTTCCGACAGGAAAAGATATGATGTTTCAAGAAATGATACTATTTCTTTTGCCTTTTCTTGCAAAGCTTTCGGGAAAGATGCGATTGTCACATTCAATTCGGTTAAACGCTGCTCAACCGTTGTAATCTTCAAAAGGCCGTTCGATATGCAACGATCTAAGTCGGTAATTTTGAAAACCGATGTTAAAAAAATGTTCATCAAATAACACGAACTGATGATAAAGTCTTCTTTTTCTTCAGCGACAAAATCCGAATTTCGGATTGAGAAAACAGCTTTCTTATACGATTTATAATCATCCCACGAAAACCAGCCGCCGGCTATATACGGTTCCGTATCCCGATCGATTACAACAGAAACCTGCATGTCAAGTTCTGATGTATATTTGTTTTCTACTTTTGGCGGCAGTGAATTGGAAAGCAAAAAATCCTTTGAACATAAAAAGACATTCGGAACGCTTACTTCGCGAATGAGAGGAAGGGCGTTCTCACAATCCATATTCATCAAAACATAAACGAATTTGAGTGATTGTCGGTTCAATATTTCCGGAAGCTCGGAAAAACATCTTGCTACCGTTTCATTACCGAATACAATAATCCCTATATGTTTGTTGCCGCTTTTTGAAATAACCAGTTTTCGTGCAACGGATATTTTGCTTGTTATTTTCAATATAGGCTCCGTTTTAGCGCTGTTTCCGCCGTATCTATACTCGTCATTTTCCGTAAAGTAAGATGCCGTGACAAGATCAAGCAATTTTGCTTCCTTGCCATTGAAGCGCAAAGAAATACTATCAATCAGATCATTTGCCTGTTCGCGCGGGAGGACAAGGGCGACGGAAACATTTAGTACAGAAGGGATATTCTCCGGGTTATACTCCAAAATTTCCTTATAAAACTCATCCCGTATAGTACTTTTTTTACGAATCCCTCGTCCGTCAAAGCTTGTTGATGACCCGAAATAGGGTTGAATAAATCTCCACCTGGATTGCGGAACAGATGTCGATTTACCACCCCCTTGCGACAGCAAAACATACGGGGTATCAGGTGCAAAAGAGACTTTTGTATAGCCGCTAAAAATATATCTTTCTTTTTTCTTATCTCCGTATATAACGGCATCTCCGTCGTGCAAAGATGCAACAACGTCATCTGACTGATATTCATTATATAAAAGACAAGTTGCCATAGCATAAACTACAGCAATAGCATCAAAACACACAGAACCTGTATGCAATACGAAACCGACATTGTGTGTTTCTTTCTCAGTAACGGAAGTAAGAAATTCCGAATAAGTACGCATAAGCAACTCTTTGGAAACAATTTCGCCGTTAATCAGTACATCGCATTTGTCGATTATCTTATCAAGAGCTTCTTTTGCAGTCATTATTATTCCTCCCTCCGGGCTTCACTCAATCAAAAAACAAATATTTTCTGCTGTCGGCTTTATATACACAATCCGCTTCAACCAATTGCTTCAATATTTGTGAGGCGCGAGCAGAAGTGCAATGTAAATACTCCGCAATATCTGAATTGCCGAAAGACTCAAAGCCCGAGAAATGAAAAACCAAATCAAAATATTTGTTAAGTGTTTCCTTCCGCAAGATGTCAGATAAATTATCTTCAATCTTTTTGCAAGCAGAGAATTCTTTTCCGTACATTGAATAAAGTCGTTTTTCGATATCCGAAAACTCATCTTCCATTGTGGTAAGACATTTTTTTACGAATAAAGCCATTTCTTCGATTACCGGAATAGTAACGGAATTTCCGAGTTGCTTATATTGCTGTGTCATTGGTACATTCTCGGGAAAAGAAAACAGTTCGTTTCCGTTTTTGTCTAAAAAAGCGTATCCGATAAAGCCCTGTAGTTTGCCCCATTCGTTTGGTGTCATAGCACGCACAGACTTGCTGTTTATTGCCGAATATTTTCCTTTTACGGTTGTGCCGGCATACTTTTCTCCGTTTTTTGGATCGTAAATCAGATTTCTTTCTCTTCCAGATCCTCCGGTTGCAAGCAAGGTGTTAGCAATGGGATGCTCAATTCCCGGTGCATTTACAATTCTGTAACCGAAGCCGTTTCCGTTGTTTTTTTGACGTTTTATGTGGTTTTCAAGAGTGCGCAGATATCCCGATGAGAGGAAAAAACGAGCCGGGACATCGTCCTCAAGTATTTCCTCCAGGTTACTGTATATTGCAGATCGAGAGCGACTCTCCGGCATAGTTTTCGGCAACATGGAAACGTGTCTCCCGAAGTACGCTCGACTAAATGCAATGATATATACACGCGGCCGATTCTGTGGCAGCCCGAAAAATCTGCTGTTTCGGATAAATGACCTGGAGTATTGATGAAGGTCATCTAACTTTCCGTGAGGATATCCGATAATCTCATAATCCAATTCCTCATCCAGCGTTTTAATTATGGTTTTAAATGTATTTCCTTTATCATGAATTATCAGATTTTCGACATTTTCCAAAAACACCACTTTAGGCATGGTGCTTTTAATAATTTTTGCAATCTCAAAAAATATCGTGCCGCGTGTCGAATCCTCAAAACCGAGTTTTTGCCCTACGCTGCTGAATGCTTGACACGGAAATCCGGCAAGTAGAATGTCATAATGCAGTTTTTTGACAGTATCCTTGAATTCACCTGTTGTTAAATCATTTCTCGGATTATCGTGAAACAGGTGTTCATAAGTCGCACAAGCCAATTCATCTATTTCGGCGGATATTACATTTTGAAAGCCGCCGGCAAGTTCAAATCCACGGCGTATTCCGCCGATTCCTGCGCACAGATCTATTGTTCTGTATGGCATTTACCTTTCCTCCAAGCTCTTAACAACAAGATCTGCACAAGATTCTACGTCTTTTTTGATATCGTTTCCCCAGAAGCGAAGCACAAGCCAGCCTTCCGACCGAAGCTTTTGATTCACTTCTTTATCTCGTTGTATATTTCTTTCTATTTTAGGAATCCAAAAATCCCGACGTGATTTAATTTCATTCTGTTTATTTTCCCAATCAAACCCGTGCCAAAACTCGCTGTCGCAAAAAACGGCAACTTTCTTTCCGATAAAAGCAATATCCGGATGCCCGAATACGGTTTTGACATTTTTGCGGTAATGCAATCCTTTTTTCCAGAGACACCGGCGCAACAGTAGCTCTATCTCGGAATCTTTGTTTTTCACCGCACGCATATTTTTTACTCTTTGTTCCGGAGTTAGTTTGTCCATACAATTCACCACTCATTATAGAGAAACCTATGTCCAAAAAAATGTACATAAAAGGCTAAACTTCTTTTTCTTGCACAAAATCCATCACATCACCGATGTTAGTATCAAGTACCTCGCAGATGCGACCGAGAACCGCCATGGAAACCTCTTCGTCACGGGTCAACTTGGTCATGGTGTTCGGGGAAATACTTGCAGCACGGCGTAATTCCGCCCGGCTCATCTTCTTATCGATCAGCAATTTCCATAATTTATTGTACGATACTGCCATAATTAACCTCTTCTTTCATCGCAGTCCGGCAAATT
>Ga0307453_100018_pt1 | contig 14876 bp, 13 predicted proteins | sample Goafecreptomycin_20_FD_204472 | JGI IMG/M metagenome (GOLD analysis project Ga0307453, IMG submission 204472) | Metatranscriptome of enriched fungal communities from goat fecal pellet, Isla Vista, California, United States - Xylan, Gen2, Rep 3... ... | reverse complement strand
TAATTGTTCAATTGTTATTATATGCAAGCGTCGGGCGTTTGTCAATATATTTTTGCGATTTTTTATAATATAGAAAATAAATATTTGCAATACGCGCTAAAATATGGTATAGTAACAGCGAGAGGAGGCGGGAAAATGGGCGCGTTTATAAAGAAAAACTATCATTTTTTGTTTTTTGCGGCGTTTCTTGCGCTTGAGGCGGCGCTCGTTTTCTGCGTTGTTCCGTTTGGCGACGATTACTATTATATGACGTTCCTCTCGGGCGGTTTCGGCAACTTTGTAAAGCTGAACGCTTCGCATTATCTTGAGGTTAACGGGCGCGCCATCGTTCACCTGATAGATGAGCTTATCCTTTTCGACAAAAGCCTCACGGTGTGGAAATTTGTCGGCGTCGCTCTTATCGGCTCCATCGTCTGGCTGACGGCGCTTGTATCTGTCGGCGGGGAGAGAAAGTCTGAAAAGTTCCCCGCGGCGCTTGTTTTAAGCTCCCTGCTTTTTGCGCTGATCGACGTGCGTATGGCAAACGAAACGTTTTTGTGGGTGACGGGCGCGATGAACTACGTTCTTCCCTTGCCGATACTGCTTTGGTACTATCTTGTATATAAAAAATTCACAAAAACGAAAAGGCTGCCCGCAGGCGCGTTTATGCTTGCGTTTTTCGCTTCGGCGATGATAGAGCAGTGCGCGTTTGCCGCTCTGATAATCACGGGACTGATAATTTATACATCTGTATTAAACAAGATAAAGCCGTGCGCCGCCTTGATTTTGTGCGTTTTATTCTCGCTTGCCGGATTTGCGTTTTTGTTCCTTGCGCCCGGCAATTCCGTGAGGACGACTTACTACCCCGAATTCTATCAAATGCCGTTATACAAACGTATAATATCGAACATAAAGCCTCTTGCGTCGACGATTTTGTCGCGGCGCGGCTCCGCCGACGTGCTTGCGGCGTACTTCGTATTCGGCGGCGTGCGGCGGCTGATATCAAAAAAGCGCGCGGCGGTATTTCTCGGCGCGGCGGATATTCTGGCGGCGATACTTGTGATGATCCACGTTCATATCGGCGGGGTTATGGCGATAGCCGTCGCGGCGGCGGCAGTGAGCGCAATTTGCTTTGCGTTTGACATAATTTTATCGCTTCCCGCTTTGCGCGCGGGCGACGCCGACGGCGTGTTCTTTACGCTTGTTCCGGCGGTGCTTCAAGGGGCGATGCTGATCTCCCCGCTTTACGGCGCGCGGACGGTGCTTTGCTCCGTTGTGCTGATATTCATTCCGGCGGCGCGGGACGGGGTGTTCCTTTTGCGCGAATTAAACCAGCGCGTTCCGGCTTTGGCGTCGGTGTGCGTCATCGCGGCACTTGTCGCCGTTGCGGGACTTTGCGCGCCGCGGATAACAGGATATGCGAAAAACCGTAATATACAAACGTATAATATGCAAAACGTGAGCATCTGCAAGGAAAACGGAGGCGAGCTTGTTTACTACTATATGCCTGTTGAAGATTGCCGATACGTTTTACCGTATGACAACGCGTATCACCAGTACTGGTTCAAATCAGCGTACGGCTTGCCGAACGACACGGTGATATGGTATGAATTTCCATAATGGCAGACAAAATCATTTGCGCAAAGAAAAAGAAAAGCGCAAATGATTTTCATTTTGCCCTTGTAAGATTTTATCTTTTATGATAAAATAAATATATACACCACTTTTGGAGGGCGTTATGGCATTATTTTCGCCGAAAAAGCACTTTCACTCGATATACGACATAACGCCGGAGTTTCTCCACACAGTCGGCGTGCGCGCGCTCGTGCTTGATATTGACAACACGCTTGTAACGTATCAAACGCCGCGCCCGACGGACAAGGTCGTCGAGTGGATAAACCTTATGCGCTCGCACGGGGTGGGGGTCACGATCGCCTCAAACAACGACCGCGCGCGCGTTGAGGAGTTCTGCCGCGGGCTTGACGTGTTCTTCACTTACAAAAGCGGAAAGCCCGGCTCGAAATGCATAAAGCTATCGTGCAAGCGGTGGGGAATTTTGCCGAGAGAGGTCGCCGTCGTCGGAGATCAGATATTCACCGACGTTTTATGCGCCAACCTCGGCGGCGCCGTTTCGTTCCTTGTGGACTCGCTCGGCGGGCGGGAGAACGCGTTTATAAAATTCAAGCGTTTGCTTGAAAAACCGATAATAAGATCATACAAAAAGCATCATCCAGATGAATTTTCGGAGGACAAAAATGAAGCTTGAAAAACTTGAAATTGCCTCGTTTGGCAAACTCGACAATATGACGCTCGACCTATCCGACGGGGTGAACATCATCCGCGGCGGCAACGAGTCGGGCAAGACGACGATATGCAACTTTATCAAATTCGTATTTTACGGGCTGCCGAAAAGCCTTGACGAAAGGTACAGATACATAAGCTGGCGCACGTCTGTCGCGCGCGGAGCGATCGTATTCACGGAGGGCGGCAAGCGGTACCGCGTCGAGCGCGAGTCGATACTTTCAAGCGGCGCCGACGGAAAGCCGAAGTTCACCGACAAGGTGGGCGTTTTTGACGCGCTGTCGGGCGAGCTTCTTCGCAAAAACGAGTGCCCGGGCGAGATATTTTTCGGCGTTCCGGCCGAGGTGTTTGACAGCACGGTTTATATCCGCCAGCTCGACGGCACGAAAACGGGCGACAAGTCGCTTGCGGAGGCGGCGGAGAACATTCTTTTCTCCGGAAGCGAAAGCCTGAACACCAAAAAGGCGCTTGAAAAGCTCAGCCGTCCGCGCATTTACCTGCTTCACGCAAACAAAAAGGGCGGCAAGATATACGAGCTTGGCGCACAGTCGGCTCAGCTCGGCGAAGCGCTCGGACAGGCTCAGCAGGCGGGCGGCGAAGTAATTTATCTTGAAGGCACCGTGCGTCAGCTTAGCAAAAAGCTCGAAACGGCAAAGCAGTCCGCCGACGTCATAAAAGCGGAGCTTGACAAATACGAGGCGTACACCGTCAAGAAATCGTACCTGCGCTACAAGGATGAACTCGGGATCCAAAAGCAGCTCGGCAAGGAGATAGAAGAGCTGCGCTTCGCCGAGGGATTCGGCAACGCGCCCGTTTATTCGGATGAGTACATATCGCATCTTGAAGGGTTGAAGTCTTCCCTTTCCGTCGCGGAAGCAAGGCTCGGCGAGGCGAAAAAACGCTACGACGCGGCAAAACAGCGCGTGCTTGATATGAGCGAAAAGCTCGATATTTACGAAAAATTCGGGCGCGACGACAGCGAGCGCGACGCGATGATCTCATCTGCGGCGGAGCTTGACGCAAAAGTGAGAAAGTATTCGCTGATGAAGAAGATATCCGCGGTTTCGGCGGCACTGTTCGCAATTCTCGCGATAGTCGCCGTGTTCCTCGGGGCGACGGGGGTGCTTCCCTCCTCGGTGCCGATAGCCATTGCTTGCGGCGCTCTTTGCATTGCGGGGTTCGTTGTATTCGCCGTTTCGATAGCAAAAAGCGGCGATCCCAAAACAGAGCTGAAACAGATCTGCCGCACGTTTGGGTGCGAAACGTACCCCGAGCTTGACGAGCTGAAACGCGCGGCGTCAAAAGACGAAACGGTACTTTCATATATCGCCGACGAAAGAGATGCGGCAGACGGCGCGTTCAAGTCGGCGTCAGATTCGCTTGATCTTGTCAACCGCGAGATAATAACGGAGCTTGAAGCGGCAAACTTCACCATAGAAAAAAACACCGTTGCGTCTGTCGACGCGGCGCTTGAGATATGCCGCGAACAGCAGCGCGCCCTCGGCGAGCTTGAAATGAAAAAAAGCGAGAGCGAAGCTCGCTGCGTCGAGATAGAAAAGGCTCTCGGGCCGTATGAAGAAAGCTTTATAAAGAGCGCCTGCACGACCGAATTCGACGAGGAGGCAATGGAGTCTTACGACTTCAAATCCCGCCGCCGCGATTACGATTACGCGAGCGCCTCGATAGAGTCGATCACTGAAAAAATACACGGAATGGAAAAACAGCTTGCCGCGCTCACCGCGGTGAACATCCGCCCTGCCGATATTGCCGCCAAAAAGACGGAGATCGACGGCGAGCTTGCCGATCTTACCGAAAAATACGACGCGATCGCGCTTGCGATCGACGCGATGACAAATGCGTCGTCAAATCTTCGCCGCGGTCTTGCGCCGAAGATAGCCAAAGGCGCGAGCGCGATAATGGCGGAGCTTTCCGGCGGAAAATATGAGTCGCTCGGCGTAAATTCAGAGCTTGGCATGACGTTTGTTTCCGACGCCGCGACGCACAGCGTTGAATATCTCAGCGCGGGCACGTCGGACATTGCGTACATAAGTCTGCGCGTGGCGCTTATCGACGTGCTGTATAAAAAGGCGATACCGCCGTTTATCTTCGACGAAAGCTTTATGCGAATGGACAACGACAGAATGACAAGATCGCTCAAACTTTTGTGCGAGTTCGGCGAGCACGGCACGCAAAGCCTGCTCTTCACCTGCCACGGCAGAGAAGAAAAACTGATGAAAACCATCGGCGAATATACGTATTTTACGATATAAAAAGTTTCACCGCGCTATCGATGCATTTATGAGAAATCTATTCATCGGTAAGCTCGCTGACTTCCGCAAGGCGCAGTTTGAAGAGGTAGAGGAAATTGAACATCCGATCATTCCCGGAGTTGACCGGTAACATTATAAAACATAAAGTCGGTCGTATGACCGACTTTTTTCATAATGGTAAAAATAAACAATTTTTTTACAAATAACCCTTTATTTTTTTGCAAATATGTGCTATAATTAAAGCGTAAGGAGAAATCCTTAATATATGTGAAAGGCGGTCAGTATTATGAAAACCAACATCCTTTTAAGAGGCGTAACGCTTGACGACAAAACGCGCGCCATCATCGAAAAGAAGGTCGCAAAGCTTGACAAATTCTTCAAAAATGAAACAGCGGCCTCCGTTACGGTGTCAAAACTGCGCGACAATGAAAAGCTGGAGCTGACGATCTCTCACCGCGGGCGTTTCTTCCGCAGTGAAGTTATCGCAGAGGACGCAAGCCACGCCATTGACGAAGCCGTTGACACTGTTGAGCGGCAGATAAGGAAGAACAAGACGCGCCTGGAAAAGAGCCTGCGCGAGGGAGCGTTCATAAAAGACGCGGGCGATGCTTTTGATGACGTCAAAGAAGAGGGCGAATTCGACGTGCGCCGCAAGGACTTCACGCTCTCCCCGATGAGCGTTGACGAAGCTATTTTGCAGATGAACCTGCTTGAACACAGCTTCTTCGTATTCAAAGACGCGGACTCCGGCCTTGTAAGCGTTGTTTACAAGAGGCACGAAAACAGCTACGGACTTATCGTTACAAACGAATGATATAAAAATTCCCCGCTTACGCGGGGATTTTTTTATTTGCACAGGTCGCAGTCGCGGCAGAATTTTTTGACGTTGGGAACGGCCGCAAGTCCGCCGAGCGCCGTTTCGCGCAGCTCTGCCGGCATCGCCGCGCCGACTTTTTTCATCGTTTTCACAACGTCGTCGAACTGGATAAGCGTGCGCCTTGTGGCAAGAGCTATCTCCGCCGATATGACGGCGTTTGCAACGCCCATGGCGTTTCTTTTCTGGCACGGCGCTTCGACAAGCCCGCCGATGGGATCGCAGACAAGCCCGAGGATATTCGATATAGCGTCCCCCGCGGCGCCGAGGCAAACCTCGGGTTCGCCGCCGAAAAGCTCGCACAAAGCCGACGCCGCCATTGCCGACGCAGCGCCGACCTCCGCCTGACATCCGCCCTCGGCTCCCGCAACCGTCGAGCCGAGCGTTATGAGATATCCGACCGCCGCCGCGTTGAACAGCGCGCGCACGAGTTTTTCGTCGTCAAAGCCGTACTCCTCCCCCGCCGCAATAAGCGTGCCGGCAAGCACGCCCGACGATCCCGCCGTCGGAGCGGCAACGATGCGCCCCATCGACGCGTTTACCTCAATTACGCCCATTGCATACGCGGACGCGCGCGAGATCATCCCGCCAAGCGCCCCGTTTTTTTCTATATAGCAAAGGTGCGCGCGGCTCTCGCCGCCGATGTATCCGCCGAGCACCCCGACGTTTCCCGCCTTTGCCGTTTCCACGCTCTCGCGCATAACGACAAGCGCGTGAGTCATTTTTTTGATAGCTTCATCTCTCGTGGTACCGAAAACTTCCGACTCGCGCCGTATCATCGCCTCCGATATCGAGATGCCCTCTTCTCTGCAAACGCCGATCAGCGCCTTTCCGCTTTTGAAGTCCATAATAATCCCTCGTCCTCAGTCCGCAAAATCGAAGTAGCTGACGGAATCGATCTGCGGCAGTTTTTTTATTTCTTCCATAAATTCATCGCTGACGGAGCCGTCTATTTCGACGATCGAATATGCGTTTTTCCCGTCGCGGTACACGCGCATGAACGCGATATTTACGTTGTGCTTTTCAAATACGCCAGCGATGCGCGCGATGACGCCCGGCGCATCCTTTTGCCTGATGATCAGCGCGTCGTACTGGCCTGAGAAGCTGATGTCGGTCCCATTGATGTTCGTTATCTCGATCTCCCCGCCGCCGACGGACGAGCCGCGAAGCGTAAGCTCCCCGCCCTCGAAGAATACCGTTATTTCAACGGTGTTTGGGTGGTACGGGTTTTCCGCGTCCTCGGTGTCGAACATAAAGTTTATCCCGCGGGCGCGGGCGATCTCAAACGAGTTTTTGATGTTCAGATCGTCCGTTTCCATTCCGAGTATGCCGCCGAGCAGTGCGCGGTCAGTCCCGTGACCGCGGTATGTCTTTGCAAACGAGCCGTACAGTATAAAATGAACGGCCGTGATCTTCCCTCCCGCAAGCCTGCGCGCTATCCGCGCGATTTTGAGCGCGCCCGCCGTATGCGAGCTTGACGGCCCGACCATGACCGGACCGATGATGTCAAATGCACTGAGTTCTCTCATTTTCTTCCTCTGTTTTATACGTCTGTATTGTTTATATTATACGCTTGTATAATTTACCTTTTTTATGTCTGCGCCAAGGTTTTTCAGCTTTTCGACTATATTTGAATAGCCGCGTTCTATGTGGTAAATGTCGTCGATCTCCGTCTTTCCCGGCGTTTCGAGAGCCGCTATTATCATGGCCGCTCCGGCGCGCAGGTCGACAGCGCGCACAGACGCCGGCGTCAGTTTATCGACGCCGATTATCTCCGCTCGTCTGCCTTCGGCGCTTATTTTCGCACCCATACGGCGAAGCTCGTCGACGTAGCGGAAGCGGTTGTCGTAGACGGTTTCGTTTATCATTCCGACGCCCGACGACGCGCACATCAGCGCCGCCATAAGCGGCTGCATATCAGTCGGGAAGCCCGGGTACGGCATTGTTTTGACGGTGGTGCATCTCATTTTTCCGCCCGGAACGCGCACCCGCACGCCGTCGTCGTATTCGGTGATCTCGGCGCCCATTTCGACAAGTTTTGCGCTTATCGTTTCTATGTGCCGCGGGATTATCCCGTCAACGTAAACGTCCCCGCGCGTTGCCGCGGCGGCGACCATATATGTACCTGCTTCAAGCATATCGGGGATTATATCATACGCGCAGCCGTGAAGCATACCGCCGCGCACCTTGATAACGCCCGTGCCGGCGCCCGATATTTTGGCGCCGCAGGTATTCAGAAAGTTTGCAAGATCGACAACGTGCGGCTCGCGCGCGGCGTTGTTGATTATCGTTGTGCCGTCGGCGCAAAGCGCCGCGATCATTGCGTTCATCGTACCGCCGACGGTTACGCAGTCGAAAAATATTTCCGCGCCGTGAAGTCCGTTTGGCGCCGAGAGGCGTATCGTGTTCTCGTCGCTGTAAGCGTCGGCGCCGAGAGTGCGGAACGCTTTTATATGCTGGTCGATCGGCCGCGCCCCGAGGTCGCACCCGCCGGGAAACGCCATTTCCGCCTTGCCGAATCTTGCAAGCATCGCGCCCGCAAGGTAGTACGAGGCGCGCAGTTTTTTCACAAGTTCGTCCGGCGGGCGAACGTTTTTAACGTCCGACGCGTCGATAAATGCCGTGCCGTCCGAATATGTGACGTTTGCCCCAAGCGATTTGAGAATATCGAGCGTTGTCTGCACCTCGCTGATTTGCGGCAGGTTTGAGATCGTGTATTTCCCGCCCGTTACGATGCCCGCGTAAAGCACCGCGCCGGCCGCGTTTTTCATTCCGTCAACCTTTACACGTCCATAAAGCGGCACGCCGCCGCCGATGATGATCTTCTCCATTTATCTGCCTTTCAGTTCGATTGTATAAGGTTACCGGAAACAAGGTCATAGATATGCACTGTTCCGTCTGTATATTGCACCGAGCAGGCGGGAATAAGGTACACCGCGCCGAGCACGTCGAAGCACGTGTCGTAAATGTACTCTATTTTTTCAGCCGTCATTCTTGCGGCGCCGTTTATGCTGAAATATTTTTTCTCTTTTATCATTATATCAAAGCAGTCGCAAAGCTTTGCCGTGTAGTCTTCCGTCGGGCGCATAAGCAGTGCACGCCCGCTTGCGTGTTCAAGCTCATCTCCCGAAAATACGGCCGTTATGACGTTTTCCGTCATTATGCCGCCGACGTATTCGCGCACGGTGATCTGCGTTTGCCCGCTGCCGTATTCAAATGCCGACTCCGTTTTATACGATATTGCCGCGGGCGTCGCGACGGAGCGGTCAAGCCCGAGGAATGAAAGCACCTTCTTTTCAAGACGGGAGCGCGTTTCGTTTTTTACCGTCGTCATATCGCCGTATGGCGCGCTGTAACCGTCAACCGACATCTCAAACGCAAAATCGCGCCCGATTTTAAGTGTGCGGCCGTCCTTTTCTTGTATGAACGCGCCGTCATCAACGCTTCCCTCTCCGAAGATCCCCGTCATCGCCGACAAAAACCCGTCGTCGCTTACTTTTTCGGAATATACGAGGTATCCCGGTTTTTGACGCGGCAAAACGGAAACGTCGGCTGAAATGCCGCCTTGATCGAGTATTGCGGAAAGCTCCGCCGTTTCTCTTTCGGAATGGTACGTGCTGTCGACGCGGTTTGAAATGATCATAATTACGATAATGACGTTCAGTATCGCAAGAGCCGCCAAAGCGAACACGGTGATGTTCTTTTTGTTCATTTTCCCGCCTCGCTTTCCGCGCGCAAAACGGGCATAAGATAAAGCCTGTCGTTCAGTTCCGACTGAATGAAGTCGATATAAAACGGCGCCTGTTTTTCGGCAAGCGCGGCGCGGATGCGCCAGTCAAGCTCATCTATCTCGGTTTTGCCGTCATATTCCTGCGCTTTAAGCGCAATGCATTTCACCGATACGATGTTGCCACCGCCGAACTCCGCTTCAAGCGCGCACCGCCCGCCCGATAATATGGAAAATCCGTCGTAGACGTACGATATCGCAACAAAAGCGCGGTTTCCGTCCTCCTCGCAGCACGTTATCGCCGTGCCGAAGGCACCGGAATCGAACACGCCGAGCCGCTCGCCCAAAACGAGCGCCGCACCGACAAAGTCGGTGACGGTGTAGTCGCCCTCGTCAAAGTCATATCCTATGACGTCGGAAATGCCGATGCCGTACTGCTCGGAGAGGGCGGAATACGTGATCGAGCCGTCTTTTGAAATTTTGACGTTGATGCCCTCGTCAAAGAACGTTGTGCCGTCGTCGCCCTCGTAAACCGTTACTTTTTCGGGGTTCTGCCCGAAAACGCGAAGCACCGTTTCCGGCGCTATTTCGTCCCCGTTTGCAACGACCGCCGACATAGCGGAAAGTTCTTTTTCGGGAATTATTTCGTATTTATCAATCTTTTCATAGTACCCGGCGAGAGTTTTTGCCGCGTCGACAGTCAGCGCGTGGGCAAATTCAAACCTGAAATCTCCGCCGCTTTCAGTGTATGCAGAAAATCTGTTTTCGTTAATGCGATATTCGGTAAATGACGTAAAGTTGTTCCCGCGAAGGTCGCGAATATACGCCGTTGTGCCGCGCTCGGACGGGACGATGAACATATCGTAAACGTACTCGTCGCCGACGTCGTCCATGATCGAATCGGGCTTTTGGCAGTAGTAAATGACTTTTCGCGGAAGCTCCGTGCGGAAGCGCACGTAGATATACGCGCCGTCGTAGTCGATAAAGTCGGGCGCTTCGTCATTTGCGGAAAAATCGGCGTCTGGCCCCATAAGTTCGGTAACCGCCTCGCTTATCCCGAGGGAATAAACAAGCGCGGCGCGGCTGACGTATCCGCTTTTGCCCGAGCCGCCAACAAGCCCGATAAAATATGGACTTACAAGCTCGCCGCCAAGCTTTCCGGCATACGACGCTTTATAAAGCTGTTCCCTTACCGCCTCGTCCATCTGCGGCGTAAACGTGTATCCGCCGTCGCCGCCGAATAGGTTGATATAAAACAATGACAGGCAGACAAGCGACGCCACAAGCACAAAGATCAGCGCCATTTTTACAGTATCGGCCGCCTTTTTCATCGCTTATCCCTCCTGTCATTCAAAAATTCAAATATTTATATATTTCAATACTGCGTTTCAGTATTATTGGTGTTTGCCACCTTTGTGACAAACGGCATCCAAACGAACATCTTGGTTCCTTTTCCGACCTCGCTCTCAACGCGGATATAGCCGCCGTGCGCGTCGATTATCTCTTTTGCGATCGCAAGACCGAGTCCCGAGCCGCCCGCGTTTGACGTGCGCGCTTTTTCGACTCTGTAAAATCTTTCAAACAGTCGCGGAAGATCATCCTTCGGTATTCCCATGCCGTTGTCGCTGACGCAAACGAGAAGCCCGCCGTCGCTCTTTGTTGCGCTAATGTCGATGTGTCCGCCGTCATCGGTGTATTTTATCGAGTTTGAAACGATATTGACAAGCACCTGCTGGAGCTTTTCTTTGTCGCCGGTAAGCTTTGGCATAAACGGCTCGTAGGAGCAGGTGAGCGTATGCGAGTGCGCCTTTGCGTCGACGCTCATAACGTCGCGCAGATGATCGAGAAATGCGGGAACTTCAAACGTTTCGACTTTCCACGCAGTGCGCTTGTTGTCAAGGCGGGAAAGAACGAGAAGGTCGCCGACGATGCGCGTCATTCTGTCGCACTCCTCAACCGCCATATCGAGAAAGCTCTTGCGTATCTCGGGATCGAGGTCAGGGTATTCCATTATCGTTTCAAGCGCGCCTTTTATCGCAGTCAGCGGCGTGCGAAGCTCGTGAGAAACGTCGGAAACGAACTCGCGCCGCGACTTATCAAGCTCGTATCGCCCGGTGTTGTCGTGAATGACGCACATAACGCCGCGGTTGTCCTTTTCCTCGGAATAGCGAAACTCAGCGAAGGTGATGTCGTATGCTTTCTCGCCGTAGATGACGTCGCGGAACATGGCGTTTTTCTTTTCGACGTATTCGCGCGACACGCCCTCGTAGTCGATGCCGAGCGTCTTTATCATTTTAGCGAGGTTGAAAGAATTGGTGCCGTCGTCCTCGTCGGGCTTTGGCAGCCCGAACATCTTTCTCGCCATGCGGTTGACGTGAAGCATCTCGCCGTGCCTGTCGAAAACGACGACGGCGTCGTTGAGGTAGACGAAGAGCGTTTCAAATTTGCGCTGCTCGCTCGTCTTTTGGTCGATGGTGTCCTTGATGACGTTTTTCATGTTATTGATCGTATCGGACAGCGTACCGATCTCGTCCGACGCTTCGACGTCGGCGTTTTCCCCGTAGTCGCCGTCTGATATTTTTTGAGCGACGCCCGTCAGCTTCTTTATCGGCGACGCGATAGCCTTTGAAAGAAAATACGCAAGCACGACGGCGACAACTATGACGACAAGAAGCGTCTGCGCCGTCAGGCGAATGATCATAAGCGAGAACTCGCGCGCCTCCTCCTGCGTGTCGATGACGTAAATTATGCACCTGTTGCCGTGCGCTTCAAACGGCACGGCGTAGTCGATGTAGCTTGAAAACAGCTTTTTCTCCGATCCGGTTTTGCCTGACATAGCGGACAGGATATTCGGCGTCATTTCAAGATTTTCTGCGGCGCCGGTGTCGGAGCCGTCAAGCACCTCGCCGTTTTCGTCGATTATGTAGAAGTTGCGGTATCTGCCGATGCCGAGCTGCGTCGAGTACGCGCGGAGGATCTCTTTTTGGCGCGCGGAAAAATCGTCGTCTGCAAGCGACGCCGTAAGCTCCCCGCGAAGCTCGCTTCCCTCTGCGAAAGCAGAGTTCATCTGCGAGGTAAATCCGTCGTTGTAGTAGTTTGACGCGCCGACAAGCATTACGATGCTGAGCGCCGACATAAGCACGACGGTGAAGATAACGAAGATCAGAATGATCTTAAAATGAAGTCCGCGATACACGCCGTCCCCTCCTTATGCGATGTAGTAACCCTTTGTGCGCTTTGTGATGATGTACTGCGGATCGGCGGGGTTGTCCTCGATCTTGGAGCGCAGGCGAGCCATTGTAACGTCGACTGTACGCATATCGCCCAAAAAGCCGTCGTAACCCCATACCTTTTCAAGCAGTTCCTCGCGGGAGAACACCTCCCCGCGGTTTTTTTGCCAAAAACAGCAGAACCTCGTATTCCTTGCGCGACAGCTCGATCTCACGCCCCGATTTTTTGGCGGTGAACGTCTTTTCGTCGATCACAAGCTCGCGTATGGTTATGATATCGTTTGACTCAGGCACCGATTTAAGCTCCACCGTTTCGCCGGAGTATCGGCGTATGTTCGCCTTGACGCGCGCCAGCAGAACCTTTACCGAGAACGGCTTTGTAACGTAGTCGTCGGCGCCGAGATCAAGCCCCATTATCTTGTCTGTTTCGTCCTCGCGCGCCGTCACCATTATTATCGGTGTGGCAAGCGTTTTGCGGACGGCGCGGCAGACCTCAAAGCCGTCCATTTTCGGCAGCATTATATCGAGCAAAATCAGGTCGTAGTCGCCTTCAAGCGCCATTTTGAGTCCCTGCTCGCCGTCGTAGGCGGCGTCGCACGCGTATCCCGCCATCATAAGATTTACCGCAAGCACCTGCGAGATCTTTTTTTCGTCCTCAACTATGAGTATCTTTTTTTGTGTATCCATATACTGCCCCTTTTCAAATTTATCTGTAACCCGTTTCGGTAGGCGTTATTATTTTAATGTTTTCATCGGCGAGCGATTCAAAGAAAGCCACTATCGCATTCGCGTTCTGCGCCGATACGGTGACCGATACCGTCGCCTCGGCGTAGTTTGCAAGGTTTTCGCCTGTCAGCGCAAACGACGGCGGAACGACAAGTCCCGACGAGAACGCGGCAAACGAGCCGTCGTACCTTCTGAGCGCACCCGCGCCCGTCAGCACAAGGCGCGACGTCGTTTTGACGACGTATTTCTGGAATGCGAGCATTTCGCCGACGCTCGTCATATCGCCGCCGTTCGTCGAGTCGTAGACGCCCCATGGGAGATTTGAGCAAAACGTCTTCATAAGCGCCGACGCACTGTCGCCGCTTTGCCCGACGCGCAAGTCGAAGAAGAACGCGCAGCTCTGCCCCGAAGCGACGACGGCGTCAAGGACGCGGTCGAACAGGGAAACGTTTTCGGCACTGCCCTTTACCGAGTCACCGTCGAAGACGAGCGCCATACGCACCTCGGTTTTTTTCTCGTTTGCAGCCGTTCCCGGTATGAGCGCCGCCGCCGCGATGATGACGGCGACAAGCACAAAAGCCGTTATTTTTTTCATTTTACTGCTCCGAATAAAGAAGATAATTCACCGCAAGATCTACAACAAGGCCGTAGCTCTTGATGCCCGCGGGCTGATTGTGCGATTGAATGTATGCGTTGTTGACTGCGTTTGATATTTTGGCAACGGTGTTTTCGCGGTATTGATCGAAGAACACCGAGAAAGCCGTAAGTTCAAGGCGGATGCGCGCATCCTCGGCCGTGCGTATCTTTGTCCACAGCGTTTTGTCGGCGCTATAAAGCCTGTCGACGATATTGCGGTATATTTCAAGGTTGCCGCTGTAACGGATATACGGATCGTCGGAGAGCGACGTTACGAGGAACGACGCAAAATCGGCCTCGTCCTCCTTGCCCACGCCGCGCTGGTGCGACATTTCGTGCGCCGATGAGGAAACGATGATGAAGTCGGGGTAGTTCATATTTACGTTTGCTTCCCCGGTGAAGAATGAATACAGCCCCGAGGTATGCGTATACGTCCACGGCTCGCTGAGCACGACCGGCTTTACATTTGAGTACATACTCTGGTACGCGGGGTACTTTTCGTTGAACTTTTTGTATGCCGCGTTGAGTTTTTTGTTCATTTCCGAAAACGAATACGGCATAACGGACTCGCCGTTTTCAAGGAAATCGATTTCTTCGATGTCGGAATTTATCCTGTCGAGCAATATCTCGGCGGCGTCGTAAAGCTCCTCGGCGGAAAGGTCGTTGCGCTCAAATCCGGTGTTGTCCTCGATCTTTGAGCCGTAATACGACGCCTCGTATCCGAAAACGAACAGAGAGAAAACGGTGAACGCGACGCACGCAAGCGTGCAGACGTAACGCCATACCGGCCCCGCTCCGCGCTTTGCCTTTTTTACGGCGACGAAAACGAGGACAAAAATCAATATCGGAGATGAAACGATGATAAGCTCAAGGAAAGAAAACGGGAAAATATTGAACACCGTCGTAAGACAAACGCGTATCGCTCTGCCTGTCGTGCGGTTGAAAAACTCGGCGACGTTTGTGTTTTGTCTTATGACAAACAGCATCACAAGCGATACCGCGGCAAGCGCGAGAAATACCCAGAACGCTATCGGGATATACTTGCTTATTCCTCTTTTATTACTTATTTTCGTTTCATACATAAAGCTTTTCCTCACCGCAATAAACATTTTACCAATTTAATAATATCATAC
>Ga0307453_100017_pt1 | contig 15119 bp, 10 predicted proteins | sample Goafecreptomycin_20_FD_204472 | JGI IMG/M metagenome (GOLD analysis project Ga0307453, IMG submission 204472) | Metatranscriptome of enriched fungal communities from goat fecal pellet, Isla Vista, California, United States - Xylan, Gen2, Rep 3... ... | reverse complement strand
GCAAAAAAACGAAATTTCCGATAGCCTTTTTGCATTTTTGTATTGACAACACCGCGTTTTGTTGATATACTTATCATTGAACCGGCGCTTATATAAATGCCGAAGTATGTATAATTTGATTGTTTTACCACATTATCGGAAGAATGTGGTACAGTTGGAGTCTCCAATCAAAGCGCTGAGCGCGCGCCGGTTTCAAATAAGATGTCAAAGCTTCGCCGGCATTGCGAAGTTTAACATAAATAAAAAATTCATAAGGAGACGAACAAATGAAAACAAACAGAAAACACGGCTTTACGATTGTTGAGCTTGTAGTCGTCATCGCTATCATCGCCGTTCTCGCGGCAGTGCTCATCCCGACGTTTATAAGCATCGTCAAGAAAGCCAATGACTCTGCCTACCTGCAGGAGAGAACAAATCAGCAGATAGCTGACCTTGCAGAGAAAGTAGAAAACCTCAACTACTTCACATGGGAAGACTTCGAGAAGAAGCTTGCCGAAGAGCTTGCAAAAGTCGGTGACACAGATACCGAAGCTATTCAGAAAGCTGTAGACGCCGCTATTGCAAAATACTCTGACAGCAGCCAGACAGGCAATACAGGCCTTACGGAAGCACAGGTTAAAAAGATAGTTGAAGAGGCTATGAAAGGCCAGCTCACAACCGCACAGGTTGAAGCTATCGTAAGACAGGTTCTTTCCGGAACAACGGTTAGCGAAGAAACAATAAGAACTATCGTTAATAACGCCGTTAAGGGAATGTCCACAACAGGTGTTACAAAAGCGCAAGTTGAACAAGCTATCAAAGCTGCCATTTCCGGCACTATTGCAGTAAATGACGAACAGCTTGAAGCCGCTGTAACAAATGCACTTAAAGCATTCGGTGTAAGCACGATCACAGATCAGCAAGTTGAAGAAATTGTAAGCAACCTTAAAAACGTTATAACGATCAATGAAGAGGCGGGCTTCAGCACGGGTTCGTACGCAATTAATCCAGACGACGCTAATAAGGTATTTTATCTTGTAACAGATGCTGCACTCGAATCGTTTACAATCACAGGTTCAACAGACAAGACAACAATAATAATCGACGCTCCTAACATAAAGAAAGTAACGATTGAAGATGACGCAAAGGTTCTCCGCGTTCTCAGAACTGCTGATGAATCAACGCATATTAAAGGCACAGTTACAACTCTTGAAGTTAACAGCGGCCGCGTTGTTATTGAAGACGGTGCAACTGTAACAGACGTTAAAGCCGCTCCTGCAAAACAGGCTACCGTAACAATCGTTCTTAAGAGCGGATCAGAAGTTACCAATCTTAATTCCGAGTTCCAGTACTACGCAGGAACAAACGACTATATTAAAATAATTGATGAAGGCGCAACGATTGGAAACTCTTTCATCACATCGTCGAGCGCTGTAACAACAAGCACAACAACAAACGTAGTGCTTTCCGGCGCGGCATTTGTTGATGGAGATAACAACCCCACGGTTGAAAACAAATCCAGCGTAAGCGCCGATATAAAGGTTAACGATACGACCTATACGTCTGACGGCGAAACAAGCGACCTTATGCTTTTCGCAGGCGGTACTGGCACAGATGGTGACCCGTATTTGATCGCAACTGCAGCGCAATGGAATAACTTCTATCAGACGGTCTATGATTTTAATAAAGAAAACAAAGTGGCATATTTTGCATTAGCAAATGATATTGATCTTGCAGGATTTGAAATAACTAACTATGCTGTAGATGGTGAAACAATTGAATATGATCTTTATATGAATTTTGTGCTTGATGGTAAAGATAAGAAATTATCTGGCATTGAAACATTAAAAGGTTATGGTCAGTTATTCCCTAATTTAGACAATTCAACGATAAAAAATATTACAATTGATTATAAAATTGTGAATTCTACAAGAACAACAGCTATGGCTTATGATGCAGTTGGTGAATGCTATTTTACTAATGTTACAACAACTGGTGAAATATCAACATCTGCGAACTGGGCAACAGCATTTGTAGCTTATTCGTTTGGAAGTAATAATATTTATTATACAAACTGCACCAATATGGCTAATATTAAAGGCGGATTTGGTAATAATGCCTATATCGCTGTTTTTGGTTCTCATAATGGCGGCGGTGTTCATATCACATTTGATAACTGCAAAAACTATGGTGGATTGCTTGGTGGCTATGTTGGATTTGTAGGAATGGGAAATGATTCCGCATATACATTTGTGGATGAAAATGCAGTTCAAAATTATGGCTCAATGACTGGAACTAAAAATGCTGGATATTTTAGGTATGATTTTACTGCTGCTTCTAAAACAATAGGTGGAGTTACATGTGAAGTTAAAAAAGGTAGCGCTTTAGCAACAAAATCAACAACTCATACAAACTCTGCTCCAGCTAATTTTGGTGATGCAATTGTACTGAATGAAGTTTCCGGCGCAGTCAAGTATGAAGTTGAAATGTCTTTCAGCATTCAGGTATACAATTATGATGATAATTCAAATGCCAATAAATGGTCTGGTGGATTCCCTAGATCTATGGTGTTAACTTATAGTGCTGATGATGTAGAAAACGGAAAGATTACAACTGATTTTAAAAAAGGATATGTTGGCGAAGTAAAAGCAGAACAATACTATGGTTATGGCAATACGACACCTTCTTATGATAACGGTGTATTTGTACCTGCTGAGTTTGATATTTCAAGTGCAAATGTTGTACTTAATCAAGGCGATATTTACTTGGTAGAAGATAATGGAGATTATTACTATGTATTCTATAGTGAACAATATCATGGATGGTACACATTATTAACAACTAACACAAGTGGTTCTGTAACATCAACTCAAGTAACTGTATCGTTTAGTGTAACAGCTTACAATCCTGATGGAAGTGTATTGTCATTCTCTTCCTTTAATTACGGTTCAAATGTAGCTGATGCTAAGGCTTTCTTTACAGCTGAATAATTCCATTTCCATTCCCATGCAAAATCAAAAACCCCGCATACGCGGGGTTTTTCTTTTACTTCATCACAACGTTTTCGTCGCCGAGGATGTCGCGCAGAAGCTGCATCGCCGTCGGCGCAGGGCGCATATACGCCACGCTGTCCTTTTTGTATTCCTTGCTTTTTGCGTCGTAGAATATAACAGGCACGTCGCCCGGGAATATCGACACAAGCGCCGCGGCACGCTCATATTTTTCGCCGGGAATGCTATCAACGCGCAGATACATCTTTGTCGGTGCGGGCGCGGCATTTTGGGGCTTTTTTTCGCTTGGCTCGGCTGTCGCTTCAAAGCTTTCGGAAAGCAAAACAACGCTCTTTACCAAAATTTTCGGCGTTTCGTCGTCGGCGGCTGATATCTCGCCCGTCGCCGCTATCGGCATATCGACGGATAGCATATACGAGATGTCGGCAAGCACTTTCGGGAACACAACAAGCTCGATCTCGCCGTATTTATCCTCGATTTTGACGAATGCCATCGGCTCGCCTTTGCGCGTTTGCTTGTTTTGACGCGAAATAACGATGCCTGCGACGGTTACAGTCTGTTTGTCCTTAAATGTATGCTCGCTTTCGCTATCGTCGAATGATGACAGTATATCGCTTGTTGAAACGGCACCGAGGTATCTTGCGTGAGCCGCGTATTCGTCTATCGGGTGGCCGGAGAAGTACATTCCCGTGCTTTCCTTTTCCTGACGAATCTTCTCGCGGAACGAAATTTCGGGAAGCGGTGAGAACTCGTATGCGACAGCGGGTGCAGGCTCGCTTTTTGCGTCAAGCATTGAAAACATATCGAGCTGGTCCTCATCTCTGCCTTTGCGGCGCGAGAGGAAAATGTCGATCACCTTTTCGTATTCTTCAAGGAGCATCGAGCGCGGAGTGCCGAGGCCGTCAAACGCGCCGCTTTTTATCAGCGCTTCGATCTGACGCTTGTTGAGGTCGGAATTGCTCATCCGCTCGATAAAATCGACGAATGAAACGAAGTTTCCGCCGCGCTCGCGCTCTTTTATCACGTCGGACAAAAGGGAAATGCCGACGTTCTTTATCCCGAGCAGACCGAAGCGGATAGCGTCCTTGTTTTCGTGGCGCACGACGCTGTACTTTTCGCGGCTCTCGTTGATGTCGGGCGGAAGCACGGCGACCTTGTTTTTTTGCGCTTCGTCGACGTAAACGGCGGTTTTTGCCATATTTCCAAGCACGGACGAAAGCAGAGATGCGATGAATTCGCAAGGGTAGTGCGCTTTCAGGTACGCCGTCCTGTACGAAATGAACGAGTACGCGGCGGCGTGGCTTTTCGCAAAGGCATATTTTGAAAATTCAGCCATAATGTCGAAAATCTCGTTTGCGACGCTTTCGGAAATCCCGTTTTTCGCCGCGCCGTCGATAAATGCGCCGCGCTCCTTTTCCATTTCCGCCGTTTTCTTTTTCGCCATGGCGCGACGAACAACGTCGGCGTGGCCGAATGTAAAGCCGGCTATCTCGCGGCAGATCTGCATTACCTGTTCCTGATAGATGATAACGCCCGACGTGTTTTCGAGTATTTTTTCAAGCTTTGGCGTGATATATGTGATTTTCTCGGGGTGGAGCCTGTTTTCGATGAATTTCGGTATTGATTCCATCGGGCCGGGGCGGTATATGGCGATCGCGAGAATGATATCTTCGATGTTTTTCGGCTGCATTTGCGAGAGCATACGGCGCATCCCCGCTGATTCAAGCTGGAAAAGGCCGTCCGTTTTGCCCGCGGAGATCATTTTGTACGTTGCGTCGTCGTCAAGCGGTATCTTCGTTACGTCAAATGACGGATCGCGCTCGCGGATCTGCTTTTCCGTGTCGGCGATAATTGTGAGGTAACGCAGACCGAGAAAGTCGAATTTCAAAAGTCCAAGCTCGGCGACAGTCGTCATGGGGAACTGCGTCAGCGTCATATCGCTGTTGACGGAAACGGGAACGTACTCATAAACAGGCTTGTCCGTTATAACAATGCCCGCCGCGTGTGCCGACGCGTGCCGGGGCATTCCTTCAAGTGCCATTGAAATATCGACAAGCCGACGCACGTCGGCGCTGCCTTCATACAGCTTTCCAAGCTCGCCGTTCATCGCTTTTTCAAGCGTCATGTGCAGGTCGTTTGGAACAGCGCGCGCGACGACGTCAACGTCGGAATAGCTCATTCCCAGTGCGCGGCCGACGTCGCGGATGACGGCTTTTGCGGCAAGCGTGCCGAATGTTGAAATGCCGCAAACGTGGTCGGCGCCGTATTTTTCGGAAACGTAATCTATAACCTTATATCTTTGTTCATCGCAAAAGTCGATGTCAAAATCGGGCATGCTTACACGCTCGGGGTTAAGAAAACGCTCGAACATCAGCCCGAATTTTATTGAATCCACCTCGGTTATCCCGAGCAGATATGCGACAAGCGACGCAGCGCCGGAGCCACGTCCCGGGCCTGTAGGAACGCCGATTGATTTTGCGTGGCCTACAAAATCGGCGACGATCAGAAAATACTCGGCGTAACCCATTGAAATGATTACGTCAAGCTCGGAGGCGACTCTTTCGCGGTATTCGTTTTCCGGGTGTTCATCGGTGAAAACTATCTCGCCGCCGCTTATTTTTTTCTCAAAGCTCTCGTATGCCGTTTTTTTAAGATATTCGTCGGGCGACTCACCCGTCGGAACCTCGAATCGCGGCAGGTACAGTTTTGAAAAATCAAAGTCGAAATTGCACATGTCGGCAATTTTCATTGTGTTTTCGATGGCGTCCGGATACTCGGAAAACAGGGAAGCCATCTCATCTTCCGATTTCATATAAAATTCGTCCGTTTCAAAGCCGAAAGGGCGCCCGTCCGATATTTTCGAGTTTGTCTGTATGCACATAAGGATCGCTTGATTGTCGGCGTCGCCCTTTTTGATATAGTGCGCGTCGTTGGTCGCAACAAGCGGGATCCCGGTTTTTTTATGGATGTCGAGAAGCGCCGAGTTGACCGATTTTTGCATTTCGATCCCGTGGTCCTGAAGTTCAAGATAATAATTCCCGCGCCCGAACAGCGCGTCCATTTCTTTTGCGTGCGCCTCGGCTTTTTCATATTCTCCTGCGGCGATCATTCGCGGAATATACCCCGCAAGGCATGCGGAAAGACATACAAGCCCCTCGTGATGCTCGCGCAAAAGTTCAAGGTCTATCCTCGGCTTTACGTAAAAACCCTCGGTAAAAGCTTTCGACACCATATAAGACAGGTTTTTGTATCCCGTTTCGTTTTTGCAAAGAAGAATGAGATGATAACGCGCAGAGTCGCTTTCGTGGCGCTTGTCGAAGCGGGAATTTGGCGCGACGTAGACTTCGCACCCGATTATCGGCTTTACGCCTTGTGCTTTGCACGCTTTGTAAAAATCGACAACGCCGTACATCACGCCGTGATCAGTGATCGCAACGGCGCTTTGCCCGAGAGCTTTTGCGGCCTTCGGTATTTCGCTTATTCTGCACGCGCCGTCAAGCAGACTGTATTCGCTGTGAAGATGCAGATGTGCAAACATTTTCCCGCTCCTTTCATTTGTTTTTCGACATTTCAACTATTTGGGAAAGCATTTTTGATACTTGTGATTTTGAGATCGGCGGCACCTCGGCTTTTCCGAGTGCTTCAAGCGACGCGTCGGGCATAACAAGCCTGAGCCGCGCGGTCTGCCGCAGATTTACGGGCAGTTTTTCAAAATCTCCACGATCGATTATCGCATTTATAGCCTCGATCTGTGCAACGCTCGCCGCGGTTTTTTTGCCGATGTTTGCAACGTCAAAATTTGTTCTGCGGTTGAGATTATTTCGTATATCACGCTCGATCTGGCTGTTCATTATTTCAAACGCTTGACTTGTAAGTCCTATCATATTCATAAAATCGACGATAAGGTTGCTGTCTCTGAAATAAACTATCTGATTCGATCTGCGAACAGACAATTTCGGCATCTCGCCGACGCATTTCATAAGCACAACGGCAAGATCAACCGCCAGATCACCGCTGCGGACGGTAAAATCAAGCCTGTAAGACTTCTCGGGCGGGTTGATGTAACCGCATGAAAGAAATACGCCGCGCAAAAACGCCGTTTCGGTGTGGGCGTCCGTAATAATGGACTTGTCAATCGCGTCAATTCCCGCCGCCCCGAATTCTTCATATAGGCGAGAAAGGTCGCTTTTATCGGCTATCTTTATTTTATATACCTCGCGCCCGCCTTTTTCATAAGCTTGCGGTGATGCCATAATGTCGCATACTCCAAGCAAAAGACCGCACAAAATGTCCGAAACTTCGGCCGTTTCGGTCATAAGCATTATATCGCTTTCGGAAAAAACATTCCCGAACAAAAGCATACCGTATAGCATTGCCTTTTGCTCTTTGTGCGATTTTGGCATTATTGCGGCTGCCATTTTTGCCTCGGAAGAGAACGACATTTTCTACACCTCTTTTATTTTATAAATATAATTTCCGTTTGAAGATCAACACCGTAAATATTTTTTACCTTTTCTTTGATCAGTTCGGTAAGAGCCGAATAATCGCTCGCCGTTGCGCCGCCTGTATTTATTATAAATCCCGCGTGCTTATCCGAAACCATCGCTCCACCGACGCTGTATCCGCGAAGGCCCGCACCGTCAATAAGCTTCCATGCCGGTGTATCGCCGGAAGGTAAAAAAACGCTTCCCACGCTCGGAAATTCAATCGGCTGTGACTCGGCGCGCACTTTTTTTATTTTCTCAATGCGTGAATTTATGTTCGATATTTCGTCTTTTTTTAGCTTGAAAGTGGCCGAGAGGACTATGAATTTTTCAGCGGCTGCGCGGCTTTTTCTGAAAGAGAACGTCATCTCGGAATTATCAAGCGTTTCTATTCTTCCGTCGGGTAAATAAAATTTACCATTTTCAAAAACATCCGAAATACATCCGCCGTGCGCGCCCGCGTTCATGTAAACAGCTCCGCCGACGCTTGCCGGGATGCCGCACGAAAACTCAAGCCCCGAAAGCCCGCGCTGCGCGCAAATAGCCGAAAGGTAAATCAAATTTACTCCACAGTCGGCAGTCACAAAGTCGCCGTCAAATACGACCTCTTTCATTTTTTTTGTAAATATCACAACGCCGTCGTATATTCCGTCGGGGAAGATCACGTTTGATCCGTTGCCGATGACGCAGTGTTTTATATTTCCTTTTTTCAGCTTTTCGATCAACTTGCATAATGAGTTTGCGTTACGCGGAAACGCCGAAAGTATCGCCGTGCCGCCGACGTGCGCCGTTGATCTGCTTTTCAAGTCGTCGTTTTCGATAAAAGTAACGTTTTCAACATCCTTGACTAATGAAAGATAGCTGTTCATCGTTCCTCCGTTAAGAATATTATAGCGTATTTATCAAATAATTTAAGGTCTTTTCAAAATAATCTTGACAAAAAATCAAGTCAGGTATAAAATTATACCTTGTCAAATACAGATTGGAAATTTAATATGGACAAGAGAATTCAACTGAGAAACGCCGTATTTATCGGCGCAACGTGCATTGTAACGTACATAACTTATTATTTTTTGAAAAATATGCTCGGCACCTTCACGCCGCAGATGACCGAATCCGGCGAGTTTACAAAAAACGTCATCGCCGTTTACTCGTCGGTTTATATGATATCGTATGCCGCGGGGCAGTTTGTAAACGGTCTGCTCGGCGATATGATACGCCCGCGTTATATGGTGCTGTGCGGTCTTTCGCTTGCCGGTGCTTCCATGATCGTTTTTGCGACTGTCGGCGCAAATTTTGTAAGAATTATTTGTTTTCTTTTGCTCGGGCTTGGCGTTTCGATGCTTCGCGGGCCGCTCGTCAAGGTTTTCTCGGAAAACAATCCGCAAAACTACGCGAGGATCATCAGCGTTATTTTCTCATTTGTCTTTTTTGTCGGGCCGCTTATCGCGGGACTTCTTGCGCTTTGGATGAAATGGAACGCCGCGTTCATCGTTTCGGGTATCGTCGCGTTCATCATGGCAGTATCGAGTTTTCTGCTCCTTACGCTGCTTGAAAAGCGGGGAATAATCAAATTCGAGAAAAAGAGCGGCGAGCGCAAAAAGTTTGACATCGTCGGCATTTTCAAGCTGAAATATTTTGTCCCGTTCCTGCTTATCGAGCTTATCGGTGAAATTTCCGGCACGTCGATAGTTTTTTGGGTGCCGACGTATATTACGGAACACCTTGGATTTGACGCAAACGTTTCGGGAATTATCGCGTCAATACTCACTTTTGCAAAAACTTGCAGCCCGTTTGTCGGACTTGGCCTTTATAAGCTGTTCAAGGAAAACGCCGTCCGTATGGTCGGCACGATGTTCGGCCTCGGCGCGCTTTTATACGCCGTGATGATATTTGTTTCATCTCCGATAGCAAACCTTGTTTTGTTCGCCATAGCCATTACCGCAACGGGTATCGCTTCAACTACCGTGTGGAGTATTTACGTTCCGAGCCTTGCGTACAGCGGCAAAGTGTCAAGCGCAAACGGCATCCTTGACTGTTCGGGATATATTGCCGCGTCGCTTGCAAGCTTATTCTTCGCTTTCGTTATGGAACAGTTCGATTTCGGCGCAATGATACTTGTCTGGGCCATCATAATGGGCGCGGGAACTGTTATAACGGTTATATCGAGCAGAAAAGAAGCGTAAATCAGTTTTGAATTACGATCTCTCCGTCAAAGACGACTTTGGCGGAGATTTTTTTCGAGATTTTTACTCGGCAGACGTTTTTTTGCGCGTCAACGTCGACGCAAATTTCTCCGTATTCCGTCGTTATTTTGCCTGATACACTGCCCGTGGTCGTGTTGGTTTTCGGCGCGATCACAACGTTTTCCCAACCTGCGCCGCAGCGTTTTATGCCGAGGATTTCGTAGAATAAGTATTTTACAACGGCGCCGAACATGGGGTGTGACATCGAGCGCGGGTTGCCCCATTCTTCCCATAGCGTTGTCGCGCCCGATCTCATCATAAACCCAAACGACGGGTATTTTTCGCGGGAGAGGAACTCTATGGCGTCGTCAAAATATCCGCGTTCAAAGAGGAGCTTTGTTACAAGGTCGGTACCGAAAATGCCCGTGTCAAGCGGCTTTGTGCGAACTGAATTTAAAAGGTTTTCAAACGTTCTTTCGTCGCCAAGCCCGATATCGAGTGCAAATGAGTTCGCGCTGTTTACATTGCCGCAGAAATCGCCCGTTTCGGCATTGAAATAATTATCGATTATCGCACGGACTTTCCTTTCGCGAGTTTTTAACAAAGCGTCGACCGTGTCGGCTCTGCCGCATTTTTCCGCAAGTTCCGTCATGCGGTCTATCGTTCTTATATAAAAATAATTGTTTACAAACGGCGCGGGAATATCGGGGTGCGCAAACTGCTTTGCGCCCGGAACGCACCACTCGCCAAGGCACCAAAGTCCCGGCTGATCTGAAACGACAAGGTCGTTTTCGCTGTGCGCTTCAAGATAATCGAGATAGCGCATCATTTGCGGATAATATTTTTTCATCGGCTCGATATCACCGTACATTTTATAAAAAACGTACGGCACTTCCGCTATCGCGCATCCCCAACCGCCGGGGCCGCCTCCGCATCTGAAATACGGGGCGGTGTACTGAACGTGCCCGGAATTTACATCCTGACAGTCTGAAATATCTTCCATCCACTTGAGATAGAATTTTTTTGAGTCGGTCGTCAGCATAACGGCTTCGCACGTCAGCTGACCGTCGCCGGTGTATCCTCGCCGCTCGATGTGTGGGCAGTCGGACGGTATGCCCGCGTGCATATTACAAAGCTGAGTGCGGATGTATGCGTCGTAAAGCCAATTCAAAACGTCGTTTTCGCATTTGAAATCGGATGTTTTGGCAATATCGCTGTGTATTACGTCAACGCGTAAAAGCTCGGCTTTTGAGCTTATCCTGACGTACCTGAAAGCATGCCACGTAAACGTCAGCGAATACTCGCGCTCTTTGCCGTCGGCGATGAACTCCGCCGCTTGCTTGTGCGAGTGCTTTTCGTCAAATTTGCCGTCGTCAAGCGCTTCCGAAACGCTGACGGATATTTTAGCGCCCGTGTCATGTGCGCGGAACACGTATGTTCCCGAAATGTTTTCGCCGATGTCATATACGGAATATTCGCCGTCGTCGTACAGCTTTTGCGGCACAAGCGAGCGGATCACTTTGTCATTCGGGCAGTCTTGCAGATAATATTCCGTTTGCAAACTATCCGCGATATCGCAGTTTTTAAGTCCGTCGTGCGAAAAGCCGTTTTTGTCGTAATTATGCTTCGTGTAGTCTTGCTTTTCGCCTAGATGTATGCTATAATCCGTAATGGGCGAGTCGTTCCATTTTATGCTCTTATCGGAGTATGTTTCAATGTCGCCGCTTGTGATCTTGTAACAAAGAACGCACTTGTCTGAAAACTCCGCGTACCAGCCGGGACCGACTGAAACTTCGATTTCATTTTCGCCGTCGCGCACGAGCGAAGAAATGTCGTATTTAACGGCATATATTCTGCTTTTCATTATCTCGCCGAATTGAACCGTGCAATAGCAGTTTTCACGGCTGAAATAATGGCTTGTTACCGGTGCAAAAACATCGCTTGACGCACGCACGCCATTGATAAAAAGGCGGAAAAAGCCGAGTCCGCATATCGCAATTTCAGTCTTCGCGTCCTTTTTTGCGTTGAACTTGCCGAAAAAGCACGGCGACACGCAAGCCTCGCTTGACGTAACAAACACGGCTTTGCCGAATATATCGCTCATTTTCATAATTTACTCCAAATAATTAACATTTTTTATATTATACACTACATAACTAATATTGTCAATGAAGGAAAACAAATAAGGAGGCAAAAATGATAAGCGAAGAACTTGCAAGAAGATCGGTTAAGAAAATCGACGATTTTGACGCGTCGACTTTTTCTCGCGTCAGGGAAGAATACATAAATATTCTTTGCCGCGAGGAGTACGGTACGCCGCTCCCAGGGCCCGAAAAGGTGTGGTTTGAGGAGCTTCCGCTCGACTTTGCCGCAAAGCGATTTGCGGCGGGCAAAGCGCCGAAACAGCGCGTTATAGCGCACACCGTCGTTTGCGGCAAGGAGTTTTCGTTTCCGTTCTGGGCGATAATACCGAAGGCCGACGGCAAATACCCGTTTATCATTCATAACGATTTTGAAGACTTGCTTCCGAGCAAGTATACACCCGCCGAGGAGATAATCGACGGCGGATTTGCGCTTTTCTCGCTCTGCTACACCGATATCACAAGCGACGACGGCGACTTCACAAGCGGGCTTGCGGGCATAGTCACGCCTGATCCCTCGCACCGCGCGCCGACTGACTCCGGCAAAATACAGATGTGGGCGTGGGCAAATATGCGAGTGATGGACTACGCGATGACAAAGGCGGACAAACTCGACCTGTCGCGCTCGGCTGTTGCCGGACACTCGCGCCTCGGCAAGACAGCGCTCGTCACGGGAATGCTCGACGAGCGCATAAAATACGTCATTGACAACGAATCGGGATGCAGCGGAAGCGCTCTCGCCGCCGGCACCGCCGGAGAGAAAATTGCGGACATCACAAAGAATTTCCCGTACTGGTTCTGCGAAAACTACAAAAAATACGCGGGCGTCGAAACGCTACCATTCGATCAGCATTTGCTGCTTGCGACGATAGCGCCGCGTAAAGTCCTTGTCGGCTCGGCGGCAGAGGACTACTGGGCTGATCCGCCCTCTCAATTTTTATGCTGTGCCGCCGCGTCGAAGGCGTGGGAAAATCTCGGTCTTACAGGGCTTGTCGCGCCCGACAGAACGCCCGAAATCGGCGACGATTTCAGGGACGGAAATGTCTGCTATCACCTCCGCGCGCACGATCACTATTTTTCCCGCCTCGACTGGAACGTGTATATGGAGATAATGAAAAAATAAATAATCAAAAAAACAACCGATGCTTGATGTTTTTGACTCTCATCAAACCTCGGTTGATTTTTATAAGTTTTGCATCGCTTGCGCTCAACTGTTATTTGTGTTATACTGTGGTTGCAAGATCGATCGGGCAAAAAATTTTCGGAGGTAAATATGGGTACACAAACAATAGGGCAGAACATTGCGAATTTGAGAAAAGAAAAGGGCGTAAAACAAGACGAACTTGCACAGGCGCTCAATATTTCTGCGCAAGCGGTGTCGAAATGGGAAAACGGCGGCACGCCAGACATCGAGCTTATTCCCGCCATCGCGGACTTTTTCGGCGTTTCGACAGATACGCTTTTCGGGCGCGACGAGGTGAGCGGCGCGGGACTTGAAAAGGTGATAAATACGGCGATACAGTCTGTAAAATGGGAAGAACGTGTGGAAAAAGCGTTTGAAATATGCAGTATGATCGAATGCGGCCTCTTCGGAGAACCGGGAACTCTCAATTTCAAAAAGCAGGAGGCGAATATTGAGGCGCATGAAGAGATTTTTTCTTCGATGATCACCGATAACGGTTTGACCGATATGGGAATCGGCAAAAGAATACGATATTTTATTGCTGTGCCGGAGATCGAAGATAAAAAAACAGCGCTTTTTGCCGACGGAATCGACTATACGGCGTTGTTTTCCGACCTTTCGCAAAAGGATATATTTGATTCTATAGTTTATATTTTGAAACGAAAAGATCAGAGTAAATCTTTTACAAAGAATCTGCTTGTAAAAGGACTCGAAATAGCGCCGGAACGCGCCGGCGTAATACTCAGTCGAATGAAAAAATACGGGATATTGCGTTCTCAAACGCTTGAAATTGACGACGCCGAGGAAGAAATATACAACATAGGAACAACTGCAACGCAGTTCGTTTATCTCTTGATATTCGCTCACAATCTGATACAGGTGCCGAACTCTTGGTGCTATTACAATATCGGCAGAGGAAAACCGTTGCTTTAATACAAAACCGTCCCAAATACGGGACGGTTTTGCGTTATTTTAATTCCACTATCTCCGGCTCGCCGTAAAGTTCTTCGTAATCGTCGCCGAGAAAGCACGCGAACGAAGACAGGCACTCAAATCCGAGCGAGCGGTAAAATTCAAGGTCTGCGGCGATGACGTCGCGCCGCGGCGCGTATTTTTTCGGCGGCTTTTGCCAGTTTGAAAACATCGAGTTGTCCATCCAGTATTCAAGCACCTTTGAGCCGCTCTTGCCGAAAAACGATATGATTTTTTCTATTGACGGAGCGATGGTTTCGCCTTGCTCAGAGTACGGGCGCGTCATATCGCGGTCGATCGGCGCGTATTCGAGGAAAATTCCGTCGGCAGGCTTGACGCTTGTCGGCGCGTCGAGCGTGTCCTGATACGCAAGATACGCCATTTTCGCGTCGGGTATTTCCTCTTTCACGGACGCGAGCATTTCGTTCATTATGATGAGATTATTGTCGGACGGCGATAGCTTTCGGCATTTTTCGCATTTGCACGTTGCGCCGCGTATGTCGTCCGCCCAAAAATAAAAATTATGCGTTGAGCCGTAAAGCGACGACGCGAGCTTTTTCGCGTTTTCTTTGACTATGTTCATCGCGTCGGCGTTTGATATGCAAAAGTTCGAGTCGGGCGAACGCTCTCCGTCATCATTCATTCTGAAATATTCGGGATGTGAAGGGAACAACTCGCGCGGGAGCAGATACCCCATCGCGTGAAATTCATATTCGATCTCAAGCCCGATTTTCTTTGCGTAGTCGATAAGCGAGCGGTACTCGGGTGTTTTGAGCCAACCGAGCATTTCTTTAAGTGTTTCCGGCGCTCGCTTGCCGCCGCGCGGGTGAAGCGCCAGCGTATCATAACCGAGCCGCTTTGCGCGGTCAATCCATTTTTTCGTTAGCTCTTCGGGGTGAATTAAAATTGATGATGTGTTCATATTTCGTCCCTCCGAGAAAATTATACATTGTATCTCAGCTTCTGTCAACCGTCCGCTTAAATAAAATAAAAACCACTTCGTTTTGAAGTGGTTTTTGGCAGGGGCAGAAAGATTCGAACTCACGACCCACGGTTTTGGAGACCGGTACTCTACCAGCTGAGCTATACCCCTAAATATTCGGCGATGATCGCCGATCTATTGGTGGGCCTTTAGGGACTCGAACCCCAGACCGACCGGTTAT
>Ga0307453_100015_pt1 | contig 15502 bp, 13 predicted proteins | sample Goafecreptomycin_20_FD_204472 | JGI IMG/M metagenome (GOLD analysis project Ga0307453, IMG submission 204472) | Metatranscriptome of enriched fungal communities from goat fecal pellet, Isla Vista, California, United States - Xylan, Gen2, Rep 3... ... | reverse complement strand
CGTAACCCTTTTTAGCGTGCTTCTTTTGGTACCTTTTCTTGCACGAGCAAGAAAAGTACACCCTCCCCGCCCGTCGCCTGCGGGATTGTTCCAAGCGCAAACAAATGGCGGGAGCAAGCCCCGCCCCTGTCCGCCGGCGATGTTCGCACATTAAGCCTCCTTTGTGTAAAGGGAGGTGGCAACGAGCATAGCGAGTTGACGGAGGGATTGTTTGAAAATAATCAAACGTCCTCGCGCGATGTTCGCACAAAGCCTTCTCTGAGCGCGGAGCGCGAATAAAAATAGAGTCTGATGGTATGTTTGGGGAAGAAGAAAAATCGGGCAATATCATAATAGATTAAAGCGTACCCCTTGCGGTTAGCGTAACCCTTCAAGCGCGTTCTTTTTGGTATCTTTTTCTGTCGTGCTTGACAGAAAAAGTACACCCTCCCCCGTCTCCGCGACGCTCTCGCCCGACGCAAGGTCGTGCGACATCCCCCGTCGCCTTTGGCGACACCTTGCGGCGTTCTGCGAACGCCGATCATAGCCTTCCCCGCGGGGAAGGCTGAACCTCCGCGACGCTCTCCCAGCCCTTCGGGCGTGGGACATCTCCATCGGGCGTGGGACACCTCGCGCCGCACCGCATGGCGCGCGGCAAAAAACATTTTCATTTACCGTTTCCGCACGGAAACGAATATACATCATCTATGAAAGGACGTGATCTTACGGACAACAATACAGAAATCTACCGCGGGGAAAACAAATCCCGCCGACGCATCCGCATCGTCGGACACTGCGCCCAGTGCGGCTTTCCCGTTTTTGAAGGGTCCGACGCTTTCTCCGTAATAAAGTCGGGCGACGTCGTTCACCCCGAATGCTTCGATGAATATATAGACGAACATTTGTTTGACTTTGTGGAGAAAATCCCGTCGGAGTGAGTAGCGTTGTCGCCAACTTATGAACAAGAGCAAAAGAATGACAAAACGCGCGCTTTCGCGGGGAGTTGACGCATACTTTGAAAAATGCGACGCGTCGGCGTTTTCCCCGATGTGCCTTTCCTGCAAGGACGGCGCGGGCGATAAATGCGCGCAATGCCCAAAACGGCGCGCGCCGTACACTGTTTCGGGGCTGTGTCTGCACCTCGGAATATCAAAGCGCGACCTTATTTCAATGAAAAAAGACGAGCGGCTTCGCCCCGTTATCGAGGCGGCGCTTCGACGGATAGAAAAATACGTCGAGGAGAGCGCGCTGCTCGGCGTTATGAACGCGACGTTTGCACAGGCGGTGCTGAAAGAAAACTTCGGCTGGGGCAAGGAAGACGCGCCCGACGCTGTTCGCATCGAGCTTTGCGAGGAGGCGGAAAGTTATGGCGGATAACGTTGTAACTTTGTCTTTTACCCCGTCGGAAAAGCAAAAGCAGTTTCTTTCATCCGAGGCAAAATATACCGCATACGGCGGCGCGCGCGGCGGAGGGAAGAGCTATGCGCTGAGGTACAAGCTCGTTTTTATGTGCCTGAGATACGGCGGGCTTCGCGCGCTGCTCATCCGCCGCTCGTACCCCGAGCTGCGCGAAAACCACATCCGCCCGCTTACCGAAATGCTGTGCGGCAAAGAAAGAAAACTTGCCGAATATTCCGAGCGGGACAAATGCTTCATTTTCCCGAACGGCTCGCGGCTGAAACTCGGCTACCTCGCCGACGACGGCGACCTGCTTCAATATCAGGGGCAGGAGTTTGACGTTATCGCCGTCGACGAGGCTACGCAGATAGACGAGCACGCCTTTTCCGTTCTGACGGCGGCGCTCAGAGGAACAAACGACTTTCCCAAACGGATGTATCTTACTTGCAATCCCGGCGGAGTGGGGCATGGCTGGGTAAAGCGTTTGTTCGTCGAGAAGAGCTACCGCCCGACCGAAAAGGCGGAGCAGTATGCGTTTATCCCCGCGGGCGTTTACGACAACGACGCTTTGATGAAGCACGATCCCGAATACGTGGCGCAGCTTGAAAATCTCCCGGAGGAGCTGAAAAAAGCGTGGCTGTACGGCTCGTGGGACGTGTTTTCGGGGCAGTTTTTTCCCGAGTTTTGCGCCGAGTTGCACACGTGCCCGCCCGTCCCCGTGCCTGAGGGGGCGAAGTACTACTGCGCCGTCGACTACGGGCTTGATATGCTTGCGGCGCTCTTTATCGCCGTCGACGAAAACGGGCGCGCCTACGTCTACGACGAGGTCTACGAAAGCGGCCTTATCGTCAGCGAGGCGGCGGCGCTTATATTGCCGAAGATAAAAGACGGTATGCTCGTAATAGCGCCGGCTGATCTGTGGAGCAGGCAAAAAGACAGCGGCGCAAGCATTGCGGAGCTGTTCAGTCAGAACGGGGTATATTTTACAAAACACACCCCGTCGAGAAAAAGCGGGTGGGCGGCTGTCAAGGAGTGGCTTTTGTGCGACGGCGGCGAGGCGCGGATGAAAATATCCAAAAAGTGCCGCAACCTTATCCGCACGCTCCCGCTTCTTCTTTACGACGAAAAAGACCCCGGCGACGCGTCGAGCGAGCCGCACGAGGTAACGCACGCCCCCGACGCGCTGAGATACTTTTGCTCCACTCGCCCGTATGAAAAGCCGGGCACAAAAGAGCCGCGCAGGTTTGACGCAAAGCGTGCTTTGGCGCGGCAGGCAAAACACTACTGAAAAAGGAGGAAAAATGAACGTTTACACAACAAAACAAACATCGGCGGACGCTTTGCCCGTCGAGGAGCTTTATCTGACTCCGTCATCGCGCGAGGCGACCGTATCAAAGCTGCTTGAAGACGCGAAAGCCGCGAAAAGCGGCACGGAGCAGTATTTTCAGAAGATGCGCTCGTATTACGACGGCACGCACGTAACGGAGAGCTACACCGGCGGCTTTCTCAGCGCGGCTGATCTTCCGTGGCGCCCCGCGTGCGTTCCCGACGGGTATATGCACGTTGAAAGTCAGATCGACGTTACCGCCCCCGACTTTGAATTTTCGGGGCGCGAGGAGGCCGATTCCGAGAAGGCGCGACTGCGCGAGCAGGTCGTAAGATTTGTTTGCGACGGCTCGGATCTTGAACGCAAAAACGCCGAAAACGAGCGCAGGCTCAACATTTTCGGATCTGCCGTGTGGAAGGTGGGGATCGCGTCAAGCGGCAATATCGGCGTTTCTGTCGACGACCCCTCGCCCGAGGCGATATACCCCGATCCGTCGGCGACGGACGTCGATTCGTGCGAGTACATCGGCTACGTCTACTCGATGAGCCGCCTTAAAGCTTTACGCGTGTTCGAGCGCGATCTTATCCGCGCGGGGATAGATCTTTCCGACGTTGTGCCGGGGGATGGTATGTCAGACTCGGTCGACGTTGTTGAATGGTGGTACCGCCAGCCCGTTGACGGCGAGTATGAGGTCGAGGTAATGCGCGGCGGCAAAACGGAAAAAATTACGTGCAAGTACTATGCCGGCGACGTCGCGTTTTCGATATTCATCGGCGGGCGCGAGGTCAGAAACGTGCCGAAATTCTGGCAGACGACGGACTGCAATATGTTCCCGTTTGTCATCTACTCAAAAACGCCGCGCGACGGCTCCGTATGGGGCAAGAGCGAGCTTGAACCGATAATCCCGCTTATCGACGCCGCCGACCGTCAGCTTGCGCTGGCGCAGCTTAACACCGCGTTCTCGGCAAACGACGTCGTCGTGTACGAGGAAAACGCCTTCTCGCCCGACAGCTACCCCGACAACACCCCCGGCGCCGTCTGGAAGCTGCGCCCGGGGATGATAGACAAAGTAAAGCGCCTCGGCTCGCTTGCGTCTGACAACGCCGCGCACTACGAGATCGTCGAAAAGTTCCGCACGCTTATGAAAGAGGCGCTGGGCAACTACGATTACCTGCAAGGCTCGGCGGCGTCCCGCGTTACGACGGCGACGGGGCTGGCGCTGCTTTCAGATCGCGCGTCAAAGCGAATGAACGCCAAAAACGTCTGCAAAAAGGCGGGGTTTGAGCGGCTTTACAGGCTTATCGACTACCTTGCTCTCGAAGTGTTCGACGAGCAGGCGCTCTATCTTATCATCGGCGACAAGAACGTGACTTACGGCTTTGGCAAGAGCGGATATCTGCCCGAGATCGACGTTACGGTCAACGTCGGCGACGGCGTTGAAAACTCGCGCTCGTTCACGCTGTCGGCTCTCTCCGAGCTTATTTCGATGAGCGTAAACGAAGAAAACTACCCGATAGTCCGCGCATACGTCGAGTCGCTCGGCATACCGGAACGCACGGAAATTTGCAAAATGCTCGATACGCGCTATGGGAAGAAGGAGGAGGACTGAATGAACGAAAACGAAAAAATCATACGTGAGGTCGATCTTAACATTTCAGCCGACGATGATGAAGAATCACCCGAGGTAAAAGCGCCCGAGGCGGAAGAACCCGAGGCGGAAGAACCCGAGGCAGAAGAACCCGAGGTAGAAGCGCCCGAGGAAAAAGTCGGCGAAATGGCGGATAGCGACGCAAACCAGTCCGATGTGACGGCGCGTGGATTCGAGGGCGAGATATCCGACGCGCAGTGCCGAAGGATACTTTCAAACCCGATGTTTTACGCCTACGCAAAAGGGAGAGCGGAGAGCATATCGGAGCTTATATCCGGCTTTTCGGAGATGATCTCCCTTGACGGCGGGGCGGCGATCCCGACTGAAATGAGGGCGACTCCCGAGCCGAAAGCAGCGGCGGCGGAGTTCGCGCTGTCGGAGCGGCAGAAAAACATCGCGCGCGACGCGGGTATGTCGTACCGCGAATACTATTCGTTTTTGAAATCGATGAGATCGATGTAACGCGCTTATCAGAACGGTTTCGTGCTTTTCCGAAAAAAGCACACCATTCCCGAAAGGGAAATCGGGCGCGTCCCGAAATAATAATTTATAAAAAGAAAGGAAATTTTCAATGAAAGACAACATTTACACATGGTCAGAGGACCTTTATCCTCTCGTAAAAAAAGCATTTGAGGAAAGATACGCTTCCCGCATCAGCGCGATAAGCCGCGTTTGCGGCATTATCGAGCAGGACTCGCCCTCTTATGAGGTCAGCGGTCTCGGCGGCTACGGCGAGCTTACGCAGTACAGCACGACGCTTACAAGAGCGGGAACGGACAAGGCGTTCAAAAAGACGGTAACGCCCGCGGAGCGCGCGCTTGCCGTTTCCGTAAAATACAAGGACGCAAACCTTGACGCTGTCAAAACGGCGCAGCGCACGGGCATTCGCCTTGCGGATTCCGCGTTCATGACGGTGCTTTCCGACTTCTACAAGGTATTCGGCAATGCGTTCACGACAGCCGAATGCGGCGACGGCAAGTCCTGGGCGAATGAAAGCCACCCCATCTCAAACGTTGTCGGCTCCGGCACGTACTCAAACCTTGTAACAGACACGCTTTCCGTTTCCGCCATCACGTCGGCGATCGCTGGCGCGTCTGAGCTTACAACGGCTGACGGGCTGCCCTTTATCGGCAACTTCGATATGCTCTTCGTCGGCCCCGAGCTTGAAGAAACGGCGAGAAACATCTGCGGCAAGGACGCCGCCGTTTCGCCCGAGCTTCACCCGGAAACGGGCCTTGGCGCAAACCCCGTTTACGGCATGAACTACATGGTCGTTGGCGCGGGCGATCTCGGCTTTACCGATTTCAAGTGGGCGATAGCCGACTCGAATCTGCTCTCCGAGGTGTTCAAGCTCGTTTACGTCACAAAGCCGACGGTGCTTCTCTCATCTTGCGAGGACCCGCTCCTTTGCGACTACGTCGCTTACGTCGACTTCGCTTTCGGCCACGCCGACGGCAGACCGATCGTATTCTCGACGGGCGAGGGCGACTGATAATATCGTATTTTATTGGGAGGGCTTCGGCTCTCCCAAATCATAAGGAGGAAATATGACGTATCAAAAACTAAAAGAAAAGATACTTGCTCATCTTTCGGTTTCGGAAGGGAGCGGCGCGTTTCACGACGGCGCGCACGATGAGATATTAAGCTCCATTGTTGAAGCTTCAAACAGCGCGCAGAGGAGCGTTGCGTCGGTGACGGGGAGCATAAAGCGGCGCGCGCCGCTTTCGTTCGTTCAGTGCGGCACGTATTTTTCATCGGAACTGCCTGATGATTTTTGCGAGGTGTGCGCCGTTTATTCGGGTGGCAGACGGTACGTCGGCGGCCGCTTTGACGTGCTTGGCGACGCCATTATCGCCGCCGACTATATGGACGCGGCGGAGCTTATTTACACGGCGTACCCCGCTGATATAACGGGCGATGACGGACAGGTTCTCGAATACGACGACGCCATTGCCGATATCGTTGCGCTCGGCGCGGCGATGAACCTTTGCCCGACGGCGTACCCCGGCGACTTCAACAGATATCTTGCAATTGCGACGGAGTACGACTCAAAGCTTTCAAACGAGGCTATCAGCCGCCGCCGCGGCGGTTACGGTCGCGTGATGAACACGCTGTACGGCAGGAGGATGATATGAGCGGCTTTTCGCGCGACGCGCGCGGGGTGAGCTATCGCCTGAAAAACTTAAAGGGCGGCAGCCCCGAAAAATACGAAACGGGCGACTTTGGCGGCGAGAACACGTCGTCGGCGGTGAACGCTGTATGCCGCGCGGGAAAGCTCTGCTCGATAACGCCGCCGACCATTGACTTTACGACGGATACGCAGTACGGCGCATCCCGCGTTATGACGGGGGAAAGTGCCGAGGGCAACGTCGAGCTTATCCGCGTCGGCCAGTATATTTACGGCAGAGTCGGCGGCGGCGCGCCGGTAAGGCTCAACGGTATAACCCTTGCCGACGATCGCAACGTGATCCTTCGCATGGGCGGCGCGTTTTACGTTATCACGGGCATGAGCATATACAAAATAAACGACAGCCTTGCCGTCAGCCGCGTCGAGCCGCGCGTGCCGCAGCTTTACAGATCGCTTGCAATAGACGCGCCCGACGTTCCCGCCTTTCGCGAGGAGCCGAATGCGCTGACCGACTACGTCGATATAAACTACGCCGTCGGCTCGAGCTCGACCACGATGATATTTGTCCCCGACACGATAAACGTCGCGTCGATAGAGTACGTAAAGGTCGGGACAAGCACCTACACAAGGACGTACACGCTCGTTTCGGGCGGCACGAGGAAAAAAGCCGTCAGCTTTACGGACGGCATCAGCGGCAACGTCACCATTCGCTTCAAGCTGTCGTCCACGGCTTCCGACGGAACGCTGAGCCTTTCCGACTTCGCGACGGTGAGAAACGCGCTGCTTCGCGCGCGGTACGTCGTAAAATATCAGCCCGTCGGCGACTATTCGCTTATGCTCGGCACGTGCGGCTATGATAAAAAGTTTTACGTCATCGGCATATCGGATATGGCGTATGTAACGACTGACAGCGCAGTTTCGGCAAGCGTTGAGCAGACTCCGACGGCGGCGGTAAACTACGGCGACGGCACGCTTATTTTTACGGAAAAAAGGATACTTTTCGCCGTCGTATCGGGCGGCGGCGTCATATCGACGGGCGTCGATATAAATATCAGCGTGCTGAAACGCGACTTCGGCTGCGACGCGCCGCGCGCCGCCGTCAGCTTTGATGACAAGATATTCTTTTTAAGCTCCGATTTCGGCGTGTTCTACCTTGACAAATTCGGCTACGCCGAGCGCGACGGCAGCTGCCCGATATCGCTTCCCGTAAGGGAGGAGCTTTTATCTCACACAAAGGCGGAGCTGAAAGACGCCGTCGCCGCCTGCACGTCGTCGGCGCTGTATATTTGCGTCGGGGACGACGTATATATGTATAAGTACGCGGATATGCTCCCGTCCTCCCCCGGCGAGAGCGAGGAAAAACAGCGCCGCTACTTCTGGTCAAAGCTGTCGGCGCTTTGCGTCGAGGGGTTTATCTCATCCCGCGGGGCGACGCTGTCGTATCTTGAACGCGAAAGCGGGAACGTTATGATATTCGACGGCGCAAAGGAGCCGTCGCAAAACGACGCCGCCGGCGCGTATTACGAATTTATGCCGACGTCGCTTGACAGTACCGCCGAGAAGGTCATGCAAAAGCTTGTCGTTTCCGCGAAATTTTACGGAAACGCGACGCTTACGGTAAAATACGACGGCGCGCCGACGGGGTACTCGTTTACGCTGACTCCGAGCGAGTGCGCCGGGTGCGAAACGTATATCATCCGCGCGCCGCGCGACAGGTTTGTAACGGCATCGGTGTGCATCGGCTCGGAGAGCGGGATGACGCTATCGGGCGTTGAGCTGTACTATTTTACCGTGTAAGCGTCCTTATTGACACGGCGGCGCATTTGTGATAGAATATAAAAAAACTTTTTTTCGGTGAGAAATGCTTGAAAACATAAATTCGCCGCGCGACCTCGATAAGCTTGACAGGGCGCAGATCGAGGCGCTCTCGCGCGAGATAAGGGAAAATATAATCGACGCCGTTTCAAAGAACGGCGGGCATCTTGCGTCAAATCTCGGCATTGTCGAGATGACCGTCGCGCTTCACCGCGTCTTTTTTGTGCCGCGGGACACGATAGTGTTCGACGTGGGGCATCAGGGGTACGCGCACAAGCTTTTGACGGGAAGATACGGGCGCTTTTGCACGCTTCGCAAATACGGCGGCATATCGGGCTTTACGAACAGGGAAGAGAGCGAGTACGATTTCGTAACGGCGGGGCACAGCGGCACCGCGCTTTCAACTGCGCTCGGAAAAGCCGAGGCGAACAAGCTCGGACATAGCGACGATTACGTCGTCGCCGTTATCGGCGACGGCTCGTTTACAAACGGCGAAACGTTTGAGGCGCTTGACACGTGCGCGACGCTCTCCGACCTTCGCCTGCTTATCGTTCTCAACGACAACGAAATGTCCATATCGAAAAACGTCGGCGGGCTGTCGCGATATTTTTCGCGCGTGCGCGCCAGCCGCAAGTACTACGACTTCAAGCGCGGCGTCGAGCATTTTTTGAACAAGATCCCGCTTGTCGGACGCGCGCTTGCAAAGGCGACGAAGAAGGTCAAGGATTTTATCAAGCGCATCATCGTCGGCACAAACTTGTTCGACAGCCTTGGGATAAACTACCTCGGCACCGTCGACGGCAGGGACGAAGCAAGGCTTGAAGATGTGTTCCGCGAGGCGCGGCGCCGCGCCTGCCCGTGCATCGTTCACGTGACGACGAAAAAGGGAAGCGGATACGCGCCTGCGGAGAGCAGTCCCGACGTGTATCATTCCGTGCCGCCGTTTGACAAAGACGCGGGCTGTGTCGGCGCGCCGAGCGGCTTTTCTGCCGAGTTCGGCAAGATCATGTGCGATATGGCAAGTGACAACGATAAGCTTGTCGCCGTTTGCGCCGCGATGACGGACGGGACGGGGCTTGCCGGATTTTCGGAAAAGTACCCCGACAGATTTTTTGACGTCGGCATCGCCGAGGAGCACGCCGCCACGTTTTGCGCGGGACTTGCGCTGGGCGGGTATACGCCCGTTTTTGCGGTGTATTCAACGTTTGCACAGAGGATATACGACCAAATGATACACGATGTGTCACTGCAAAAGGCGCACGTTGTGTTCGCAATTGACAGGGCAGGCATCGTCGCGTCCGACGGCGCGACGCATCACGGACTTTTCGACGTGGCAATGATGTCAACCGTCCCGGGCATGAAAATTTACGCGCCCGACAGCTTCGCGGAGCTTCGACGTGCGCTCGGCGACGCGATCTCCTCCGACGGCCCCGTCGCCGTGAGGTACCCCAAGGGCAGCGAAATAAGCTACGACCGCGCGGGCTTTATCGGCAAAAACGTGCTGACAAACAAAGAAGGGCACAGCCGCGCGGCGATAGTGACGTACTCGCGCCTTGGCGCGTGCGCCGTCGCGGCGGCGGAAATGATAGGGGACGCCAAGGTCGTGCGGCTTTACCGCGTTCACCCGCTTGATTTTGACGAGCTTGACGCGGCGCTCGATGGGGTAAATCTGATTTACGTTCTCGAAGAGGGAGAGAAAAACGGCGGCGTCGGCGAGAAGATCGCCGCGCGTTACGGCAGCCGCGTTTTCGTGCGCGCCATCGACGGATTTGTCCCGCATGGCGACACGGCCTCTCTCGACGCCTCCCTCGGCTTTACGCCCGAAGCGGTGAAAAGTGAGGTAGAGTCTATACTTTCGGCAAATAATACAAATGTATAAAATAAAAGGCGGTATTAATATGGTTTTGTTTATCAATGCTTGCGCGCGCTCTGATTCGCGCACGTTAAGGCTCGGCAGGCACGTTCTCCGTCGGCTGGGCAAGGATTTTGAGGAGCTTGTGCTTGACCGCGAGCGGATCAGTCCGCTCTATTCGGAAAGGCTTGCCGCGCGCGACGCGCTGATAGGCGCGGGGAAGCTTGACGACGAGTTTTTCAGGTACGCGCGCCAGTTCGCCGAGGCGGACGAGATAGTTGTCGCGGTGCCGTATTGGGACCTTTCGTTCTCGGCGGTGCTGAAAAACTATATTGAGGCGATAAACGTCATCGGAATTACGTTTTCGTATTCTGATATGGGCGTGCCGGGCGGGCTGTGCCGCGCAAAACGGCTGATCTACGTAACGACGGCGGGCGGGCAGATATATAGCGATGAGCTTGGCTTTGGGTATATTAAAACGCTGTGCAACACCTTTTACGGCATCGGCGAGCTTGAATATTTCAAGGCGGAGGGGCTTGACGTTGCGGGCGCGGACGTTGAGGGCATACTCTGCGCCGCAGAGGCTGAAATCGACGAAAAACTCACAGTTTAATACAAAAGTATAAAATAGAAAAACCCCGACAGCGTCGGGGTTTTTGCATCAATCAAATACGCAATATGTTTCGGGGCAGGGAAAGCCGAGGTCGAGTGGATGCACACCGCGCTCGATGGCGTCATAGACGAAGTTCATCGGTTGAGGCGCGTATGGCAAACACAACTTTTGATCGGGGACGCTGTGCAGATGCGGCGGGATGTTTTTTCTGTGCGTTTTCGAGTATTCCCGAAGCGGCTCGGCTATGGCGTTTGCAAACTCTATCGACGCCGCATGGCAAATTCCGCGAAAGACTTCGTTTTGTGCTTTTGTAAGGCACGGAACGAGCACCTCGGGACCGCTTTCGGTCTTTTTCAAAAACCCACGTTCCGAGAGAAGCGGTATCGTTTTGATAAATCTTGTGTCTGAATCGGTTTTTTCCGGCGCGATACCGTTTTTGATGTGATAAAACAGAGTAGCCATTCCGATTTCCGTGTCGCGCAGAAGTCGTGTTCCGTATCCGTCGAATTTTTCGGCGCAATAAGGATAAAGCGCGCTTTCGTAATTGTACATAAAAATTTGTTTTTCCGCGGAGGGAGAGTGTACCGTCGTCCAACGCTCGCCTGCGAGACTGTATTCATATTTTCCTTGCTTTTCCGGCGGTATTTTGTAATTTTCGGGGACGATCGTTCCGAAGGCAATCCATTGTCCTCCGTTTGGACGCAGAGGAAAGACCTGCTTTGAGCGATATTTTTCGCCGCCCATATACGTTCCGTTGTCCGCGATCTTTATTATCATATATCTTTCGAGACGAGGACTGTAAAAATCTGTATTTTTCAGCTTTTCGATCGCATTTTTGACAGGCGTGATGTATGCGTCGATATTATCGGAGACGAATTTTTCGGCATCATTTATGTATTTTACATAGTCAGATACGTGATAGATGATGAAATCAGTATATACTTTTCCGTCGCCCGTTTTTACCATCAGTTCGCCGTCGACGAGTTTTTTGATTATCGGTTCAATATATGCCGCCGCCACACCGAGCGTTTTTGCAATGTCGCTGACGGAGAGCGGTTTTTCGTATGCGGCGACGAGGATGTTTTGAGCCAGAAGATCATCTTGGACAAGTCCCCCGGGTTCTTCGTTTCTTCCGCTTACGCCGCTGTTATTGACAATTAGTTTTTTCGGCATATAGCTTTGTTCGTTGTATTTTTCCATTTGCGTTAGTCCTTTCTTCATTTGCTTTCTGCCAAAGTCGATTCGGCTTTTCACCGTGCCGACGGGGATATTTTCCTCCGCGGCGATGTCCGCGACGCTTTTTCCGTAAAAATAGTGCTTCACGATCGCGCGGCGGTATGATTCGGAGAGATACGTGACCTCGCGGCGCACCTCCTCGCCCTCCTCGTGGCGCACGATGTCGCTGACGAAATCGTCCGACTCGGGCGCGTCGAAATCGTCGCCGATGAAAACTTCCGGCTGACCGTACTTTTTGCGGAGCATATCGTTCCATTTGAAATCAAGCACTTTTTTCAGCCACGCGTGCGGGTTTTCGATAGTCTTGCCGCGGCTTTGATATGTCAGTGCGGCAAGCACCGTTTCCTGAACGATGTCGGCGGCGGTATGCGGGTCGCCGCATTTTGATAGGGCGATCGGCAAAAGGTAGTCGATATACTTTTTGGCAGTTTCGTTTTTCATTTTTTGTCCTTTTTGAAAGCTTTCGTAAATTAAGTCGGAAAAAATGCGTTTCGGTTCGACTGTTTTTGAATTATTGTATTTTTATTACAAAACGACGACAATACGTTGAAAACGTTCCGGAAAATAATACAACCGTATAAAAATAAAAAATCTCGGCTATGCCGAGATTTTTTATGATACGACATTTATCGGCTTGCCTTGCGTGAACGCTCTGACGTTGTCGCACACAAGCCCGATCAGTCTTACGCGCGCTTCATACGATCCCCACGCGACGTGCGGGGTGATGAATATGTTTTTCGCCGAAAGGTACGGGTGCCCCGCCGTCATCGGCTCGGTATCGAGCACGTCGATCCCGGCGCCCGCGATCATTCCGCCGTTCAGCGCGTCGACGAGCGCACGCTCGTCAACGCATCCGCCGCGAGCCGTGTTTATCAGCACCGCCGACTTTTTCATCAGCGCAAGCGTGTCCGCGTTAACGACGCCGCGCGTTTCATCAGTGAGCGGGCAGTGCAGAGTAAGATAGTCCGAGCGGGCAAATAATACATTTGTATTTACAAATTCTACATTTGTATAAGACGTTGGTTTGTGAGCCACTGCAATGATTTTCATGCCGAAAGCCATACCGATCTCGGCAACCTTTTTGCCTATTGTGCCAAAGCCGAAAATGCCGAGCGTTTTGCCAGCAAGCTCCGTCAGCGGATAGGCAAAATACGAAAACGTCTTTGATTTTGTCCAATCGCCGCGCGCAACCGACGCTGAGTACATATCGGCGGACGTTGCAAAGTGCAGTATCATTGCGAACACCTGCTGCGCCACCGAGTCCGTCGAGTAGCCGGGCACGTTGCACACGGCGATGCCGCGGCGCGATGCCGCCGCCGTGTCGATATTGTTGTATCCCGTGGCGAAAAGCCCGATATAGCGCAGATTTTTGCACTTTTCCATTATTTCGTCGGTTATTTTCGCCTTGTTGCAGATAACGGCGTCGGCGTCGCCGATGGCGGCGGGGATGTCGCATGGCGGAACGACGTCATAAAATTTCACGTCGCCGAGCGTTTTTATTTCGTCAAGCGAAACGTCACCGTTTGTAACGGTGCATCTGTCAAGAACGGCTATCTTCATACGTTCATAATGGCGCGGAACTCTTCGAGCGTTTCGTCGAAGACTTTAAGCGCGGAGCGCACCGTGTCGGGCTTTGTAAGGTCGACTCCCGCGATCTTCAGCTCCTCGATGGAGTAATCGCTGCCGCCTGTCGAGAGGAATTTGAGGTAGTTTGACGCGTCGCCGCTCTCGATGATGTCCGTCGCTATCTTGACGGCGGAGGAGAAGCCCGTCGCATACTGGTAGACGTAGAACGCGCTGTAAAAATGCGGCACGCGCGACCACTCGATGTCTTGCAGCTCGTCGACGACGGCGCCTTCGTAGTAAAGCTCGTTCAGCTCGCGGTAAACGCGGCTGAGTGACTGCGCCGTCAGCGGTTCGCCGCGCTCGTCCATTTCGTGAGCGCGCCGCTCAAATTCGGCAAAGAGCGTCTGGCGATAGACTGTCGTGCGGAAGCCTTCGAGAAGGTGGTTGAGAATGGCGGCGCGGCGGTCCTTGTCTGTCTCTGTTTTAAGCAGATATTTTGAAAGAAGCACCTCGTTTACCGTCGACGCGACCTCGGCGCACAGTATTCTGTAATCGTGGTTTGCGTAGTCGTTTTCGCGCGAGGAGAAATACGAGTGCATCGAATGTCCCAGCTCGTGCGCCAGCGTGAACGCGTCGTCAAGCGTGCCGGAGAAATTGAGCAGAACGTACGGGTGCGCGCCGTAAACGCCGGCGGAAAATGCGCCCGTCGTCTTGCCGGGGTTTTCGTAAACGTCGATCCATCTCTCGCGGTAAGCGCGATTGAGCAGGGAAACGTACTCCTCTCCGAGCGGGGCGCACGCGCCGAGGACGAGCTTTTTGGCGTCCTCGTACGTCATTTTCATATCGGCGCCCTTGACCATCGGAGTGTAGAGGTCGTACATGTGCACATCGTCAAGGCCGAGCAGTTTTTTGCGGACGTCGATGTATTTTCTCATTGTGGGCAGCCCGTCGTGTATGGCTTCGATAAGCGCGTCATAGACAGACGTGGGCACGTTTGTGCCGAAGAGCGCCGCCTCGCAGGAGGAGGCGAAGTTTTTAACGCGCGAGAAGAACGTGTCCTGCTTGACGGAGCCGGCGTAAAGGGCTGACGTTGTGTTGATATAGCTTTTGAACGTGCCGGAGTATTTTTCGTATGCTTCTCTGCGGACGTCGCGGTTTTGCGATTCGAGCAGTGCGCGGTACGAGCCGTGCGTCAGCTTTGTCGGCTTGCCGTCCTCGCCCGTCGTGTCGGGGAAGGAGATGTCGACGGCTTCAAGCATATCAAACGCGTTTGACGGCGTTTGCGCCACCTCGCCGAGCATTGCGAGCATCTGCTCCGTTTTTGCGTCAAGCGTGTGCGGGCGGGCGCGGTTGGTGTTATCGAGGATATGGCGGTAGCCCGCAAGGGCGGGGGAGTCCATGTATGATTTTAGCTTATCCTCGGGGATGGTGAGTATTTCGGGGTCGACGAATGACGTCGCCATGCTGAAATTTACGTAAAGGCTCATCGCGCGCGCGTCCATGTCCTGATACTCGGGGTTTGAGTTGTCGGTGTCCTTGTGCAGATGCGCGTATGAGTAGATGCGGTCAAGCTCTTCCGCCGTTTCGTAGATTTTGTCGAGGGCGGCTTTGAGCGCCTCGGCGCTGTCCGTCATTTTGCCGGAAAGGGCGGCTATCTCGGGAATTTTCGCCTGAGTAGCGGCGTATGCCGATTCCCAGTCGGACTTTGTGGGGTAGATCGCTGAGAAGTCCCATTTGTATTCGCTTGAAATTTCGTTTCTGTTCATACTTTCCTCCATAAATGTGATTTTTGATGCGGGGTGGCGTGAAAGGCTCCCTTGTGTAAAGGGTAGCAAGGCGGAAACGACCTGAATGGTCGTTTACACCGTGGCGCAACCGCCCAAAGCAAGCATTTTTGAAAGCGAGCTTGCGAGATGCACAAAAATGCTATGCGACGGCGG
>Ga0307453_100014_pt1 | contig 15618 bp, 18 predicted proteins | sample Goafecreptomycin_20_FD_204472 | JGI IMG/M metagenome (GOLD analysis project Ga0307453, IMG submission 204472) | Metatranscriptome of enriched fungal communities from goat fecal pellet, Isla Vista, California, United States - Xylan, Gen2, Rep 3... ... | reverse complement strand
TTTTATACATTATTTATTCTTTTAATTATCAGATTTTAAGTACTGTTTTTGCTGTTGATTCATCTCTTCAATTGTTGTTTTTGGTTTATTTTTACGAAGATTTTATCAAAAACATATTGACAACAAACAACATTTGTGATATTTTTAGAATAGAATATTTTGAGGAGGAATGTACTTTTGAAAAAATACTTTTCCGATAAAATACCGAAAAGCGACAGGATAACACGACTTGTCGAAAATCTATATAGAAAGATGCCGGAGATAGAATCTGATCGCGGCGTGCTTATTACGGAATCATATAAGCAGACCGAGGGTGAGCCGATAATCACTCGCCGCGCCAAGGCGTTTGCGTATATACTTGACAATATCCCGATCACCATTCGCGACGAGGAGCTTATCGTAGGCTCGGCGACAAAAGCGCCGCGCGGCTGTCAGGTGTTCCCGGAGTATTCATACGAATGGCTCGAAGCGGAGTTTGACACTGTCGAAACGCGCGTTGCCGATCCGTTTTACATATCGGAAGAAACCAAAAAGACTCTTCACGAAGTATATAAATACTGGAAAGGCAAGACCGTTTGCGAGCTTGCCACATCGTATATGGATCCAAATGCGCTCGCGTCCTTCAAGCACGATATGTTCACGCCCGGCAACTACTACTTCAACGGCATCGGGCACGTAACGGTCGACTATCCGAAGGTGCTTAAAATCGGATATCGCGGCATTATCGATGAGGCAAAGGCGGCAAGGGAAAAGCTCTCCGTCGCCGACGCGGACTTTGCAAAGCGTTCACACTTTCTTGACGCGGTGATAATGAGCTGCGAGGCGGCGATCCGCTACGCAAAAAGATACAGCGCACTTGCGGCAAAGGAAGCGAAAAACACTTCCGACATGAAGCGCCGCGCCGAGCTTGAAAATATTTCACGCATTTGTGACTACGTCCCCGAACACGGCGCAACGTCGTTTTACGAGGCACTGCAAAGCTTTTGGTTCGTGCAGATGCTTATACAGATGGAGTCGAGCGGACACTCGATCTCGCCGGGGCGTTTCGATCAGTATATGTACCCTTATTTCAAGGCGGACATCGACGCGGGGAAGATCACGCGCGAGTTTGCACAGGAGCTTATCGACTGTGTTTGGGTAAAACTCAACGATCTCAACAAATGCCGCGACTCTGTAAGTGCCGAGGGATTTGCCGGGTACAGTCTTTTCCAGAACCTCATCGTCGGCGGCCAGGATATTCACGGGCTGGACGCGACAAACGATTTGTCGTTCATGTGCATCGACGCTACAATGCACGTATTCCTCCCTCAGCCGTCATTCTCGATAAGAGTATGGAACGGCTCGCCGCACGAGTTGCTCATCCGCGCCGCAGAGCTGACGCGCACGGGCATCGGATTCCCGGCTTATTACAATGACGAAGTTATCATACCGCAGCTTCTTTCTCGCGGACTGAAGATCGAAGAAGCGCGCGATTACAACATAATCGGATGCGTTGAGCCGCAGAAGGCGGCAAAGACGGACGGCTGGCACGACGCAGCGTTCTTCAATATGTGCCGTCCGCTTGAGCTGGTGTTCTCAAACGGCGTCGACAAGGGCGTTCAGCTCGGACCGAAAACGGGCGACGTTACGAAGTTCACAACGTTTGACGAGTTCTACGGCGCATATAAAAAGCAGATGGAATTTTTCATCGAAATGCTCGTCAACGCCATCAACGCCATCGACGTGGCTCACGCCGAAAGATGCCCGCTCCCGTTTGAATCTTGCATGGTTGACGACTGCATAGCTCGCGGCAAGAGTCTGCAGGAGGGCGGCGCCGTCTATAACTTCACAGGGCCGCAGGGATTCGGAATCGCCAACATGGCTGACGCGATGTGGGCTGTGAAAACGCTTGTTTTCGAACAGCATAAATACACTCTCGCCGATTTCAAAGAGGCTATGGACAACAACTACGGCGAGGAAACGGACGCTCATCACGCGGAAAAACTGACAAAAGCCGTCGTTTCGGAGATAGTCAAGACAGGCCGCGCGATAAGCGAGAGCGACATCGCAACGATATACAAAGAGGTACGCAAAAACAACTGCACCGAAGAACAGAAAAAGAAATACCGCGCGCTCCGCGAGGATATAGACGCGCTTCCGAAATTCGGCAACGACATCGACGAGGTCGACTCGTTTGCAAGGGAAGTTACATACACGTACACGCGCCCGATGGAAACGTATAAAAACCCGCGCGGCGGGCACTTCCAGGCGGGACTGTATCCCGTTTCGGCGAATGTGCTACTCGGCGGACAGACGGGACCGACGCCCGACGGCAGACTCGGATTCACACCGGTTGCTGACGGCGTAAGTCCGGCGGCGGGCAGGGACGTTAAAGGACCGACGGCGGCGGCAAACTCCGTTTCTCGCATCGACCACTTCATAGCGTCAAACGGCACTCTGTTCAATATGAAATTCCACCCGACGGCGCTCGCAGGCACTCAGGGACTCGAAAACTTCGTGGCTCTCGTTCGCGGATATTTCGACAGAAAGGGCTCGCATATGCAGTTCAATGTCGTCAGCCGCGAAACGCTGCGCGACGCGCAGAAGAACCCGGATAAATACCGTTCGCTCGTCGTCAGAGTCGCGGGTTACAGCGCACTGTTCACTACGCTTTCAAGAGCGCTTCAGGACGACATCATAAAACGCACCGAGCAGGGAGAATTCTGATGGAAGAGTACATGAACATAAAAGGCAGGATATTCGATATCCAACGCTTTTCCGTTCATGACGGGCCGGGGATACGCACGATAGTTTTCCTCAAAGGGTGCTATCTCCGTTGCCGCTGGTGCTGTAATCCCGAATCGCAGGAATATAAAATTCAGGAGATGACTCTTGCCGGCAAGACTAAGATCGTCGGTCGCGACGTTACTGTCGCCGAGGTCATGACCGAGGTCGAGCGCGACCGAGTTTACTACGATCGCTCCGGCGGCGGACTTACGCTTTCGGGCGGCGAGTCGCTCGCGCAGCCCGAGTTTGCACCTGCGCTGCTCCGCGCAGCAAAGGAGAGCGGCATCAATACCGCGATGGAATCGACGGGATTTGCCGAGTGGGCGGTCATCGAGAAGTATCTGCCGTATCTCGACACCTACCTCATGGACATAAAGCATATAAACAGTGAAAAACACAAGGCGTTCACAACTCAGCCGAACGAGCTGATACTTGAAAACGCAAAAAAAATAGCGAAAAACGCGAAAAAGCTTATTATCCGTACCCCCGTTATACCGACGTTCAACGCAACGCCCGAGGAGATACGCGATATCGCAAGATTCGCAAAATCGCTCGGCACGGTAAGCGAGATGCACATACTGCCGTATCACCGCATCGGCTCGGATAAATACGCCGGGCTTGGGCGCGATTATACGCTGAAAGGCATCGAGCCGCCGTCGAAGGAACTGATGAACGAACTGCTCGAAGTAGTCAATTCCGAAGGGCTTCGCGGACAGATAGGAGGGTAAAATGGATTTTGATAAAATAACAAACTCCGAGGGAAAAATGCGAATTATTCAGGAGAGCGTTCCGGGTAAGCAAATAACGCTTTCTCACATCATCGCAAACCCCGACGCGCTCCTTTACCGCAAGCTCGGACTCGATCCGTCCGTTGAATACAGCGCGACGGCGATCGGAATTATGACGATTTGCCCCAGCGAAACGGCGATCATCGCCGCCGACATCAGCATGAAGGCGAGCGGCGCGCGACTCGGATTCGTCGACCGCTTCAGCGGAACGGTCATTATCACGGGGACGGTTTCGGAGGTTGAATCGGCGCTTGTCGCCGTCAACGAGTACGCCGAAAAGAAACTCGGATACGCCGTGTGCGAAGTGACGAAAACGTAATGAAAAAAATAATTCTTATCGGGCGCTCGGGCGTCGGCAAAACGACGCTGAAGCAAGCCATGAGAAAAGAAAAAATCGAATATCACAAAACGCAGTACGTCGATTGGAGCGACTACATCATCGACACGCCGGGCGAGTACGTGGAAAACAAAAATCTGAGCTGCGCGCTCGGACTTTACGCATACGAGGCGGACGTCGTGGGGCTTTTGCTCTCGGCTGACGACTGGTTCTCGGTCTACTCGCCGAATATGGTCGGACTTGTCAACCGCGACGTCATCGGTATCGTAACGAAAACCGACCTCGCGTCGCCTAAAAGCGCGGAGCTTTGGCTTGAACTTGCGGGATGTAAAAAGATTTTCAAAGTGAACTCGATCACGGGCGAGGGCGTTGATGAGATAGTCGATTACTTGAAACAGTAAATAAAAAAATAAACATAAATCACAAGGAGACAAAAATGGCAACTGTAAACGAATATGAGATCAAAAAACAGATCTGCGACATCGGTAAGAGAATTTACAATCGCGGAATGGTAGCAGCCAACGACGGCAACATCTCCGTTAAGCTGAACGACCACGAATTCCTCTGCACACCGACAGGCGTATCGAAGGGCTTTATGACTCCGGAATACATCTGCAAGGTCGATGAAAAGGGAAACGTAATTCAGGCAAACGCGGGCTTCAAACCGTCGTCCGAGATCAAAATGCACATGCGCGTTTATGAAAAACGCCCCGACGTAAAGAGCGTAGTTCACGCACACCCGATGTACGCGACAAGCTTCGCTATCGCAGGTATCCCGCTTACTCAGCCGATCATGCCGGAGGCTGTCATCGCCCTCGGATGCGTTCCGATAGCCGAATACGGATGCCCCTCGACAGAGGAGATACCCGACGCCGTTGAGAAGTACCTCCCGTACTTTGACGCAGTCCTTCTTGCAAACCACGGCGCACTGACGTATTCCGATTCGCTCCTCGCGGCTTACATGAAGATGGAATCGGTAGAGTTCTACGCTCAGCTTCTTTACCAGTCGAGAGTTCTCGGCGGCCCGAAGGAATTTACACCCGAGCAGGTCGAACAGCTTTATGAGATCAGAAGAAAGTTCGGTATGAAGGGCAAACACCCCGCAAACGTATGCCTTAATGTCAAAGACGGCAAGCCCAGCTGCCACGGCTGCGGCGGCAACTGCCACAAATCAGCTCAGGGAGACGACGCAGCGCTCGTTGCAGAGATCACAAAGAGAGTAATGGAGCAGCTCGGCAAATAATCTTTCAGGTGAGATTATGAACGAAAAAATCATAAAAGATACCGTAGACGCTATCGTTGAAGAATACGTGCGCCCGACAAATGATATGACGCTTGCGGCGGCGGACAGGCTTTGCGAAAAAGTGCTGAAATACGCCAAAGAAAAAGGCGTAAACGCCGTTGTTGCCATATCAAACAAAGGCGGACACCCCGTATGCGTCAAATGCGCGGACAATTCGTTCATCGCAAGCTATGATATCGCACTGAATAAAGCGTTCACCGTTGTGTCGCTCAAAATGACGACAAAGGAGCTTTCCACGCTCGCCGCACCGGGCGGCTCGCTTTACGGAATACAGTTCACAAACGGCGGCAGGATCGTGATTTTCGGCGGAGGCGAACCGCTGAAAAATAAAAACGGCGATATCATCGGCGGCCTCGGCGTTTCCGGGGGAACGGAAGAGCAGGACACCGCGATAGCAAAATACGGTAGAGAAATATTTGAGAAAGGAACGAAATAAAATGGATGTAAATTCCGCTAATATCGAACAGATAGTCAAGCAAGTCCTCGCACAGATGAGCGGAGCCGGCACGGCGCCGAAAGCAAGCGGCCCTATTCCGAAAACGGCTCACGTTGCGATGCTCACAAAGCTTGAACACTTCGACGTTCGCGAGTTCCCGATCCCCGAGCTTGGCGACGATGATATCCTCGTCAAAGTCGAAGGATGCGGCGTATGCGGCACGGACGCTCACGAATTCAAGAGAGATCCGTTCGGTCTTATCCCGGTCGCTCTCGGCCACGAGGGAACGGGCGAGATCGTAAAAATGGGCAAAAACGTCAAACGTGACAGCGCGGGCAAGCCTCTTGCCGTCGGCGACAAGGTCGTAACGTGTATGATATTCAAGGACAACCCCGATATCACAATGTTCGATCTCAATAAACAGAACGTGGGAGGGGCTGACGTTTACGGTCTTCTTCCCGACGACGATTATCACTTAAACGGCTGGTTTTCCGACTACATACTCGTCAGAGGCGGTTCGACGATATTCAACGTAAGCGACCTCGACCTCGATTCGAGAATACTTATCGAGCCGTGCGCGGTGCTTGTTCACGCGGTAGAGCGCGCAAAGACGACGGGCATACTCCGCTTCAACTCGCGCGTTGTAGTTCAGGGATGCGGTCCTATCGGACTTATCTGCATTGCAGTCCTTCGCACGATGGGTGTTGAGAACATCGTCGCTGTCGACGGCAACGAACAACGCCTTGAATTCTCGCACCAGATGGGAGCGGGCGCACACGTCAACTTCAAAAACTACAAGGGCATCGAGGAGCTTGCTCAGGGCGTCAAGGACGCATTCGGCGGGTACCTTGCGGACTTTGCGTTCCAGTGCACCGGCTCTCCGGCAGGCCACTCGAACATTTATAAATTCATTCGCAACGGCGGCGGCCTTTGCGAGCTGGGATTCTTTATCAACGGCGGAGATGCTACGATAAATCCGCATTTCGATATATGCTCAAAGGAGATCACAACAGTCGGTTCGTGGGTATACACGCTCCGCGACTACGCGACAACGTTTGATTTCTTAAAGAGAGCGCAGGCGATCGGACTTCCGATGAAGAAGCTCATAACGCACAAATTCCCGCTTGATAAGATCAACGATGCGTTTATAACGAATCTCAAACAGGAAGGTCTTAAAATAGCGATAGTCAATGAATGATCAGGAGAAACGACGCAATGGGAAAAGCAGTTGGAATAGTTGAAGTATACGGACTTGTGGCGGCGTTCGCGGCGTGCGACGCGGGCTGCAAAGCCGGCAACGTAACTGTTGAAAGGTTTGACAAAAACAAGCCCGCGAATGCGGACAGCCTTCCGGTTCCGCTGCTTGTGGCGGTAAAATTCCGCGGCGACGTATCCGACGTCGAAATGGCGGTCGAGGCGGCGCTTGAAGCCGCAAAACGCGTCAGCGGAGTAGTTACGTCCCACATCATCCCAAACGTCGAACAAGACACGGAAAAAATGCTGAAGATCAGCGGATTTGACAAAGACTAAGGAGCACGGATGAAAGCACTCGGATTTATTGAAATAACGGGCGTTGTCGCCGCGCTTGACGCGCTTGATATCATGTGCAAATCGGCTGACGTAAGCCTTGTCACATGGGAACGCAAGCTCGGCGGAAGACTTGTAACGCTCGTCGTCGAAGGCGACGTGTCGGCGGTGACAGCCGCTGTGGATAACGCGGTCAAGCTGTCGATAAAGAAGCCCGCGGCGCATCTGGTCATACCGAATCCTCACTCGGAAACGCGAAGGATAGTTGAGCTAAGCGCTTCGCGCCTTAAAAACAAGGAGGCAAAAAATGGCTGACGAAATTAAAAAAACAAATACAAACACAAAAATCAAGGAGGAAACAAAAATGGCACTTGAAGCACTCGGAATGGTAGAAACAAGAGGACTTGTAGCGGCGATCGAAGCAGCCGATGCAATGGTTAAAGCGGCAAACGTAAGACTTATCGGCACACAGAAGATCGGCAGCGGACTCGTATCCGTTATGGTTCGCGGCGATGTCGGCGCAGTTAAGGCTGCAACGGAAGCCGGCGGCGCAGCAGCTTCCAAGCTCGGCGAAGTTATTGCGGTTCACGTAATTCCTCGCCCGCACTCAGACGTTGAGAAGATACTTCCTTCCATCGACTGATAAATAAAGAAAAAAACAAAAAAATAAAATAAAAAATTTTTGGAGGAAACAAAAATGGCACTTGAAGCACTCGGAATGGTAGAAACAAGAGGACTCGTAGCAGCGATCGAAGCTGCCGACGCTATGGTTAAAGCGGCAAACGTTACTCTTATCGGCACGGAAAAGATCGGTAGCGGACTTGTATCCGTTATGGTTCGCGGCGATGTCGGCGCAGTTAAGGCTGCAACGGAAGCCGGCGGCGCAGCAGCTTCCAAGCTCGGCGAAGTTATTGCGGTTCACGTAATTCCTCGTCCGCACACGGATGTTGAGAAGATCCTTCCCGTTCTCAAATAATAGAGAAACAGCTTAAAACCTCAAAGCTCCGTTTGCCGCGGTATTATCCGCGGCAAACGGAAAAGTCCGTTCAAAATACGAAAGGATAATATATCATGATAGTTGGAAAAGTTATCGGAAGCATAGTTTCCACGCGTAAAAATGAAAACCTTGTCGGCAACAAATTTATGGTTATCGAGCCGATAGAGGGTATGGGCGTCAAAGAAAACAGAATAGTCGCCATAGATAATATCGGCGCCGGCATCGGCGAGCTTGTGCTCGTTGCGCTTGGAAGCGCCGCAAGAATAGGATGCAATATGGAATCAGCCCCCGTTGACGCCGCGATAGTCGGTATTGTCGACGATGGTATCGGAATGTCCGGAGTGATAAAATAAATGAAAATAGACGAATTGTCAATGCTCCTTCGCAATGCGGGCGTCGTCGGATGCGGCGGGGCGGGGTTTCCGTCTTATGCAAAACTTAAGGATGGCATTGATACCGTTATACTCAACTGCGCTGAATGCGAGCCGCTTTTGAGGCTGCACAGACAGCTTATGGAAAAGCGCGCGTATGAAATTCTCAGCGCACTTGACTTGACTAGGAAAACTCTCGGCGCGAAAAATGTTGTTATCGGGCTTAAATCGGCGTACAAGAACGCGATAGCGGCCATCGAGAAGAACATTGCGTCGTTCAACAATATAAATATTTGCAAGCTCCGCGAGGTTTATCCCGCGGGAGATGAGGTCGTGCTGATTTACGAGGCGACGGGCAGGATAGTTCCTCCCGGAAGTCTTCCGGCGTCTGTCGGCGTTGTCGTTTTCAACGTCGAAACGATGTATAATCTCTACCGTGCAACGCAGGGAAAAAACGTAACGCACAAGTACGTAACGGTTGCGGGCGAGGTCAAATCGCCGCGCACGTACCTTGCGCCGATAGGAATGACGCTCGGCGAGCTTATAGATATGTCGGGCGGGGAAACGACGGAAAACCCAGCGTACCTTCTCGGCGGGCCGATGATGGGTTCGCTCGGCTCGCGCGAGGACGTCGTTACAAAGACGACAAACGCGGTCATCGTTCTGCCGGACGACCACTATGTCGTTATGCGGAAAAACACGAAGATCTCCATCGACCTCAAACGTGCCATGGCGGCGTGCTGTCAGTGCAGATACTGCACAGATATGTGCCCGCGCAACCTGCTCGGACACCCGATCGAGCCGCACATGCTTATGCGCGTTGCGTCAAACAGAGATACGCACAATACAGAGCCGTACCTCAACACGTTTTTCTGCTCGGGATGCGGCGTGTGCGAAATGTACGCCTGCTTCCAGGGACTCTCACCGCGAACGCTTATCGGCGCGGTGAAAGGCGGGCTTCGCGCGTCGGGCGTGAAAGCTCCGAAAATCGAAAAAGAGCCGTCGCCGGTACATAACAGGGAGCTTCGCCGCGTGCCGCTTTCACGGCTTCGCGCAAGGCTCGATCTTGAAAAATACAACCGCTCAGCTCCGATAACGGACGACGCTATCGAACCGAGCGAGGTCAAAATCCTGCTTTCTCAGCATATCGGCGCGCCGAGCGTGGCGTGCGTCAAATGCGGGGATACGGTCACGTCAGGCGACGTTGTGGCAAAAGCCGAGGACGGAAAGCTCGGTGTTGATATCCACTCATCGATATCAGGCAAAGTTACGGACGTAACAGACAAATTCATCATTGTAAGGAGGTAATACCGTGGGACGCGCACTTGGACTTGTTGAATATAAAACCGTTTCGTCGGGTATTACCGCCGCCGATCTTATGGTAAAAACGGCAGAGGTCGACGTCATACAGGCTGAAACTGTCTGCCCCGGTAAATACTTTGTTCTCGTCGAGGGCGAGCTTGCGGCAGTCCGCGCCGCCGTCGACACTGCAAGCGCGGCATATCCCGATAAGCTTATTGACAATTTCGTGCTTGGCAACCCGCACGATTCCATCTTTGAGGCGATCTGGGGTACGGCAAGCGTATCAGAGCCGAAGTCGCTAGGGATACTTGAAACATATTCAGTCGCTGCGGCAATCGTTGCGGCAGACACGGCGGCAAAAACAGCCGACGTAACGCTTATCGAGCTTCGTCTTGCCCGCGGTATGTGCGGAAAATCATATCTGCTTTTAACGGGAGAGGTCGCGGCTGTCAGCGCGGCGATAGACAAGGCAAAGGCGGGAGCGGGCGACGAGGGAATGTTCCTTGACAGCTCCGTGATCGCAGGACCGGACAAAAAAATGTGGGAGAAAATTCTCTGATCGGAGGGACGTATGTTTGCAATAGAAAGACGCAGCGCCATTCTTGAACAGCTCAGTTCCGAGGGAAAGGTCGTCGTATCGGAGCTTGCGGTTCGCTTCGGCGTAACCGAGGAAACGGTGCGGCGCGATATAGACAAACTCGCAAGGGAAGGCCTTGCGACGAAAACCTACGGCGGCGCGGTATCGAACGTTTCGCCAAGCAGTGATCTGCCGTACAACGTTCGCAAGCGTTTCAACGTCGATCTCAAACAAAACATCGCCGAAAAAGTTGCCGCAATGATAAACGACGGCGACCGCATCATGCTCGACGCATCGACAACGGCGATATACGTTACCCGCAAAATCAAAAGCAAGAAAAACATAACCGTCATCACAAATTCCGTTGAGATACTTCTTGAACTTGCCGACAAATCGGGCTGGACTATCCTTTCCACCGGCGGCACGCTGAAAGAGGGCGCGTTCTCGATGGTCGGCATTTCCGCCGAAAAAATGGTGCGCGGTTATCACGTCGACCTTGCGGTATGCTCCGCCAAGGGCATCGACGAAAAAATGGGCATAACAGATTCAAACGAAAAGGATTCGGAAATGAAGCAGGCCATCTTCTCGTCTGCGGACAAAAAAGTGCTTGCGCTCGATTCCACAAAGTTTGATAAAATTTCCTTTGTCAAAGTCTGCGACGTGCGCGACGTTGACATCATAGTTACGGACAAGGCGCCGAGCGAGTCGTGGCAAACACGCCTGAGCGAAAACGGCGTAAAACTGATATATTAAGGAGACATTATGAAAATTCTGGTCATCAATTCCGGATCGTCATCGCTGAAATATCAACTTTTCGATATGGAAAGCGGAAACGTCCTTGCAAAAGGCGGCTGTGAGCGCATCGGCGCCGGCGGCGCCGTTACACATAAGGTGCCGGGCAGAGAAAACTACAGCATCGAGGTCGATCTTCCGTCGCACGACCGTGCGCTTGAAATCGTTTTCGGCCTGCTTACCGACAAAGAGCACGGCGTTATTTCAAGCATTGACGAGATCGACGCCGTCGGGCACAGAGTCGCGCACGGCGGGGAAAAGTACACAAAGTCATCGCGTGTTGACGACGAAATGATAAACTACCTTGAAACGATCGTTCCGATAAATCCGCTTCACGGGCCTCCGGCGATAAAGGGAATGCGCGCGTGCGTAAGACTTCTTCCGAAAACGCCGCAGGCGGCTGTATTCGACACGTCGTTTTACTCGGATATTGAAGATTTCAGATATATTTACGCGCTTCCGTATGAGTACTACACCGAGGACGGCGTGCGCCGTTACGGCTTCCACGGAACGTCCCACAGATACGTTTCGCAAAAAACGGCGGAATTCCTCGGCAAAGACATAAAGACGCTGAAAATGATCACCTGCCACCTCGGTAACGGCTCGTCGATAACGGCTATCGACGGCGGCAAAGCGATAGATACGTCAATGGGATTTACTCCGCAGGAAGGCATCCCGATGGGGACGAGAAGCGGCTCGATAGATCCGACGATTATCCCGTTCATAATGAAAAAGCACGGCCTTTCGCCCGACGAAATGGCAGACGTGCTGAATAAAAAATCGGGACTTCTCGGAATAACAGGTCTTTCAAACGACTTCCGCAACTGCCTTGCCGCGTCAAACGAAGGCAACGAGCGCGCAACGCTTGCGCTTAAAATGCTCGCTAACGGCATAAAGAAAATAATCGGTTCGTACGTTGCGGAGCTTAACGGGCTTGACGTGCTTGTGTTCACGGCGGGCATCGGCGAAAATCAGTATGAACTGCGCCGCATGGTCTGCGAAAATATGGATGCGCTCGGCATCGTCATCGACGAGGAGAAAAACAAAAACTTCACCCGCGGCATCCCGTTTGACATCACGGGCGAAAAATCAAAGGTAAAGGTACTCATCGTCCCCACGGACGAAGAATATATGATCGCGCTGGACACTCAGCGTTTGTGTAAGTGAGGTATGATATGGCTCAGATGACAGAAAATGAAATAAAAGACATCGTTGCGAAGGTCCTCGGACAGATGCAAAGTATGAAGCCCGCGTCGGCTGACTGGGACAGCACACAGTACGGCGGCAGAAAGTTCATCGGTATTTACGAAGATATGAACGAAGCCATTGAAGCGGCAAACCGCGGATACAAGGCTGTTCGCGCCATGAGCGTTGAGGAAAGGGAAAAGATCATAACCGAAATCCGCAAACTCACGCGCGAGGAAGCGGCTACAATGGCGGCACTCGGCGTTGCGGAAACAAAAATGGGAAGAGTTGAGCACAAAAGACTCAAACACCTCCTTGTCGCAGACAAAACGCCCGGCACGGAAGATATCGTTTCGACGGCAAAAACGGGCGACAACGGTCTTACGCTTATCGAAATGGCGCCGTTTGGCGTTGTCGGAGCTATAACGCCCTCAACAAACCCGAGTGAAACTGTTATATGCAACTCCATCGGTATGATCGCCGCCGGAAACGGAGTCGTATTCAACCCTCACCCCGGCGCGATAGCGACGTCGAACTACGCCGTTGACCTTGTCAACCGCGCGTGCCGCGCGGCGGGCGGACCTGACGTGCTTGTTTGCTCGATGAAGAAGCCGACAATGGAAAGCGCCGCTATAATGCAGTCGCACCCGCTTATAAAACTGCTCGTTTGCACGGGCGGCCCCGGAGTAGTCAAGGCTGTTCTTTCATCCGGCAAAAAGGCAATAGGCGCGGGAGCGGGTAATCCCCCTGTCATCGTCGACGACACGGCTGACATTCAGAAAGCCGCAAAGGACATCATCGACGGATGCACGTTTGACAACAACCTGCCGTGCATCGCAGAAAAAGAAGTATTCTCGTTTGACAAAATCACCGACGAGCTTATCGCCGGAATGAAACGCGCAGGCTCGTATCAGATCACACGCGCGCAGGCGGACGAGCTTGCGAAGATAGTGCTTGTCGAAAAGACGAAAAAGGACGGCACGACGGTAAAAACAGTCAACCGCGAATGCGTTGGCAGAGATGCGGACGTTCTCCTTTCAAAGATAGGCGTTTCCGTCGGCAAGGACGTGCGCTGCATCATCGCCGAGGTGCCGTTTGAGCATCCGTTTGTTCAGGAAGAGCTTATGATGCCGATACTCGGCATCGTCCGCGTCAAAGATATCGACGAGGCGATCGACCTCGCTTGCAAAGCAGAAGCGGGCCGCCGTCACAGCGCACATATGCATTCAAAGAATATCGACAACCTTTCGCGCTTTGCAAAGGCGGTCGAAACGACGATCTTCGTCAAAAACGCTCCGTCATACGCCGGTATCGGCTTTGGCGGCGAAGGACATACGACGTTCACGATAGCCGGCCCGACAGGCGAGGGCATCACGTCCGCGCGCTCGTTCACGCGCCAGCGCCGCTGCGTTATGGCGGACAGCTTCAGAATAATCTGACGGAGGAAAGTATGCAGTACGATGCAAAAACCATATCTGAAATAGTCAGCAAGGTCGTGGCGTCCGTTAACTCCGGCGCGCAGTCGTCATCGGCGTCATCTGAGAGCGATATTCCCGTCGGCGTATCAAACAGACATATCCACTTGACAAGAGAACACCTTGACATCCTTTTCGGCGCAGGATATGAGCTTACGCCGCTCAAAGACCTCTCCCAGCCGGGACAGTACGCCTGCAAAGAGCAGCTCACGCTTATCGGCCCGTCGCTCAGAGCTATTGAGGGCGTGCGCGTGCTCGGGCCGCTTCGCAAAGCGTCGCAGGTCGAAATATCGAGAACGGACAGCTACACGCTGAAGGTAAAGCCGCCCGTAAGAGAATCGGGAGATGTGTCAGGCTCCGCTCCGATAACGATAGTCGGCCCGAAGGGAATAGTACAGCTTAAAGAAGGCTGCATCATCGCCAACCGCCATATACATATGAGTCCCTCGGACGGCGAGAAATACGGCGTTTCCGACGGCGATTACGTTGCGGTACAGACTGTCGGCGACGGCAAGCGCACAACGCTTTACGACGTTCAGATACGCGTATCCGATAAATTTGTGCTTGAAATGCACCTTGACACCGACGACGCAAACGCTTGCGGGATCGGTAACGGCGCGAAAGTCAAGCTTATAAAGGAAAACTGAAAAAAGGCGCCTGTCGGCGCCTTTTTATTTTGACGTAACGTAAATATTTATATCCCACGCGGGGATGTACGGGTGCTTCCTCAAATAAAGCTTGTGATTCGGAAGCAGTCGCTTAATCATCTGCGGAAGAGCGAACAGATCCTCGCTTCTGTGATATGCCGAAACGATAAGGTCGCACTCGTTATCCGATATAAGCCTTCTTGCGCCTTCAATGGCGGCGCGCTCGCTTCCTTCAACGTCGAGTTTTATAAGCAGGCGCTCGTTTTTGTAATTGCAAATATCGTCAACGGCGCAAATTTTCACCTCTTCCGTGTGTCCTCTGTGCGCTTGAATCGAGCTTTCACCCATTATCTGCGAATTTCGCCCCGCGCCGTCGATAAAAACGCCGTCTGTCGTAACGTCTGAAACGGCAACGTTGTATAGATCGACGTCAATACCGTCGCATATCGCGTTTTGCGCGAGCTTTTTGAAAATGCGCGGCGACGGCTCAACAGCCGTTATTTTTTTTACTTTGGGAAAATATCTCACGGCCTCGCTTACCGTATCCCCGTTGTATGCGCCAAGGTCGACGTACGCAGTATAACCTCCGCCGAGAATGTCTGTCAGCGCGTCGCTTTTCGGCGTATCTATATAAAAATGAGAGATCATCCCGTCAAGCTTGTATTGTATCATCTCGTCGTAAACTTTGCGGGAGTATTCGTCGGCAAAAAGCTCGCGCGCCGCGGCGATATCGTCTTTGTGGCTAAGATAAAACCCCGCGTTGAATATATCGTTTCCGGCGACGGGAACGTCCGGCGCATACGTTTCGCGCTCCGACGCTATTCTTTTCATATTGTCCATAACGTCGCCAAGGCTTGAACCAAATGCGATCAAAACAATAAAATCGCCGAATTTAACACAAGCGTCGCTGTAACTCAAAACGGTTTCGCCGTGGAATTTATGCCCGCGAACAAACCCGTCAGATGCAAAAAAGCCGCTTGGTCGCACTCCTGTCGATTCAAGAACCGAAAGTATTTTGTCAGCGCCGTTACCCATTCCGTAAAGAAGAATGGGCTTTGTTGCGCTCTTCAGCTTCGACCAAAGATCTGTCGTGTTGTAAAGTTCCATTTTTCGCC
>Ga0307453_100013_pt1 | contig 15798 bp, 13 predicted proteins | sample Goafecreptomycin_20_FD_204472 | JGI IMG/M metagenome (GOLD analysis project Ga0307453, IMG submission 204472) | Metatranscriptome of enriched fungal communities from goat fecal pellet, Isla Vista, California, United States - Xylan, Gen2, Rep 3... ... | reverse complement strand
CTTTTATCTATTGTACTATTTACGTATTACATTTTCATTTTTTTTATCTATTTAATTTGTCGATCCATTTCCTTATTTTTATTTTGAGTTCTTTTTGTTATTTTAGTGAATGTTTCGTTTTTACTTCTACTTTTTTTTTTTTCGTTATTTGATATCGCAGATGTAAACGCTGTCCTCGCCGTCAAAGTCTTCAAGGCAGACTTTGATGACCTCGCCCTTTGACGTCGGCACGTTCTTTCCGACAAAATCCGGGCGGATCGGCAGTTCCCTGTGCCCGCGGTCGACAAGCACGGCAAGCTGTATCGCTTTCGGGCGCGCAAATTCAAATACGGACTCTATCGCCGCGCGCACCGTGCGCCCGGTGTAAAGCACGTCGTCGACAAGTATCACCGTTTTATCGGTGATGTCGCACGGGAAGTGGCAGTTGCCGGCGAGTATTTTTTTCTTTTCCGCGGGGATGTCGTCGCGGTGGAGGGTGATGTCAAGACTGCCGAGCGGCACGTCCTTGCCCTCAAACGATTTTATGTTGTCGCATAGTCTTTGTGCAAGCGGGATGCCGCGGCTTTTGATCCCGAGGATGCAGATATCCTCAACGCCGCCGTTGCGCTCGATTATCTCGTGAGTTATCCTTGTCAGCGCGCGGCCGATCGCCACGCCGTCAAGTATCTGAGCTTTATACGTCATAATGTCACCTCATCAAAACAGGCCTGAAATTTTACCGCTGTCGTCAACGTCGATGCTTTGCGCCGCAGGCACTTTGGGAAGTCCCGGCATCGTCATGATGTCGCCCGTGAGTGCTACGATAAATCCCGCTCCCGCCGACACTTTGACAGAGCGGACGTTTACCGTAAAGCCGCTCGGCGCGCCGAGCTTTGTGGCGTCGTCGGAAAAGCTGTACTGCGTCTTTGCCATGCAAACGGGAAGCTCCCCGAAGCCGAGGGACGTCAGTTTATCTATATCCTTTCTTGCCGCGGCGGAGAACGAAACGCCCTCCCCGCCGTAGATTTTTTTCACTATCGTTTCGATTTTTTCAGCTATCGGCGCCTTTTCGTCGTATGCAAAACGGAAATCGTGCGGCGTCTCGCATAGCTTTACAACGCGCCGCGCAAGCTCTACTCCGCCGTCGCCGCCGTCAGCCCACACGGTAGATAAAACAGCGTCAACGCCGAGTTCGCGGCACTTTTTGATTATGAGATCGATCTCCCCGTCAGTGTCCGTTGGGAAGCGGTTGACAGCCACGACGCACGGAAGTCCGAACACGTCTTTGATATTCGACACGTGGCGCAAAAGATTCGGCAGTCCCGCGTCAAGCGCCGCGATATCCTCTTTTTCAAGCTCGGTTTTCTTTGCGCCGCCGTGCATTTTCAGCGCGCGCACCGTCGCAACGACGACGACGGCGTCAGGCTCAAGTCCCGATTTGCGGCACTTGATGTCAAGGAATTTTTCGGCTCCGAGATCGGCGCCGAATCCCGCCTCCGTCACGGCGTATTCGCCGAGGGCGAGCGCCGTTTTCGTAGCGATGACCGAGTTGCATCCGTGTGCTATATTGGCAAACGGCCCGCCGTGAACGAGCGCGGGCGTGCCTTCAAGCGTTTGCACAAGGTTCGGTTTTATCGCGTCTTTGAGCAGCGCCGCCATCGCGCCGACAGCGCCGATCTGCCCCGCCGTAACCGGTTTATCGTCATAAGTGTAGCCGACGACGATGCGAGAGAGGCGCTCCTTCAAGTCGGATATCGACTCGCAAAGGCAGAACACCGCCATAATTTCGCTTGCGACAGTGATGTCAAATCCGTCCTCGCGCGGCGTTCCGTTTGCTTTGCCGCCAAGCCCGTCGACGATCGAGCGAAGCTGTCTGTCGTTCATATCGAGCGCGCGCCGCCACGTTATTTTGCGCGGATCTATCCCGAGGGCGTTGCCCTGGTGGATGTGGTTGTCTATCATCGCGGCAAGCAGGTTGTTCGCCGCGCCTATCGCGTGAAAATCGCCCGTGAAATGCAGATTTATGTCCTCCATCGGAACGACTTGGGCATACCCGCCGCCGGCGGCGCCGCCCTTAATTCCGAACACGGGGCCGAGTGACGGCTCGCGGAGAGCGACAACAGACCTCTTCCCTATTTTGCGAAGTCCGTCGGCAAGGCCGATCGTCGTCGTTGTCTTGCCCTCGCCCGCGGGCGTCGGAGTTATCGCCGTCACAAGCACGAGTTTTGCGCGCCGAGCGGCGTTTTTGCCGACAAATGACAAGTCGATCTTCGCCTTGTATTTTCCGTAAGGCTCGATAAATTCATCATCGATGCCTGCCGACCTTGCCACGTCGTATATTTCACGCATTTTGCACGCCTGCGCTATCTCGATATCGGTTTTGTAGTTCATTTTTACCTCAAAATCAGACTTTCAGCTCGTATGATATATCTTCTTTTCCGTATTTATAAATTATAGGCGCGGCGATATCGGCTATGAATTCTTCTACCTGAGAAACGCACCTGCCGATATATTTTTTCGGTTCAAGCTCGCGCTGTATTTCATCCTCGCTCATAGAGAACATCGGATCGTTTGCAATGCGTGATATAAGGTCGTTTTCCCCGCCTTCCTTTTTGACGCGCGTCGCCGCCGCCTGAGAATGAACGCGAAGCGCCTCGTGAAGCGTCTGCCTGTTGCCGCCGCGGCGCACGGCTTCCATCATAATGTTTTCCGTTGCCATAAACGGCAGTTTTTCCATAACGCGCCGCTCTATGACCTTGTCGTTAACAACAAGTCCCGACGTTACGTTGATATATATATTCAGTATCGCGTCGACGCCGAGGAACGCCTCGGCAACGGCGATGCGGCGATTTGCGCTGTCGTCAAGGGTGCGCTCAAACCACTGAACAGATGCGGTGAGCGCCGGGTTTTGCGCGTCCGTCATTACGTAGCGCGCAAGCGCGCAGATACGCTCGCAGCGCATGGGGTTGCGCTTGTACGGCATCGCCGACGAGCCGATCTGACTTTTTTCAAACGGCTCTTCCATTTCTTCAAACGATTGAAGCAGGCGCATATCGTTTGCGAATTTCGACGCGCTTTGCGCTATTCCCGACAAAACGGAAAGAAAATACGCGTCGACCTTGCGCGAGTACGTCTGCCCCGAAACCGGCACGCACTTATCAAATCCCATTTCTTCGGCTATCATTTTTTCAAGACGCACGACCTTTTCGCCGTCGCCGTCGAAAAGCTCCATAAAGCTCGCCTGCGTTCCCGTTGTGCCCTTCTGCCCGAGCAAAGACAGGTGCGAAAGCTGGAACTCGAGGTTTTCAACGTCCATTATAAGCTCGTTCATCCAAAGCGTCGCGCGCTTGCCGACCGTCGTCAGCTGCGCGGGCTGCAGATGCGTGTACGCAAGGCACGGCATATCTTTATATTTTTTTGCAAATGATGCAAGATTTTTCAGCACCGCCGCCGTTTTTTTCAGCACTATGCGCGACGCTTCGCGCAAAATCACAACGTCCGTGTTGTCGCCGACGTAGCACGACGTTGCGCCGAGGTGGATTATCCCCGCCGCACCGGGACACTGAACGCCGTAAGCGTAAACGTGGCTCATAACGTCGTGGCGCACTTCCCTCTCGCGCATCTCCGCGACGTCGTAGTTTATATCGTCAACGTGAGCTTCAAGCTCCGCTATCTGCTCCTCCGTTATCGGAAGTCCCAGCGCGCGCTCGGCTCTTGCAAGCGCCACCCAGAGTCTTCGCCACGTGCTGAATTTGAAATTATCTGAAAAGATATGCTGCATTTCGTCCGACGCGTAGCGCGTTGAAAAAGGCGAAACGTATCTATCGTGATTATCCATTGTCATCCTCGCTTTTTTTCTTTCTGACGGCAAATATTATCGCCGCCGCAGGCAGTACGGTGACTGCCGATATCCCGGCGCCGCACCCGCCCGTTTTTGCGGGAGCTGTCGTTTCCGTCGGCGCAGGCTCGCTTGACGGCGTCGACGGTTCTGTCGGCATCGCCGTTCCCGTCGGCTCTGTCGGTTCTATCTGCGGCTCTGTTACCTCTGTCGTTGACGTCGTCGTAAAGTCGCTGACCTTCGGCGGCTCGCCGCCGACAAAATACCTGTAAAGCCCGTCCGCGCGCTCTTTCATAAAGTCGGTAAGGAAGCCGAGTACGGTGTCCGTCGTGTCGCCAAGGTATGAATAAGTCCCCGGGCGCACCGACTTCCAGCGCTGTTTATCAGCGGCAACGCTGTTATAAATCTTGTCGACCGTCTTGTCGATAAATCCGCCCTCGGCAAGCATTTCATACGTGCGCTCGGCGGCAATTCTGCAGTAATACGAAATCTTATCCCAAAGCTCCGTATGTGCGATCAGGTGCATACCGAAGTGGTACTTGTCGCCGCGTTTTTGATCGCCTGCCCAAAGCCCCGTTTTGTCCGTGTGAAAGTCCCCCTGCGCCTGATTTCCGTATGTGTTGTCAAAATCCCAAACGGGGCCGGAGTATATCTTCGATACGCTATCGCCGTCGTCTTTGTCCTTATAGAAGAACGTACTGCCGACATAGCTGTCCCAGTTTTTCGTCATTTCAAACGCCATATAAAGCTGCACAAGCGATTCAACGTCGAAATACTCCGAGTAGTGCTTGCCTTTGAAATTGTACCCGCTCGGGCTGTATATCGCGTCCTCCGCCTCAGAGATGAGGTTTGAGATGTACTCCATCTGCGCGCGGCTGGCGTTTTCGGGCGATTTTACGACGTAGGTATTGCCGTGCGTCGTCTGGAAATAGCATTTTTCGCGGTAGTAGTAGAGGTTGTCAAGCTCCACAAGATATCCGCCCGTGATGTCCTCGGGGTCTTTTATCCCGTCGACGTAAGTTGCAAATCTGAGGTTGGGGTTGCCATAAGCGTGCGTTGTCATAATGTCAAGCTCGTCGTAGTCAACTCCCGCGTTTAACTTGTCTGTCTCTTCTTCAAGGTCGAAGATCTCTACTCTGTTGTCGCCTATCTGCGTCTTTTCGATAAGCTGATACAGCCCGTAAAATTCATCGTCGATGTAAAGGTTGACGAACACCGACTTCGGCGTAAACGGCAAACCCATCGCCTCGGCGACCTCGTATGACACGGCGTTTCTCAGATTCGATTCGTCAATGTAGTTTGCAAGCAAAATCCACGATTTTGCCTTTCCCATACCGAAAAGGTCCGTCTTTTTGCCGAGCTTTATCTGGTACGGCTTTTTGGCATAGCCCCACGTGGCGTTGCCGCGCCCCTTGATCTCGGACGTTTTTTCCTCTTTTTCGTCGCTGTAAACGACGTCCCCACTCTCGTCGCAAATAAGGATAGTCGCGTTTTTATCGCGGTATTCTTTGTTTGAGTTGATATAGTTTATCCCCGCCGACGTTTCGATAAACACCGTCGGGATCGCGGAAAGCGTCATAAAGGTATATTCCGTTGTTTTCGCGCCTTTTTTGAATTTGACCTTATAGCAGTCGTTTTTGTACGTGTCAAGCGATTTGCCCGGCGTTACGTCGATAAAGTCCCCGCTTGAAAAAGGCACGTCCTCGCCGTCGCCGATCGAGTACGAGTCGGCGTCAATGTTGACTTTAAGGTGCGTAAGATCGGCGCCCGCGGGGAAAAAGATCGCCTTGCCGCTGGGCTCAATATACGATACAGCCTCTTCCTGCGTGCCCGCGGCGCCGACGAAAGTCAGCGTTCCGAACAGAAAAATCGCCGCGAGAATGGCGCAAATAAGTCTGATTTTCTTCATAAAAACCTCCAAAAAGCAAAAAAACGGCGACAAGCGCCGTTTTTCCGTTATCTTACAAAATAACTGATGCACATTATGATAAGGAAAATGAACGGTGCGCTCATGCACAGAAGAATGATACCCATTCTTACATTTTCCCAAATTTCCTTTTTCTGTGCGGGTGTGAGTTTCTTCTTTTCTTCGGATGCGTTCATATCTTATCTCCCCATAACGCAGATGCGTATATTATTTTACTTATATATCATAACACAAAAATATATCTTTGTCAACATATCAGTCAAAAATTTTTGTGCGCTGCGGTTTTTGCCACCGTAAGAACTATTATCCTTTCCGCGCCCGCAAATTCACCGAGTTCGCAAAGCGTTTTCGCCGTCGCGCCGCTTGTGATAACGTCATCGACGATTATAAGCGTCCCCTGCACCGCCTTGTTTTTTGAAAGAGAGTAGCTGTCGGCGGCGTTATCGACTCTGCCGGACAGTCCCAGAGTCTTCTGCTCAACGCTTCGCTTTGTATGCGAAATGAGCGGAACGAACCGCGCGCAAAGCTTCTTTGCAAGCGCACGCGCAAGCAATTTTGACTGATCGAAACCGTACTCGCCGACCGAGCTTTTTGATCGCGGCGCAAACGCGACGTATGATATGTCTTTCCTTTCAGCGACGGCTTTTGCAAGCTCTCCCGCGAGAAAATCGACAGTCGGTCTTAAGCCGCGCCGTTTGAGCGAGAAAATAAGCCGCTTTGAAAACTCGCTTTTATACTCGATCAAGTGGATATATTCCGTGCTTTTTTGATAGTACACGCTCGGGCGGCAGCGGCAGTCTTTGCTCGGCTTGCCGCACCCGGCGCATCGGCTGATCTTTTCAAGTTCAAACGTGTTACGGCACGCGCCGCACAAAGCATACCCCGACTCAGCCTCAGCCCGCTCGCCGCAAACGGCGCACGTGCGCGGGAATATCATTCCGATAACAGCGTCAACTGCCTTCATAATCTTCAAGCTTTTCGCGCAGTCCCGTGTAGCGCTTTGTCTTTCTGTCGTTGTCTATCATCATTCTCGATATCTCCTCGTCGCCCACAAGTATCATCATCGTCTGCGCGCGGGTAACGGCGGTGTAAAGCAGATTGCGCGTAAGCAGTTTCGGCGAGTATCTGTAAAGCGGGATTATGACGGTGTTATATTCGCTGCCCTGCGATTTGTGAACGGTTATCGCATAGGCGAGTTCAAGCTCGTCAAGCATCGAAAAATCGTACTCGGCGATCTTGCCGTCAAAATCTATCTCAACGCACTCCTCGTCGTTTCTGATACGCAGAACGTACCCGATGTCGCCGTTAAAAATCCCGCTCCCCTCCTCGTTTTCGCGGCGCCAGGCGATGTCGTAGTTGTTCTTTATCTGCATCACCTTGTCGCCCTCGCGGATAGTGCCGCCGGGAAATCTCTTCTCGCGCTTTTTGGGTGACGGCGGGTTTATCGCGGCTTGCAAACGGTAGTTCAGCGCTTCCGTTCCCGCCTCGCCCTTGCGCGACGGAGTGATGACCTGAATGCCGTCGTAAACGCTTATTCCGTACCTTGCGGGCAGCCTTGACGCGCACAGATCGACTATCGTCTGCACCGTTTCGGCATCGCTTTGGCGGCGCAGAAAGAAGAAGTCGCTGTCACGGTGAGAAAGCTCCATATACTCGCCGCGGTTTATCGAGTGCGCGTTGACGACGATATAGCTTTCCTCTGCCTGACGGAATATTTTTGAAAGCTCGACTGTCGTAAATCTGTCTGAATCAAGCATATCGCGGAAAACATACCCGGCCCCGACGGGCGGGAGCTGGTTTGCGTCGCCGATAAGGATAAAGCGCGACGTCGTCCTTATTGCGCGAAGGAGCGCGAACATGACGTCGATATCGACCATCGAGGCCTCGTCCATTATGATGACGTCGGCGTCGAGCGGATTTTTTTCGTTGCGCGAGAACGTAAGCTCCCCGTCCTCGCCGTAGTTCATTTCAAGCATACGGTGGATAGTCTTTGCTTCCCTGCCCGCCGCCTGCGACATTCGCTTTGCGGCGCGCCCTGTCGGAGCGCAGAGCGCAAGATCAAGCCCCATCGTTTCAAGTATGCGTATAATGGCGCGCACGACTGTCGTCTTACCCGTACCGGGGCCGCCCGTCAAAAGAAATACGGAATTTGTGACGGCGCCCTCGATGGCGCGGCGCTGCAGCGTTTCGTAAACGATGCCGTTTTCGATCTCGGTCCGCTCGATAAGCGCGTCGAGATCGGCTATCCCGACGGGGTGAGAAACGCTTTCAAGCTCCGTCAGCTTGTCCGCAATGTATTTTTCCTCGGTGTAAAGCTCCGAGGTGTAAACGCGCAGATGACGATCCGCGTTTTCGAGCACGAAAAAGCCCGTTTCGACGCGGCTTTTCAGCACCGACAATATCCTGTCCTCGCCGCAGCCAAGCAGCGTGTTTGCCGTCGGCACAAGCTTTTCAAGCGGGATGAAAACGTGTCCGTTTTCGCTTGCGTTGTACGTCAGAACGTACTTTATGCCCGCGGCTATCCTGTTTTCGGAATTTTTGCCGACGCCGACGCTGCGCGCCACGCTGTCCGCCTTGTCAAAGCCGATGCCGGGCACGCGCTCGCACAGGATATACGGGTTTTCTTTTATTATGTCCACGGCCCCGGGGCCAAGCTCCTTGAAGATCTTTACAGACAGCGACGGGCCGAAAAAGTCGCGGCAGAACATCATCACGTTCCGCATGCCGAACTGCTCGGCAAAGCTCTCGCCTATCTCGCGCGCCTTTCGCGCCGATACGCCGGGAATTTCGGAAAGCCACTCCGGGTGCTTTTCGAGCACGTCGAAAGTGTCAAGCGCGTACCGCTCGACTATCTTCTTTGCCGTTATCGGACCGATGCCGCGCACAGCGCCCGACGAAAGATATTTCAGTATCGCATTCTCCGTTGCGGGAAGCTGTTTTTCGTACGTTTCGACCTTGAACTGCCGCCCGAAAGTCGGGTGAGTCACAAAGTCGCCGCAGGCGCTTATCGTTTCGCCCTCGGATATGTACGGCATCGTGCCGACAAGCGTTACAGTGTCGCCGTCGGACGTCAAAAGCTCGCAGACGGAATACCCGTTTGCTTCGTTTGAATATATGACGCGCTCGACCGTTCCGTCAAGCCTGTTCATTTCCTTGCTTTCACCGTCCATTAATCTCTCTCCGCAATATCACTTTTTTGTGTCTGCGCCTCATCCTCTCGGCGATAAAATCAGCCTCGGCGTCGTTTTCCCGAACACGCACGTAAATCTTGCACCGCTCAAACGTCGTCGCCATAAGCGCGCACCTGATAAGGTATTCCAGCGTATCGGCGTCACACGATATGGTATAGTTGCCGTCTTGATCGGGGTAAAAGCCGTACCGCCCGAGTTCGTTTTGCGAAAGGTACGACAAAAGCGCCGAAAAAAGGATGTAAAACCCGTAAACTACCGAAAAAGTGAGTAAAATGTTCAAAAATACGTTCATAAAAAACTCCTTTCGCTAAATAATATGACGATAGGAGTTTTTTTGTCATTTATCTTATGCCTGCTTTTTTTGAAAGCACGTCGGCGATGTCGGTCATCTCCCAGCGGACGCCAAGCTCTTCTCTGCCGAAGTGACCGTATGCCGAAAGCGACGAATATATCGGCTTTCTCAAATCAAAGTAGTCGATGATCGCCGCGGGGCGAAGGTCGACCGTTTCGCGGCAGATCTTCGATATCTGCTCGTCGGAGATTTTGCCCGTGCCGAATGTGTCGACGTTCACGCACAGCGGCTGTGCAACGCCGATAGCGTATGCGACCTGAACTTCAGCGCGGTCGGCAAGTCCCGCCGCGACGACGTTCTTTGCGACGTAGCGCGCCGCATAGCTTGCGCTGCGGTCGACTTTTGTGGGGTCCTTGCCCGAGAACGCGCCGCCGCCGTGATGGCCGTAGCCGCCGTATGTATCGACGATGATCTTGCGCCCGGTAAGTCCGGTGTCGCCCGCCGGCCCGCCGATAACGAAGCGCCCCGTGGGGTTGACGTAGATCTTTGTGTTTTCGTCGATGAATTTTGCGTCGATCGTCGGCTTTATCACCTCGCGGATTATATCCTCGCGTATCGTTTCAAGCGAAACGTCGGGGTCGTGCTGCGTCGATACGACGATATTGTCAAGTCTTACGGGAACGCCGTTGTCGTACTCGACGGTGACCTGCGTTTTGCCGTCGGGGCGGAGGTATTTCAGTATCCCCGCTTTTCTTACGTGAGTCAGGCGTTTTGAAAGCTCCGTCGCCGTAACGTACCCGAAAGGCATAAGCGTTTTCGTTTCGTTTGTGGCGTAGCCGAATACCATTCCCTGATCGCCCGCGCCGATGTCGTACTTATCGGTCTGCGTGCCGTTTTTGGCCTCGTAGCACTTGTCAACGCCCATGGCGATATCGGGCGATTGCTCGTGAATGGAGCTTATCACGGCGCAGGAATTTGCGTCAAAGCCGTAGTCGGCGCGATCATAGCCGATGTCGCGTATAGCGGCTCTTACGGTGTGCTCGATGTCTACCCACGCGCTTGTTGTGATCTCGCCCATAACGCAGACCATGCCCGTCGTTGCAAACGTTTCGCACGCGACGCGCGCCGCGGGATCCTTTTCGATGATGCTGTCGAGAATCGAGTCGGAAATGCGGTCGCACAGTTTATCGGGATGTCCTTCCGTTACCGATTCGGTTGCAAAAAATTTTTTCATTACTTTTCCCCTTTTTTGTTATTGTCAAAGAAAAACCGCCGGGCATTTCCGACGGTGAGATATTATTCTTTTCTCATCCGTCAGGGTTTGGCACCTTGTATTACACAGGTTGCCGGGCTTCACAGGGCCAGTCCCTCCGCCGCTCTTGATGACTGAATAATTATATCATATAAAATACAATATTTCAAGTGTTTTTCAAAAAAAACCGTCGCATATTATGCAAAATCTAAGGCGCGGCACGATTGACAACGGCCCTGTAATATGATATACTTATCAAAACGACAAATCCGGAGTTAATTATGAAGATAAGAACAGTTTCTTCCCTTGAAAAAATATTCCTCGACGCGCCGATCACCTCCTACCCCGAAACGAGCCGCGTTTCGGCTTTTCCCGGCGAGAGAGTGTCGTTTCAGGTGGCGTTTACAGCCGATGAGGACGTTTGTGCACACGAATTTTGCACAGTGAAGCTCTCGGGGGAGCTTGCGCCGCTTTGCAGCGTGAAAAAGGTGCAGAACGTCCCCGTTTCGTACCCTGCGTACAAGGGGCGCACCGACGACAATTATCTCAGAACGACGCCGGGGCTTTACCCCGACATACTCGCGCCGATGACGTACGTATCATCCGACGCCCCGCTTGGAAAAGTCCGCGCTGTTGCAGACACACTGCGCGCTTTATGGATAGACCTTACCGTTCCCGAGGGAATGGCGCGCGGCGATCATTATGTGACGGTAACTTTTGTGAATATGGACGGCGAGGAAATGAGCGCGACGTTTTGCGTCGACGTAATCCCTGCGTTGCTTCCGAAGCAGGAGCTTATCTACACCGAGTGGTTTTACTGCGATTGCCTTGCAAACTACTACGACGTGCCGGTGTGGAGCGACAGGCACTTTGAAATAATCCGAAATTACGTCAAAACCGCCGTCCGAAACGGGATAAATATGCTTCTTGTTCCCGTGTTCACTCCCCCGCTCGATACGGGCGTCGGCGGCGAGCGGACGACGACGCAGCTCGTCAAGATCAAAAAAGACGGCGACAGCTATACGTTCTCTTACGAAATGCTTGACAGATACCTCGATCTTATACGGAACGAGGGGATAAAATACTACGAAATATCCCACCTTTATACGCAATGGGGCGTGGCGCACGCGCCGAAGATCGTCGCCGAGGTCGACGGCAAAGAAGAAAAGATATTCGGCTGGCAGACAGATTCTCATTCCGAGGAATACGTGGCTTTTCTGCGCGCGTTTTTGACGTCGTTCATCTCCCACATGAAGGCGCGCGGCGAGGATGAAAAGTGCTATTTTCACATATCCGACGAACCGAATGAGGAACATCTCGACAGCTACCGCCGCGCAAAAGACGCCGTTGCCGATATCCTTAACGGTTACACGGTCATGGACGCGCTCTCAAACTTTGAATTTTACAAAATGGGCGTTGTAAAAACGCCGATACCCGCGTCGGATCACATCGAGCCGTTTATTGACGCCGGTGTGCCGGGACTTTGGACGTATTACTGCTGCGGGCAGTGCGTCGGCGTTTCAAACAGGCTTATATCCATGCCGTCGTGGCGCACGCGCGCGATAGGAATGCAGATGTACAAGTACGACATCAAGGGCTTTTTGCAGTGGGGTTATAATTTCTTCAACAACCGCTTTTCAGCCGATGAGATCGAGCCGTTTTGCGAGCTTTCGGGCGAGTTCTGGGTGCCGGCGGGCGACGCGTTTTCGGTTTATCCCGCAAAGGACGGCACGGCGATGGAATCGCTGAGGCTCGTCGTGTTCGCGCAAGGGCTTACCGATATGCGCGCGATGAAGCTGTGCGAGTCGCTCTGGGGCAAAGAAGAAACGCTTCGCGCGTGCGAGGAGGCCTACGGCAAGCCGATAACTTTTGACGACTGCCCGCACAGCGCCGCAGAGCTTATTCGCGTGCGCGAGAAAATAAACGAAATGATAAAGGCAAAGCTTTGATAAAACGCAAAAATGCGCCGCAAACGCGGCGCTTTTTGATTTTTACTTACTATGACATTTTCCGCTCATCGGGCAGCCGGCACAGCCGCCCCCGCAAGAGCCGCAGGAATTCTTCCCTTTTTTCTTATCCCGCACCATTACAACGACCGCAATGGCGACAAGGGCCGCCACAACCGCGATGACCGCGATCGTAAGGCCGTTTTGCGCTATCCAACTTGGCATCAAACGTCACCTCTTTTGATTATTTTTCTACTTTTTCTTTTTTGCTTGTTTTAACTTCAACCGTCAGCTTTGTGGGATCTTTATACTTCTTGATGAACAGCATATAGATGATGCCGCCAAGCACAAGCAGTGCCGCGATAAGACCGATAACGTTTACCTTGACCGCAGGATCGAAGATCGCGCCGATCTGATAGATCATAAGCGACGCCGCATACGCGAGCAAGCACTGATAGCCTATTGCGAACCAAGTCCATTTTGCACTGTTCATTTCACGTTTGATAGCGCCGATCGCAGCAAAGCACGGAGCGCAAAGCAGGTTGAATACGAGGAACGAATAGCCCGCAAGCTGTCCGAGTCCTACAAAGTCAAGCACGCCGAATACGCCGACAACTTCCTCTTTTGCAACAAGTCCCATAATGGTTGCGATCGTCGCCGTGATGCCCTCTTCTCCGATACCAAAGCCCAAAGGAGCGAAGATCCATTTAAGTCCGATGCCGATTTTGCCGAGAATGCTGTTTGCGATATCCATATCCGCGTTGAACATAAACGTTCCGTCAACCCAGCCGAAACGCGAGCCAGCCCAGATTATGATGGACGAAAGCAAAATTATCGTGCCGGCTTTCTTGATGAACGACCAGCAGCGCTCCCACATTGAACGCATAATGTTGCCAAAGGTCGGCCAGTGATATGCCGGAAGCTCCATAACGAACGGAGCGGGATCGCCGGCGAACATCTTTGTCTTTTTAAGCATAATGCCCGATACGACTATCGCCGCAATACCGATAAAGTATGCCGACGGAGCTACCCACCACGCGCCGTGGAACAGCGACGTTGCGATAAGCGCGATGATCGGGAGCTTTGCGCCGCAAGGGATGAACGTCGTCGTCATTATCGTCATCCTGCGGTCGCGCTCGTTTTCGATAGTACGCGATGCCATAACGCCCGGAACGCCGCATCCCGTGCCGATAAGCATAGGAATGAACGACTTGCCCGAAAGACCGAAACGGCGGAAAATTCTGTCCATAACGAACGCCACGCGCGCCATATAGCCGCACGCTTCAAGAAACGCAAGCAGTATGAACAATACGATCATCTGCGGAACGAATCCGAGCACAGCGCCGACGCCGCCGACGATGCCGTCCTGGATAAGACTGTAAAGCCAAACGGGTATTCTCGGCTCGCCTTCTTTGTTGAGAAGCGCCTTGTCAAGCAGAACGGGTATGCCCGGTACCCATACGCCGTATTCCGACGGATCGGGCACGCCTTCGGCTTCCTCGCCGAGCGCCGCTTCATACATTTCGTCAAGACGCGCCGCGTCCTCCTCTGAAAGCGAATCCATGACAGCGTCGGCATAGAATCCCCACGCCTCGTCAAACGCGCCGTAGTCCTCGTCCTCAATAGCGCCCTTGATATCGGATGCGCCCGGAACGTCGGCGTCTACCGCCTTGTCGATAAGAGAAACGAACTCGTCGTTCCAAAGATTGTCTTTTGCGTATTCCGTAATAGCGTCGTCATATGCTTTGTCGCCGATGCCGATGAGGTGCCAGCCGTCGCCGAACACACCGTCGTTTGCCCAGTCGGTGAAGATCGTACCGATCGTCGTGACCGATATGTAGTAAACAAGGAACATTATCGCTATGAATATCGGGAACGCCGCCCATCTGTTTGTAACAACGCGGTCGATCTTATCCGAAACAGTCAGCTTTTCCTTGCTCTTTTTCTTGTAGCAAGCCTTGATAACACCGCCGATATAGATGTATCTTTCGTTTGTGATGATACTCTCGGAGATGTCGTCAAGCTCTTTTTCAGCCGCTTTTATGTCTTCCTCGATGTGAGAAAGCGTCGCTTCGTCAAGATTCAGTTGTTCAAGCACCTTGTCGTCGCGCTCAAAGATTTTAAGCGCGTACCATCTCTGCTGCTCCGCAGGCAGACCGTGAACGGCCGCCTCCTCGATGTGAGCCAGCGCGTGCTCAACGGGGCCTGAGAACGAATGCTGCGGAACGGTCTTCTCCCCTTCCGCCGCTTTGATGGCTTCCTCGGCAGCTTCCATAACGCCGTCGCCCTTGAGGGCGGATATCTCGACCACCTTGCAGCCGAGCTGACGGGAAAGCTCCTCGATGTTGATGTCATCGCCGCTCTTTTTAACGACATCCATCATGTTGACCGCAATGACAACGGGAATGCCAAGCTCTGTAAGCTGCGTCGTAAGGTATAAGTTGCGTTCAAGGTTTGTGCCGTCGACGATATTGAGTATCGCGTCGGGGCGCTCTTTGATAAGATAATTTCTCGCAACAACTTCTTCAAGTGTGTAGGGAGAAAGCGAATAAATGCCCGGAAGGTCGGCGATGACAACGTCATCGTGCTTTTTCAGCTTGCCTTCCTTTTTCTCGACCGTAACGCCCGGCCAGTTTCCGACGAACTGGTTTGAGCCGGTGAGCGCGTTGAAAAGCGTCGTTTTGCCGCTGTTCGGGTTGCCCGCAAGGGCAATTCTCAAACTCATAATTTTTCCTCTCTTTCTTCGTTAGTCAAAACTAACATCATTACTGAATTTGTGGGGACGCCGTCCCCGGAACAATTATTCAACCTCGATCATTTCAGCGTCTGCCTTGCGAAGCGAAAGCTCGTATCCGCGGACAGTTACCTCGATAGGATCGCCGAGGGGGGCAACCTTGCGGACGTATATCTCTACCCCGCGCGTGATACCCATATCCATAATACGACGGCGCACAGCGCCCTCGCCGTTCAGTCTGACGACCTTAACGGTATCGCCGATCTTCGCATCTCTCAGTGTGCTCATGAATAATCCTCCTTGTCTTGACGTTATATAATCAAAAAATTATATCATTATTTTCTGCGCCATCTCGCGACTGATGGCAATGCGCGACTCTTTTACGTTGACAATGACGTTGCCGCCCATTGTGTTAACGATCGTAACGGCGCCGCCGACGACAAAACCGAGGTCTTCAAGGTGCTTTTTCACCTCGGGCGTGCCGCCTATCCTCTTTATAATATTTTCCTCGCCCGAAGGGGCAAAAACCAAAGGCATCATATAATTCTTTAAAACGAAAGAACAAACAAAGGAACAATTATAATACACCGAATTAAAACATAAGTTAATAATAAAAAAAACCAGAATAAAAATACAAAT
>Ga0307453_100012_pt1 | contig 16098 bp, 29 predicted proteins | sample Goafecreptomycin_20_FD_204472 | JGI IMG/M metagenome (GOLD analysis project Ga0307453, IMG submission 204472) | Metatranscriptome of enriched fungal communities from goat fecal pellet, Isla Vista, California, United States - Xylan, Gen2, Rep 3... ... | reverse complement strand
GTGCGATGAAGCGGAAGGTTGCCGGTAAAACCGGGTAATTTTCGTGGAGTATGTCCGAAAGATCGGGCGGAAAAGACAGAAACGTCCTATTGGATATTGCGCCGCGTGCGGCGTCAATCCGGGTTGTAGACCTATGTGCCGGAGTGTCCGGCTTTTATGTAGGGAGCGTGGAAACACGCGGGACGATGTGAAGTCTTATCCCGACGTACTTGCGAACGTCGGATCGCCACAGACAAAAATCTTTAAGGAGGAAATAAAAGTGGCAGTAAGCGAGAAAGTCAGAATCAAACTGAAAAGCTATGATAACACTCTTATCGACGCGGCAGCAGAGAAAATAGTTGACGCGGCAAAGAGAAACGGCGCTACCGTATCAGGTCCCGTTCCGCTTCCGACAGATAAAGAGATCATCACTATCCTTCGCGCAGTTCACAAATATAAGGATAGCCGCGAGCAGTTTGAAATGAGAACTCACAAACGCCTTATCGACGTTATCAAACCGTCGCAGAAGGCAATCGAAGCAATCACAAGTCTTGAACTTCCGGCCGGAGTTGAGATCGAAGTAAAACTTTGATTTCTACCTTATAATTATAAGGCATTCGGTCAAGTGTCAAGTTGACCCGCCGACATAAGTCGTGGTCAACCAATAACCTTACAGGAGGATGAAAATGAAGAAAGGTATCATTGGCAAGAAGATAGGCATGACGCAGATCTTCGACGAGATCGGAAACGTTATTCCGGTCACGGTAATTGAGGCAGGCCCGTGTGTGGTCGCTCAGGTCAAGACCGTTGAAAAAGACGGTTACAGCAGTGTTCAGCTCGGCTTTGAAGACGTGAAGGAAAAGAAACTCACGAAAGCTGAAAAGGGACATTTTGCAAAAGCAGGCGTTTCGTGCAAGAAACACCTCAAAGAGTTCAGACTCGACGATGCAGACAAAATGAATGTCGGCGACGTTGTCGGTGCTGACGTATTCGCAGCAGGAGACAGAGTTGATGTTACGGGCATCACAAAAGGTCGCGGTTACACCGGCGTTATCAAGAGATGGAACGCTCACAAGCTCCGCATGACTCACGGTGTCGGCCCCGTTCATCGCCAGCCCGGTTCTATGGGCGCTAACTCGACTCCTTCGAGAATCTACAAAAACAAGAAAATGGCAGGTCAGTACGGTAATGAACAGGTAACTATTCAGAACCTCGACGTTGTCAAGGTTGATGCGGAAAAGAACCTCATCGCAGTCAAGGGCGCAGTTCCCGGAAGCCGCGGCGGCATCGTGTTCATCCGTAACACCGTCAAAGCTTGAGAAGGAGGAACACAGTAATGGCTAACGTAAAAGTTGTTAATATGGCAGGCGCGGAAGTCGGCACGATCGAACTTTCCGACGCGATATTCGCCGTAACGGTCAACTCCGCGGTGCTTCATGCAGCCGTAAGGGCTTACCTTCTCAATCAAAGACAGGGCACACAGTCCACACTTACAAGAACCGAAGTTTCCGGCGGCGGCAAAAAGCCCTGGAGACAAAAGGGAACAGGCAGAGCTCGTCAGGGTTCTACACGTTCTCCCCAGTGGACGCACGGCGGCGTAGCTCTCGGCCCGAAGCCCCGCAGCTACAGAACAGACCTCAACAAGAAGGTTAAACGCCTTGCACTCAAAGGTGCTCTCTCGTCCAAGCTCTCGTCCGATGAACTCATCGTTGTAGATGCGATCACGGCAACAGAGTACAAGACGAAGACAATGAAATCGATGCTCACCGCTATCGGCGCTGAGGGCAAGACGCTTGTGGTTCTTGCTGAAAAGAACGATTTCGTTGTTGCAAGCCTTGCAAACATCGCAGGCGTTAAGACTGCTTACGCGAACACAATTAACGTATATGACATACTTAATTGCAACAAGCTCGTCCTTGCAAAAGGCGCGGCAGAACAGATTATGGAGGTGTACGCATGAATAAATCAGCTTATGACATCATCATAAGACCTGTTATTTCCGAAGCAAGTCTTGATAACACAAAGTCGCGCAAGTACACATTCGAGGTACTTCCGAGTGCGACAAAGGCTGAGATCGCAAGCGCGGTCGAGGAAGTTTTCGGCGTACAGGTTGACGCTGTAAACACAGTAAGCATGAAGAGAAAACCCAAGGCACTCGGCGTTCACAGAGGATACACGAGCGCTTGGAAAAAGGCGATAGTCACGCTCAAAGAAGGATCGAAAACGATCGAGTTCTTTGACGGTATGATCTGATGAAGGAGGAGTAAAAAATGGCTACGATCAAATATAAACCTACGACTCCGGGCAGACGCGGTATGACAGTACCGGATTTCGCCGAGATCACAAAGTTTTCGCCCGAAAAGAGCCTGCTCTGCGTTAAGAAAAAACACGCCGGCAGAAACAGCTACGGCAAAATCACCGTTCGTCACAAGGGCGGCGGCAACAGACAGAAATACAGAATAATCGACTTCAAGCGTTCCTTCGAGGACGGCGCGGCTAAGGTAATCGGCGTTGAGTACGATCCTAACCGCACGGCTTACATCGCACTTCTTCAGTACGAAGACGGAACAAAGAAGTACGTCATCGCTCCCGTAGGACTTACGGACGGCGACGTCGTTTACTCCGGCCCCGAGGCTGACATCAAGCCGGGCAACACGCTCCCGATAGCAAATATCCCCGTCGGTACGCTCATTTACAACATCGAGCTTTACCCGGGCAAGGGCGGCCAGCTCGTCCGCAGCGCAGGCAGCGCAGCTCAGCTTATGGCGAAGGAAAACGGCATGGCGCAGGTAAGACTTCCTTCAGGCGAAGTTCGTCTTATCAGACTTGACTGCAAGGCAACGATCGGTCAGGTTTCCAATATCGACCACGAAAACGTTAAAGTCGGTAAAGCCGGCAAGACAAGACACAAAGGCATCCGTCCTACAGTTCGCGGTTCTGTAATGAACCCGTGCGACCACCCTCACGGTGGTGGTGAAGGCCGCTCGCCTATCGGTCGTCCGTCCCCTGTAACACCTTGGGGTAAGCCGACAAACGGTTACAAGACCAGAAACAAGAAGTCGAGAACAGAACAGTTCATCGTTAAACACAGAAACGGCAAATAATTAAGGAGGGTACAGAGAAATGAGTAGAAGCCTTAAAAAAGGACCTTTCGTCGAAGCCAAGCTTTTCTCGAGAATTTCCGCCATGAACGAAAAAGGCGAGAAGAAAGTTGTAAAGACTTGGTCGCGTGCCTCCGTTATTTTCCCTGAGTTTGTGGGACATACGATAGCGGTTCACGACGGAAGAAAACACGTTCCGGTATACGTAACGGAAGATATGATAGGACACAGACTCGGTGAGTTTGCTCCTACAAGAACGTTCAAGGGCCACTCCGGTTCCAAGACGTCCAACAGCTGATAAAGGGAGGATATTACAATGGAAGCAAAAGCATATCTTAAATATGCCAGAATATCCCCGCGCAAAGTTAAAATTGTGCTTGACCTTATCAGAGGCAAGGACGCAGGGACTGCAATGGCAATAATCAAAAACACACCGAAGGCTGCAAGCGAATACCTTGAAAAGCTCCTCAAGAGCGCAATGGCAAACGCAGAGCATAACTTCGGCATGGATACGAGCAGACTTTACGTAAGCGAGTGCTTCGTTTGCGCGGGACCTACTCTCAAGAGACTTCTCCCGAGAGCTAAGGGCAGCGCTGACAGACTGCTCAAGAGAACGAGCCACGTAACGCTCGTACTCAAAGAAAAAGAAGCGTAAGGAGGTATTGAATAATGGGTCAGAAAGTTAATCCGCACGGCCTCAGAGTCGGCGTTATTCAGGACTGGGATTCCAGATGGTTCGAGAATGATAAAACATTCGGCGACACGCTCGTTTCGGACTATAAGGTAAGAAAATACCTCAAAGAGCTGCTTTACGGTGCAGGCGTTCCGAAGATCGAGATCGAACGCACGGCTGCAAACGTTAAGGTAAACATCCACTGTGCAAAGCCCGGTATGGTAATCGGTCGCGGCGGCTCGGAGATAGACAAGCTCCGCGCAAGCATCGAAAAGATCGTAAACAAGCCTGTATTGGTAAGCGTTACGGAAGTCAGACAGCCCGACCTCAACGCTCAGCTCGTTGCTGAAAGCGTTGCGGCTCAGCTTGAAAAGAGAATCGCGTTCCGCCGCGCTATGAAGCAGTCCATCGGTCGCACGATGAGACTCGGCGCTAAGGGTATCAAGATCATGACAAGCGGCCGTCTCGGCGGCGCAGAGATCGCAAGAAGCGAGAACTACCACGAGGGTACAATACCGCTTCAGACGATCAGAGCTGACATCGACTACGGCTTTGCAGAGGCAAACACAACATACGGCAAGATCGGCGTTAAGTGCTGGATCTATAAGGGCGAAGTCCTTGCGGACAGAGCTAACAACGGCGAGCGCAGCGAAAGACGCGAGCGTCGCGGTGAACGTCGCGGCGACCGCAGAAACGGCGAGCGCAACGATCGTCGCCCCGGCGGAGATCGCAGAAACGGTGAACGCCGCCCCGGCGGTGACCGCAGAACAGGCGCACCGCGTCAGGCAAGGGAAGGAGGAGCTAAAGATGTTACTTCCAAAGAGAGTTAAATACCGTCGCGTACAGCGCGGTCGTCTTAAAGGCAAAGCTTCGAGAGGCAATAAAGTAACGTACGGCTCGTACGGCCTTGTAGCTCTCGAACCGGCTTGGATCACATCCAACCAGATCGAAGCAGCCCGTATCGCTATGACCCGTTACGTAAAACGTGGCGGTCAGGTATGGATCAAAATATTCCCCGACAAGCCTATCACGGAAAAGCCTGCCGAGACTCGAATGGGTTCCGGTAAAGGTTCACCTGAGTACTGGGTAGCAGTCGTTAAACCGGGAAGAGTTATGTTTGAGATGGACGGCGTTGCGGAAGCTGACGCAAAGGAAGCTATGCGTCTTGCAAGCCACAAGCTCCCGATCAAATGTAAATTCGTTAAAAAAGAAGATTTAGAGGAGGCGTAATACAGTGAAAGCAAGTGAACTTAAAAATATGACTTCCGCTGAGCTTAACTCTAAACTGAAAGAGCTCAAAAGCGAACTCTTGAACCTTCGTTTCCAGAATGTGATAAACCAGCTTGACAACCCGCACAAGATCGAGCAGACCAAGAGGGATATCGCAAGAGTTATGACCGTTCTTCGTCAGAAGGACGCTGAATAAATCGGAGAGGAGAATGTGTCATGAGTGAAGCTATACAGAGAAATCTCAGAAAGACCAGAGTAGGTAAGGTCGTGAGCAACAAGATGGACAAGACAGCAGTCGTTGCCATCGAGGACAACATCATGCACCCCAAATACGGCAAGGTCATCAAAAGAACAGTAAAATTCAAAGTACACGACGAAAACAACGAACTTAACATCGGTGACAAGGTCAGCATCATGGAAACAAGACCTTTGTCCAAAGACAAGAGATGGCGTCTCGTTGAAATCATCGAAAAAGCAAAATAATTTCACAGTGCAAAGACAATGTCTTGTGAGATGTGAAAATTTAGGAGGAAAGCACAATGATACAGCAACAGTCATTGATGAAAGTCGCCGATAATACCGGCGCAAAAGAGCTTATGTGTATTCGTGTGCTTGGCGGTACCGGCAGAAGATATGCCAACGTAGGTGATATCGTTGTGTGCGCAGTTAAAAAGGCAGCACCGGGCGGTCAGGTCAAAAAGGGTGAGGTCGTTAAGGCGGTCATCGTTCGCACAGTAAGCGGCGTACATCGCGCAGACGGCTCGTACATCAGATTTGACGAGAACGCAGCGGTCATCATCAAAGATGATAAAACGCCAAGAGGAACACGTATTTTTGGGCCGGTAGCAAGAGAGCTGAGAGAACACGATTTCGTTAAGATCATGTCTCTTGCCCCGGAAGTACTTTAATGGAGGAATCGGAAAATGATGAAAACACTTCACGTTAAGAAAGATGATACCGTTATTGTTATTTCCGGCGACGACAAAGGCGCAAAAGGAAAAGTTCTCGCAACTTCCCCGAAAGAGGGCAAGGTTATCGTTGAGGGCGTAAACATGCAGACAAAGCACGTTAAACCCAGAAAACAGGGCGAGAGCGGCGGTATAATCAAGGTAGAAGGCGCGCTTTACGCGTCAAAAGTAATGCTCTATTGCGATAAATGCAAGACGGGCGTTCGCTACTCGACAACTGTCGAGGATGGCAAAAAAGTTCGCATTTGCAAAAAATGCGGCGCAAAACTTTAATTGAGGAGGGAAAATTGCAATGGCAAGACTTAAAGATTTTTACAAAAGCGACGTTGCTCCCGCGCTCATGAAAAAGTTTGAGTACAAGAGCCCGATGCAGATCCCGAAGCTTGACAAGGTTGTTATCAACGTCGGCGCGGGCGATGCAAAGGACAACGCAAAGGCTATTGACAACATAATGGCAGATCTCGCTACCATTACAGGTCAGAAGGCTGTTCCGACGTACGCAAAGAAATCCGTCGCTAACTTCAAAGTCCGTCAGGGCATGAAGATCGGCGTTAAGGTAACTCTTCGCGGCGACAGAATGTACGAGTTCGTAGACAGACTTTTCAGTCTCGCTCTCCCTCGTCTGCGCGACTTCAAGGGTATCAACCCCGACGCGTTCGACGGCAGAGGCAACTACTCTCTCGGACTTAAAGAACAGCTTATATTCCCCGAAATCGAATACGATAAGGTCGAAAAGATCAGAGGCATGGATATCGCTTTTGTTACAACGGCCAACACAGACGAAGAAGCAAAAGAGCTGCTCACACTTCTGGGCGCACCGTTTGCGAAATGACGGAGGGTAGAAAATGGCAAAAACATCTATGAAGCTCAAACAGCAGAGACCTCAGAAATTCTCCACAAGAGAATATACGAGATGCAAAATCTGCGGCAGACCTCACGCATATCTCCGCAAATACGGTATATGCAGAATCTGCTTCCGCGAGCTGGCTTACAAGGGTCAGATACCCGGCGTAAGAAAAGCAAGCTGGTAATCGTCGAAAGACGTTAACCTCAGCCCGCAAAGGCTGGCTCCTCATCTTGTCGAAAGGAAAGCGAAAGCTTTAACCGTCGGCACGCCGCCGGACCGCGTGTCCGGCAGCAAGGATAAGGCGAAGGGATATTCCCACAAACTTTAATTTAACTTGCATAAGGAGGAAATACAATGCAAATTTCAGACGTAATTGCGGATATGCTGACTCGAATCAGAAACGCAAACAACGCAAAGCATGAAACTGTTGACGTTCCCGCTTCCAACGTGAAGAAAGCAATTGCAGACATTCTCGTTGAAGAAGGATTCGTTACCGGTTATCAGATCATCGAAGACGGCAAACAGGGCACGATCAGAATCACTCTCAAATACGGCAAGGGCAAAACAAAAATGCTCCAGGGCCTTAAGAGAGTTTCAAAGCCCGGTCTCCGTGTTTACACAAGCTGCGAGGATATGCCTCGCGTTATGAACGGCCTCGGCGTTGCTATCGTATCGACGTCAAAGGGTATTATGACGGGCAAAAAGGCTCGTTCGCTCAATGTGGGCGGCGAAGTCCTCGCGTTCGTTTGGTAATGGGGAGGTAGTAAGATGTCAAGAATAGGCAGAAAACTTATCACTGTTCCCGCAGGTGTTGACGTTACGATCGGTGAAAACAACCTCGTAACGGTAAAGGGCCCCAAGGGCACGCTTTGCCAGAAGGTCAGCCCCAAAATGACGATCAAGCACGAAGGCGCAACGATCGAAGTTTCACGTCCCGATGACGAAAATGAAAGCAGAGCGCTTCACGGCCTTACGCGCACGCTCATCGCAAACATGGTTGAGGGTGTTACAAACGGTTATTCCAAGACTCTTGAGATAATCGGCGTTGGCTACAAGGCTCAGAAGAACGGCAAAACTCTTGTCCTCTCGCTCGGTCATTCTCACACGATCGAATTCGTTGATAACGACCAGGTAACGTTTGACGTTGTTGTCGATAAGACGACAAAGGTCATCGTAAAGGGTATAGACAAGCAGGTAGTCGGTCAGGTTGCGGCTCAGATCCGCGAAAAGAGACCGCCCGAGCCGTACAAGGGCAAAGGCGTAAGATACGACGGCGAATTTGTTCGTCGTAAAGCCGGCAAAACCGGTAAATAATGAAAGGAGTGGAAAGATATGGTATCGAGAAAAGACAGCAATAAGGCTCGCCGTGTCCGTCACGACAGAGTCAGAGCAAAAATTTCCGGAACAACGGAAAGACCGCGTCTTTGTGTTTATCGCTCTCTTGCTAACATCAGAGCGCAGATCATCGACGACGTTAAAGGTATAACTCTTGTATCCGCATCCACCCTTGAAAAGAGTTTCAACGGTTACGGCGGCAACAAGGACGCAGCTAAGGAAGTCGGAAAAGTTCTGGCTGAGCGCGCACTTGAAAAGGGCATAACAAACGTAGTTTTTGACCGCGGCGGTTATGTTTACACAGGAAGAGTAAAAGAACTTGCAGAAGGCGCCCGCGAAGGCGGACTCAAATTCTGATCGGAGGAGGAAGACATGGCAAGAATTATTGATCCCAACACGCTCGAACTTACGGAGCGTACGGTTGCTACAAACCGTGTTTCCAAGACCGTTAAGGGTGGTCGTATCGCGCGTCAGGCTGCAATTATGGTAGTCGGTGACGGAAACGGTCACGTAGGCTATGGTCTCGGAAAAGCGTCCGAGTATCCCGAAGCTATCCGCAAGGGCATCGAAGACGCAAAGAAAAATCTTATCGAAGTATCCCTCAAGGGCACAACGATACCTCACGAGGTTATCGGCGAATACGGCGCAGCTAAGGTTATCCTTAAACCCGCCGCTCCCGGTACGGGTATCATCGCCGGACTTACTGTTCGTGCGGTAGTTGAACTTGCGGGCATCAAGGACATTCGTGCTAAATGCATCCGTTCGTCCAACCCGACAAACGTCGTTAAGGCTGTATTCGAGGGACTTAAATCTCTCAGAACAGTTGAACAGGTCGCAGCAATGCGCGGCGTTGACGTAGATAAGATAAAAGGCTGAGGAGGATATAGTAATGGAAAAGATCAAAATAACACTTACGAAAAGCCTCATCGGTTCAAAACCTAATCAGAAGGCAACTGCCAAATCGCTCGGACTTGTAAGAGTCGGCGACAGTACAGAGCAGAACAACGATGCTTCCGTTTTGGGTAAAGTAAAGATTCTTTCTCATCTTGTTTGCGTTGAGAATGTTTGATTTACGAACGAAAATTATCTTTGATTAAAATTCAAGTAAGGAGGAAACCCAAATGAAGTTACATGAACTTGCTCCGGCGGAAGGCTCCGTAAAAGCGTCGTTCCGCAAAGGCAGAGGCGCCGGCTCCGGTAACGGCAAGACGGCGGGCAAGGGCCACAAAGGTCAGAATGCCCGTTCCGGCGGCGGTGTAAGGCCCGGATTTGAAGGCGGTCAGATACCGCTTTACAGAAGACTCCCGAAGAGAGGCTTCAAAAACAGATTTGCAACGCATTATACAACAATCAACGTTGAGCTTCTCAACAGTTTTGATAACGGCGCTGAAATTTCTCTTGAAACACTTCTCGAGTGCGGCAAAATCAGTAAAGCTAATGACGGACTGAAAGTGCTCGGTCGCGGCGAAATCACGAAGAAAGTAACTGTAAAGGCTAGCAGTTTCTCTGCAAGTGCAAAAGAGAAGATTGAAGCCGCAGGCGGAAAGTGTGAGGTGGTATAAGTGCTTAAAACACTACGCAATGCGTGGGCTGTTCCCGAGATCAGACGGAAACTGCTGTTTACGCTCTTTATCATCTTAATATACCGTCTTGGTGCTTCGATCCCCGTTCCGTTTATTAACTACGGCGAAGTTCAGAAGGGTATTTTCAGCTTTGTTGAAGAAAGCGGCGGTTCGCTTCTTTCATACTTCAACATCCTGTCGGGTAGTGCATTCGGAAATGCAACGCTGCTTGCTCTGTCGGTATCACCGTACATCACGGCATCCATCGTTGTTCAGCTTCTCGGCGTAGCTATCCCGGCTCTTGAAAAGCTTTCCAAGAACGGCGAAGAAGGCAGAAAGAAAATCGAGAAGATCACTCGTTATCTCACTGTCGCTCTCGCTCTTATCACAGCTTTCGGTTATTACAGACTTCTCCGTCAGACATCCGGAATCTTCTTCTATGACGAAGGGTTTGGCAGAGTATTCTCGGCGATCGTTATCATCGCGTGCTACACAGCCGGCGCTATGCTCGTTATGTGGCTCGGTCAGAAGATCGACGAACAGGGTATCGGCAACGGTATCTCGATCATACTCTTTGCAAACATCGTAGGCGCACTCCCGAACACGCTTTACACGCTCTTCCAGAACCTGAAAGCAGCGCACACAAGCGGTTCCAAGTCGCTTGCAGTTGTTATCATCTACGGTGTACTCACAGTCCTCATCATCGTCGCATCCGTCGTATTCGTTACGTATATGTCAGATGCTGAGCGCAGAATACCCGTTCAGTATGCTAAACGCGCCGTTGGCAGAAAAATGTACGGCGGTCAGAACTCGAACCTTCCCATTAAGCTGAATATGAACGGCGTTATGCCGATCATCTTCGCGTCGACACTCGTTTCGCTCCCGACAACGATAATCCTCTTTGCCGGCGGCTCCACGGGCGACGGTTTCTGGGCTAAGGTTTATACGGCACTTTCGCCGGCGAGCCTTATCTACGCGCTTGTACTTCTCGTACTCATCGTTGCGTTTGCTTACTTCTACACATCGATTTCATTCAATCCCACAGAGGTTGCCAACAACCTCATGCAGAACGGCGGCTCCGTTCCCGGCATCCGTCCGGGCAAGCCGACGGCGCAGTATATCAAGAAAGTGCTCAACAAGGTCGTACTTATGGGCGCGTTCTTCCTCAGCGTTGTAGCCGTGATCCCGATCATTCTCAACGTAATTTCCGGCGGACTTCTCAACGTCGTATCGTTCAGCGGTTCAACGTTGCTTATCGTTGTCGGTGTTACTCTTGAAACGTTCCGTGAGCTTGAAGCTCAGATCACGATGCGTCACTACAAGGGATTCCTTAAATAAGATTATTCACCTTCCCGCCGTCGCTATGGCGGCGGGAAGAGAATGAATTTTGAGGAGGTAAAAAATGAAATTAATGTTTCTCGGCGCTCCGGGTGCCGGAAAAGGAACTCAGGCAGAGAAAATATCGGAAAAATACGCTATTCCGTCGATCTCGACAGGGGCGATCCTCCGTGAAGCTATGGCTTCGGGTTCAAAACTCGGTATGAAAGCGAAAAGTTATGTCGATGCGGGCGCGCTTGTTCCGGATGAGGTCGTTATAGACATCATAAAGGAAAGACTTGCCGCGGATGACTGCAAGGGCGGATTCATCCTTGACGGTTTTCCGAGAACTGTCCCGCAGGCGAAAGCGCTTGACGATATGGGAATCGAAATGGACCTTGTCATAAGCATCGAGGTCGATGACGACGATATCGTTGAACGCATGGGCGGACGCAGACTCTGCAAGAGGTGCGGCACGGCTTATCACACAAAATACATCCCGACAAAAGTCGAGGGCGTATGCGATAAGTGCGGCGGCGAGCTTTACGTCAGAGCGGACGACAAGCCCGAGGTCGTCAAAGGCAGACTTCTGACATACCACAAACAGACCGAACCGTTGAAAGACTTCTATGCTGAAAAGGGCAAACTCGTGCTTATCCCCGGCAACGGCGCGATAGACGCGATAACAGCCGAGATCTGCAAAGCGATCGACGGTGTCAGAGGCTGAAAATGATACAGATTAAAAACAACGAACAATTGGCTTTGATGAAAAGAGCCGGAAGAATTACCGGAGAGGCGATCCTTGTCGGTCGTGAACATATAAGAGAGGGAGCCAGCACAAAAGAAATTGACACGGCTATCCACGATTATATAGTCAAATGCGGGGCAAGACCTTCATTCCTCGGTTACGGCGGTTTCCCCGGCAGTGCTTGCGTCAGCGTGAACGAAGAGATCATTCACGGTATTCCGCGCAAAGATAAAATACTTCACGAAGGCGACATTGTCAAGATAGACGTCGGCGCTTATATCGGCGGCTTCCACGGCGACAGTGCAAACACCTTCGGCGTCGGTAAGATATCGCCGGAAGCGCAGGCTCTCATCGATGCAACGCGCGAATCATTTTTCCGCGGCGTTGAATTTGCAAGACATGGCAACCGTATCGGCGATATCGGCCACGCAGTCAGCGAATATGCCGAAGCGCGCGGTTACGGAGTTGTCCGGCAGTACGTCGGGCACGGCGTAGGTCACGAACTCCACGAGGATCCGGAAGTGCCGAACTACGGCACGGCGGGGCGTGGGCAGCGGCTGTATAAGGGAATGACCATCGCAATCGAACCTATGATAAACATGGGTACCCCAAACGTGAGAGTGCTCCGCGATAACTGGACGGTCGTCACGGCCGACGGATCACTTTCGGCGCATTATGAGCACACCGTTGCTATCACGGACGGCGAGCCTATACTGTTTACCAAGGTGGAATAAATGTCAAAAAAGAAAGTTACCCGTACCAATGATCCGCAAATATGCGAGATGACGGGCGATATATGCGTATCTCTTTCGGGGCGCGACGCGGGCAGTGCGCTTGTGGTTATCGGCAGATCCGAAAACGGATACGTGTACGTCGCAGACGGGAAAGCGCGCAAGATCAGCGCACCGAAACTCAAAAATTCAAAACACATAAGCGTTTTTGCTCATCTTGACGGCGCCGCCGAAGAACAACTCAGATCAGGACGCGCAAGCGACGCGATGCTGAGAAAAGCGATCAGCGCGGCAGTCAATGAAAAATTATGCTAAACAAATTATTTTGAGGAGAATCATCAATGCCGAAAGACGATGTTATAGAATTTGAAGGCACGGTCGTTGAGACAATGCCCAACGCCACCTTCAAAGTTAAGCTTCCCAACGGTCACATCGTAACCGCTCAGATTTCTGGGAAGCTTCGCATGAACTTCATTAAAATAGTTCCCGGCGACAAAGTCACCGTTGAGGTCTCGATATACGATCTTAGCAAAGGCCGTATAACGTGGCGCCTTGCCGGCGAATGATCGGGAAAAACAAACTAAACTTATGAAAGGAACGGTGTAAAAACATGAAAGTTAAACCTTCCGTAAAAAAGATTTGCGATAAATGCAAAATAATCAAAAGAAAAGGCCATGTAATGGTTATTTGCGAAAATCCGAAGCATAAACAGAGACAGGGCTAAAACACAAAGGGAGGTGTATTTACAGAATGGCTCGTATAGCTGGTGTAGAAATTCCTAATCAGAAAAGAGTAGAGATCGGTCTTACGTACATTTACGGTATCGGCCGCTCCACATCAAATCAAATTCTCGCAAAAACGGGTATCGATCCCGATACGCGCTGCAAAGATCTTACCGAGGACGACGTTTCCAAGCTCCGTGATGAGATAGAAAACTTCCACAAGGTTGAGGGTGACCTCCGCCGTGACGTTGCTCTTGACATCAAGAGAATGGTTGAGATCGGTTGCTATCGCGGTGTCCGCCACAGAAAAGGACTTCCGGTACGCGGTCAGAGAACAAAGACGAACGCGAGAACGAGAAAAGGTCCCGCGAAGACAATCGCCAATAAGAAGAAATAATTAAGGAGTGACAGAAATATGGCTAAAACAGCTACGAAAAAAGTAGTCAGAAAGCGCCGTGAGCGCAAGAACGTCGAATTCGGCGCAGCTCACATCCGCGCGACATATAACAACACGATCGTCACTATAACAGACACAGACGGTAACGCAGTATCGTGGGCATCCGCCGGCGAACTCGGTTTCCGCGGCTCAAGAAAATCTACGGCATTTGCCGCACAGATGGCTGCAGAGGCTGCTGCGAAGATCGCTGTCGACAACGGTATGAAAAAGGTCGAAGTATATGTCAAAGGCCCCGGTCAGGGCAGAGAGTCCGCAATTCGTGCGCTCCAGACGCAGGGACTCGAAATAACACTTATCCGCGACGTTACCCCCGTTGCGCATAACGGATGCCGTCCTCCGAAGAGAAGACGTGTTTGATTATTAAGGAGGTATATCAGAATGGCAGTTAACAGAGATCCAATCCTTAAGAGATGCAGATATCTCGGCATCAGCCCGACAGTTGTCGGCGTTGACAAGAGCTCTAACCGTAACCCCGGTGCTAACGTAAGAAGAAAAGTATCCGAGTACGGCCTTCAGCTCAAAGAAAAACAGAAACTTAAATTCATCTACGGCGTTCTTGAAAAGCAGTTCTATCATTACTATGAGCTGGCAACGAAGATGGAAGGCAGCGCGGGCGACAATATCATAACGCTTCTTGAATCCAGACTTGACAACGTAGTATACAGAATGGGCTTTGCTTTGACAAGAAGAGAAGCAAGACAGCTCGTAAATCACGGACATTTCCTTGTAAACGGCAAGAAAGTTGACATTCCGTCTTACAGAATCAAAGCCGGTGACGTTATCACGCTCAAAGAGAAGAGCAGAACAAACGTCAAATTCAAAGAAAATCTCGAGATCACAGCTTCGTATGTAGTACCGAGTTGGCTTGACGTAGACAGAGAAAACTTCAAAGCAACGGTTTCTCGTATGCCCCTGGCAGAAGACCTTGACTACGAAGTTGAGTCTCACCTTATCGTCGAGTTGTACTCCAAATAATTGCCCCCAGAGCGATGCGCCGAATTGCATTTGCTTTGTTCTCGGCGTCATCTTATCCTGCAGAAAATGCGTAAAATTATTATAGGAGGGTTAATTCGATGATAGAAATAGAAAAGCCGAACATTTCGGCTGCAGATCTTAGCGAAGACGGAAAACACGGTATGTTTGTCGTAGAGCCGCTTGAAAGAGGCTACGGTATAACACTCGGCAACTCGCTTCGTCGCGTACTGCTCAGCTCTCTTCCGGGAGTTGCGGTTGTATGTATCAAGATAAGCGGCGGCGGCAAGGATGTCCTTCACGAGATCTCAACGGTTCCCGGCGTAAAGGAAGACGTTACTGAGATAGTTCTGAACGTTAAAGGCATAACGGCTAAAATGTTCAACAATTCTCCCAAAACGGTTTCTATCGACGTTACGGGCGCTTGCGAGGTAACGGCCGGAGATATCGCTACCGATGACGAACTCCGTATTTTGAATCCCGAACATCACATAGCAACAGTCAGCGAAGGCGTAAGATTCCACATGGATCTGACTTTCGATCAGGGACGCGGCTATGTATCGCAGGAAAAAAACAAACAAACCTATTCAAGCGGTCAAGTTGGCGTGATATATGTTGACTCTATCTTCACGCCGGTCTATAATGTAAGCTACAAGGTAGACAATACCCGCGTTGGCAACATTACAGACTATGACAAGCTTACTCTTGATGTACTTACAAACGGCACGATAGACGCCAAAGAGGCAGTGTCGCTTGCAGCCAAGATACTCAACGAGCATCTCAACCTGTTTGTCGAGCTTTCGGACGAGGCAAAGAGGGCAGAGATAATGGTTGAACGTGAAGAAACCAAGAAAGAAAAAGTCCTTGAGATGACCATTGAGGAACTTGACATGTCGGTTCGCAGCACAAACAGCCTCAGACGTTCCGGCATAAACACGGTCGAAGAGCTTATTACGAAATCAGAAGAGGATATGATGAAGATAAGAAATCTCGGCAAGAAATCTCTTGAAGAGATCACGCAGAAGCTTCACTCCCTCGGACTTATGTTCCGTAATGACGAAGACTGATCAAGTAAAGTTTCAAACAGTTGAATAGAACATCAAATTCAGGTAAAGGAGGATACTGAAATGCCCGGAACCAGAAAACTCGGCAGACCTACTGCCCACAGAAAAGCTATGCTCAGAGGAATGGTAACGTTCCTTCTTGAAAACGGCACAATGGAAACAACACTTACAAGAGCAAAGGAAGTCAGAAGCCTTACGGAAAAGATGATAACCCTCGGCAAGAAGAACACACTTGCTTCGCGCCGCGCAGCTCTTGCGTTTATAACGAAAGAAGACGTCGTTAAGAAACTCTTTGACGAGATCGCACCGAAATATGCGGACCGCAACGGTGGCTATACAGCCATCTACAAGCTCGGTCCCCGTCGCGGTGACGGCGCCGAAACGGCAGTAAT
>Ga0307453_100011_pt1 | contig 16109 bp, 13 predicted proteins | sample Goafecreptomycin_20_FD_204472 | JGI IMG/M metagenome (GOLD analysis project Ga0307453, IMG submission 204472) | Metatranscriptome of enriched fungal communities from goat fecal pellet, Isla Vista, California, United States - Xylan, Gen2, Rep 3... ... | reverse complement strand
GCTGTAAACACTGTTTGTAAAGTCGTCTACTTATATGATCATCACCCGGAGGAACGTCTTGAAAAACGATATAAAAGATCAGAAGATAGGAAAGCAGAAAAAGATAGGCATTATACTCACTATCATAATAAATCTGCTTATTGTAGGCTTTTTGATCATACTCGGCGTAAGATCCGATACAAGTGGAATACAGAAGGTCCCGCTCAAATCGATAAGCTTTTGGTTTATCGGACTCGGCGCGGCCCTTTTCGGCGTTGCGGTGCTTTCAGATTATATCAAATATAAAAGAATGATAATGGCGACGGAGGGCAAGCTTTTGAAGCAGGCGTCTTTCGTTTGCCCGATGATCGGCAAATATTACGACAACATCACCCCGTTCGGCGCGGGCGGACAGCCGTTCCAGATCCACTACCTCAAAAAGCAGGGCATGACGACGGGGACGAGCGCGTCGGTGCCGATAGCGGGACTGACGACGCAGCAGTTTGCGTTCATAATCATAGCCACCGTCGTGTTCATCGTCAACAGGAGCATCCCCGCGATAAACAACAAGGCGGATATCCGCGTACTTGCTTACGTCGGGCTGTTTATGTACCTTTTGCTTCCACTGTGCGTCATTTTGTTTGCGATAATTCCAAAGCAATTCTCGCGCTTTGTAAGCTGGTGTGCAAAGCTCCTCGGGAAGATGCACATAATCAAGGACACGGAAAAGGCGACGGAGTCGATCTATTCCGTACTGAACGAATACGTTACAAGCCTTAAAACGATGGCGAAGCGGCCGATGCTTCTGATAAAGCTGATGGCGTGCTCGTTTGTCTATCAGTTTGCGATAATGTCAATTCCGTTCTGTATGCTTCGCGCATTCGGCGGAGAGGGCGACTGGTGGACGATATTCTCTCTGACGGTCTACATCTACGCGGCGATAACCGTCATCCCCACCCCCGGCAACGCGCTTGCCGCCGAGGTTTCGTTCCACCGCATATTCGAGCCGCTTGAAGGCGGATTTCTTGTGTGGGCAATGGTGATATGGCGCATACTCGTTTATTATTCGTGGCTTGTCATCGGCTTTACGCTCGTCATGAGGAACACCGTTTCAAAGACGAAGAAAAAGAAAAAGCCCGTACCGGACGGGGCGATGAACGTGGCGCTTGCAAACGACCTTTATTATCCGTCGGTTGACGGAGTCGTGCGGACTGTCGACGCGTACGCCACGCAGATGACCGAAAAGGGCGACAAGGTCTGCGTCATCTGCCCGAAGGGATACAAAAGCTACGTCGACAACGAAAAGTATTCCGTTTTCCGCGTGCCGACGATGCGGCTTCCGTTCTTTCAGTTCCCGTTCTCCCTGCCGTTTGTTTCGGTAAAGACGTACAAGTATTTCAAAGAGCATAAATTCGACCTTATCCACGTCCACTCGCCGTTTGCGGTGGGCAATATCGCGCTCAAACTCGGGCGAAAGTTCAACATTCCCGTCATTGCGACGTTCCACAGCAAATACTACGACGACACCCTTCACATAACGCACAGCAAGCTGATAGCGCGCTTTGTGACGAGCAAGATAGTCGATTTCTACTGCAAGGTCGACGCTGTCTGGGCGTGCAGCAAGAGCACGGCGGAAACGCTTCACTCATACGGCTACAACGGCGAGATAACAGTCATGGAAAACGGCGTTGAAGATATGCCGAAGGGCGACATTCTCGAAATGGAAAAAGCCGCGAAGGAGCGCTTCTCCATCCCCGACGGCAAAAAGATACTTTTGTTTGTCGGTCAGCAGATATGGCACAAAAACATCCGCCTTGTGCTTGATACGACAAAAGAGATCGCGTCGACATATCCCGACGTTCTGACGATAATCGCCGGAACGGGATACGACGAGCACGACATCAAAAAATACGCCGAGGAGATCGGCGTTTCCGACAGAGTGATATTCACGGGGATAATCGACGACAGAAGCGTTCTGTTCGGGCTTTACAAGACGGCGGACGTGTTCTTCTTCCCGTCGGTCTACGACAACGCGCCGCTCGTTTTAAGGGAGGCCGCGCTTGCGGCGACGCCGGCGCTGCTTGTTGACGGCTCAAACGCCGCCGAGGTCATCGAGGACGGGGTGAACGGGTTTGTCGCCGATAACAACGTTGAAGCAATGGCAAAAAAGATACGCGAAATACTCTCGCGCGACGACATCGCCGACATCGGCGAGCGCGCAAAGGAAACGATCCCGATAATGTGGAGCGAGATCGTTGACAGAGTTAAAGAGCAATACAAAAAAGACTTCGGAGAATGATCCGAAGTCTTTTTTTCAGTACATTTCTTCCTCGATGACGCGCACCGCCGCTTCAAGCCCCGCGCGGTCGGTCTCGTCAAAGCGCGACGGCACGGGACTGTCGATATCAAGCACGCCGACAACGCGCCCGCCCGCCCTTATTGGCACGACGATCTCAGAGCGCGAGGCGCCGTCGCACGCGATATGGCCGAGGAATTCATTGACGTTTGGCACGACGAGCGTCCTGTTCTCCATCGCCGCCGTGCCGCAGACTCCGCGCCCGAGCGGTATTTCGATGCACGCAGCCTTACCCTGAAACGGCCCGAGGACAAGCGTTTCGCCTTCGCGAGTGTAAAACCCCGCCCAGTTTATATTGTCAAGCGCGCCGAAAATGAGCGCCGACGCGTTTGCATAGTTCGATATTTTATGATCTACCCCGCCGATGATCGCGCGGATGTTTTCGCAAAGTTCCGTGTAATTTGTCATAAGCGCCTCCTTTTCTTCATTGTATCACAACGGCGCGCCGTTTGCAAGCGCTTTGATAAAACGGCGCGAGTTTTTGCAAAACGAAAATTCGGCTTGTTCAAATCTATGTTTTGTAATAACGCAAAAAATATTATCTCGTTTTCAAAACTACTTTTTTATTTGAAATACTTGACACGACAACCGCGTTGTGATATAATTGTCACATAAAGGGGAAAGGGGGCGAGGAAATGTCAGAAGAGAGAAAAGTCATATACTACAGCGACGAGCTGAACGACGAGCTTTCCTCGGCGCAGATAACGCCAAAACTCATCGGCGACGACTACGTTTACGTCCACAAGTCCCTTTTTAAGCGATTTACGCACTTTTTCTGGTATCGCATGGTGGCGACGCCGATAGCGTTCTTCTACCTTAAAATAAAGTTCCGCCACAAGATAGTCAACAAAAAGGTGCTTAAAGGGTTTGAAAAGACGGGGTATTTCCTTTTCGGCAATCACACGCAGGACATCGGCGACGCGCTGATCCCGACGATGCTGATATTTCCCAAAAACACGTATGCCATCGTTCACGCAAACAACGTGTCAATGCCATTCCTCGGCCGCGTAACGCCGTCAATGGGCGCGCTCCCGCTGCCCGACACGCGCACGGCGACGCGGAATTTTATGGAGGCGGTAAAGACGCGCATAGAACAGGGCAAATGCGTAAACATTTACCCCGAGGCTCACATCTGGCCGTATTACACGAAAATACGCCCGTTTACCGATCTTTCATTCCACTACCCCGCGCGGATGATGACGCCGGTGTTCTGCTTTACAAATACTTATAAAAAAACGCGTCACCTTCGCCGCCCGAAAATCGTTTCATATATAGACGGCCCGTTTTTCCCCGACGGCAGCCTTGGCGTGCGCGAGCGCGCGAAGAAGCTGCGCGATGAGGTTTACGATACGATGTGCCGGCGCGCCGAGCTTTCGGACTATGAGTACATCGAGTACAGAAAGAGAGAGTCACAATGATCAACATTATGTTCTGCGGCAACGACGGAGTGTTCGACGGGATGCTGACGTGCGCGCTTTCCATCTTCAAAAGATCGGACACAAGCGAGGGGGTGCGGTTTTACATTCTGACAATGGACGTTTCGCACTTAAAACCGAATTACACGCCGATTTGCGACAACAAGATAAAGTTTTTCGAGGACGTTGTAAAATCATACGGCGAAAAGAACGAGGTCGTGAAGATAGACGTTACCGACCTTTATAAAAATGAGTTCGCGGGCTGCCCGAACGAGTGCGCGTACTGCTCGCCGTTCACGCTGATAAGGCTGTTCGCAGATGAGATCGACGGCCTTCCCGACAAGATCCTTTACCTTGACGTCGATATTATGTTCAACCGCGACATTCACCTGCTTTACGACACGGATGTTGAGGGTTACGAATACGCGGCGGCGCGCGACCATTACGGCAAGTACCTGATAAGCCCGAATTACGTCAACGCGGGCGTGCTTTTGTTCAACCTTAAATATATGAAGCAGACGGGCATCCTCGCCCGCGCGCGCGAGCTTATACGGACAAAGAAGCTCGTGTTTGCCGATCAGAGCGCGCTTATCCGCGCGACGACAAGGAAAAAAATGCTCCCGCAAAGGTTCAACGATCAGAAGTTTTTGCACAAACATACCGTTGTGCGCCATTTTTCAAAGCGGCTGTTCTGGCTGCCGTATCCTCATACGGACAACATAAAGCAGTGGCACGTTACAAAAGTGCACAAAGTGTTCAGATATTTTGAATTTGACGACGTACTGTTTGAATACATTTATCTCAAAGAGAAGTTTTCAAGAGGAGAATGAAAATGAGCAAAGAAAACAAACGCATTCAGATCTTCTATGCGTGCGATACAAATTTCGTAAAATACACGATAGTTTCGGCAAAGTCGCTTATTGAGAACGCGTCGAAAAAGTATAAATACGATATCCACATTCTGCACACCGACATAAAGCCCGACGTTCAGGCGCAGGTAAAAGAGCTTGAGAACGACAATTTCAGGTTCATATTCGACGACGTTACGCTTTATCTCGATTCGATGAAAACAAAGCTGCCGATACGCGACTACTACACGAAAACGACGTATTTCCGTCTTTTCATCGCGGAAATGTACCCCACGATCTCAAGGGCGCTGTATATCGACTCGGACACGATAGTTGTTGGCGATATTTCGGAGCTTTACAAAACCGACATAAAGGGATATTACGTTGCCGCGGCGCACGAGCAGGTAATGGTGCAGACGCAGGTCTACGGCGATTACGTTGAAAAGGTCATCGGCATTTCGCGCCACTACTTCTTCAACGCGGGCGTACTTCTTATAAACTGCCGTGAATTCCGCCGCAACCGCGTGCTTGAACAATTCCTCGTCATGCTGCGCGCTTACAGCTTTATCGTCACGCAGGACGAGGACTATCTCAACGTCATCTGCAAGGGCAAGGTGCGCTTTGTAGGTCAGGAGTGGAACGCGGAAACTTTCGGCAAGCCCGTTGTGCGCGACAGTGACAGAAAGATAATCCACTACATTATGGCAAACAAGCCGTGGCACTACCGCGACTGCTATTCCGAGGACATATTCTGGAAATACGCGAAAATGACGTCGGTCTACGACGTGCTTATAAACGAGCGCGAAACGTACCCCGAGGAAAAGAAACAAAAGGACGCGGAGCTTGCGACGACGCTTGCTCAAAAGGCGATGGACGAGATAAACAGAGAGGACAACTACTACAACCTGTTCGTCAAGTCGACGCTGGCGCCCGACCGCGTGGCAGTTACCGAAAGGATCCAGCAGTACGAAAGAGAGGGACGCTTTGACGAGGACGTTGAGGACGATCCCGCCGCCGATCCGCTGCTGCCCGATCAGATAAACTATCTGCACCACGGGCTGATCTCAAAGCTGAAAACGAAGATCGCTTTCGGCGCGGCGCGCCTGTTCCTTAAAGACATCATCAGAAAGAAAAAGATGATAATAAAGGACATAAACGGCGTTGAAAACTTCCATTCGCTTGAATCGGGCGCAGTTATAACGTGCAACCACTTCAACGCTTTCGACAGCTTTGCGATGCAGCTCGCATACGAGGCGGCGGCGCAGAAGAAAAAGAAGTTCTACCGCGTGATCCGCGAGGGCAACTACACGGGCTTCCCCGGCTTTTACGGCTTCCTTATGAGAAACTGCAACACGCTTCCGCTGTCGTCAAACTTCAAGACGATGCACAAATTCAACGAGGCTGTAACGGAGCTGCTGAAAAAAGGCAACTACATCCTCGTTTATCCCGAGCAGAGCATGTGGTGGAACTACCGCAAGCCGAAGCCCCTTAAAACGGGCGGATACAGTATGGCGGTGCGCGGCGGCGTGCCGGTGCTTCCGTGCTTTATCACGATGAAGGACAGCGACATCATGGGCGAGGACGGGTATTACGTTCAGGAGTACACCATCCACATAGGCAAGCCGATATATGCCGATCCGCAGAAGAAATTTGCTGAAAACGTGCGCGACATGGCTGACGCAAACTTTGCGCTCTGGAAAGAGATATACGAGCGCGAGTATGGCGTTGCGCTGAGTTACGACACAGAAAAGGCTGTCGACGCACCGGCGGAAGATCCGGATGAAGTAAACGTATAAATAAACTCGCCGCCGAATATGGCGGCGTTGTTTTTCGGCCGACGGCAGCGTTTTGTCTTGCCGCAGCCAAAAATCAAAGTCGCACGGCGTTGACAAAACGGCGCGATTGTGATATATTATATTCATAAACGAAACCGGGAGAAAATTATGACGTTTTGCGTAACGGGCAACCGCCCGCAAAAATTCCCGTTTGACTATTTCAGCGGAGCCTCCATTCAGATGACGGCGTACTTTGCGTGCCTCAAACGCGTGGCGCGCGAGTGCCTCGCAAAAGGATACGACACGTTTATCACAGGCATGGCGCGCGGCGTCGATCTTGATTTTGCCATTGAAATAATCAAACTGAAAAACACGTATCGGCAGTATGCGGGTGTTAAGATCATCGCCGCCGTGCCGCACAGGTCGCAGGCGGACAGGTATGATCGTGCATCGAAGAAAAAATACGACTTCGTTATGGAAAACGCCGAGCGCGCGATAGTTTTCAGCGAGGAATACACCCCCGACTGCTTTTTTGTCCGCAACAGGTTCATGGTCGACGAATCGGACCTTGTGGTCGCGTTCTGGAACGAAAAAAACGAGGGCGGCACGGCTTACACCGTGAATTACGCGCGCAAGCAGGGCAAGGAAACAAACGTCATTTCCCTTTACAAAATGATATAAAAAAGGGCGGGAAACCGCCCTATTTCATTTGAAAGCTGTTTTCAAGCGTGTGAAAGCTGTAAAGAAAAAGCACGTCTTTGCCGCTGAAATTTACGTTTTGCACTACCGTATCAACATCGGTATAGCGTAGGTCTATCGCCGTTACGCTGTCGTAACGCTCGCAAAGAAGCGGGCATACGGCGCTCCCGAATGAGTCGCGGAACACAACTATTTCCCTGCCCGAGCCCAAGGCGGGGTTTGTTATTTTGAGTATGCCCCGCGCGCCGCCGAGGAACATCTCGTACCCGTCGCGCCCGCGCGCCGCCGACGTATCGTACATCGGGATATATTTTTTCGCCGCGCAGTCGTACACGGTGCAAAGAGCGAGCGCGTCGCTTTCTATATATTTCAGCTCGTCGGGCGGGAGCGGCAGCGCCGATTGGCCGCGGTAGACGCCGAAAAACTCCCCCGCGCTCAAAACTTTATGCTCAAAATGTGATTTTGGCGCGCTCATTTTTTCGCAAAGCGCCCCAACAAGTCCCATGGCCCTGTTTTGCGAGATGTGCGTGTCTGTTTTGTAGTAATCGTCAAGGGATATTTTGTCAAGGACGTCGACGTATTCAAAATCCGCAAGGGCGCGCGTGACCTTCTCTATCGCGCATCGGCGGTCCTCTCCCGGGTAGCCGAGATCGCGCGAGAAAAAATAGCCCTTGTCGGGGATGATCGCGATATATTTTTTCGAGCAGTTATTTAGGCACGTTTCGTCGACTTTTTTCCATACGGCAAGCGCGTTTTTTATCGACGCGTCGTTTATTTTCCCGATTATCTTCGCAACGTGCCCGCGCTCGTATGCAAGCGAGTTGTTTTCCTTGATCCCAAGCGCGCGCATTTCGGTCAGCGCCTTGACTGTTCGGAGCGCGTCGCGAAAGGGGGCGTTGTCGGTAAGGTATGCACAAAGCTCGTCAAAATACGCGCCCGAAAGCACGCCGTCAAGCGAGATTTGCGGCGCGGGCGCAAGATAGCGCCGCTCCGACAGCGAAACTTCCCCGCGACGGGATACGAAAAACAGTATCGGAAAAGAAAATATGATGATAAAAAACACAGCTCCCGCCGCTTTTTTCATACGCACCTCAAAATCTGAAATAAAGAAACGGCGAAAACGAGCCGTCGACAAAGTATGCCGTTGAAGCGACAAAGACAGCCGCTAAAAACGCCGCCTTCAAAACGGGAACGGCGCCATGAACGCGTTTTGCCATCTTTGAAAAAAGGATCTTCGGAAGTGGCGTCGCGCCGAGCGCGGCAAGCGACAGCACAAGACCGTAGCTTTGAATATAATACACCGTTTCGCGCGAAATGAGCGGCGCCGAGCCGAACATTTGCGATATTGTGCCGAGCGCTTCCCCGGCGCTCCCCGCCCCGAAAAACACAAAACCCACCGCCGCCGCGACGACAAGGTAAACGTGGCGTATCGGGCGCGGCGCACATTTGAGCACGCGCAAAAAGAAGAGCTTTTCGATTATCACAAGCGTGCCGAAGTACGCGCCCCACAAAACGAAAGTCACCGCCGCCCCGTGCCAAAGTCCCGTAAGCAGCCAAACGACGGCGAGGTTAAAATGTGCCGCGCCGCCCCGCGTCTGTTGCCGCCGAGCGGAATGTAGACATAGTCGCGAAACCACGTGCCGAGCGTTATATGCCAGCGCCGCCAGAATTCGCTGACGCTGCCCGATATCAGCGGATAGTTGAAGTTTTCGGGGAAGTCAAAGCCAAACATTTTGCCAAGGCCTATCGCCATATCGCTGTAACCCGAAAAGTCAAAATAGACGTAAAGCAAAAAGGCGGCGGCATACGCCCACGCGAAAACGACAGACGTATCGTTTGACGATAAGTACGCGCGGCAAAACTCGTACAGCCTGTCAGCGATGATGACTTTTTTCAAAAGTCCGACGGCAAAACGGAATGCGCCGCCACTGATTACCTCGGCGGAAAATGTACGGCGGCACAGACTTTTTTCAATATCGCCGTACCGCACGATTGGCCCCGCGACAAGCTGCGGAAACATCGAAACGTAGCACGCAAAGCTGACAAAATTTTTCTGCGCGCAAACATCGCCGCGGTAGACGTCGATAACGTAGCTCACCGTCTGGAACGTAAAAAACGATATTCCCATCGGCAGTGCAAGTCCGAGCGGCGATATAGGAAGCCCGAGCGCGCCGATACTTTCGATAAAAAAGTCGGTATATTTGAAAAACAAAAGCGACGAAATGCAAGCGCCGACCGATATTATCATTATAAGCTTTGCCCGCTTGCCGCGCAGTTTTTCAATCGCCCGCGCCGAAAAATACGCCGCCGTGATCTGAAGCAGCATGATAACGATATACGCCTGTTCGCCCCAAAAATAAAAAATCAGGCTGAAAAAGAGCAAAACGGCGTTTTTTGCGCCGCTCGGGGCGACGAAATACACAAGAAGCGCCGCCGGGAGAAAAAAATAAAGAAAAGGTATGCTTGAAAAGACCATACTCGCACCGACGTGATTTTTTCATATTTTGCCCGACGGATGATAAAGTATGCAAGTTCAGTCTTTTTTAGTTATGGCAATGGAAAAAATCGGCGAAAAAAAGCTCCGCCGCGGCGGAGCCTTCTATCAGTATTCGCTGCACATCATAAACAAAACGACGTTGCCGTCATTATCCGTGATGATCGTGTTCGCCACCATGCACACGTTCCAGCCGAGGTCAGCCTGACCTTTGATCTTTTCAATAAACGCTGATACGTCGGCGCCCGCGTCAAGCTCGAACACATACCCGATGAACGTGTTTGGCATCATTATCGGGGAGAAAGTGGCGCACGATTCAAAGCCCGTCACCTCGCCGAAAAATCCCGAAAGTCTGCCCTCTTCGCACTCTGCGGTGTAGACTTGCGTCACTCTTTGGTGGTTCATTATATACGTCGCGATATCGAGCATCGAAGCGTCGGGGTTTTCTTGTCTGTATTCGTGGAACACGTCGACGATCTCGCGCGGCGTTTGAGCCACTTTTTTGTCATCGTAAACGCCTGCCGTTTCGTCAAACATTATGAATATTACTTTGTCGCCCTGCGACGTTGACACCTTCGATATCTTTTTCACCGTTGCGGGATCTTCCGTGTACTTAAAATCCATCTCGGCGCTCTCGTCAATGCGCTTGATTATTTCAGATGTGTCGGCGTCCTTTTCAATATCGAAAATGTAGATGATGTTGTTCTTGTTTGAGAAGTTGTCGACAAGGTAATACGCCGACGCAATGCCGTCTTTCGAGAACGAAAAACCGAGTCCGGGGCAGTAGTATTCGCCCTCGCACACGTCGTAATTCGCAAGATACGGCGGGTATTTTTTAAGTTCAAGTGCAAGGCGGCGCGCGTTTGCGTCGGCTCCCATTGACGAGAACAGATTTTCAAACGATATTATCGTTTCTTTTGCGGCTTCCTCGGCGCTCGGGAACTTAGGCTCGGTCGGCTCGGTCGGCTCGGTCGGCTCGGTCGAAGGCTCGGTCGTTTTGTCGGGCGATGTCGATATAGGTTCGCCGCTCGGCACCGTGGTCGGCACGGGCGTTTTGCCGCAGGACGCTGCGATGATCGCAAACACGGCGATCAGGATCAGTGATATGATTTTTTTCATTTTGTCCTCCTCAATCATATAATACTTCATATTCAGGCAATGCTTTCCACTGCTCTGACGACGTCAAAAGTTCCGTTATTTTACCTACAGCCGTCAAAAATCTCTCGCCCATTTCGCTGCCCGCCCGTCCGACAAGGGAAATATCGCGGCACGATATCGTTTTATCACCAACGGTGAGGATTATCGTTGACGACGGACTTGACATAACAGTCGAACCATCATCATTCATATACGGGTCAAACTCGTCGGGGTATGTGCTGAATTTGAGGTCTGTCAGTATCTTTGAAACATAGCCGCGCTGCTCGTCGGAAAGGATAAACGTCGTTTTGTATTCATCGGGTGAACGCTCTATAACGTCTGTCGTTTTTATAAGCTCGCCCGTTTTCGAGTTATATGAGCTTATCCCGAAAACGCCCCAGCGCAGAGAAAAGTCGAGCGATTTATCACCATCTGTCACAGACGTTGTCGACGATTTTCCGCATGACGCTGCGATGACCGCAAACACGGCGACAAGGATCAGTGATATGATTCTTTTCATTTTGTCCTCCATTTTCGGATCATTTCCGTTATCATGTATTTAGTCGTTTTCGCGGCGCGTTTATCTCACATAAAAAAATTTTTTATTTTATGAACGCCGGCAGAGAACTTTTGCACGCCGTCCGCAAGATGAAGCCTTCCGACGCACGACGACGGAACGGTGATCTCGATCTCAGCCTCGCCGCCCGAAACTTTCCATTTGCACCCCGCCGCGCCCCACGGCGTGCGGAGCGAAGCACCCGCAAAATCAAGCCCTGACGATATCCCCGGGCAAAAATCGATCTCTCTGCCAGAGGGCGACGCTATGGAAATGCCGGCAATATATTTATAAAAGAACGCCGATACGGCGGAGAACATATGGTGGTTTCGAGAGCCTTCGCCGTTCCAACATTCCCACATAACCGTTGCGCCCATATCGATCCAATGCCTGACCGACGGATATTCGGGATTTGTCAGGATTTTAAGTGCTGTTGCGGTGTTGTTTGTGCGTCCCAGCGTATCGAGTACCGCCTTCATACCGAGAACTCCGAAGTCGAGTTTGTCGCCGTCGCGGTGGATCTGCTCGCAAAGTCGGCGCCCCAAAGGTTCGATCTCGTCCTCGTCGCAAAGCCCGTGGTATACCATTATTCCCGTCGCGCTCTGGCAGTCGCCGGATACGGTATAGGTCGACTTATCAAAGAACCTGTTTCTGAACGCCTGCCGAGTTTTTTCGGCGATAGGGGCATACTTTTCGATTATTTCGTTTTTCCCGATAACATTTGCAAAATAAAGCAGCGTTTTCAGCGCGGAGTAGTAGAAAGCGGTATCGGACACATCAACGGGGCATTTGAAACTGCTCATATTGACGCTGAGAGCGGGACCGTCGAACGGTGCGCACCAGTCGCCAAGCCCGTATCTCACCGTGCCGTCATCGCGCGCCATCGACGCAACGTATTCGCAATGGCGGCGCAATGCCTCGATATTGTCATATATATACGAAACGTCCCCCGTCATCATATAGAGCCGAAGCGGCACTTCGTACACGGGATGCGACCAATCGGGGCCGTTTATCGAATTGTATCCCCAGCCGGTTGACGGAACGACGCACGGAAGCGCGCCGCCCGGGCGCATCGCGTCGCGCATATCTGTCATCCATTTTTTCATAAAGTTTTCCGCGCCGAAGTTGAGCAGAAGCTGCTCGACAGATAGCCCTGTGTCGCCCGTCCACGAGTTTTTTTCGCGCACGGTATCGCTTGCAAACGTATTCATACAGCACGACGTCGTCGAAAAAAGGCACATATGCTGAATGTAGTTTACCGTTTCGTCGCTCGATGAAAAGCTGCCGCGCGGCTCAAAATCGTTGCATAGCGCCCACGCCTCGACGTCACTGCATTCGGGCGGTGTATCACACCCCGATATCTCGATATACTGAAAACCGTGATAAGTAAAGATCGGGTGCCACGTTTCCCTGCCGTCGCTTTTTTTAATATACACGTCCGTTTGGAAAGTATAATTCTTTATAAAGCTGTTTATTGCGGACTGATCAAGCTCCCCGTCGCTATCGAGAATATCGCAGTAGCGCATGGTAAACTTTGTTCCCGCTCGGCCGGAAAAGGTGATATTGCAAATGCCGGCAATGTCCTGTGTAAGCTCGTACAGCCAGCCGTTTTTGACTTTGCGGCGACAAACGGGCGTGTATTTTTTCAGCACGCGGACAGGCTCCATTTCTATAACTTCAAGAAGCGCGCCCGGCGATTTTACGTATCTGCTCGGATAGACGTTGCCCGCAAAGTTTGCTCTGTCCCATCCGCTGCATTCAAGGCGCGCGTCGTATTCTTCTCCGTGCCTGATGCCGTTGAACGTGATCGGGCCGTGAACGCACTGCCACGATTTATCGGATTTTACGGTAAACTCGCCGCTATCGTCCTCGATAACAAGCTCGCAAAGGAGCTTCGGCACGTCGCGCCACGGTGCGCTCGCACTTTGCCACGGATCAATCGTAAAGCAATTATAAAAGCCGTTGCCGAGAATTACGCCGATTGCGTTGTCCCCGTCGGTGAGCATATCCGTTACGTCAAACGCGCGGTACGTTATTCTTTTGTCGTATGATGTAAACGGCGTTGACAAAAAGTCGTCGCCGACTTTTTTGCCGTTTATATGCGCTTCAAAATATCCAAGCCCCGCGATAAAAAGCGTGGCGCGGCGCGCATTTTTTACATTAAATTCTCGCCGGAGATAAATTGCGCCGAGCACGTCGTCACATCTGTATGCGTCTGACGCGCTGATCCATCTTGCAGACCACGCCCCGCCGAGCTTACCGCTGGAAAAGCGCGTCTTTTCGCGGTATTTTTTCCCGTTTTCCGTTACCGATTCGGCTATAACGTCGTAAATACGGTTTGGGAGCATATCAAATTCAAGCGGAATGAATGAGCGAGCGTTTCCGTCAACGTCTTTTTCAAAGACCTCGTCATCGCCGCAAAAAACGGAAATATGCGCACACTTTTGCGCCGCGTATTCGTCGTCGGGATATATAATGGAAAGCCGCGGCGTTGTGTCGATGGTGGGGCGCGTCATCCCGTTGATTTTAAGCTGCATTTTTATTATCTTCCTGTCTCGTTTTTTTCTTTTCATCCGTTAAATAAATGAAAAGCGTTTTTTCTGACGATATTATACATAAACGGATTGCGCTTTTCAAGCAATTTTATATTTTTTATATATTTTATGTTAAAAAATGATTTTTCTATTGACTTAGCGGTCAAATAAAGATAAAATAATATTACATCACAAAAAAAGGAGAGCGGAAATGAAACCGAGTTGGAATAAAAAATATACAACGATCGCCATTTACTGTGCGATAGTGCTGCTGTTTGCGATCTTTTCCGTTTTCTTCTTTATCAACTACGGTAAATTTGACGAATACATCGAGGCGATCTGGAAAGCGATCCGCTCGATAATATACGGCGCTATAATCGCTTACCTGCTATGGCCGGTGCTTAAATTCTTCGAGAACAAGGTGTTCGCGTTCCTGACGGGCGACGACAAGATACCGACGATCCCGGATAAGCCCGAGATCCCGACGGTGCCGGAAATTCCCGAAAAACCGAATAGACCCGTTTTTGACAAGAGCGTTTCCGTTATCGAAAAGCAGCGCATCCTTCTTGAATATGACGAGCAAATGCGCGAGTACAAGCGTCAGATGCGCGAATACAAGCGTCTGCTTGCGGCAAAGAAGCACGCGGAATCTACAATTGCGAAAATCGAGAAAAAGACGCCGAGGCTTGAAATAAAGATAGCCAAAGTCACGGCGCGCCACGAGCGGATCCGCTCCCGCTGCTACAACGACGGAGCAAAGCGCACGCGCTTCGGTTTGCGCCGCGCGCTGTCTGTGCTGATGACGGTCATCGTGATGATAATTCTCATCGCGCTGTTTATCTATATGGTCGTGCCGCAGATAGTCAGCGGATACAACGATCTGACGGTCCAGCTTCCGAAATACGCCGCCGACGTTTCGGCATGGCTCGGTCAGACGGCAAGCAGGACAGACTTTATCGGCGACATTTTCAGCGATATTGTAAAATACGTAAACGAGCTTATATCCAACATTTCAAGCTATATCCAAAGCGCAATGCCGACGATCGGCAAAGCTATCGGAAACGTGTTCAACACGATCAAGGACGTGGGCATCGGTATATTCTTTGCCATTTACTTCCTTCTCGGCAAGGAGCGTGTTGTGGCGAAGTTCAAAAAGCTTATCCGCTCTATACTGAAAGACACGGCTTACACGAAGTTTTCAAAGGTCGGGCGCGACCTTAACAAGAATTTCGGCTCGTTCATCACAGCAAAACTGATCGACTCGCTGATAATCGGCATACTTACGTTTATCGGTATGCTTATACTGAATCTGCCGTACTCGCCGCTTATCGCCGTCGTTATCGGCGTGACAAACGTCATCCCGATGTTCGGCCCGTTCATCGGCGCGATACCTTCGGCGTTCATCATATTCATCGTCGACCCGATGAAGGCGCTGGTGTTCGTCATATTCATAATAATTCTTCAACAGTTTGACGGTAACGTCCTCGGCCCGAGGCTTCTCGGAGCGCAGACAAACACCACTTCCCTCGGCATCCTTACGGCGCTGACGGTGCTGTCGTCGTTCTGGGGCATAACGGGACTTATAATCGCGGTGCCGATATTTGCCGTCGTTTACACGCTGATAAAGGAACATTCCGAAAAGCGCCTGCAAAAGAAGGGCGCGAGCGTCGACACGGCGGACTATTACGAACAAAACGATTACATCGGCCGCGCGCTTCATGAGGAGCAGGCGATAAAGAAAAACCACAAGAACACTCTGCGCCAGACGCTTTCAAACTCGGGCGCGGGCGACGCGGCGCTGAGGCTTAAAATCGTGTCGAATCTTGTCGACAAGGTCGACGAAACGGACGAGCACAGAAAAGCCAACGGCGACGATCTGTACGACGACTCAATGCACGACGATTCGGCGGAGGAATTTTTGAAATCCGTCGACGCAAGCAAGCAGGAAGAAAGCGATGAGAGCTTGCTCGACGCGCCAAACGGCGTTGACGAGGTTATATCGGCAGACGAGCCGCAAGATGAAAATGAAAATAAATAAATAACGGGGCGTGCGCCCCGTTTATGTCTCCGTAGCTCAGCAGGATAGAGCGTTCGCCTCCTAAGGTTATGTTGGAACAATCGCCTTTGGAGGAAAAGCGGGCATTATAGAGTTCGAGATTGTTCCTAAAAAACCCCAAAGTCATGAGAAGTTAATACGCCCGGAAACGGAAATCGTATAGTAAAGACATCAATCAAAGATAATAAAAAAAGAAAAAAAATTACAAAATAAAGAAAAAAATAATGATAAGAATACGGTTATTTAAATAGAAAGTAAAT
>Ga0307453_100010_pt1 | contig 16280 bp, 15 predicted proteins | sample Goafecreptomycin_20_FD_204472 | JGI IMG/M metagenome (GOLD analysis project Ga0307453, IMG submission 204472) | Metatranscriptome of enriched fungal communities from goat fecal pellet, Isla Vista, California, United States - Xylan, Gen2, Rep 3... ... | reverse complement strand
GTTAGTTTTAAAATTTGTTCTGGGTTATTGTTTTACACGTTTGAATTTTTTATTATTACAAATTCCGGGTATACTATGTCGCTTTTCGGTCCGATCTCGTCGCAGTATTTTTAGATGTTTGGATTATTTTCATCTTCCCCAGTATTTTCGGTCAAGACTGCGGAACTGGATCGCCTCGGCGACGTGGCTCGCTTTTATGATGTCACTGCCGTCAAGGTCGGCTATCGTGCGGGACACGCGCAGTATTCTGTCATACCCGCGCGCCGACAGCCCAAGCGCGTCAAAGGCGCGTTTCAGCATCGTTTTTGCGCCGTCGTCGAGCTTGCAGTATTTGCGTATCTGAGCCGACGTCAGCGTTGCGTTTGACGTTATCTTGTCGCTCCCGTAGCGGCGTCTTGCAAATTCGCGCGCACCGTTTACGCGGCGGCGCACGTCGGCTGACGTTTCCTCGGCTGCTTTTTCGGAAACTATCTCGTCGTACGAAAGGGACGGCATCTCGATCTGTATATCTATTCTGTCAAGCAGGGGGCCGCTTATCTTTGAAAGATATTTTCGTATCGAGTCGGGCGTGCAGGTGCATTTTTTCGTCGGGTGGCCGTAATATCCGCATTTGCAAGGGTTCATCGCGCAAACGAGCATAAAATCAGCGGGGAACGTCATCTTGCCGCCGACGCGCGTTATCGTTACTTTTCTGTCTTCAAGCGGCTGACGCAAAACCTCTGTTGACGGGCGAGAGAATTCCGGCAGTTCATCGAGGAACAAAACGCCGCCCGACGCAAGCGAGATCTCGCCCGGCACCGGTATTTTCCCGCCGCCGGCAAGACCGGCGCACGACATTGTATGATGCGGCGCGCGGAACGGGCGCGTCGTGATCAGCGACGTATCGGGCGGAAGAACGCCCGCAACGGAGTGTATTTTCGTCGTTTCAACCGCTTCGTCAAACGTCATTTCGGGAAGTATTGTCGGAATGCGCTTTGCAAGCATGCTCTTGCCCGTTCCGGGAGGGCCGATAAGCAGAATATTATGCCCGCCGGCGCACGCGACTTCAAGCGCGCGTTTGGCAAGCGACTGCCCCTTTACGTCTGAAAAATCGAGCTGCGTTTCTTCACTGTGCGAAAACTCCGCTTTGTCAAAACGCGCCGCCTCAAGCGACTTTCTTCCCATTATGTGATCTATAACGTCTGTGACGCAATTTACGGGGTAAACTGTTATCCCGTCAACAACCGCCGCCTCTTTGGCGTTGCAGGCGGGAACGAATATTTCTGCCTTTCCCTCGCTTTTTGCGGCCATTGTCATCGGCAACACGCCGAAAACACCGCGCACCTCTCCCGATAGCGACAGCTCGCCGAGAAAACACATGTTATCGGTCAGAGCGTCGCCGAACACGCCCGCGCTTTTCATAATAGCGACAAGCATCGCAAGGTCGTAAGACGAGCCTTCCTTCTTTCTGTCGGCCGGCGCAAGATTCACCGTTACCGCCGCGTCGGGAAACAGATATCCGCTGCTCGTCATGGCGGAGCGGATGCGCTCCTTCGACTCCTTTATGGCGTTGTCGGGAAGGCCGACTATCTCAAAGCGCGGTATGCCGTCGTGCGCGTCGCACTCAACCGTTACGAGGTAGCCGTCAATGCCGTACAGCCCCGTGCTGAATACCTTTGAAACCATATAACCTCCGAAAATGCGCTTTTTTCTTTATTCTACAATATTTTTATCATTATATCAAGATTTATTTGCATTATTGCGAATACAATTTTCATTTTCTCGGCATAATATACTTTATGTACGGAGGTGAAGGTATGCAGAAAAATCTCACAAACGCGGCAAAGCGCGCACTTGAATCGGCGACGGACGAGGCGCGGCTGCTAGGCACGTCATACGTCGGAACGGAGCATCTTTTGCTCGGACTATTGCTTGAAGAGGGGAGCGTTGCCGCAAACGTGCTTAAAATGCACGATATAACTTACACGGACACGCGCTCGATGATCTCGGCTCTGTCGGGCGGCACGGGCGACGGATTTGCGGAAATGACGCCGGGATTAAGGCGCATAATATCCGACGCCGCCGAGAGCGCGGCGCGCCGCCAGAATTCCCGCGTCGGAACGGAGGATCTGCTCCTTTCGATGCTGTACGACCGCGAGTGCGTGGCGGTAAAGCTCATTCTTTCGCAAAACGCGAGCATAAGCGAGATACAAAACGACCTGATGTCGTTCTTCGGCGATATATCGTCGCCGGGCGACAGGCAAAAGCCGAAAAAGGAAACGCCGCCGGGCGTTTCGCTTCAATACGGGCGTGATCTTACCGCGGCGGCGCGTATGGGCGCGCTTGATCCGCTTATCGGCAGAAAAAAGGAAGTAGAGCGTGTTATAGCCGTGCTTTCACGCAGACGAAAGAACAACCCGTGTCTTATCGGTGAGCCGGGCGTTGGCAAAACCGCCGTCGTCGAGGGGCTGTGCGAGAGGATCGTTTCCGAAAACGTCCCCGAAACGCTTATCGGCAAAAGCGTTATCATGATGGATATCGGCGCGATGATATCGGGCGCCAAGTACCGCGGCGAGTTCGAGGAGCGGCTGAAAAAAGTTATGGACGAGGTCATAAAGAGCCGCAACGTCATACTTTTCATCGACGAGATACACACCATCGTAGGAGCCGGCGCAGCAGAGGGCGCCGTTGACGCGGCAAACATACTTAAACCGTATCTTGCGCGCGGCGAGATACAGGTCATCGGCGCGACGACAACGCGCGAGTACCGCCTTCGCATCGAAAAAGACCCCGCGCTCGAGCGCCGCTTTCAGCCGATCAGCGTCGACGAACCGAGCGTTGAGGAGTCGGTGCGGATACTTGAAGGACTGCGTGAAAAATACGAGCTTCACCACGGCGTGACTATCGAGGATGGCGCGATACGTGCGGCGGTCACGCTTTCAAAGCGATATATCCCCGACAGATTTCTTCCCGACAAAGCGATAGACCTCATCGACGAGGCGGCGGCGTCAAAACGGATGGAAACGTACACCGTGCCCGATGAAATAAAGCAAAAAGAGCGCATGAGCGCCGAGCTGATCGCAAAAAAAGAGCAGGCGATAAAAATGCAGAACTTTGAGGCGGCGGCGCGCCTTCGCGACGAGGCGATCAGGGCGGAGCGGGACGCGGAGAAGATGAGGGAGGAGTGGCGGCGTGAAACAGGCGGGCGGCGTCTTTTCATTACGGAGGACGACGTTGCCAGAATGGTAACGCAAAGTACAGACGTTCCCGTCGGAAAAATCGGAAATGATGAGAGGGCGGCGCTTTCGTCGTTTGAGGACAACATAAAGCGCGAGCTTTTCGGTCAAAACGACGCGGTTGATATATGCGCCCGCGCGATAAGGCGTGCGCGAGCCGGATTTGCCGGAAGAAGCCGCCCTGTGTGTTCGCTTTTGTTCGTCGGCGGGACGGGCGTCGGAAAAACCGAGCTTGCGCGCCTTATCGCAAAGGAGCTGTTCGGCTCGCGCGACGAAATGCTGCGTATTGACATGAGCGAATATATGGAGCGCCACAGCGTTTCGCGCCTTATCGGCTCGCCGCCGGGATATGTCGGATACGGCGAGGGAGGGAAGCTTACGGAGGGCATACGCCGCCGCCCTTACTCTGTCGTTCTGTTCGACGAAGTAGAAAAAGCGCACCCCGACGTTTTGAATTTGCTTTTGCAGATACTCGACGACGGAATGCTGACCGACTCGGAGGGGCGGCGCGCCGATTTCCGTTCCGCTGTGATCATAATGACCTCAAACGCGGGAAGCACCGAAAAGACGAACAAAAGCGGATTCATCACATCGCCTGACGCCGAGCGGGAGCGCGTGATTTCGTCGCTTAAAGAATACTTCCGCCCTGAGTTTTTGGGGCGCATCGACGAGGTCGTGTATTTTCATCCTCTGGGTGAAAAAGAGCTTGAGGGGATCACATCTCTGATGCTCCAAAGGACGGCTTGCGCCGCCGCCGCTGACGGGATCGAGCTTTCGTTTGATCCATCCGTTGCGTCGCTGATCGTCAAAAAGAGCGACATAAGATCGCTCGGCGCGCGCCCGCTGCGCCGCACCGTTCAGACGCTTGTCGAGGACGAACTCTCAACACTTATCATCAAAGGAAACGTCAAAAGCGGAGGGCGGATATTTTGCCGCACCGACGGCGACAAACTGAAATTTGACGTGTATAACCCCGGCTTTGTCAACCCAAATTAAAAAATGGGTTGACAAAGCTTTTCGTTTTGTGTATAATCAAAACGGAGGCAAGATATGAACACTAAAAGCAAAAAACTGACACTTGATATTTCTTACATAGCACTGTTTGCGGCGCTTATCGCCGTATGCACTTGGATATCCATACCGTTTGCAAGCGGAATCGCCGTAACTCTTCAAACGTTTGCCGTAATAATGGCGGCGGCACTGCTCGGCTGGAAGCGCGGGACTATCGCCGTGCTTGTCTATATCGCCATCGGCGCATCGGGGGCGCCCGTTTTCTCGGGATTTCGCGGCGGTATCGGCGTGCTCGGCGGCGTGACGGGCGGATACATGATCGGGTTTATTTTTACGGCGATAATAGTCGGCCTTGTTTGCGAAAAAACGCAAATGAAGACGCTGCCGATGATCATTTCGATGATTGCCGGCGTTATCGTATGCTACGCATTCGGAACGGCGTGGTTCTGCATATATTTCAAAGGGGCGAAAACGGTAGGCTCTGCGCTTATGACTTGCGTTGTGCCTTATCTGCCGTTTGATGCGGCGAAGATCGCGCTTGCGGCGTTCCTTTCAAAGAGACTGTATAAAAAGGTAGGAGTCTGATATGTCAATAAAGGACGAGGTTCTGCGTCGTCTTGAAGACGGAGACGGCGCTACGATATCGGGTGAGGCGCTTGCAAAGGAGCTTTGCGTCAGCAGGAACGCCGTTTTCAAAGCGGTAAGCTCGCTGCGCGCCGACGGGTATGATGTTCTTTCGTCGCACGGCGGATATTCGCTTTCGCCGCAAAGCGTGGCGCTTTCAACGCACGGGATAAAAAAATACCTTTCGGACGAAAGGTTTGACGTTTCGGTGTTCGGCGAGGTCGATTCCACCAACACCGTCGTCAAAGACATGGCTGAGCGCGGCGGGCGCGAGTGGAGCGTCGTCGTTGCGGAAAAGCAAAGCGCGGGGCGAGGCAGACTCGGGCGGACGTTTTTGTCGCCGCGCGGGACGGGGGTGTATTTTTCGCTCCTTTTAAGACCGCGGCTCCCTGTTGAGCAAACGCTGAAGATCACCGTTGCCGCCGCTGTGGCGGCGCGCCGCTCTATCGAGAAAAACTCGGGCAAGCGCGCCGAGATCAAGTGGGTGAACGATATATACGTCGGCGGGCGCAAGGTGTGCGGGATACTGACGGAGGCGTCTATCGACGCCGAGCTTTCGTCGCTGCGGTATGCCGTTGTCGGCGTCGGGATAAATATCAGCGAGCCGCAGGGCGGCTTTGACGGCGAAATAAAGAACGTCGCCGGCGCGATAAGCGAAACCGCGACGGGAAGCCTTCGTGCGCGCGTCATCGCCGATTTCCTTTGTGAATTTGCCCACATTTACGACGCGGGGCTTGAGGGCTGTATTGACGAATACAGAAGTTGTCAATACCTTGACGGAAAGGACATAATCGTTTTGCAAGGCGATGAAAAAAAGAGCGCCAAAGCGCTCTTTGTAGATGAAAATTGCCGCCTTTTCGTAAGGTTTGACGACGGGACCGAGGACAGCCTCGGCTCAGGCGAGGTCAGCACGAAAATAAAGACTTGAAAAAGCCTTATGGCTTTTTCTTTTTTTCCTTTTCCTCAAATCCCATCTCGCCAAGGCTCGTCTTGAACCCTTCGCCGATCGTTTCGTCCGATTCGCTGACGATGATGAACGAGCGCGGATCGACTGTTTTCGCAATGAACTTTATTTTGTAAAGCTCGTTCTTTTTTACCGCGCACATGATTATTTTCTGCTCGCGCTTTGTGTACCATCCCATGCCGTCAAGCAGTGTTACGCCGCGGTCGAGCGTTTTGGATATCGTTTCGGCGATCTCGTCCGTTTTTTCGGAAAAGATGTAGACAAGGCTACCCTTGTCAAAGCCGCCCGTTACAAAACCGAGCGTGCTTGTCATCATAAACACCGCAAGGAATGAGTAAAGCACAGTCAGCCAGTCGTTCATCATTATAGCTGCGAACACAATAACCGCGCCGTCGCAGATAAGAATAAGCGTGGACGTGCTGACGCGCTTTATTTTTGTTTTAAGCAAAAGCGCCGCAATGTCAGTGCCTCCTGTCGTTATGCCGCGCCAGAACAAAACACCAAGCGCCGCGCCAAGCGTGATACCGCCGAACAGCGCGTTCAATATCTTATCGGACGGATCAAACGCGGCGGGGAAAATTTTCAGCGCCGCCGTAACGTCAACGAAAACGGACGTCGTAAGCACGCCTATGATCGTCTTTATGCTCGACCGCCACCCGTATGCTATGATAAAGCCGATTATCAGCGGCACGTTCAGCGCGATGATAATAATACCGGTCGGCAGTCCGAATTTTATGTTCAGCACTGTGGCGATACCGCCGACGCCGCCGACAAAAATGCTCCCCGGAACGAGAAACATATTGTACGATATTGCGTAAAGCAAGCTTGAAGCGACAAGAAAAGCCACGTCGGTGAGCTTTGGAAGGATCTTCTGTTTGAACACGTTTACCCCCATTGTCATTAAAACCGAGTCAATCGAATATATTTTTTTCAGTTACACCTATATTATACAATATTTCACAAAAGGTTGCAATAGTGAAAAGAATAAAAGTTTTTCTCGGAAACGCGCTTATACTCGCGGCTGTAACGCTGTTTATGCGCACCGTATCTGTCGTTTGGGGCGCGTACGTTTCGCGCATTATCGGCGCTGAGGGAATGGGGCTGTTTTCGCTTATAACGAGCGCGTACGGATTTGCCGTCGTTCTGGCGACGTCGGGAATAAATCTCGCTACGGTGCGGCTTGTGTCAGAGGAGATCGCGTGCGGGCGGGGCAGGGGAGCGACGGGCGCCGTTGTGCGCTGTCTTGCTTACGCTCTTATATTCGGAGGCGCCTCGTTTTTTCTTCTCTTCTTCGGAGCGGACTTCATCGGAAACAATATCCTCGGTGACGTAAGGACAGTCATCTCGCTCCGCACGCTGTCGATCAGCCTGCCGTTTATCGCCGTAACAAACGTTTTTGCGGGGTACTTTTCCGCCGTGCGCCGAATATACAAAAGCGCCGCGGCAAACATTGTCGAGCAGTTTATAAAGATCGGAATAATCCTTTCGACGATCGGTGTGCTTGCGCCGCGCGGGATAGAGTATGCGTGCCTTGCGCTTGTGATAGGAACAAGCGTGTCGGAGGGACTGTCGTTTTCGTATATGTTCGTGATGTATCTTATCGACCGCCGACGTTTGCCGCGCTCCGATGCGACAGTGCCGCATGATCTTGTCCGCCGTATGATCGGAATTTCCCTCCCCGTCGCCGCGGGCGCGTATCTGAGATCGGGACTTGTAACTCTTGAACACGTCCTTATCCCGCGCGGACTTCGCGCATACGGGGAAAATGCCGCGGAGGCGCTGTCCCTTTACGGAGTAGTTCACGGCATGGTTTTCCCGCTTGTGCTGTTTCCGGCGGCGCTGTGCCAGACGTTTGCTTCACTTATCGTGCCGGAGCTTTCCGAAATGAGCGCGACATACGGCACGAAAAAAGACAATCGCCACATAAACTACGTCGTTTCGCGCTCAATAAAATTCGGGCTTATGTTCGCGCTCATTACCGCGGCGGTGTTTATCACGTTTGCGGACGGGCTCGGCGAGCTTGTCTACCACAACGCGCTTTGCGCGAAATATATCCGCATATTCGGTGTGCTTGTGCCGGTGATGTATCTTGACACCGTCGTCGACGGAATGCTGAAAGGACTCGGCGAGCAGATGGCGTCGATGCGATATAACATCATCGACGCGGCGACAAGCGTCGCGCTGGTGCTTTTGCTTACGCCGCGGCTTGGGGTTGACGGGTACGTTTTGTGCGTGTTCATAACGGAGATACTGAACGCGTCGCTGAGCTTGCACAGGCTGATAAAGGTAACGGGCGTGCGTCTTAAAATAATTGAATACGTCGCCATTCCTGCTCTTGCGGCGGCCGGAGCCGCGGCGGCGTCAAATCTTGTCTTTCGTCCCATCGGTATGCCGACGGCGATGTTTGTAATAATAGGTATAACGGTATGCGCCGCCGTTTATCTTGCGCTGTCACGACTGCTTGGAGCGATATCGCGCGACGACGTGCGCTGGGCAAAAAGCGCGATGAAATAAAAAAACCGCCCGCATTTGCGGGCGGCTGACTATTTTATCAATAGTTTTCTTTTCTGACCTCAAAATAGCTCTGCGGGTGATTGCAAACGGGGCAAACGTCGGGCGCCTTCTTGCCCATAACGAGATGTCCGCAGTTGCGGCATTCCCAGATGGTTTCCTCGCTCTTTTCAAACACCTTCTGCATCTCGATATTTGAAAGAAGCGCGCGGTAGCGTTCCTCGTGAGCCTTTTCGATCTTTGCAACGCCGCGGAATTTATCCGCGATGTCGGAAAACCCTTCCTCGTCGGCAACGCGCGCAAACTCGTCGTACATGTCCGTCCATTCATAGTTCTCGCCTGCGGCAGCGGCGGCAAGATTCTGCGCCGTTGTGCCAAGCTCGCCGAGCGCCTTGAACCACATCTTTGCGTGTTCCTTTTCATTGTCGGCTGTTTTGAGGAAGATATCGGCGATCTGCTCGTATCCTTCCTTTTTTGCAACGCTTGCGAAATACGTGTACTTGTTTCTCGCCTGCGATTCGCCGGCAAAAGCCGTCATAAGATTCTGTTCTGTTTTTGATCCTTTGAGTTCCATTGTGCTGTTCTCCTTTTATTGAATTATTTATATATTTATATATTTATATGTTTCTCTATTACATCGATAAGTTCAGCAATGGCGCCGTCTTTGCAGTGGCACAGATGCACGGAGCATATATCCTTTACGGCGTCCGTTGCGTTTTCGGGGCATGCCGCGACGTCGGCGAATTTAAGCATATCAACGTCGTTGTCAAAGTCGCCAACGCACCAAAGCACGGCGTCGGGATACTGTTTTTTCATTTTTTCTTTCAGGTGGCTTAACTGCGTCGCTTTCGTAACGCCGTGCGGCATTGCTTCAAGTATCGTTTCGGCAGAGCGCGTGAACGCAAAGCTCGACTCGTATTTCGGAATAATGTATTTTGCGACTTCGGCAAGTCTTTCCTTGTCAGAGCGGAAGATCGCCTTGAACATCTTGTATTTTTCAAAATTTGCAAGCGGCTCAAACGTCGCAAATTTAAGCATCCCGTATCTTGAAAGCTCCGTTTTGATGTATTCGTCCTCTTCTCTGATTATAAAGCCGCCGTCGTATGACGCGCGGAATCCGACGTCGGGGAAAGCGTTTGCCACGTCGGAAAGCATTTGAGAAAGCTTCTTTGAATCGGTATAAACGGGATTTTCGATAACGTCTTTTTCTATGTCGTAAAGAAACCCGCCGTTACACAGCACGCACGGAGTATTGACCAGGGACAGCAGATCGTTTGAAACGACAGTTATATCCTTGGAATTACGCCCCGACGAAAACAGAAAATGTCCGCCGTTTGAAATAAAGTATTTTACCTTTTCAAAATTTTTCGGGTTTACGTAACCGTACTGCCATACGAATGTGCCGTCGATGTCGGATGCTAAAATAATGTTGTCGAATTTTTTCAATTTTTGCCCCTTAAATTTTTGAGTATTTTTTCAAAGTAGTCGGGGAGCGGACTCTCAAACGTCATTTCTTCGTTTGTCCTCGGGTGGACAAGCGTCAGCTTCTTTGCGTGCAGACATTGCCCCACAAGCCCCGATGAGCAGTTGTGCATAACGTAGTTTTTTATCCCGCCGTAAACGTCGTCGCCGAGCACGGGATGACCGATATGCGAAAGATGAACGCGTATCTGATGCGTCCTTCCCGTTTCAAGCGAACATTCGACGTACGTCGCGCCGAGGAAGTTTTCGATCACGTGAACGTGCGTTACCGCCGGCTTTGAGTTTTTCTCCGTCACCGCCATTTTTTTTCGGTCTATCGGGTGGCGGCCGATCGGGTAGTCGAGCGTAACGTCGTCAAATATGCTTCCGACGACGATAGCGTGATATACCCGGCGCGCCGTGTGCGCTTTTATCTGCTCGGAAAGATTGACGTGCGCCGCGTCGTTCTTTGCTGCGACAAGCAGGCCGCTTGTCATTTTATCGATACGGTGAACTATCCCCGGTCTGATCACGCCGCCGATGCCCGAAAGCGATCCGTTGCAGTGATAGAGAAGCGCGTTTACAAGCGTGCCGCTTTTGTTTCCCGCCGCCGGATGAACAACAAGCCCTTTCGGCTTGTTTATTACAATGATGTCGTCATCCTCGTAGATTATATCAAGCGGGATATCCTCGGGCGCGGCCTCGCTCATTTCAGGCTCCGGCTCGTCCATCTCGATAACGTCGCCGGTCTTGACTTTGTAGCTTTTCGGCACGGCAACTCCGCCGACCTTTACCGCGCCGTCGTCGATAAGCTTTTGTATGCGCGAGCGTGTGTATTCCGTTTCATCGGCGATAACGGCGTCGATGCGGCGGCCGCTGTCCGCCTGATCAATTGTTATTTTCATTTTCTTGTTCTTGCTTTGGCGCGTCGTCATTGTCGGATGATGTTGTATTTTGTGTGTCGTCCGTCGCTTTTTCGCCGCTGTCGCCTGCCGTTTTTTTCTTATCGGAACGGAAAAGCGTCTTGTCGAAAAAGACAAGGTAAATAAACATCATCACAGCGCCTACCGTTACGCATATATCCGCCACGTTGAACACGGGAAAGTTGAAAAACGAGAACTCAATAAAGTCAACGACCGATCCCGCAAAGACGCGGTCTATCATATTTCCTATCGCGCCGCCGATTATAAGCGAAAGGGAAAAGCCGAACAAAAAGTGCAGCTTTCTGAACTTATATAAAATAAACGGCAGAACGATTATCAGCACGGCGCTGATAACGATGAACACCCAACGACTGTCGCTGAACATTCCCCACGCCGCGCCCTCGTTGCGTATGAATTTGAAATTGATTATGTAAGGTATAATCGTGTGCGTTTCGCCGAGCTGATACGACCCGGCGATAAGCGCTTTTGTGAGCTGGTCAAGCCCCACCGATACCGCGATGACGGCTATCCATATTATCATCATATCAATTCTCCGACGGCTTTGCAGTTCCCGCGTCTATATCAAGGGCAAGCTGTACTCCGTCATTTTCAAGCGCCTGCGCTTGCTTTTTCTCGTATTCGCTCAGCATTTCAAGCGCTGTCGGTATGCGGCGCTCGTGGCTGACGCCGCCGTTTTCAACCTCGATATATCCCTCGTCGCCCGCCGTGTGCGCGACAGGATCGGGAGTTTTTGCCGGCGCCTTTTGCACCGTTTGCGCCGCGGGATTTTTCTGCGCCTGCGCGGGAGCTGAGATGTGTTCAAGGCTTACGCCGTATTCCGCCGATATTTCGCGTTTGAGTTTTGATACGACGCGCTCAACGTAAACGTCGGCGCTGACAGGCTCCGCTTCAAGCTTCGGCTGAAGATGCTCGATAAGCTCGATGTGCGCCTTGTATTTTTCAAAAAGCTCATACTGGAACGACTCGACCTCACGGCGCGCGGCGATAAGCGCGTTTCTCTGCTCCTCAACCTTCGCGCGAAAGCCTTTCAGTATCGCGTCACAGCTTGATTTTATGGAAAATAGTATCCCGTCCGCGTTTTCGTATGCATTGCGGACGATCTCGCTCGAGCGGCGCTTTGCGTCCTCGACCGTGTCCTTTATTTTTTCAAGCTCATATATCTTTTCGCGTGCCGCTTCAAGCTCTTCTTCAAGCCTTGCGTTCTCTCTGTAAAGATCGGAGTACGCCTCGCTGAGCGATTTTACGTACTTGTCAACCTCCGATACCGAATATCCGCGAAGCGAGCGTGAAAAATCTGTTTTTTGGCGGAATTCTTGCTTGTCCATATAAAAACCTCAAATAAAATTAACGGCACGGCGAATTTCGCCGCGCCGTCGGATGCGTTAGCGTTATGTTGTATTATGTCAAAGTGTCGCTTGAAAGATTGCTTACGACAGGCTCTGCGTGGATCGCGCTGGACTTCGTTTCGCTTGCTCTCATCTGATCGCCCGTTACGTCTACGTTGTGCGGCGTGATAACGAAAGTATTGTTGGCAACTCTCTTGAGCTGGCCGTCGATGGAGTATGCAACGCCGGAGAGGAAGTCAAGAATTCTTCTTGCTGTTTCTCTGTTTGTCGCTTCAAGATTGAGCACTACCGTGCGATGATTGAGAAGGTGGTCTGCGATCTGCGTAACGTTGTCGTATCTTTCGGGCTTAACGACTTTAAGTTCGATAGCAACCGCGCTGATGCTCATACCCGTGTCGCCCTGGCGGGAAACGCCGGACTGCATAAGGGAGAGATCCTCGTCCTGTTCGATCGGATAATCAGCGTAGTTATCCTGTTCTTCGCTTAAAAATTTGCCCTTGATTTTATCGAGAAAACCCATTTTGTACCTCCGAGATTTTTGTTTTTAGTTTTTATTTAATGAATTTTATATTGGATTTTAATTCTACAAATGTATTATAGCATACAAAATATTGTATTGCAATTCTTTTTTTGAAAATTTTCAAAAAAATTTTTCACGTCCTGCGTTCTCCGAAAATACCCGTCCCGACGCGTATCTCCGTCGAGCCGAACAAAAGTGCGCGCTCGTAGTTTCCGCTCATGCCCATTGAAAGGATCGGTTCGCGCACGTCGGGGCGAATTTTCTTGAAGCGGGAAAAAAGCTCCGCCATCTCGGAAAAATATACGTCGTAGCCTTGCTCGTCCTCGCATTTCGGCGCAACTGTCATAAGCCCGCGCACGTTTATATGGGAAAATTGCTCCAATGAGGAAATAAAGCTTTCAAGCTCGTTTGGCATAATCCCGCTCTTTTGCATCTCGCGCCCTATATTGACCTCGATAAGACAGTCGATGGTTTTTCCGATCCTCGCCGCGTACTTTTCGATTTCCGCGGCAAGCGGTTCGCTGTCAAGCGATTCTATCAAATCGACCTTGTCGGCGATATACTTGACTTTGTTCTTTTGCAAATGCCCGATAAAGTGAAGCTCGGCACCCGCCGCTTTGACCGCGCCGTAGTGGGAAATAAGCTCCTGAACGCGATTTTCTCCGACGGCGCAAAGCCCGCCGAGCTTTATCGCCGCCGTTATCTCGTCGTCGGTGCGCGTTTTTACGGCGCCGCACAGAAGCGCGCCGTACCTGTCAGACGCCGCTTTTATTTTTTTAACGTTTTCAGCTATGTTTTCCGCCGTCATTTCAGCACCTTCCCCGCGTTTTGACCGCCGCCCGATATTGCGATTTTGCCGATGATCTCGCTTTCCGACTCAACGACCGCATACTCGCCGCCGTCGTATACAACGCTTACCGAAACCTTGACCGCCCGTCCGCGCTCAAACAGATAAATGTACCTCTCCCCGTCCTTGCCTTGCAAAGCTGCCGACGGAACGACGTATCCCGTGTGAGCCACGTCGACGCTTGCCGTTATCTGCCGATCTGCAGCCGCGCTTTGCCCGCCGTCGCACTCAAACACCACGGTGTAAGCGCCGTTTTCAACGTCCGAAATATACAGCGCCGTCATCGGTATGTTTTCATCGCCGATCTGAACAAAATAAAGCTCGCTGACGCTGAAATTTTCGTATTTTGTGTCGGCGGCGAGGCGCCACTTGTGTTCTGTTGCGATCTTGCCGACGGCACCGCTTACGTCGGATGCGGATTTTGACGTAAGTTCGCCGAGCATCCCCGGCGTCAGCTTTGTCGCCGCCTCGAGCGAAAAATCGCCCTCGCGCCCGTCGACGCGCGAGTAGAAATAACCCGAAACGTCCGTCTTGATCTCGCTTTCGCCGCTTTTTGCGACCGTTGCGCCGGCGGCGACCTTCTCACCTTCGCTCCGTGTGGGTACGGCGTCGGCTTTGTCCGAATAGATCACGTTGTCGTTTCTGAATACGTACCCGTCAAGCGCGACGCTCTCGTGCACCGTTCCTTTTGTGATAATGTAATATTTAATGTTCGGTGCGATCTGCCGCGAAAGCTGAAAAGAAAGAAACAACGCGAGCACCAAAAGGGACGCCGCGGCAACGATAATAATGACGGTCTTTTTCTTTATCTTCATTTTCCGCCCTCCTTTATCGCGTCAAGAGCGGCTGATAAAAGCTCGCCTGAGCTTTCGTACCTGTCGACGTACAGCCGACATCCGCCGTACCGCCTGAACCACGTAAGCTGTCTTTTCGCATAGTGGCGCGTCGCTACTTTGAGCTGCTCCACGGCGTCGTTAAGGGAACATTCGCCGCGAAGATACGGGATAAGCTCCTTGTATCCGATCGCTTGGGACGCTGTCGTACCCGCGTTAAGAGCACCGGTTTCAAGCGCGCTCCTCGCCTCGTCGACAAGGCCGTCTTCTATCATTTTGTCAACTCTACGCTCTATTTTGGAGTATAGCTTTTCTCTGTCGTCAAAATCAAGCACGATAAGGAAAACGTCGTCCCTCGGCGCGCTGTCGGCGGCTTTGTCCCACTCGGTTTTGGTCATACCCGTCGTTTTGCAGATCTCGATGGCGCGTACAACGCGCTTTACGTTGTTTTCGTGTATCGCTTCGGCGGCGTTGGGATCGAGCGCTTTCAGCATACCGTGCAGCGCCGCATTGCCGTTTTGCTCTGCAAAAGCGAAAAGCTCGCGCCGCAAATTTTCGTCAACGGCAACGTCGCCGTAGTCGCGTCGGCGCAAAAAGCTGTCAAGATAAAGCCCCGTACCGCCGCATAAAACGGGCGTTTTGCCGCGCGATAATATATCGGAAACAGCGTCGTTTGCCGCCGCGGTAAAATCAGCCGCGGAAAACTTATCCGTCGGCTCGCATATATCGATAAGATGATGCGGCACCTCGGCGCGCTCAGCCGTTGTCGGCTTTGCCGTGCCTATATCGAGAGTGCGATATATCTGCATTGAGTCGAGCGACACGATCTCGCCGTCAAGCGCGCGGCAAAGCCCGAGCGCAAGTGCGCTCTTGCCGGACGCGGTCGGCCCCGCTATCGCTATCGGAATCATATCGCTCACCCCTTCTTAAAGTATCATCATCGCGTCGCCGAAAGAGAAGAATCTGTACCTTTCCTCAATTGCCATCTTGTATGCTTTTTTCGTAAGTTCCGTCCCCGCAAGCGCTGAAACAAGCATTATAAGCGTGCTTTCGGGCAGGTGGAAGTTCGTTATCAGCGCGTCAACCGTCTTGAATCTGTACCCGGGATAGATGAAAATGCCCGTGTCGTCCGTCATTGCGCGCACCGTCCCGTCGTCGTCTGACGCGCTTTCAAGCGTGCGGCACGACGTTGTTCCGACGGCGATAACTCTGCCGCCGTTCTTTTTGGCATTGTTGATCTTTTTCGCGCTCTCCTCGCTGACGGAGAAGAACTCGCTGTGCATAACGTGCTCTTTTATATTTTCGACTTTGACAGGGCGGAACGTGCCAAGCCCCACGTGAAGCATGACCGGCGCTATCTCAACGCCCATCGCCTTTATCTTATCGAGCAGTTCCGTCGTAAAATGAAGCCCCGCCGTCGGCGCCGCGGCGCTGCCAAGCTCTCGCGCGTAGACTGTTTGGTAGTCGTCGTTGTTTTTCAGTTCCTCCGTTATGTACGGCGGAAGCGGCATTTTGCCGATCTCATCGAGTATATCGTAAAGCGTGCGCCGTCTGTCGTAATCGAATACGACGATGCGGTTGCCGTCGTCGACGATGGCTTTGACGGTGGCTTTGAGCAGACCGCCGCCGAACACGACCTCTGCCCCCTCTTTGAGCCGACGCCCGGGGCGCACGAGAGTTTCCCACTCGTCAAGCGAGCGCTGACGCAAAAGCACGAACTCGCACTCGGCGCCGTCCCCGTCCTCGCGCACTTTTTTTCCGTAAATACGCGCCGGAATGACTTTTGAATCGTTTATCACAAGCACGTCGCCGGGACGCAGATAATCTGTTACGTCGTGGAATATTTTATCCTCGATCACTCCCGTCTGCCTGTGCAAAACCATCAGCCGAGCGTCGTCGCGCCGCGGCGTCGGATGCTGGGCGATAAGCTCCGGCGGCAAGTCGAAATCAAAGTCCGACGTTTTGAGATCTGTATTTGAAAGTGTGTTTTTTATCATACCGTTC
>Ga0307453_100009_pt1 | contig 16364 bp, 14 predicted proteins | sample Goafecreptomycin_20_FD_204472 | JGI IMG/M metagenome (GOLD analysis project Ga0307453, IMG submission 204472) | Metatranscriptome of enriched fungal communities from goat fecal pellet, Isla Vista, California, United States - Xylan, Gen2, Rep 3... ... | reverse complement strand
TCGCTGATTTCGCTGATCGCCGCCGCGTGCCTTTTGGCAATAATGTAAAAAAAGCAGGCTATGCCTGCTTTTTTGTATTTGTATTTATCCCAGCGCAACGTCGAGTATCATCATAAGCGCAAACCCGAGGGCTGCGCCGATGATCCCAAAGTCAGCGCCGTCACCCGTCATCGCCTCGGGGATAAGCTCGCGCACGGCGACGTAGATCATCGCGCCCGCCGCAAATGAAAGGATGTATGGCAGAATCGGCGATATTATTGCGGCAAGTGCGAGCGTCAGCGCCGCGGCTATCGGCTCAACGACGCCCGAAAGCGTCCCGTAAAGAAACGCGCGGCTCTTTTTCATGCCGTCGGCCCGCAATGGCAGCGATATTATCGAGCCTTCCGGCAGGTTTTGCACCGCTATCCCGATGGACAGCACCATCGCCTCCGCCATTGTTACCGACGGCGCGGACGATATAACGCCCGCAAACGCAACGCCGACAGCCATTCCCTCGGGAACGTTGTGAAGCGTCACCGCTAAAAACAGCATTGTCGATCTGCCGAGCGCCCCGCGTGAGCTTGGCGCGTTTTCCGCGCGCTCGCGGATATTCGGTATTATTTTGTCAAGCGCAAGCAAAAATGCTATACCGCAAGCAAAACCGACCGTTGCGGGAAGGTAGTGCGGCACGGAAAACTCCGCCGCCATTTTGATCGACGGAAGCAGAAGCGACCATACCGACGCCGCTATCATCACGCCTGACGCAAACCCGAGCATCGAGCATCGCACGCGCTCGCCAAAGCCGCGCCGCATAAAAAACACAAGCGCCGCGCCGAGAGTCGTTCCGATAAATGGAATAAGTATTCCAAAAACAGTACTTAATTGTTCGGTCATTTTATTTGTCCCTTTTTATTTTTTGGGACAAATACGTTTCCACGCCTGTGCGGTTATGAAATATAGCTGTCCCTTTATAGTTTACTCGTAAGGGACGATGCGTGTTCCTTTATTTTTTCAAACGTTTCATCGCTGATAACGTGTTCGATTTTGCACGCGTCTTGCTCCGCCGTGTCGGGATCGACGCCGATATACTCGAAAAACGCCGTCATAACGTTGTGCCGCTCGTATATCTTTTCCGCAATTGCGCGGCCTTTTTCAGTAAGATCGATATAACCGTGCGCGTCTACGGTGATATATTCGTCCTTTTTAAGCAGACTTATCGCGCGGCTGATGCTGGGGCGAGAATATCCCGTGAAATTAACGATGTCGATAGAGCGGACGTCGCCGCGCTTTTTCAGAACAAGGATGTCTTCAAGATACATCTCGCCGGATTCGAAAATTTGTGACATATATTCCTCCCAAACATATTTTTATACATTTTATCATATTTTATGGAAAAAATCAAGCCTATGCTTTTCTTCTTGCTCTTTTGGAAAGGCTTTTTATCGTGGGGCGCGGTTTTTGATCGTTAAGCGTTGTGTAATCGCGCTCAAAAAGCTCCTCGGTCATCGCCGCTTTTATTTTATCGGGAGCGGCACGATCAAGCAGAGCCTTTTCCGAAAAAGCACGGCTTTTCGACGTATAACCGGGAAGGCCGCACCTTTTCAGCACCGAAACAAGCTCCCGCCGCCACAAAAGCCGGAGCTGATTTGACAGTTTTGCTTTGACGTTTATCTGCGCCGGGCGAAGCATAACAAGCAAAACGCCGTCGCTGTCGTCAAGCGCGATTATGCCCCAGTGCGACGGCACGTGAGCGTCAACCTTTTTTGCGTGGCTTTTGCCGACGACAATGTAGTTATAGTCGAAAAACTTGTCGTAGTTCTTAACCTGCGACGGCAGACGCGCGTAAGTGTCGGCGTCGCTTTTTATTTCTATGCCGACAAGCGCCCCGTCGATGACGGCAAAAACGTCGGAGCGGGAACGCCCGATTATCTTTTCGTCAAACGTGCGAACGCGCGGGAACATTTCGTCAAGAAAATCGTACAGATACGGGCGAATGTCGCGGTCATAAAGCATCGTATATCACCGATTTTGTAACCTTTCCGTCCCGCCACGAAAAATCAAGCACACGCCCGCCTTTAAGGCGGTACCCGCGTATCTCGCCCTCTTTCCACTCTGCGGGGCAGGCGGGGAGAAGCTCGACGCCGTCTTTTGTGTCGCGCACCAGCATTTCGCAAACGGCGGCTATCGCGCCGAAGTTTGCGTCTATCTGAAACGGCGGGCACGCGGCGAGAAGGCTGTCGTAAAGGCCGCCGCCCGTATTTCCCATCGGCGCGTTTGGCGGCAGGCGGTTGTAGATCAGGCGGAACATATCATACGCCCCATCGACGCTTCCGATTCGCGCGTAAAGGCACGTTTTCCACATAATGCCCCAGCCCGTGCCCTGCGTGCCGCGGCGATCAAGCGTCATTTTTGCGGCGGCAAGGAGATCATTTGTGTTTTTGTTTATCGCGTCCGACGGATACAGCCCGTAAAGGTGCGAAACGTGCCTGTGATCAGGTTCCGCCTCCGTGTATTCGCGGCTCCATTCTGAAAGCGTCCCGTCGGAATTTATCTTCGGCGGCTCGATTTTTGAAAGCGCGGCTTTTATTTCGTCGACGATCCCGCCGCGCTCACTGAGAATACTTGCGGCGGCAAGGCAATTTTGAAAAAGCTCCGTTATGATGAATTTGTCCATCGTCGGCATAACGTCGGCTGAAACCTTGTTGCCGTCTTTGTCAAAATAGATATTCTCGGGCGAAAGCGACGGGGAGGTTTTGAGATAACCGTCCTTTTCCACCATAAAATCGAGATAAAAGCGCGCCGCGCCCGTCATTATCGGGTAGTATTTTTTGAGAAAACCGACGTTTTGTGTTATCTCATAATGTTCCCACAAATGACGGCACAGCCACCCTGACGCTCCCTGCCATGTTGCGTACCGAGAGCATCCGCGCCGCTCGTTTACAGGCCCGCACGACGTTGTGTACGCCCAGATATCGGAATTTGCGTGGCATACCCATCCGCGCGCGCCGTAGTGAAGATCGGCGGTTTTTGCGCCGCTTTGCGCGCGCTCGGAAATAAAATCGAAAAGCGGCTCGGCGCATTCGGAAAGCCCGGTCGGCTCGGCGCCCCAGTAGTTCATTTCGGTGTTGATGTTGACTGTGTAATTCGAGCACCACGCGGGGTGGAGCTTTTCGTTCCATATTCCCTGTAAATTCGTCGCGCGGGAGCCGGGGCGGGATGACGATATCATAAGATACCGCCCGTATTTTACAAGCAGCGCCGCAAACGCGGGATCTGACTCGCCCCGGCTTGCGCGTATAAGACGCTCGTCTGTCGGGATATCCGGCGCGCTTCCGAGCGATATGTCAAATTTTTGCGAAAGCGATAAAAAATCGCGGACGTGTTCGCCGAGCAACTCGTCAAAGCTCTTGTTTTTTGCATTTTCAAGCGGCGCTAAGGCTCGCGCTTTTGCGTCGGCGCGCGGGGATTCAAAAGGCGAGATGAACGACGTTGCAAGCGACACGCGAATTTCAAGCTCCCTTGCGCCGCAAATGCAAAGTCCGTCGCGCCGGCCGTCTGTTATTATTTCAACAGCGCCGAAAAAGCGGATGGCGTCGCTTGTCTGCTCGTTACCGTATACCGTCGGCGGCGTTATGCCGCGCACAGTCGGAAGATTGGACTCCGGCGCGATGCCGGAAATCTCGGCGCCGCGCTCGGATATATTAAGGCTGTATTTCAGCTTTGAGGTAAGCGAAATGCTGAAATTTTGCGGGTGCGAGGACGAAAACTTAATAACTATAATTCGCGCGGGGTACGACGCGAAAACAGCCTGCGAAAAAACACAGCCGTCCTTTTTGCACGTCATCTTAAATACGCCGCGCAAAATGTCAAGCTCGCGGCGGTAGTCGGAGATATCACCATTGTCCGACGTTATTTTAAGGTCGGCAAATGGCAGGTACGTTTCGCACATATCGCCGAGCGTGTACCTGTTTATTATCTCCTCCGCGCCGACAACGTCGCCCTCATCGAGCAGGCGGCGTATCTCGGGCAGGTATTTTTTTGCGTTTTTGTTGTTTTTATCCCGCGGCGTGCCGGACCAGAGCGTGTCCTCGTTGAGCGTCAGCGTTTCGTTTATCGGATCGCCGAAAACGTTAGCGCCCAAAGCTCCGCACCCGACGGGGAGCGATTCCTCCCACGCGCGCGCAGGGGAGGCGTACCAAAGTTTATCGTTCATATCGTAGTTATAAAGCAGGCGGCATAAGCCGCCTGTGTTGTATTTATTCTTCTTCGATCGCCGCGCGGCGCGAATTTATCGCGCGCAGGCGGGCAATATCCACTTTCGGCTCGCGCTCGTACGTGTAAATGCCGTTTTGCTCCTGTTCGATGTCGTAAAGCTGCGTGTAGCAAAAGCCTATAAGGTTCTTGCAGTCGAGCATCGCGTCGGTAAGCCCCGCGTATCTTTCGTAAAATTCCTCATATGTCTTTGCGGCGTTGCCATAGCACCACGCCTCGTCTGTTTTTTCGGGAATGTGAAGCCCGATACCGCCGTATTCGGAAACGAAAACGGGCTGGCCGAGCCAGTGCTGGCGCTCGTGAAACTTGTCGTAAAGCTCGCCCTCGTCGTTCAGCTTTTTGTAGCGTTCGCGGTAAATTTCAACGTTTTGCTCATAGTCGTGAATGTCGTAAATGTCTGTCTTTACGTGGTAGTTGCCCGACGTGTCGATGCACGGGCGCGTTGAGTCAAACGCCTTTGTTACCTCGTATGCGATAAGCAAGACTTCGTTTATCTGTATTGCGTAGCGCTGCGACGCAAGGTTCCACGTTTCGTTGAACGGGCACCAGCCGATGACGGACGGATGGTTGAAGTCGCGGCGCAGCACCTCTATCCATTCGGGAACGAAAGTCGTCAGGCACATCGCATCCGCGTGTCCCAGTCCCCAGTTCGGGTATTCGCCCCAGACCATATATCCCAGCCTGTCGCAATGGTAGAGGAAGCGCGGCTCAAACACTTTCTGGTGCAGACGCGCGCCGTTGAATCCCGCCGCCATTGAAAGCTCGATGTCGCGCACAAGCGCCGCCTCGTCGGGCGCGGTGTATATGCCGTCGGGGTAAAATCCCTGATCGAGCACCGTGCGCTGAAATACGGACTTGCCGTTAAGACGGAACGCGTTGTCAAGCGACACTTTTCTGAGTCCGAAATAGCTCTTTACTTTATCATCTCCAAACGATATTTCAAGGTCGTAAAGCCTGCCCGCGCCAAGCTCCCAAAGGTGCGCTTCCGAAAGGTCGATTTTAAGCATTGCGTTGTAATCGGCGCACAAGACCTCCGCCGCGCCGACAACCGCTCCCTCGTATTTTGCCACTGCCGAGAGCTTGCCTTTGCCGCAAAGCTCAAACGAAAGCGTTACCGAGCAGTCGTCAACGTCGGGGTAGATCTTCATCTCTTTTATATATTCGACGGGCGTAAATTCAAGCCAGACCGTCTGCCAGATACCCGTTGTGCGCGTGTAGTTGCATCCGCGCGAAAAATAACCCGTGCTTTGCTTGCCGGACGGTTGAAGCATGCTCGCCGTGTCGTCAACGGCGCGGATATCGAGGACGTTTTCGCCGTCGTTTACGTATTGTGTAATATCAAAGGAAAAATGCGAATAACCGCCGACGTGCTTGCCGACCATTTTTTTGTTTACCCATACGGTCGTTTCAAAATCGCACGCGCCGACGTGCAAAAAGATGCGCTCGCAGCTCTTTTTTTCGGCTGTAAAGGTGCGGCGGTAGAACACGCTGTTCATAAAATCCGTGTTGCCAATGCCGGAAAGCGAACTCTCCGGGCAGAACGGAACGACTATTTTCGACGAAAGCGGGCGCTCGAGTATTCCGCGTTCAACTCCTGTTTTTGTATTGTCGATCTCAAACTCCCATTCGCCGTTGAGGTTTACCCAGTTTGCTCTTTCAAACTGAGGATTCGGGTATTCAGGTCTCGGTGTGTTCATTTTTCGCTCCTTTCTTAAACGGGAAAAACGATTTTCTGTACGTTTTCAAGCTCGCCTATATCCCACAGCAGGCGCGAGCCGATATATTTGTCGCGGATGTCTTTGGTTATCGGGAATGCCGCCGCTTCCGCCTCGCGTGAAACGCCGATCTCATCGACCGTCTTTGGCGCGCCGATCGTGTCAAACAGCTTTTCAAGCTCCGTGACGCTCGGCAGTTCGTTTATAACGGCTATGATCTCGTCCCAGTGGGAAATTATCTTTTCAAGGCGAGCCGCGTGCGCCGCCTTGTCGTATTTCTTTTCCTTTTGCTCGTTTATGATCATCTGATCAGCGCCGTGACCAAGCCATTTTTTGAGCGTTTCCGACCATTTTTCGTAGTCGAATGCCGAAACGTAAGCAAGGGCCTTTTCGCGGTCCGGCACAAGCTTTTTGATCTCGTCGTAAACCTTGACGCAGTCGATCGTGCCGATGCCGCACTGTATTCCGTGAAGGTCGGCTGTCGTGCCGAACTCGACCATACGCATATCCCATACGTGCGAGAAGTAATGCTCCATGCCCGAAACGGGGCGGGAAACGCCGGCGTAGTTCGCCGCAACGCCCGAAAGCACCATCCCCTCCATAACGGCGCGCACCGCCTCTTTGTCGCGGCGTGCGATGCCGCGGGCGCTCTTTACGCATTTGTCAAGCCCTGCGAGGATAAGATTTGCCGTTTCGTCGCAGAAGTACTCGTCGTTGATTATCTTCGATATCTTCCACTCGGCGATGCTGATGTATTTTGCTATCATGTCGCCCATACCCGACTGTATCATGTGCATTGGCGCGTCGGCGAGAATATCGAGGTCGCCTATGACGACGTCGGGGCAGTGCGAATTGACGCTGACTTTGAGGTTGTCGCGTATGACGCTTGACGTGCCCGACGCATAGCCGTCCATTGATGGCGCCGTTCCGACGATGATATACGGCGCGTGCGCCACGTCGGCGACGATCTTGCCAATGTCGTTTACAACGCCGGAGCCCACGCCGACGATGATATCGCAGGAGCTGTCATAGTGCAGGATAACCGAGCCGACAGCCTTTTCATCGGGTTCCGGATGCCCCTCGCGGAAAGAATACAGCGTGTGCGGTATTTTTGCGTCGGAAAGTATCATTTCAACGCGCTCGCCCGCCGCCTTGTATGTGTTGGGATCGCAGATGACAAACGCCTTTGTGCCGCCAAGCTCGCGTATCTCGTCTGGCAGGGACGATATAACGCCCTCGCCGATGATCGCTTTCTTTATTTTTGGTCTGTGAACTTTTCCGCACGCGCACAAAAATTCGCCGCGCGCGATAAGATCGCCGATTTTGAATTCCATAAATTGCCTCCGAAAGATTCTTATTCAAATATAATATATCATAAACGGCGCTGTTTTTCAATGATTTTGCAAATAAAAACGAACGGTTTTTATCCGTTCGTTTCGTTTGATTTGTTTTTCTTTTTCGGCACATCGTCGTCAAGCGACATAAAGCCTTTTCCGTATATTTCGTGGGTGTTGTTTATGATAATGAACGCGTGCGGATCGACCTTTTTTGAATAAGCGCTGACTTTTGCCGCCTGCATATTCGTCATAACGGATATAATGATCGTCCTGCCGTCATCGGTGAACGCGCCTTTGCCTTGCCATTCGGTCGCGCCGCGGTGGACGTTCTCGTTGATGTAGTGCGCGATCTCATCCGGGTGAGTCGTTACGATCATCACATTCTTGCGCCTGTTGAGCGCGTCGATAACGAGCTGTGAGCAGAACGATTTAAGCACAAGTCCTACAAGCGCGTAAAGTCCCGTGCGAATGTCGAAAATGAAGAACGTCGCGCCGACAATGAGTATATCGGTAACGAGCGTCGACGTACCGAAGCCGACTTTTGCATATTTGTTTATTATCAGCGCAATAATGCTCGTGCCGCCCGTTGAGCCGCCGTTTCTGACGAAGAGCGCGATGCCTATCGACTCGATAACGAAGCTGAGGATAAGCTCAAGGAACGTGTCGTTTGTAAACGGCGCGTCCATTTTCCACACTTTGCCGAGCAGTTCAAGCACAAGCGTGTAAACAAGCGTGCAGTATATCGTTTTAACGCCCATTCTTTTGCCGAGGAATATCCACCCCAGCACAAGAAACAGTATGTTCAGAATAAATATTACCGTCGACGTGTCGATAACTTCAAGCGAGGTGCCCTGAAACAGCTTGCCTATAAGGATGCCGAGTCCCGAAACGCCGCCCGCCGAGAAGTTGTTCGGTATTTTGAAAAAGTGTATGGCAAACGCCTCGATGATCGCGCCAAGCGTCATTTCGGCGTAAACCTTTATTCCGTCTTTTTTATTCATAATGTCCTCTTTTTGATTTGTGCCTTGTTATTCTATCACAAAGAATTGAAAAAGTAAAGAGGAAAAACGCCCGATTTCACAGAGAAAAGCGCATATCAGCACTTTTCCGCGATGTCGTAAATAAGACGCTCGCTCTTGTCCCAGCCGAGGCAGGCGTCGGTTATTGATTTTCCGTAAACGCCCTCGCCTATCTTTTGCGCGCCGTCCTCGATATAGCTTTCTATCATAAAGCCTTTTACCATTTTTTTGATGTCGTCGCGGTACGCGCGGCTTGCAAGGACTTCCTTTGCTATTCTGACCTGCTCAAACGGGTTTTTGCCGGAGTTTGAGTGGTTTGTGTCGATGATGACGGCGGGGTTGGACAAACCCTTTGACATATATGCCTCGCACACGTTTGCAAGGTCCTCGTAGTGATAGTTCGGCATCGTCTGGCCGTGTTTGTTCATATATCCGCGCAAAATAGCGTGAGCGTACGGGTTGCCCTGCGAGTGCGCCTCCCAGCCGCGATAAATGAACGTGTGCTTATGCTGCGCCGCCGTTATAGCGTTGAACATAACGGAAATATCGCCGCTTGTCGGGTTTTTCATTCCGACGGGCACCTCGATGCCGCTCGCCGTAAGTCTGTGCTGCTGATTTTCCACAGAGCGCGCGCCGACGGCGACGTATGCCAGCATATCGTCGATGTATTTGTGATTTTCGGGGTAGAGCATTTCATCGGCGCAGGTAAAGCCCGTTTCCTTTATCGCCCTCATGTGAAGCTCGCGGATTGCGACGATGCCCTTGAACATATCGGGCTTTGCCGTCGGATCGGGCTGGTGGAGCATACCCTTGTAGCCGTCGCCCGTCGTGCGCGGCTTGTTGGTGTATATGCGCGGAACGATGAAAATTTTGTCCTTCACCTTTTCCTGCACTTCGCGCAAACGTGAGATATAGTCGATAACGCTGTCTTCGTTGTCAGCCGAGCAAGGCCCGATGATGAGGAGGAACCTGTCGTCCTCGCCGGAAAGGATCTTTTTCAGCTCGACGTCGCGCCGCTCGAAAATAGCGGACATTTCGGATGTGAGCGGGTACATTTCCTTAACCTCCATCGGTATTGCGAGCTTGCGTTCAAAAATCATATTCATAAAAATTACCTCACTTTTTATCAAACCACGCGCGTCGCTCTGTCGAAACGCGCATTTTTTCTTTCAGTCCTTCGGCGTCGCTTTTTGCAAGCAAGTCGCGCAGCGTCGAAAATTCGGCGGCAAATGTGTCCATTTGGTGAAGCAGCGCGTCTTTGTTCATAAGGAACAGCTCGCTCCACATATCCTCGTTTATGCGCGCGATCCTTGTAAGATCGCGGAACGAGTCGCCCGTGTAATCGCAAAGGTGCGTGTTGTCGGAGCAGGTCATAAGGCTGACGGCGATGCAGTGCGTAAGCTGGGATACAAAGCCTACCATCTCGTCGTGTTCCTCGGGCGACAGCACAGATATCCGTGCAAATCCGAGCGTCTTCCCGAGCTGTTTACATTCTTCTATCGCTCGCTCGGTGTTCTTTTTCGTCGGCACGACGATAAAGTTCGCGCCGACAAAAATCTTTTCGTCGGAATTCTCAACGCCGTACACCTCGCGCCCCGCCATCGGGTGTGCCGAGATGAATTCCGCGTTGTCGGAAATGGCGCTTTGCACATTGTACACGACGCACGACTTAACGCCCGTAACGTCGGTTATTATCGCGCCTTTTTTGAAATATGGGGCATATTTCGGAATCTCGTCGAGAAGTTTTTTCGGGTAAAGCGCAAATACGATAATATCAGCGCCCGATATCGCCTCGGGCGACAATTCTGTATAGCCTTTGTCGATAATGCCGTTTTTTTCGGCGTATTCTATCGACTCGCGCCGCGTGTCCGTCGCTTCGACGTGATATCCCTGCTTTTTCAGCGCCCGCGCGTACGAGCCGCCGATAAGACCGAGACCGACTATCATAAATTTTGTGCTTTTATCTATCATAAAATTCAACCTCCGCGCCGAGCGACGAAATTGCGTCGTAAAAATCGGGCATACTCTTTTTGACAGCTTCCGCGCCGTCAAGCACGCCGCCGTATTTTGTCATAAGAACGGAAAGCGCCATGGCGACTCTGTGATCGTTGTGCGAGCAAAGCTCGACTTCGGGACTATGAAGCGGCGCGCTTTTTATTATCACGCTGTCGTCAAAAATTTCAAGCTCGGCTCCAAATTTTGAAAGCTCCGCCGCCATCGACAAAACTCTGTCGCTCTCTTTTATTTTCAGCCTGTGAGTATTTGTAAACGTCGCGCCGTTTTTTATGGCGGCAACGGCGAACATTATCGGCCCGAGGTCCGGGCAGTCGGCAAGGGAGAGCGTCGGCGCGCCGTTTTTCAGTGCGGCGATGTACTCGCCGTATATTTTGTCGCCTTGAACGGTGTCATCACTTATACCGTTGACCTGAACGTGCCCGTCGAGCGCGTTCAGCGCCTCGAAAAACGCGGCGTTTGAGCAGTCGCCCTCCACGGTCACGTCAACCGGAGCGTACTTCTGATTTCCGCTGACGAATATTTTGTTTTCGCCGCGCCACTCGGCAAAAACGCCGAACTTTTCAAGCGCCGATATCGTCATATCTATATACGGGCGGCTTTCGACTCCGCCCTTAAGGATTATCTCGCTGTCATTATTGAGCGTCGGCAGGGCGAAAAGAAGACCGCTTACAAACTGACTGCTCACATTTCCCGCAAGCGAATATTTTCCGGGCGTGAGCTTTCCGCGCACGCGCACGCGCCGACCGTCGTTTGAAAAGAGCAGTCCGCGCTCGCGGCACATCTTTTCGTAAACTTCAAGCGGGCGAGAGAGCAATCTTTCGCTGCCCGAAAGCACTGTTTCTTCCTCTGACAAAAGGCATATCGGGATAAAAAATCTCAGCGTTGAGCCGCACTCGCGGCAATGCATCTCGCCGTGCGGCGCGATTTTATCTTTGCCGCAAACTTTGACGTTTTTGCCGTCATACTCGCACACATCTCCGAGCGCGGAAAGGCAGTCGAGCGTTGCGAGAACGTCCTCGCTCGGAGCGACGTTTTTTACCGTGCTTATCCCGCTTGAAAGCCCCGCGCATATAAGCAGGCGATGCGCCATGCTCTTTGAGGGCGGCGCTGTGATCTTGCCCGAAATGTTTGATGGTTTGATCTTAACTTTCACCGTATTTCTCCAAAAGATAGTCTATCGCTTCAAGATAGCCATCGGTCCCGTGGCCCGAGATCGTTTTCTCGCACGCCGCGCGAACATAGCTTATCTGCCTGAAATCCTCGCGCGATGAAACGTCGGATATATGAACCTCGACCGCGGGAATGCAGACGGCTTTGAGCGCGTCAAGCAGGGCGACGCTTGTGTGCGTATACGCGGCGGGATTTATGACGATACCGTCAAATTTTCCGTACGCCGCCTGAATTTTGTCGACAAGGTCGCCCTCGTGATTCGACTGATATATCTCGGTATCAACAGCGATATTTTCCGCGTGAGCGCGTATTTTTTCGCACAGTGACGAGTAGTTTTCGCGCCCGTAGATGTCAGGCTCGCGTATGCCGAGCATATTGAGGTTCGGCCCGTTTATAACGAGAATTTTCATTTTCCGTGCATCCTTTCGATAGCGTCGGCGGCGTCGCTTGCTGCGCCGTTGTTTATTATGATCTCATCGGCCGCCGCGTGATACGCGTCGTATCTTTCGTAATAGCGCCGTTTCATCGTTTCGACGTCGCGCGCAAGCGGGCGGTCGAACGTCGGAGTAAGCAGATCAGGCGAGCGGTCAAGCAGGTAAAGCTTGCCGTTTTGGCGCAGCTTTTTAACATTCTCTGGGAAAAGCGACGTCCCGCCGCCCGTGGCGATTATGATCCCGCTTTCCTTTGATATGTCCGATACGACCTGCCGTTCTATTTCGCGGAAGCGAGCCTCGCCGTACTTGTCGAATATTTCGGCAACGCCCATACCGGAGCGCTCGACGATCAGCTTATCCGTGTCGTACACGGTTCTTTCGAGCCGCTCGGCAAGCATGTTCCCGATAGTCGTTTTGCCGCTTGACGCCATACCGATAAGCACGATGTTCTCGCGCGATGAAACGATGGAAGAAAATATCGCGTCCGCCGTTCCGTCGGGGAGTTTCTCGCCGGTGAAGCGCTCTGCGGCGCACACGCCCTGATAAACGAGCATATACAGTCCCGCTTCCGCTTTTATTCCGCGAAGGCGCGCGTCGAGGACGAGCTGCGTGCGAAGCGGATTGAACACCGCGTCAAAAACAAACGAAAGCTCCCCGAACTTGTCAAGCTCTATCGGCGACGCGTAAATATTCGGATACATTCCGACGGGGGAGGTGTTTATCAAAACGTTTACGTCTGCGTGCTCGGCGTAAAGAGCTTCATACGTTATCGCCCCGTCGCGCCCGCTTCGGCTGACGCGGAAAACCTCTTTCGCGCCGAGATCTTTGGCAACGGCAAGAGCCGTTCTGCTTGTGCCGCCCGTGCCGAGCACGGCGACCTTTTTGCCCGAAAAATCACCGAATGCGCGCAATATCTGCGCGCGCATACCGAAAAAGTCGGTGTTGTAGCCGCAAAGTTTTCCGTTTTTGTTGACTATCGTGTTGACGGCGCCGATATTTTGCGCCGCGTCGTCTATTTCGTCAAGGTAAGGGATGACCGTCTGCTTGTACGGTATAGTTACGTTTATTCCGAGAAAATCGCGGCGGCGCATAAATCCGTCGACCTCGTTTTCGGGGAGCGGGCAAAGCTCGTAGTCGTATTTTCCGATGCGGCTGTGGATATCAAGCGAGAAGCTGTGGGCAAGCGGGTTGCCTATAAGGCCGTATTTCACTTTGCGCCTCCGATGTAGTCGGTGCCGTACCTCTGTGCGAGCATATCGCATATAACAAGCGCGGCTGTCGCGTCGACAACGGCGCGTGCGCGGTGAACTATCGCGGGGTCGTGCCTTCCCGAAATTGTTATCGTCGTATTTTCGTTTTTGACAAAATCGACGGTGTCCTGCTCTTTTGATATCGACGGTGTCGGTTTTATCGCGCACGAGAATATTATCGGCATTCCCGTCGTTATTCCGCCGAGCAGACCGCCGTTATTGTTTGTTTTTGTGTAAATTTTGCCGCCGTCGGCAAAAAATTCGTCGTTTGCCGCGGAGCCGCGCATATCGGATACGGCAAATCCCGCGCCGAACTCCACACCCTTGACGGCGGGAATGGCAAAAAGCGCGCGGGAAAGGGCTGATTCCACCCCGTCAAACAACGGCTCGCCTACCCCTGCGGGAACGCCGAGCGCGGCGCATTCAAGCACGCCCCCGACACTGTCGCCGTCGGCGCGCGCCGCCTCGATAGCGGCTTTCATTTTCTCGCCCGCGCAAACGTCAAGCACGGCAAAATCAGCGTATTCAAGCGCCGACACGTCGGCGGCTATATCCGAAAACGCGCGGTCTGAAACGCCGGCGCATTTTTTTATGTGCGTGCCTATTACAATGCCGAGCTTTTTCAGCGCGCTTTGAGCTATCGCTCCCGCAGCGACAAGCGCCGCCGTAAGTCGTCCGCTGAAATGGCCGCCGCCGCGATAATCGGCAAATCCGTGATATTTTTCATAAGCCGTAAAGTCCGCGTGGGACGGGCGGGCGACGGTTTTTAACTGCTCGTAGTCATGGGAGCGCGTGTCGGAGTTCGGGATTAGAATGCACAGCGGCGCGCCCGTCGTCTTGCCGCAAAACGCGCCCGAAACGATGCGAAATTCATCCGCTTCGCGCCGCGCGGTCGATATGTTACCGCTCGGACGGCGCAGGGAAAGGCGCGACGAGATATATTCTTCGTCAATATCTATCCCCGGGGCAAGTCCGTCGATGACGGCGCCGATATATTCGCCGTGGCTCTCGCCGAACAGCGTTACGGAAACGCTTGTGCCGAAAGTGTTTTTCATATATCCCCCCAAGCCGCTTTAATGCGGGACATTATCCCCTGCGGCGCTTGTTTTGTTATTGTAAACGAGCCTATATCATCAAGCAAAACGACGTTTATCGCGCCGCCTTCCGCTTTTTTGTCGTGAATCATCGCCTTCATTATCTTTTCGGAGCTGACGGCGCAGCTTGTCGGCAAATCGTATCTTTCAAGCACCGGCATAAGTCGCGCGCGTGCCGCGTCGGAACACATCGGTATCATCCCCGCCGCAACGCACTCGCCGTGATAAAGCGAGCCACCCGCCGCCGCTTCGATGCCGTGGCCGATCGTATGACCGAAATTCAGCACGCGGCGCAGTCCCGCCTCGCGCTCGTCCGCCTGTACGACGTCGCGCTTGATCCTTATCGAGCCGGAAATGATCTGTTCCGTGTCGCACCCGCGCTCGATCAAGCCGAACAGCGCCGCGTCGGACGTTGCCGCCATTTTTATCGCCTCCGCCATACCGTTTGAGAATTGGCGCTGCGGGAGCGTTTCAAGCGTGTCGGGGTCGATCAGCACCGCCTTTGGCTGATAAAACGCGCCGACAATGTTTTTTATACCGCAAAAGTCGATCGCCGTTTTGCCGCCGACTGATGAGTCCACCTGCGAGAGCAGCGTTGTCGGCACGTTGTAAAAATCAATTCCGCGCATATACGTCGCCGCGGCAAAGCCGGAAATATCGCCGACAACGCCGCCGCCGACGGCGACGATGCAATCGGCGCGCGAAAGGTCGAAGTCGAGCGCCGCTTTGAGTATTGATAAATAAGTTTCGGCGTTTTTCGACGCTTCACCGTGCGGGAATGTGAAGATTTTTGCGTCCTTGCATTTTGACGCAACTGCTTTTGCGTATTTTTCGGGCACGCCGTCGTCGGTAACTATAAGCGCGCGGCGGCATAGATCAAAATACTTATCCGCCTGTGCTATCGCTCCGCGAAGAACGACGATATCATAGCCGCGCTCGCCCAGATCAACACGCACGATCATACGTCAAGCTCCTTTTCAAGACTGATTTTTGTCGAAAAGCTTCCCACGACTTTCAGCATATCGCAGTGCGAGGAAAGCTCGGAGAGCATCATGCGCCCGCGCTCGCTCGACGAGTCGCCCTCGGCCTCCGCGTAGAAATAATACTGCCACGCAAGCTCTTTCATCGGGCGCGAGCGGAGAACTGTCATGTTGAATCCGTATTTGCCTATCACGTCTATCGCTTTTGCAAGCGCGCCCGACGTGTTTTTTACCGTAAAGAGCAGAATGAAGTTTCCGTCGCCGCCGCGCTCGTTTTCGGCGCGCGTGAACACCGCAAAGCGCGTTGTGTTGGAGTCCGACGCGTTTATGTCGTGATCGAGAATCGAAAGTCCGTACAGCGCCGCCGTTTCGGCGCTTGCTATCGCCGCCGTCGACTTATCGCCCGCCTGAGCTACGCTTTGCGCGGCGCGCGCGGTGTTTGTCGCCTCTTTTATCTCAAAGCCGTGGTCGGAAATGTATTTTGCACACTGACCGAGCGCCTGCGGGTGAGATATGACTGTTTTCACGTCGGATATCGTCGAACCCTTCACGCCGAGCAGATTCTGCGTTATTTTAAGATCATACACGCCCGACACGAACAGAGAGCCTGCAAACATCAGATCAAGCACCTGTCCGACCTCGCCGGCGTAGCTGTTTTCTATCGGCAGCACCGCCGCGTCGCACGAGCCGTCGACAACGGCGTTATACGCGTCGACAAAGCTTGAAAAGGAAATGTGCGTCCCGTCGGGGAAAATTCTCGTCGCGGCTATGTGAGCAAACGCGCCCTCAACGCCGCTGTAAGCGACGCGCGCGCCCTCGATAAGCCTATGCTGGTATTTTTTCGATATGTCGACGACCGCTTTGTGAAAATTGACGTAATAGGATCGAAGCTCGGGGTCGGCGACGTATTCGGAATTGTGCAAAAGCAATTCCGCCTCGCGCGCCGCGTCATATACGGGAAGCCCGTGCTCCTTTTTGTAGGCGGCGACCTGCTTTACGGCGTTCATACGACGCACAAACAACTCCGCGATCCAGCGGTCCGCCTCGTTTATTTCTTTTCTCGCTTTTTCAAGATCCATAATAGCCCCTTCACACGCG
>Ga0307453_100008_pt1 | contig 16461 bp, 12 predicted proteins | sample Goafecreptomycin_20_FD_204472 | JGI IMG/M metagenome (GOLD analysis project Ga0307453, IMG submission 204472) | Metatranscriptome of enriched fungal communities from goat fecal pellet, Isla Vista, California, United States - Xylan, Gen2, Rep 3... ... | reverse complement strand
ATTGACAGTTCAGCCTTTATGTGATAAAATACAAAAAAACGTCCCCCGGAGGGAAAAATGGAATATATAAGCAGACTCGAATACGAACAATATGTTGCAAAAACGCGCGACAAAAGAATGAAATGGTTCAAAGAAGCGCGCTACGGTATGTTCATCCATTACGGGCTGTATTCTCAGCTCGGCACGGGCGAATGGTCGCAGGCAAACGAAAACTATACAAATGAAGAATATGAACGCCTTGCAAATACGTTTGCTCCGAAAAAGGACTGCTGCGAGGAGTGGTGCGCGCTCGCAAAGAAAACGGGCGCAAAATATGCCGTGCTTACAACGCGCCACCACGAAGGTTTTTCGCTGTGGAACTCAAAGGTAAACCCGTATAATTCATACAACGCTTGCGGGCGCGACATCGTGCGCGAATTTGTAGACGCCTGCCGCAAGTACGACCTTAAAATTGGGCTTTATTTCTCGCTTATGGATTGGCGCCACCCCGATTCGTGGAAGTGTGCAAACGATCCCGAGGCGCGAAAAAGATTTACAAAATACATTGAGGAACTGTGCGTCGAGCTGCTTTCAAATTACGGCAAGATCGACATTTTGTGGTATGACGTTTCTTGCCCGATCACAAGTCCCGAGGGGTGGGACTCGATAAATCGTAACTACCGCTTGAGAAAGCTTCAACCCGACATCATCATCAACAACCGCAGTATGATCGACGAGGACTTCGGCACTCCCGAAGGGTATATTGCGTCCGACGGGAAGCATTATTTTGAGTCGTGCCTGACGCTGACAAATCTTGCGTGGGGATACGTTGACGCAGATCAGGCACACGAATTTATGTGGACTCCAAAACAGCTTTTGCGAAATCTTCACCTTTGCACCTGCAAGGGCGGGAATATGCTGCTTAACATCGCCCCCGCGCCCGACGGCTCCGTCCCCGACGACACACGAGAACTTCTTGTAAAAACGGGCGAGTGGCTCACAGTCAACGGCGACGCGGCATACGGTGAAAAATTCCCCACGGCGCCGATTTACAGCGCGAACACGCTGACTGCCGTTTCAGCCGAATCCGATCTTAAAACGTTCTATCTTTGGAACTGGGTATGGCCGAAAAACGGCACGCTTCGATTCGGGGGGTATATGGACGCGCCAAAGAAGATATCGTATCTTGAAAGCGGCGAGCCGATCAACTTTACTTTCGACGGCCACAGGATAATCCTTCACGATCTGCCGAGCGACGTGCCCGACAAGATATGCGGCGTAACGGTGCTTAAAATGGAATTTGACGCGCCGCCCCGCCATCATTTCAGAAGCTATTATCCGCAGATATGCGGGGGACACGACTACTCGGAGGGATATAACAAATGGTAATAAAATATCCGCTCATACGAGCGGGTTTTTATTATTCAAACTTCATCGAATAAAGTTTTGCGTCGCGCATACGGAAGCTAAGCTTTACCGCCTTGCCCGCATAGCGCGAAATGTCAAACCCTTCGCCGAAAACGACGCGGCGGTCGATATTGTTGCCGAATACCTCAACGCTCTCGCCGGAAACGTCGTTTCCATCCTCATCGAGAATGCTCACGTAAATATAGCCGTAAGCCGACGTTTCAAAGTTTATGTGAAGCTCGCCGCCGTCAAAAATGATCGGTTTCGTTACAAGCGTCGCCTCGCCGCCGCCTGACGCATAGCACGCAAAGCCGTCCTTGCGTATTTCATAGCGGTTGAGCGGCTTTGAATAACCGAGGGAAAAATGGCGGTCGATAGTATAAAGGTTGTAATATTCCCTGCCCGAGTCTATCATGCCGTAAGCAAGATAGCAGTCGCCGTATATCCAGTTGTGCTCGTTCTCGTATCCGGAATCGAGGAACGCCTCGTTGAATCTATGCCAGTCCTTGCCGTTATGCGAGCAGATAAAGACGCAGTCGGTTGAAACGCGCCCGGTGCGCGGCTCGATGCGCTCCGTCGCCTTTTTCTTCGTTTCATAACCTGTCATCTGCCGTATGTTTTCCGTCCACTCCGGGCGCTCGCAGTATCTTACGGGGAAGCCGATATATACGGGCGCGCGGTCGTAAAGCTCGACGTTGTTGGTGTAAAGCGGGTAGTCGAGTCCGTCGTCGAATGCCAAAAGCTCCGGCTTTGTCCACGTGCGGAAGTCGTCTGAATACATCACGCGGATATCGCGCGTCGCGTAGCTCCACATCTTGCTGTGGCTGTAAATCTGGCTGATGTCGAGGATCTCGCTGTTGTCAACGCCGTGGATATTGTGAAAACTGCGGTAGTAGCAGACGTATTTTTCCCCGTTCCAGAACGCTGTGTTCAGCGAATCGAAAGTTCCGTAGCGCGTCATCGGGTGCGAGAGCGTGAAATGATAGCCGTCGGAAGAAATATAGCAGCAAAGCGCCGACTTCTCCTCGCCGTCGGGGTACGGTATTTTCGCCACGCCGACAGCTTTGTATTTTTCGTCGTCGGGGCAGGCGGGGTTTGTGTCGTAAAAGACGAAAACGCCGTCCTTTACAACGTCAAGAACGATATTGTTTTCTTCAAGATCGGGGTGATCGAAAATGTCAAGATGCGGGCGGCGCCAGGTGATACCGTCATCGCTTTCGACGACGCAAACGCAAGGTTTCAGTCCCTCCTCGATCCACGGCTGGTAGTACATCTTATAGCCTTTATCGTCCTTGACGATGCACGGGTAGCTGATGCTGAACAGCTCGTTTTTCTGTCCGAACTCGAAAATACACTCTTTTTTGACGGGATGACATACGCGCGCCATCGCCGTGCTTTTGTCGGTATCGACGAGGTAGTCGTCCCAGAAAACCTGTCTGCTCTTGCCAATATTGATCGCGCTCATATTATATCTCCTCATTAAAATACTTCATAACTTCGCGAAAAACTTCGCCTATCGGGCGGTTTATTTCAACGTCGCTGTCACCCGAAAGTCCCACGTCAAGATGCTCTCGGTTGATTAGCGCCGTGTGCTTGCCGCGAAAATACCCGATGTACGAAGCTGCCGGGTAAACAGAGAGCGACGTGCCGCCGATGATAAGCATATCGGCGCTCATTATCGCCGAGATCGCGCCGCGCACAGCGTCCTCGGGTAGCGCTTCCTCATACAGCGTTACGTCGCAGCGGACAATGCCGCCGCAAGAGCAGTGCGGAACTCTCTCGCGCGAGTCGAAAATGTAGTCCGGCGGGTATGGTTTGCCGCATTTTTCGCAGTAGTTGCGCGAGGTGGCGCCGTGGATTTCAAACACGTTCACGCTCCCCGCCGCCTGATGAAGCCCGTCGATGTTCTGCGTTACGACGGCGCGCACCTTGCCCATTTTTTCAAGCCTTGCAAGTGCCTTGTGCGCGGCGTTGGGGCGGGACTTGCGCGCGTCCATTTTCTGACGGTAGAACTCGAAGAATACCTCAGGCTCCCGCACAAGACAAGTGTGGCTGAGCAGATACTCGGGACGGTAGTTGTCAAATTTTACGTCGTGCTGATTATACAGCCCGTCGACGCTTCTGAAATCCGGCACGCCGCTTTCGGTGGAAACGCCCGCTCCGCCGAAAAACACGATGTTTTCAGACTCCTCGATAAAGCGGCACAGCTTTTTGATGTTTTCTTCCATATCAGTCTCCGGAAAATAATTGATTTACAAAACAGAGCGGGCGCGCCGCTCCGGTTTATTTTTTTATGAAAAACGTATATACAACGTCAAAAAGGAACGCAGAGGTGACAACGCCGAAAATGACGTTGCGAACGACGCTTTTGTCCCACTTTTGTTGAAGTTTTACCATACGCGGATGGAGCCAATAAACTCCGAACAGGATAAGCAGGCCGAAGAACAGGCTCGTTTTGAACGCGATCCTGCCTTCAAAATTCAAAAACATCCCGCTGTAATCCCACAAAAAGTATCCGAATATCCACTGCATTATGTAACTGCCGACAAACTCCGCCGCCGTTGCAAGAAGCATGCCGACAAGGAATATCCATATCGGCTTTTTTATTTTGAAAAGTTTGACGACGGCAAGCATTATAAGCATCCCGAAGCCGTATATCGGCAGCCACGGCCCGAAAAGCACGCCGCGGTTGATAAAGCCGAGGTTTTCCTCGATCATCATCCACCACACGACCTCATATATCCAGCCGCAGAAGCAGTAAACGAGAAACCACTCGAATACGTTGCGGATCTTTTTTAAAACGTCGACAAATTTCATGGCGCTATCCTTTCAGAACAAGATTGAATATTATCAGAATGATCAAAAATGCAAAATTGAATGCGGAAAACTCGGCAAGGTACTTCCCAGCCTTGCCCCTGTTGTGCTTTGTGTATTCCCTGAACGTGATAAGGCTTGCAAGGGAGGCGATTATCGTTCCCGTGCCGCCGATGTTTACGCCGATAAGGAGCATCGGGTAATCGGTTGTGAACTGCGAAAGAAGGATCGCCGACGGGACGTTGCTTATAAACTGGCAGCTTACGGCGCTGACGACAAGCGTGTTCCACGAAAGAAGCGATGAAAACATCTCGCGCACGGGCGCGATCCTGCCCATATTGCCCGCAAAGATAAAGAAGAAAACAAACGTTAAAAGCAGTGAGTAGTCGACGTCCTTCAGCGCCTTTCTGTCCATAAAGATAAGCACCGCGGGAACGGCGATAAGTCCTATCCAATACGGGATCACACGGAAAACCATAATGATCGAAAGCGCGAACAGGCACATGTACACCGATACGCGAACGGGGCTGAGCTTTATCGGCTCATTTGCGACTTCAAGCGGCTCGGCTTTGATAAAAACGATGCAGCACAGCGTTATAAGCGCGATCGACAGCGCAAACGACGGCGCCATTATCGACAAAAACTCGCCGTCGGGAATGTTGAACTTTGAATAAAGGTACAGATTTTGCGGGTTGCCGAAAGGAGTGAGCATCCCGCCGAGGTTTGCGGCGATATTCTGCAAAATGAACGTCTTTGCCATATATTTTTCTTTGCCCGTCGTCGTAAGCACCATGTACCCGAGCGGCAAAAACGTAAGCAGTGCCATGTCGTTTGCCATCAGCATAGAGCCGATGAACGTGATATATACAAGCGCCGTCACGCACATACGCGCGTTTTTGAATATTTTTACGACGCTTTGCGCCAGCGCGTAGAAAAATCTTATGTTGCGAAGCGCGCACACGACGGCGAGTACGCAAAAAAGACAGGACAGAGTCTTGAAGTCGAAATAATTTATGTATTCTTTATCAGGCGGGACGATAAACGATGTTATCACCGCCGCCGCAAATGCGATCACCGCCACCGCGTTCTTTTTCAAAAACGATGACAGCGCCCGCCCGAATGACTGCGTTTCCGTATGTGCCTCCGAATGCTTATTTACTGCTTAATTATACTATCGGCAACACAAAAATGCAATATCATTTTTGAAAATAAAAAAGGAGCATAAGCCCCTTTTTTCAAAATGATTCAACTTCAAGCGATTTTCCGCCGATTTTGATGATATCGTAAAGCGTAATACCGTCCTCGCTTGCTAAAATCTTGTTCCCGTCGAGAAATACCGACTCAACCCCGGCGTCTGAAAGCGATGAAAGATTTTCTTTATCGACGCTGTCCTTTGTAAATTCGCCATACGACGAAAGCGCCGCGTCGGCACAGCCGCCGTCATACGAATACGCAAACAGGAAATTTGAGGCGGCGCGGCTCCTGCCAAGCTCGTCTATATACGGCGTTACCGTTTTGCCGTTTTCGTAGGTATAAAAATGGAAGTCGCCGTCAAGCGAAAAGCCGCGATAATAAACTCCGCAAACGGCGCGCGAGAACTGCGCGCGGCAAACTATATACGCGTCGCTCCCCTGCCCGCCGTAAAGGCTGTACGAGTAGGAATTCCCGCTGTTGTCAAGATTTATAAACGAACCGTCCTTGCCGATGATGTATCCGTAGGTAAAGCCGCCCTCACGAAGCTTTTGCGCGATATAATCGGCGCAGAACGACTCCTCAAACCACGAAAATCCGACAAAAAACGACACGTCGTTTTCCTTTGCAAACACCGCATACTCGTCGGAAACGTAAAGCTCGACCTTGTTGTCGCCGAGAAGTTTAAGCGAAACTGCGTCGGGATCGCTTACATAAGATGAAAGCTTTTCAAATACCGCCGCCACGTCGTCGCTCATTGCGGGATCGAACATCGCCGCCTCGTAGTCAAACTCGCTTGAATAGACCTGCTCGTAAAACTCGAAATACGGCGCATAGTAAAGCGCGCGACCGCCGCGTGATATCATTTTTTCAAACGCGGAGTAAAGCTCAGGCAGCACCTCGATCACTTTTCCCGCGCCCGAATTTATCTTTTCAAGCGCGCCGCCGTCCGAATAAACGTCAAACATCCGATATGCCTTTGCCGCGGCGTCGGTATAGATCGCGGCTATGGTGCGCCGCTCCGCCGTTGCGTCCATTCCGCTTTGACCTACGTTGTACGTAAGCGAAAAGCTCGAAGCAACGCTTTGGGATGCGTCGTTTGATGTTATCGTCTGCCAGCCGCTTTGCGCCGCCGTGCATGAACGCACGCCGAGTCCGATGAAAAACGCGCCGACGACAAGCGCCACGATAACGACGATTATCCTCAGTTTAATATTCTTTTCGGATAGTTCGATCTTTTTGACAGGGCGCAGTCCGTAATCGTTACTGCCCCTTGACCTTGTCGTTCTGCCCATAATTCCTCCGCGTAAAACTTACGTTTTCATAAAAACAGCCTCACGTCTGTGCGAGGCCGTTTTTGTTTTGTTAAAGTATAGCTAAAAGCAAGCCCAGCAAATATATGCCGAGTATTACTCCCCTTGCGATAAAACCGATGACAGAGCCTTTTTTGCAGGCCTTATAGTTTTTGAACAGCTTGAACTTTTTGAACAGCTTCCAGCCGATAAGTCCGATTATCGGGAGGAAGAATGAACCGAACGTGTACCACTTGCTGCCCGTATCGTGCTTTGAAACCTCGATTATCGGCTCATGGCTCTCGTTGTCATCGGGTGCTTCCTTAGCGTCGGTTTCCGGCGCGTTTGGATCCTTTATTGTAATCGATTTGAGCGGAACGCCCGCTTCTCTTATCTTCTTGTATTCCTCGATCTCCTTTTTGTTGCCGTAGATGAGGTGATTGTGGCCGATATCGACCATTTTGGGACGATCAAGCGTATAATCGTGTACGGACGGATCGTAAGTAAAGAGGACTTTGTTCTTTTCAAGAAGCGGGTCCGGTATCGGAATTGCCGAAATAAGCGAGCGCGTATAAGGATGGAGCGGATAATCGAACAGCTCCTCCGCGTCTGCTATTTCAACGATGTTGCCTTTGTAGATAACGCCGATGCGGTCCGAAATGAATCTTACGATAGAAAGGTCGTGCGCGATGAAAAGATAAGTAATGCCGCGCTCCTGCTGGAATTTTTTAAGCAGGTTCAGCACCTGCGCGCGAATCGAAACGTCAAGCGCGGAGATAGGCTCGTCTGCAACGACGAATTCCGGCTCCATAATCATTGCGCGCGCAAGTCCGATCCTCTGGCGCTGACCGCCGGAGAATTCGTGCGGATATCTTGTCAGATGCTCGGGAAGAAGACCGACTTCCTCTATCATCGTTTCCACTTTTTTTACTCTGTCCGCTTCGTTTTCAAACAAATGGAAATTGTAAAGTCCTTCCGAAACGATATAGTCGATCGTCGCGCGCTCGTTCAGCGACGCGGCGGGATCCTGGAACACCATCTGGATATTTCTGATGACTTCCCTGTCAAGCGTGCGCGGTATCTTTCCCGATATGCGAACACCTTTATACAGTATCTCGCCGGCGGCGCAGGGGTTTACGCGGATGACCGCGCGCCCGATAGTCGTTTTACCCGATCCCGACTCGCCGACAAGTGAGAACGTTTCGCCCTTGTAAATATCAAAGGACGCGTTTTTGACAGCCTTAACGGCGCGGTCGCCCTTGCCGAAGGTGATGTCGACGTTCTTTACGGAAAGGAGTATCTCTCTTCCGTCTTTGTCAAGCGGGCCGTGTTCGGGAAAGTGACTTGCGCTTTCCGTTTTCACGGTTTCGTTATTCTTTTTCTTTTTCAAAAAATTAAACATGATATGTTTTTCCTATATGTTGAAAGCGTTTATGAGTTTTTCGTGGATGTCCTTTATGATCTCGGGCTTTTCTGCCTTCGGGCAGCGCGGATCGAGCAGCCACGTCTTTGCGTAGTGCGTTTCGCTGACTTTGAACATCGGCGGCTCTTTGAGCGTGTCTATCTTCAAGCAGTATGCGTTACGCGGGGCAAAAGGATCGCCGACGATCTTGTTGTAAAGGGACGGCGGCGTGCCGGAGATCGAGAACAGCTTTGTGTTCCTCTGCGCGAGCTGCGGAAGCGATGAAAGCAGCGCCCACGTGTACGGGTGCTTGGGATCGTAGAATATCTCCTCAACCGTCCCAAGCTCAACAGCCTGTCCTGCGTAAAGCACGGCAACTCTGTCCGCAACGTTTGCAACGACGCCAAGGTCGTGCGTGATGAACACTATCGTGTAGCCGAATTCTTTTTGAAGGTCCTTGATGAGTTTGAGTATCTGCGCCTGGATCGTAACGTCAAGCGCCGTTGTCGGCTCGTCGCAAATGAGGATCTTCGGCTGGCATGACAGCGCGATGGCTATAACTATACGCTGGCGCATACCGCCTGAATACTGGAACGGATAGTCGTCAAATCGCTTTTCGGCGTTGGGTATGCCGACCTTTTTCATAAGCGTTATCGCTCTTGAACGCGCCTCGGATTCCGAGCAGTTCTGGTGTTTTAAGATTATCGACGTTATCTGCTTGCCTATTGTAAGTATAGGGTTGAGAGATGTCATCGGGTCCTGGAATACAGTCGCGATCTTTGCGCCGCGGATCTGTCCCCAGTCTTTTGAGTACTTGATCTTTGCAAGGTTGAGAATGCATCTGCCGTAAAGGGCGCCGTCGTCCTCGCTGAGATACTGAACTCTGAACGCGACCTTGTCAAACAATGCGTTTCTTACCTTGTCGTCGGAAATGTCCTCGCCGACAATGAACGCTTTTTTGAATACGTTTTCAAGCTTCAAAACAAGCTTTATTCTCTTTGAAAGGCTGTAACGTCCGACGGAAAGATATATTTCTTTTGCGAGGATCTTGTTGCGCTCCCGCGTTTCGTCTGAGATGTCGCCGCTTATCGCCGTGCGGTACTCTGCCATAAGGCCGTTCATTTTTTCGACGTAATCGGCTTTGTATCCGACGTCTGATTTAAGCTCCGCCTTGTTTTTTGAGATGATGCCCTTTATTTCTTTTCTGAGAGCTTCTATCTCCTTGTCGTATTCCGCGATCTGCGCCGACGTTTCGTGGATCTTGTCATGCTCGCGGTGCGGATCGAATGTCTGTTTGAGGTTGAAAAGCTCAGTGCGCTTGAATTCAAGGTCGCCCAGCTTCTCTTCATAAACTTCTCTGTCGGCGTCGCTCATTGTGGATCTGAGCTTCTTCTCTTCTTTAAGAGCCGCCATTTTATTGTAAATTTCGGCGCCGGCCTCGTATTTTGAATATCTGTCAAGCTTTTTTGAGATATTTGTGATCCAGTTGTTGATCGCTTTGTTGCGCTTGACAGTCGTTGCGGCAAGCTCCTCGTCGTTGAAAATGATGTCGCCGTTTGAGATAAAGCCGTTGGAATCGAGCATTCCGGCGAATGTCTTTGTGAAAACGGACTTGCCGGAGCCTGACTCGCCGACGATGGCGATAGACTCATTTTCGTAGATGTCAAGCGTTATACCGCGGATCGCGGTCAAGATCCTGCTGCGCACATGGAACTTGACCTCAAGATCTTTTATGGAAAGCAAGACTTTCTTTTCGTTTTCTGCCATAATTTTTTTCCTTTGGTTTTAATTTATCACATGTGCGTTTTCGGATCCGACGCGTCGCCCAGGTTCTGACCGACAACGTAAAGGATTATCGTGATGATCGCTGAAATTATGATCGGGCTCCAGTATTCAAATCCCCATTCGGGAACAGCCATGAACGACTGCGTCTGCTGAATGATGCGGCCGAGCGTCATATCGGATATACCGAGGCCGATATAGGAAAGGAACACCTCGTATGAAATGTACGACGGTATCTCCGTTGCGGCAAGCGTTACGATGACCGACGTCATGAACGGAAGCACGTTTCTCATCGTAAGGCGAAACATCGGCGTGCCAAGGCAGCGCGAGGCGAGGTTGTACTCTCTGTCTCTTATTACGATGACCTGCGTTCTGATAAAGTAGGCTATGCCGAGCCAGCCTGTTATGGTCAGAGCAAAGACCATTGTCCAGAAGTTCGCCGTTAAAATAAGCACAAGCACGGACACGATAAGCGTGTACGGAATGTTGCCGATGATGTTGTAAACCTCCGTCATCACAAGGTCGACCTTTTTGGAAAAGCCCCAGATAGCGCCGATTATGATGCCGATGACAAGGTTGATCGCGGCACAAACAAGCGCCAACGATATCGAAATGCTTGAACCGTACCAAAGCGAGTCAAACGTGGATTGGCCGTGGTCGCCCGAACCGAGTATCCAGCTCAGGCTGAAGCCGAATTTGTCGATCGCCTGCGATGGCGAAAGGTGCCACGTATCGAGCTTTTGCGCGTTGATGTTATACATATCCTCGGGCGACGCCGAATAGCCGGATATCGCTGGGTAAAGATATGCAAACACGATCACAACTCCCAAAAGGAGAAGGATTATTATGTTTATCTTCTTTTTGAAGAAGACTCTGAACACCGATTTCCAATACGAATATCTCGGCGCCGTGACCTTTTCCGACTCGTACTTGCTGTTGTCGTAATGCGAAAACAGCTCTTCGTCGGAAAGACCGAATTCTTCAAGATTTATTACTTCGTTTTCCATGTTTACCTGCCTTTTGACGAGAACGAGATTCTCGGATCGACCATTGACATAAGTATATCGCCCAGGATAAGCGACGCAACAGAGAGCAATGCGTAGAACATTGCAAGTCCGACGATCGCCGCGTTATCGTATGCGTTGATAGCGTTGATAAGCATACCGCCGGTACCCGGAACGGTGTAAACTCGCTCTGTGATGATAGCGCCGACAAGCGCGCCGAGAATGCTTCCCGGTATGCCGTGAACGATATAGATCATCGCGTTTTTAAGTATATGCCCGCGGAATATCTCGCCCTCTGAAAGACCGCCGGAACGCGCGAATTTTACGTAGTCGGAATTCTTCTGGTCTATCATATAACGCCTTGTCCACTTCATAAGGCCGCCGATCGACGGAAGCGCAAGCGAAATGATAGGAAGCAGATAGACCTTGTATCCCGCGGCGGGATCCGTGCTGAACGTCGTCGGCCATCCGAACTGCATACCGATAGCTCTGAACATAAAGATATACGCCAGCGACGGTACGGCGATGATGAACACGATGTATATCGTGCCGATCTTGTCGAACAGCTTGTTCTGATTACGTGACATTACGATGCCGAGCGGAATGCCGACAAGGTACGATATGATGACGGATATAACGCCGATAACGAATGAATATCCCATTTTGGACATGCCGGACTTCGTCGTGCCGACAACCGTATAGTCGTCGGTGAATCTTGTCTGTGCAAATCCGCCGCCCGTTTTGAGCGAGCCTTCGGCGTATCTCGCCGTGTGCAGATCGTTTGACGAGCTCTCAACAAATCCTGTCGGGTAGAGCGTTTCTTCCATGACGTTTGAGCCTTGCGGCTGGACCATAGTAGTCCAAACGTCAACACCTTTATTTATCGAATATGAAAGTCCCAGATTTATCGTTATAAGATTCTGGTGGATAAACGGGAATTTATTGTCAAAGTAAAGAAGATATTTGTATTTTGTTCCGTTGCCGATGATCGCGGGGGAGAACTTGTCGCCGCCGTATGCGGGATCGTTCATCGTGAATGTGAGTTTTCTCTGTCCCACGTCGCCTTTTGCGTAGTGAATGTTGTCAACGGAAATAACGCCCTTGAAATAGTTCCATATACGAACCGGCAGGGGCGTGTTTTTATAGGCAAACAGCCTTTGCTGTCCGCCTTTTTTCAGCGTGGTGGAAGTCGCCGACTGCGTATCGGCGTTAAGTCTTACGATAGTGTAGCCCTTTGCTTCATACACTTCCGTAAATTTTGCAATATATTCCGTAACGATCGCGCTGTCTTTTTCAGCCGTTCTGCCGAATGAAACAGCGGCTGCGCGCGTAGGTTCGTCTATCTCGCCCGCCCTTGCGATCTCAGTGAGCCAGTCTGCGTACGGGACGTAATCGAGATATCCGTAATCCTCCCAGCACTGATACTTGTACACGATCTTCTCGTTGCTGTTTTTCTTCTGAATAAGAGGATCCTGACGGAAAATATTTTCCTTGTCTATCGCTGTGTAAACAAGGATCATTACTATCGCAACAACGATTATTACGGACAAAAGCCCGTGAATAACACGTTTAAGTAGATATTTACCCATTTTTCAATACCTGTATAATAATCAATATGGAAGATGGGGGTAAGGCCCCCATCTTCCTATCGATCGACCTATATTTTTTTGCTTTGAGGTTATGCGTATCTATCAATAGATACCGAGGACGTGCGTCATATCGCCGCCGAAGTCCGGAAGCATCGTGTTGAGGTACGTTGCGGGATCACCGTAGTCAGGGCCCCAACCGGATACGTCGTAGAGATCGTAGTTGGTCTGATCACCGGAATCGCAGTAGTAACCTGCATAGTACCAGCCGTAGATGTTCTCTGTGCCGACGAGGTTAAGAACTACCTTGCCGCCGAGGACTTCCTCGATGTTCTTCTTAAGAGCTGCAGCTCTTGCGGAGTAGATCGGGTTAGCGGAATAGTACGGATAGTCGATTGTGATCGGGTTTTCAGCGGAAACATTTACACCTTCAGCAGCAAGCTCTTCGATAGCTTTGTTGAGTTCGCTTACAGCTACTTCGGGGTTGTACCAGCCGTCGAAACCGTCGGAGCTGCCCACGCCGCCTTCAGCCGTCGGATCCCAAGCCTTGATGGACGAACCGTCAGCATCAAGCTGTGCCTGGATGATCTCGCCGTAGTACGTGCCTGCGGGGAACGTTGTGGATGTGCCGTTGATATCAACTGTTACATCTCTTTCAAGAGTAACGTATGTGCCGGGGGTGTATGTGTTTCTGAGGGAGTAAAGAGCAACGTCTTCACCGACCTGAATTGCGTTGTAAGTTGTTCTGTCGATAGCGAACAGGAGAGCGCTGCGGAAGTGCAGGTTCTTGAGAGCTGCGATGGATTCAGCCTTCTGAGCGTCTGTCTTTGTGGATGCCATGCCGAAGCCTTCGATCGTTTCGTAGTTCTTACGGTCAAGGTTTACAAAGCCTGCATAAGTTGTTGCGTTTGTGCCGGAAACGTAGATATAATCCGTGTAACCGTCTGCAACTGCCATCGGGTAAGTTGTTGTGGAAAGGTTAACGCCGTCTCTTGCGCCCTGCTTGAAGTCGATATAGCCCTTCGTTGCGTCAGAACCGTCATTGTAGAGCCATGTTACCTTCTTGAGGTTTACGCTGTCTTTTGCCCAGTAGTTTTCATTGAGAGTGTATTCGATCTTGTTGCCGGATGTGAACTCTGTTACTATATACGGTCCGCAGTAGAGGATGTGGCTCGGATCTGTGCCGTAGTCATCGCCCTGAGCGTCCATGTATTCCTGGTTTGCGGGAGCAAACGGGTTATAGTTGAACATTGTGACGAAGTAAGAAACCGGTTTCTCAAGCGTGTACTGGAGAGTATATTTGTCAATAGCCTTAACGCCTACCTCAGCGAAATCCGTAACGTCGCCATCAAGGTATTCGGTAGCGTTCTTGATTATATCTTTAACGAGGTACTCTGTGCCGCCCTGGATGTCAAGGAGGTGTTTCATACCGGAAACGAAGTCGTTAGCTGTAACTTCAGCATAAACGGCGCCGTCCTGTGTAACCCAGTTAACGCCCTCACGGATCTTGAACGTGTATGTCAGACCGTCTTCGGATACTGTGTATTCCGTAGCAAGACCTGCGAGCATACGGCCTTCGTTGTCGTATTCAAGAAGTCCGTCAAACGTGAAGACGATAGCTTCAGCGTCTGCTTCACGGTATGTGTTGAGGATATCCCAAGTTCTCGGGTCAGACGAGAAGGCCGTCGTATAAGAGTCCTTCAGCGTGTAGCCGTGGCTTGTAAGATAATCTTTTGCATACTGCTCGTATGTGCCTGTGCCTTTGAGTTCGGCATATTTAGCTTTGAGCGCATCTCTGTCGGAAGCCTTGATCGTTTCGTTTGTAACGACCATATTGTGCATTCTGTCGGAGTCAAGGCCCCAAAGAGCGGAAGAAACCGTGTAAGGAGCAACTTTTGTCAAAGCAAACATACCTCCCTGTGTGGACGTGGGAAGGAAAGCTGCGCTTTCAAGAAGCTTAGCCTCTGCGATAGCCATAAGTGTGTACTTCGCGGAAACGTCTTCCTCTGCTTTTGCAGCGAGAAGCTCTTTGTAATAGTCGCCGAGGACAGCACTGTAAACAGCCCAGTTCTCGTCGCCTTCTTCATGCTCAAGGTTCTCGAAGTCAGAATAGTCGGGAACAACCGTGATTCCGCCTGTTGTGTCGGAAACGCTGTTATCCGTAACTTTCATAACATCTCTGCCTTTTGTTGTAGGCTCAACGGGAGTATCGGATCCTGTGGATGCCTGTGTCGGCGCTACGCTCTCAGTAGGAGCAGCTGTAGTTGTTGAAGACTCTGTCGGTGTGGTCTTACCGCAGCTTGCGATAACGCCAACGAGAAGAGCAACTACGAGTAACGCGCACATGAGTTTTGCGAGTTTTTTCATTGTTTTTTCCTCCGTTTTGTATTTGTTTAATTAAATTAAATTCTCAACTAAGTTTTCGCCTGATCAAGAATTTGATTACGAAATAATGATTTATTCCCGTGATATTTTACGCCGATTTCCCGATTATATTCGTCGGGGCGATTTTGCCTTATTTGTCGAATATTCACAAAAAATATGTGCCTTTTATGTACGAATATAGCAAAAATGTTTATTTATTCATCGCCGTTTATATTTGGGAATACCCTATGTTACCACAAAGCCACTGTTTTGTCAATAGCTATTAGCTTTTTTGTTTGATATTTTGGAAAAATTTATTCTTTTTGCTGTTTTTTCAACAAATTTTTCGTATATGTCCGAAATTTTTTCGGTTTTTGAATTGTTTTCACTTTTTCTGCATATAAAAACATAGCGAGCATTATTCTACATTAAACATACAGAAGGTGAAACAATATGAAATACGATCTGCAAAATCTGTTCGATCTTTCAAAAACGATAGCGCGCGGGATATTTACAAAATACGCGCCGCACGACGTTCCGGTGGCGATCGGCGATTATATCCATTCCCTGTCGGAAACGCTCGGCGACGATTTTGTGCGCGCCGGCGACGGCGTTTTCATTCACAAAAGCGCGACAGTCGCGCCGAGTGCGTATATCGGCGGGCCGTGCATCATTGACGAGGGGGCGATTGTGCGTCACTGCGCGTTCATACGCGGCGGCGCTATCATCGGCAAGGGCGCTGTTGTGGGCAATTCGACGGAAGTCAAAAACGCCATCCTGTTTGACGGCGCGCAGGCGCCGCACTTCAATTACGTCGGCGACTCTGTCATGGGGTATCGGGCGCACCTCGGGGCGGGAGCGATAACGTCAAATCTGAAAAGCGACGGCTCTGACGTAGTGCTGAAATTCTCCCCACCCGTGACGACGGGAAAGCGCAAGCTCGGCGCGCTCGTCGGCGACTTTGCCGAAATCGGCTGCGGCGCGGTGCTGTGCCCCGGAACTGTCGTCGGCAGACGCACCACCGTCTACCCGCTCAGCGTTGTTCGCGGTGTGCTGCCCGAAGATATAATATATAAGGAAAAAGGCGTTGTCGTAAAAAAGGAATCGCGGCCTTAAAAACAGGCATATATTTGCAAAACAAAAATCTCCCAAACGGGAGATTTTTTGCGAATAATCGCCTGAAAAATCGCGAAACATCGCATCGGGCAGTTGACAAAGCAAGAATGTTTTTTTGTGTTATAACTAAAAGGCTTTATCTAAACGGTTCATTATAACACAAAATGTGAAATTATCAAGTGATATTGCGCCTGACGGCGCAGTGATATTGTCCCTTCGGGACAGTTATATTTCTCGCTGACGCGAGAAGTTATATTATATTCGCCTCCAAACTGCGCGAAGCGCAATATAACTCGCGAAGCGAATATAACTGCAACGCAATTTAACTCGCTGCAGGCGAATATAAGAACCTGCCCTGCGGGCAGAACCTTTTTACTCGCTGCGCTCGTAATAACTGAAAGAAACCTGATTTGGTAAACAAATCAGGTTTCTTTCATGGTGACCCGGACGAGAATCGAACTCGTGTTACCGCCGTGATAGGGCGGTGTCTTAGCCGCTTGACCACCGGGCCGAATATATGCCCT
>Ga0307453_100007_pt1 | contig 16904 bp, 16 predicted proteins | sample Goafecreptomycin_20_FD_204472 | JGI IMG/M metagenome (GOLD analysis project Ga0307453, IMG submission 204472) | Metatranscriptome of enriched fungal communities from goat fecal pellet, Isla Vista, California, United States - Xylan, Gen2, Rep 3... ... | reverse complement strand
GCTCGCAAAGCATTTTGACGGGGTTTTCCGCCGCTTTGACGTTTTCAAACACCTTTTCGATAACGCCGCGCTCGTCGATAATGTAAGTTGAGCGCACAACGCCCATTGTGACCTTGCCGTAGTTTTTCTTCTCCTGCCATACGCCGTATTTCTTTATAACGTCAAGGGACGTGTCGGAGAGGAGCGTGAACGGAAGGGAATAGTTCTGCTCGAATTTTTTATGCGACGCAACGCCATCGCGGCTGACGCCGACAATGACGGCGCCCTTTGAGGCATACTCGTGTGCAAGAGCGGCAAACCCCGCCGCCTGCTTTGAACATCCCGGGGTGTTGTCCTTCGGGTAGAAATACAAAACGACCTTCTTGCCGATGAATTCGGAAAGAGAGCGAAGTTCGCCGTTCTGGTCGGGAAGGGTAAAATCGGGGGCTTTTGTTCCTGTGCTTAACATATTTTTCCTCCTGTGTTTTTGTAATATTGACTTTTCATTTGATAAATGATAAAATGTAAGCAGAATAATTATCGGAGACTTTTATGAAGATACTGTTTTTTGACACAAAACCATACGATAGAGAAGCGTTTGACTCAACGCTCGGCGATTTTGAAAACGTTGAGATAACTTATCTTGACGCCGAAATAAACCCGCAGACAGCGCGCCTTGCCAAAGGATATGACGCGGTGTGCCTTTTCGTCGCCGCCGACGTTTGCGAAAGCACGCTTGCCGCCCTTGGCGAATGCGGCGTAAAGCTTGTGCTTATGCGCTGCGCCGGATTCAACAACGTCAATATGGACGCTGCAAAAAAGTTCGGCATAACGGTTATGCGCGTGCCGAGCTACTCGCCCGAGGCGATATCGGAGCACGCCCTCGCGCTTGCGTTTGCGGTTAACCGCCATATACACAAGGCGTATATCAAAGTGCGCGAAAACAATTTCAGCCTTATGGGGCTTACGGGAATGAATTTTTACGGTAAGACGGCGGGCATCATCGGCACGGGTAAGATCGGCGCTTCGATGTGCCGCGCGTGCCACGGGCTTGGGATGAAAGTCATCGCATACGATAAATACCCCAACCCGTCGCTCGATTTCGTGACGTATCTTCCGCTTGACGAGGTACTCTCGAAAAGCGACCTTATTTCACTCCACTGCCCGCTGACTGACGAAACGTATCACATGATAGACTTTTCAGCCATCGAGAAGATGAAGGACAACGTCATCCTCATCAACACCTCTCGCGGCGCGCTTATCGACACAAACGACCTTATCCGCGGCATCCGCGCGCACAAATTCGCGGGAGTCGGCCTTGACGTGTACGAGGAGGAGGGCGATTTCGTGTTTGAAAATCTGGAGGACGACATCCTTTCTTCGTCCGTCACCGCGCGCCTGCTCTCTTTCCCCAACGTCATAGTTACGTCGCATCAGGGATTCTTTACAAAAGAGGCGCTCGCCGCCATAAGCCGCACAACGCTTGAAAACGCTGTGTCTTTTGAGCGGGGTGCGCCGATAAAAGAGAATATCGTTATTTGATCTTTCCTGTCAGTCAACGATCTTGGCTGACAGGATTTTTATATAGCTTTCAGTATTGAGAAAGCCCATCTGCGCGAGTCTTAAATTGCTCAGATCAAGGCAGTTTATGTTGTTGCAAGCGTTGACGATCTCATCTAAAACGTCAAAGCCGTCGGTGACGGCGCCGAAAGCCGCGTAATTGCCGTCGAGCTGGGACGCTGTGCTGTCGTCAAGGCAGATGAAGAACTGATCGGACGCTGAATCGGGATCGGTAGATCTCGCCATCGAAAGCGTGCCGCGCTTGTGTTTTATCGGATTGTTCACGCCGTTTGACGAAAACTCGCCCTTGATCTTCTCGGCGCCCGCCCCGCGTCCGCCTTGAATGACAAATCCAACCTGAACGCGTATAATCGACGTCCCGTCGTAGTATCCCGAGCGAACAAGATCGAGAAAATGCGTCGCGGTTATCGGCGCCGCCGCCGTGTCAAGCTCAAGGGTTACCGTGCCATAGCCGTCAAACGTCATTTCGACGTGGTGGAGGGCGGTGGTATACTCTCCGCTTCCGGTATGCGTCGGTTCGATTGAGATCACGCTCGGCTCGGCGTCGTTTGACGGCGTTGCTTTTCCGCACGAAACAAGCGATAAAACAAGAACAAGCGCGAATGCAATTGATAATAACTTTTTCATATTTTCCTCGTTATTTCGTTATTTTTATCGACGTTATCGTGATTTTATACGCGTCGGCAAGGAAGCCCGCCTCTGCCTGATCGGGCAAAAACGCATCATCGCCCGCTTCTTTAATGTCGGCGGCTATTTTGTCGACTATATCAAGCCCCTCGACGACCTTGCCAAACGACGCATAGTAACCGTCGAGCGTTTTTGCCAATTCATCATCAAGGCAGATAAAGAACTGGTCGGACGCCGAGTTGTATGCCGTTGAGCGAGCCATCGACAATACGCCGCGCTCGTGCGATATCGGGTTGTTCGTTCCGTTTATAAGGAACTCGCCGCGAATTGTTGACGTGCCTTTGCCGCGCCCCGTCTGGATGACGAATCCGTCTTGCACGCGAACGATCTGCGTGCCGTCGTAATAGCCGGATTTTGCAAGCTCTACAAAATTCATAACTGTGATCGGCGCGTCTTTTCCGTATAATTCGGCTTTTATCGTGCCGTATCCTTCAATGGTTATTTCCGCTTTGTTTGTCACCGTGTGACCTGTGCACGAAACGAGCATCGCCGAGAGTGACAGGATGACGAGAACAAAACTTACAATTTTTTTCATGGTTTCATCTCCTTAAAAATATATACACTATATTTATATCAAATTTCGGGCGCGAAATCAATATAAAATTATAAAATCATTGACAAATCGCGTCGAAAAATGGTATAATTTCAAAAAAGCGGTTGGAGGTGTGAAATGGCAAAAGGCAAAACGGACAACAAGGAAACAAGACAAGTCCGTTCCGACATAAGAAAAAGAAGCGCGCTGAACATAATTTTCGGCAAGTCGACTTTTCTTGTGCTTGTAATTCTTGTCGAAATAGGGCTTTTTATTTTTGCGATGATAAAGCTGTTCGATTACGTTTCGGTTTTTGTCGTTGCGTTTGCGTCGTTTACCGCCGCTATGCTTATTTACCTTGCAAGAACGTCGTCAAGTCCCGAAGTAAAGCTTTCGTGGATGGCGATAGTGCTGTTGCTTCCGATAATCGGCGCGATGATATACATCTGGGTACACACGTCGCCGGGGTGCAAAATGGAAAAGAAAAAGATCGACGAGATCGAAGCGGCGACGTCGCACTTCGTTTATGACGACAAAGAGGTCAGAGAGAAATTTTCGGGCAACGGGTACACCGGCACCGCCGATTATCTTAAAAATGCAGGGAAGTTCCCCGCGTTTGACAAAAGCGACGTAAAATATTTTCCCTCGGGGGAGGCGTACTTTGAGTCGCTTAAAGAAGAGCTTGAAAAAGCCGAAAAGTTTATTTTCCTTGAATTTTTCATCATCAAGGAAGGGTACATGTGGGAAACGATACTCGATATCCTCAAAAGAAAAGCCGCGGCGGGGGTTGAGGTCAGAGTGCTTTACGACGGCTCGTGCGCCATTCTCGATCTGCCGTACGACTACCCCAAGATTTTGGCGCAATACGGCATCAAGGCCATGATGTACTCGCGCCTGCGCCCGTTTGTTTCAACAACGTACAACAACCGCGACCACCGCAAGATCGTCGTTGTCGACGGGAAGGTCGCTTTCACGGGCGGCTCAAACCTTGCCGACGAATATATAAATCTGCGCCATCCTTTCGGGCAGTGGAAGGATGCGTCCGTCAAGATATCGGGAAGCGCCGTTTCCGGCTTTACGCTGATGTTCCTGCGTATGTGGGACGTCGAGGCGCCGCACAGTCATTATGAGTACGGAAGGTACATTTCGTCGCCGCAAAACGAGGGCGCCGTCGGGTTTGTTGTCCCTTACGGCGATATGCCGCTCGGCGAGGAAAGACTCGGCGAGTTCGTTTATACCGATATAATAAACCGCGCGGAAAAGTACGTTTATATTATGTCCCCGTATCTTATCCTTGACGGAGAGCTTTTATCCGCCTTTTCGCTTGCGGCAAAAAAGGGAGTCGACGTAAGGATAATACTTCCGCATATCCCGGATAAAAAATACGCCTTCGCGCTTGCGAAAAGCCACTACAAGCAGCTGACCTCCTACGGCGTGAAGATTTACGAATACACGCCCGGGTTCGTTCACTCAAAGGTGTTCCTCTCCGACGACAAACACGGCGTTGTGGGGACGGTGAACCTCGATTACAGAAGCCTTTATCACCACTTTGAGTGCGCCCTGTATATGAACGGCACCGACTCGCTCAAAGAAATAAAGACAGATTTTGAAGAAACTTTCAAAATATCAATGCCCGTTACCGAAGAAACGATCAAAAACGAAAAATTCGGCACGCGCCTGCGCGGAAAGCTGCTTAAAATCATCGCGCCGCTGATGTAAGCGAATATGAAAAAGCCACCCGAAGATCGGGTGGGCTTTTTATTTTTTGAATTGGCTGTTGTAAAGCTCGCTGTAAAAGCCGCCTTTTTCGAGAAGCTCCGCGTGCTTTCCTTGCTCGATGACGTGCCCGTCGCGCATGACGAGTATCACGTCCGCCTCGCGTATCGTCGAAAGGCGGTGCGCCACGATAAAGCTCGTGCGGCCGCGCATCATGCTTGAAAACGCGTTCTGTATCTTCATTTCCGTCCGCGTGTCGATGGACGAGGTCGCCTCATCAAGTATCAGCATCGGCGGCAGACAGAGCATAACGCGAGCGATGCAAAGAAGCTGTTTTTGCCCTTGCGAAAGGCTGCCGCCGTCCTCGCCGATAAACGTGTCGTACCCGTTTTCAAGGCGGCGGATAAAGCTGTGCGCGTGCGCGGCCTTTGCCGCGGCTATTATTTCTTCGTCTGTGGCGTCGGGCTTGCCGAAGGCGATATTTTCGCGTATCGTGCCGGATTTCAGCCACGTTTCTTGAAGTACCATCCCGTATGAGCGGCGCAAAACGCGGCGACGCATATTGCGTATGTCCGTTCCGTCAACGGATATTTTGCCGCTGTCAACGTCGTAAAAGCGCATAAGCAGATTTATGACCGTCGTCTTGCCGCATCCCGTCGGGCCGACTATCGCCACGCGCTTGCCGGGCGCGGCGTCAAGGGAAAGATGCTCGATAAGCGTGCGGTTTTTGTCGTAAGAAAAGCTGACGTCATCAAGCGAAACCCGCCCGGAAATATCGGCGCTCTCGGGGGCGTTTTCGTTGTCATCAGGCTGACTTTGCGCGTCAAGCAGGCCGAACACGCGCGCCGCGCACGCAAGAGCGTTCTGAAGCTCGGTCACAACGCCCGAGATCTCGTTGAACGGCTTTGTGTATTGGTTTGCGTACATGAGGAACGAAGAAAGCGTACCGACAGTCAGCGCTCCGTCGCCGCCGGAAATGACGGCTATCGCGCCGAACAGGCACACGCCCGCGTAAACGATGTTGTTTATAAATCTTGTCGATGGGTTTGTCAGCGACGAGAAGAACACCGCTTTGAGCGAGCTTTTTTCAAGCCGACGGTTTATCTCCTCGAATTTCTCTATCGATTTTTCCTCGTGCGAGAACGCCTTTACCACCTTTTCGTTCCCGAGCATCTCGCCGATGAACGCCGTCTGCTCGCCTCGTATTTTTGACTGCGCGCCGAAAAACGAGTACGTTTTTTTGGCGATAAAGCTTGCCGTGATAAGCGAAAGCGGCGTTATCAGAATGACGACAAGCGCCACCTTCCAGTTGAGGTAGAGCATAAAGCCGATCGTGCCGAATATCGTGACGATCCCCGTGAAAAATTGCGAAAAGCCCATAAGCAGTCCGTCCGTCACCTGATCGACGTCGGTTATTACTTTGCTGACGATCTCTCCCGTCGGGTGAGAGTCGACGTATGAAAGCGGCAGGGACTCGATTTTGCGTATGGCGTCGTTTCGCATATCGCGCGTAACGCCGTAGGTGATGTTGTTGTTCAGAATGTTCATCAGCCACTGCGAAACGATGACGACGATGATGCACACCGATATCTTGATTATCTCGCGCACAATACCCGCCATATCGACGTTGCCCGCCGACACAGCCATATCTATTGCGTTGCCGACAAGAATCGGGATATACAGCGCAAGCAGGGAAGTGACAGCGGCGAATATGACGGACAAAACGAGCTTTGGCGTGTATTTTTTGATGTATTTCAAAACTCTTCCAAGCGTACCTTTGTTTTTCATCTCACAGCCTCCTTTTCGTCGGGGTACTGTGAAAAATAAATCTCGCGGTAAGTTTCGCATGATTTTATCAGCTCGTCGTGCGTTCCGACGCCGACAACCGCGCCGTCGTCGAGTACGATTATCTTATCGGCAAACATAACGGACGACGCGCGCTGGGAAACGACAAACACCGTTGAATCAAGCTCCTTTATCGCCGAGCGAAGCGCGGCGTCTGTCGCGTAGTCAAGCGCCGAGGCGCTGTCGTCGAGTATCAGTATCTCGGGATTTTTTACAAGCGCGCGGGCGATCGTCAGCCGCTGTCGCTGACCGCCCGAAAGGTTGCGCGCGTCCTGCTCGATGACGTAGTCAAGCCCGCCTTTCTTGCAAACTACGTCCCGCGCCTGAGCTGAAATTATCGCGCGGTTTATTTCGTCGTCGGTGGCAGACTCGTTGCCCCAAAGGATGTTTTCGCGTATCGTGCCGGAGAACAGCACCGCCTTTTGCTGCACAACGCCGATTTTTTTCAGCAACTCTTTTTTGTCGTAATCGTCAACCGGCACGCCGTCAACTGTTACCTCGCCGCCGCTTGCGCGGTAGAATGCGGGAATAAGGTTAACAAGCGACGTTTTGCCGCTGCCTGTGCCGCCGATAACGCCGACGGTCTCGCCTTTTGAAACGGTAAACGAAACGCCGCAAAGCGCCTCGTCGCCGCCCTCGGTGTATTTTAAGCTCACGTTGTCAAACGCGACGGCATAGTCGTTCTTCTTTTCAATTTTATCGTGTGCAATTTTGCTGTCGCCGCCGTCGAGCGTTTGTGAGACGCCGGATATTATGTCGCCGATGCGGTTGCCGCACGCAATAGCCTTTGACGTCGTGATTATGAGATTTGCAAGCTTTATAAGCTCGATAAGTATCTGCGCCATATAGTTGTACAGCGCGACGATCGACCCTTGAAGGATAAACCCGCCGTCAACGCGCCGCGCGCCGATGTAGACGATAAAAATGACGGCGGCGTTGATAAGCAGATACGTCAGCGGGTTCATAAGCGCCGATATTCTGCCGACGAAAAGCTGGATCTTTGTAAGCGCCGCGTTGTGCTTGTCAAATTCGTCGATCTCGCTGTCCTCGCGCGCAAACGCACGGATAACGCGCGCGCCGTCGAGGTTTTCCTTTGTTTTTTTCAGCAGCGTGTCAACGCCGGATTGCGATTTTTTGTAAAGCGGTATCGTTATAAGCATAATGCCGAAAACGACGACGGAGAGAAGCGGGATCACGACGGCGAAAACGACCGCGCTCTGCGCGTCGATGGTGAACGCCATTATAGCCGCGCCGAAAACGATTACAGGCGCGCGCAAAAACAGACGTAAAACAAGATTTACCCCGTTTTGAAGCTGATTTACGTCGCTCGTCATTCGCGTGATCATCGTCGACGTGCCGAGCTTGTCTATTTCCGAGTACGAAAGGTACTGCATTTTGCAAAACAGCGCCGAGCGCACGTCGGTTGCAAATCCGACAGCCGCCTTTGCCGCAAAGTACTGCGCCGCCACAGCCATCGCCATACCGACAGCTGCCAGCGCCACAAGGATCAGCGACATTTTTACGATGTACCCACTGCCGAGGCCGCCGTTTATCCCTTTGTCGATTATCGCCTTGACCACAAGCGGCACCATAAGATCGAAGCACGCTTCAAGCAGCTTGAACAACGGTGCAAGGATGCACTCGCGCCGTTGCTTTTTCAGATAAATGAGCAAATTTTTCAAATCAGTTCTCCCGTCATCAAAGATAAAGCCCGCGTATAGCGGGCTTGTGTTCAAATAAGCTCCTCAAACGCCGCTTTGCGCTTTTCCGACGTTTCGAGCGTGCCCTTAAAGTCGGAGCGTTTTCTGTAAACGTCTTCAAGCGAGCGGAGCATATAATATTTCGTAAGCTTGTCGCCGACGACTTTCAGCCTGTCAAGAAGCGCCTTTTCCGCGTCCGCAAGCCTGCCGACTTTGATGAGCTTTGCAATAAGCACGTGCGTTTTATGCTCTGGCAAAAGCTCGATGTTCCCGATATCAACGCCATACAGCGCCGCGATGTACGCCGACGTTTCGTCAAATTCATCGTAGCTCAGCTTCGGCACGTCTGAAAAATTCTTTTTACCGACGATGGCGTCGCAAAGCAGATACATACGGCGTATTTTTGAAACCTCGTCGGGAAGGGCATAAAAAGTCTTTGCCGAAAAGTCGCCAGACGTTGTAAAATATTCAAGCGCCTGAGCTATCCGTCTTTCTTTCAGCGCGTCAAGACCGAGAGAGTACGACGCGCGCATAATGATAAGCGAAGCCTCGTCGCCGGAGAGCGCCGCGCCTGCCTTTACGCATTCCTCAAACCTGCCCGCTTTGAACATGGTGCGAAGCTCGAAAAGCCCGTCCGCATTGGAGTAGATCACGGGGCTGTCGCTGTCGGACATCAAATATTCAACAGGAACGCCGAGTCTTTCGGCAAGTGCGCGAGCCGCCTTATACGAAGGTCTTGCAGAGCCGCTTTCGATAAGGCTGAGCATATTCCTCGTTATAATTCCGTCGGAAAGGGATGACTGCGTAAATCCTTTCTCCTTGCGGAGAGCCTTTATTTTTTCCCCGATTGACATGGTAAACTCCTTAAAAGGTAAATAAAATTTATCTATAAACCGCATTTTATGCGATGTAAATTCAATTTACCTTTATTTTACCATCGATTTGGCGTGTTGTCAACAATATTTTTACGTTTTTTTACCCTTTTCGACGCCTTTTTCAACCAAAATCGCGATTCCGTAAGCGACTACCGTTCCGATGAACGCCCCTACCGTATCTATCACCATATCGGCAAACTGACATGACCGCCCGGGAACGAATATCTGATGCACCTCGTCAAGCACTGAAAACACGGCGCACGCGCCCGTCGGAATAAGTATGACGAATATCCATTTCATAGAATAAGTCGAGCAGAAAAGCGCCGCCCATATACCGAGAAAAGCAAATTCAAGAACGTGCGCGAGCTTTCTTACGGCACTGCCGATGTTTTCAAGAACGACGGCTTGTTCCTGTTCCGTTTTGTTTTTGTGCGAGGGGTCAAACATATTTACTATTTTTGACGTTACGCTTTCGCTTGTCTTTGAAGATGCGTCCGCGCTTTGTGATGAAAACCAAAATATCATCGTCGCCGCAAGTATTATCATTATCAGAAAAATTATGCGCGCGACTTTCGTTTTTTTCGATATTGACATAAATTTACCCCGGATTTACCTTTATTTACCCTGTGAAGTCAATGGGTTTACGCTATCTTTAAACGCCTGCCACTCGTCGGGATGCGCCACGAAATACCGCGGGCAGTCTTTGCCGGTCACGTCGTAGTGGCGGATAACGTTGTCTGATGTGAGCGAGTATTTTTCGCACAGCCATTTAACAAGTGCGCGCAGGGAAGAAAGCGTCTTTTCGTTGAATTTACCGCTATCGTCGGGGTGGCAGCACTCTATCGTTATCGAGTGGCGGTTTGATTCCATTTTGCCGTTTGCCCACGATACGCAATCGAGCGGAACGCACTGGATTATCTCCCCGTCAAGCCCGATAATGAAATGCGCCGACGCTCTGACGCCGTGGCCGTCCGCAAGGCTGTTGAAGTAATTTCTGTTGGCGACGGCGCTCGAACCGGGATTTGCCGTATAGTGAACGACGACGTTCTGAACTTCGCCGAGCTTCTCGCCGTCGTAGGTGAAATCGCTCTGCTTTATTATCATCGTCTGCACGTTCAGCTCTTTTGGAAAATCAGTCGTCGCACCGGCGTTTTTTGCGTCGATGCTGACCTTGACCGCCACGACCGCAAGCACCGCCGCGACAACGGCGGCGATGATGACGAGCGTTATCATTGTGTTTTTCTTCATATCAGTTTTTAAGCGAGTGTATGGGGGCGGGGATGTGTCCGCCGCGGGAAATGAACTTTTCGGGCGAGAAGCCGTTTACCTCCATCACGGGCGCGCGGCCGAGCAGACCGCCGAAGTTCACGCTGTCGCCGACCTTTTTGCCGTACGCGGGAATGACTCTCACCGCCGTTGTCTTCGTATTTGCAACGCCGATCGCGATCTCGTCGGCGATGATGCCCGAAATGACGTTTTCATCGGTGTCGCCGGGGATCGCTATCATATCAAGTCCGACGGAGCAAACCGCCGTCATCGCTTCGAGCTTGTTCAGCGTAAGAGCGCCGCGCTCGACGGCCGCGATCATGCCCGCGTCCTCCGATACGGGAATAAACGAACCCGACAGCCCGCCGACGTTCTGCGCCGCCATAAGACCGCCCTTTTTCACCGCGTCGTTGAGCATATACAGGCACGCCGTGGTGCCGTGCGCGCCGACCGATTCAAGCCCCATCTCTTCAAGTATAAACGCAACCGAATCACCTACTGCGGGCGTCGGCGCAAGGGAAAGATCGACGATTCCGCGCGACGCGCCGAGCATCTGCGCCGCCTCCGCCAGCGCAAGCTGGCCTACGCGCGTTATCTTGAACGAGGTGCGCTTGATGACCTCGGCAAGCTCTGATAAATCGCAGCTTCCGGCGCGTTTTATCGCCGACGCGACGACTCCGGGGCCTGATATGCCGACGTTTATCGCGCATTCGGCCTCGCCCGCGCCGTGAAACGCGCCTGCCATGAACGGATTGTCCTCGGGCGCGTTTGCGAACACGACGAGCTTGGCGCACCCTATCGAGTCGCTCTCGCGCGTGATATACGCAAGCTCCTTTATCGCTTTGCCCATTTTTGCGATGGCGTCCATATTAATGCCAGCCTTTGTCGACGCGACGTTGACAGACGAACAAAGCCGCTTTGTGCCCGATATCGCCTCGGGTATGGCGTCGATAAGCGCCGCCGCGCCGCGAGATTCGCCCTTTTGCACAAGCGCCGAAAAGCCGCCGATGAAGTTTATCCCCGTTGCGTCTGCCGCGCGGTCGAGCGCCTGCGCTATCTTGACGTAACCGTCACTGTCCGATGCGCCGCCGATAAGCGAAACGGGCGTTACCGAAACGCGCTTGTTTATGACGGGAATGCCGTATTTTTTCTCTATCGCCTCGCCGACCTTTACAAGATCGTGCGCACGCGATGTTATCTTGTCGTAAATATTGTCGCAAAGGCGCTTTGCGTCGTCGCTGACGCAGTCAAACAGGGAAATGCCCATTGTTATGGTGCGTATATCGAGGTTTTCCTCGCTTATCATATTTATCGTTTCGAGGATGTCTTTTGTGCTTATGATCGGCATATCCGCTCCTTAAATCTTATGCATCGAGTCGAATATCTGCTCGTGCATCGTGTTTATCACAAGGCCTGACTTGTGGCCAAGCTCGCTCATTATATCGACGAATTTTGAAAACTCAACGGTCAGCCCGTCGATGTCGACTATCATTATCATAACGAAATACCCGTCAAGCACGCTTTGAGAAATATCCCCGATGTTGACGCCGTACTCGGCGCATTTTGTGCTGACCTTTGCAACGATCCCCGCGGAATCCTTGCCCGTAACAGAAATAACAGCTCTCATTTCGACCTCACATTTAATTTGATTTTTTATATGTAATCACCGCAAAATCGACGCTCGTTTTCATATAGTCGATCCCGTCGAGCTTCCGCTCGTCGTCGGCGCTCGTCTTATACGAGTACGGCGTCATCATAAACAGCGATTTGATATCTTTGTTTGATTTAAGCTCGATTTGATAATTCAGCTCTTTTTTATCGACGGTCACAAAGCCTTCGATGTCGGTTGAGCCGATCTCGTTTTCGCGCGGAGAGGAATAGACGGCGCATTTAAGCTCCCACAGGTGCCGCCGCTCCGGAAATACGCGGATAAGCGTGCCGCCGTCCTTGAGTATGCGCGAAAATTCGCTTTCCTTGTGCGGCGCAAAAAGATTTATTATAACGTCGGCGCAGCCGTCAGACACCGGTATGTCAAAAGCCGACGCAACCGCAAGATTTATCCCTCTGTCGCGCCGCGCGCCGGCCGCCAAAGCGTCCTTTGAAATGTCGATGCCGCATACAACAGGCGAGAATTTTTCAAGCGCCGCCTTGATTTTTGCCGTATAATAGCACTCGCCGCACCCGACGTCGAGAATATACATCCCGTCTTTCGCCGCGCCGAGAACTTCATCCGTTATGGCACGGCACAGCGGCTCGTAAAGTCCGAGATCGAGAAAATCGCTCCGCGCCGCCACCATTTCCCGACTGTCGCCGTGGCGCGAGTCGGACGAGGATTGGCTCATAAGTAAATTGACGTACCCGCGCTTTGAAATATCGTAGCAGTGGCGGTTTTGACAAAACAGGGAACGCCCCTCTACCACAAGCGCCCCGCGGCAAACGGGACAAATAAATCCTTGCATATTCACCTCAAACGTATTTTTCAAAAATGACCGAAAGCCGCCCGCGCCGAGTCTGCCCCGCGACCTCTCGGAAAATGACCTTGCCGTGCCCTCGAAGCACTATCTTTGCGCCCTCGCTGATTTTTGCGTCAGGTTTTGTCGCCCGCGCCTCGTTTACGAACACAAGCCCCGCTTCAACGGCTTGCGCCGCCGCCTCGCGCGAAAGCGAGAACGCTTCCGAAATGAGATTATCAAGCCGCGCCGACGCGACGGAACCGCGCACGCTTTCCGTTTTTATCTTTGGCGCGGTTATTTTGTTTACAGGCAGAGCGACAGTGTCAAAATTCACGCGCCCCGCGCTTTTGTATTCGGAAAGCAGAAACTTTTCCGTTTCTTTAAGTATCACGATATCGGCGCCGCCCTCGACGACAATGATGTCGCCGATCTTCTCCCGCTTTATCCCAAGCGCCATAAGCGAACCGAGATAATCGCGGTGCGACAGCGGCGGCGAGCCTTTTTTTGATTTGCATCGTATCACTTCTATCGGGCACTCGTCGGGCGCGTCGTCAAAAAACGACGCCATATCGTCGATATAGTCGGGCAAAAATACGCACACCGTGCGCTCGGCGTCGCCGTATCCGCCGAAAAACTCAAATTTCACGCCGCAGCCTTTAAGCGAGCTTGAAAGCAGGCTCCTTTGCGCCATATCGCAAAACGGCGTTGACGTTACGACGTAATCCTCGCGGCACCGCCGCGCAAGGTCGAGCGCGTGGGAGATAAGTATATCGTTTTCCATTATCTGATACCGTAAACGCGCTTTGCGTTGTCAGTTGATACGCGAACAAACTCGTCGTAATCGATCCCGAGTACCTCCGCCGCTTTTTCGGCGGTGAAGTGCAGATACGCGCTTGTGTTGTCGCGCCCGCGCATCGGCACGGGGGCAAGGTATGGGCAGTCCGTTTCAACGAGAATGCGATCCTTTGGCGTTGCCTTTACCGATTCGAGGATCTTTGAGGCGTTTTTGAACGTTATAACGCCCGAAAATGAGATATACCAACCCATTTTGACGTATTCCTTTACCATTTCCGCGCTTTCGGAGCAGCTATGGATTATACCGCGCGCTTTCGGATGGGTGCGAATTATGTCGAATACGTCGCCGTGCGCGTCGCGGTCGTGGATGATGACGGGAAGGCACAGCTCCTCCGAAAGAGAGAGCTGCGCGTCAAAATATTCCTTTTGCTTTATCTCCCAGTCCTTGTCGTAGTGGTAATCAAGCCCGATCTCGCCGATGGCGACGACTTTTTCGTGAAGCAAAAGGGAACGAAGCTTTGCCATATCGCCGTTAATGTCGCTCCTGCTTTCGCAATCGTGCGGGTGAATACCCGCAGTTGCGTACATATTCGGGTATTTTTCGGCAAGAGCGATGCACGCGCGGCTGTCCTCAATATTTGACGCGACGCACGAAATATACCCGACGTCGCCGGCGAAAATATCGTCTATCAGCTTGAAGTTGCCGCGCAGGCGCTCGTCGGTATAATGCGCGTGTGTGTCGAAAAGCTTATTTGTCGCCATTTATCTTTTCCATCATTTTTGCTTCGTCAACGCGGGCGAAAAGAATCGGAAGATCGCCGACTGTATATCCGTCTTTCAAGGCGCCGAACGTCGCCGCCGACTCAAACTCGTCGCCCTCAGCGCCGATGACCGAAAGTATCTTTCCGCACGCGTCGGGCATTACGGGGGTGAGCAGGAGCGACGCTATGCGAAGCGTTTCAAGCAGATTGTAAATAACCGTGCCGAGGCGCGCCTTTTGGCTTTCGTCCTTTGCAAGCGCCCATGGAGTCGTAAGATCGATGTATTTGTTCGCGCGGCGCGAGAGTTCCATTGCGGAGTTTACCGCGTCTGAAATGCGGTAGTTTTCGATATTTTCGACAAAACCGTCGTATGCCGCCTTTGCCGCTTCTTTAAGCTCCGCGTCAAATTCCGTCGGCTCGGCGGGGGCGGGAACCGTTCCGCCGAAATATTTTTTCGTCATTGCGACGGTGCGGCTTGCAAGGTTTCCGAATGTGTTTGCAAGGTCGGTGTTGAACAGGGAAATAACGCTCTCATACGTTATCGAGCCGTCAGTCGTCAGCGGCATTGCCGACGCGAGATAATATCTTACCGCGTCAAGCCCGAAAAGCTCCACAAGGTCGTCGGCGTACATAACGTTGCCTTTTGACTTGGACATCTTGTCGTTTCCGAACAACAGCCACGGATGAGCGAACACCTTTTTGGGCAGCGGCTCGCCGAGCGCCATTAAGAATATCGGCCAGTATATCGTGTGGAAGCGCGCTATATCCTTGCCTATGACGTGAACGTCGCACGGCCAGTATTTTTCGTATTTTTCGTCCTTTTTGTCGGGCGAGTAGCCAAGTGCCGTTATATAGTTGGTCAGCGCGTCAAGCCAGACGTAAACGACGTGTTTCGTGTCAAATTCAACAGGAATGCCCCACTTGAACGACGAGCGCGAAACGCACAGGTCCTGAAGTCCCGGCTTTATAAAGTTGTTTATCATCTCGCGGCGGATGTTTTCGGGCGTGACGAAGTCCGGGTTTTGTTCAAGGAACGAAAGAAGTTTGTCCTGATACTTGCTCATTTTGAAGAAGTACGCTTCCTCTTTTTCGCGGCGGAGCGGGCGGCCGCAGTCGGGGCAAACGCCGTCCTTTGCCTGCGTGTCCGTAAAGAACGATTCGCACGGCACGCAGTACCAGCCCTCGTATGAGTCCTTATAAATGTCGCCCTGCGTGTATAGCTTTGTAAATATCTTCTGAACGGCGGCGACGTGGTAGTCGTCAGTCGTTCTTATAAAATGCGTGTGAGTTGAGCCGAGCAGCTCGCAGATGCGCTTTATTTCCGCCGAGATATTGTCAACGTACTGCTGCGGGGAAATGCCGGCCTCCGAGGCGTAGTTTTCGATCTTCTGCCCGTGCTCGTCAGTGCCGGTGCAGAAAAACACGTCGTATCCTCTCGCGCGTTTGTAGCGCGCGATAACGTCAGCGGATACAACGTCGTACGTGTTTCCTATATGCGGCTTGCGCGAAGCGTAAGCGATAGCTGTCGTAATGTAAAATTTTCCTTTGTTTGTCATCAGATTATCCTTTCTCCGCCGATGATGACGGATGTGATTTTTTTGTCTTTGTCAAGTATTGCAAAATCGGCGAGCTTGCCGACGTCGATGGAGCCGACTCTGTCGTATATTCCGACCATTTCGGCGGGGTTTTTCGTCGCGCACACAAGCGCTTCTTCAAACGGGATATTTGCATATTCCGAAAGATTCTTTACCGCCGTCATCATATCGAGAACACTGCCGACGATCGTGCCGTTGTCCTCGGTCGCGCTTTTGCCCGAAAGGTTGAACGTTATCCCGTTCATCTCGTATCTTCCGTCGGGCAGTCCCGCCTGCGGGATCGAGTCCGTGATAAGCACGAACTTTTCGTTTCTGTTCTTTTTTGCGCGGTACGCGATCCCGACGACCTCGGGCGCTATATGGTAGCCGTCGACGATGAACTCCGCATAAGCGTCTGAGCAAAGCGCCGCGCCGACAGTGCCGGGTGAGCGGTGTGCAAGTCCCGTCATCGCGTTGAACGTGTGAGTAAACGATACGGCGCCCTCTCTTACTGCCGCCATCGCCGTATCGAAGTCGGCGGCGGTATGCCCTATGCCGACGGTTGCGGACTTTGAAAGCGTCCCGATCAGCCCGTCGGGGCATTTTTCCGGCGCGACGGTGAAGTGCGTGCGAAGCGGCGAGGCCAGATTTATAAGATCCGTCATTTCAGCCCCGTCGGGCATTCGTATATCGGGGATGTTGTGGCAGCCCGGTTTTTTCTCCGAAATATACGGTCCCTCGACGTGAACTCCCGCAAAGCGCGCGCCGCGCACCTTTGCCGAGGCTATTCTTTTTATCGCGCCGCGGACTTTATCTATCGGCGCCGTCATCACCGTCGGGTACATCGTCGTAACGCCCGCCTTTGCGTACTCGAGCGACATATCGGAAAGCTCGTCCTCCGTCGCTGCCATCACGTCAAACCCGCACCGCCCGTGCGTGTGCACCTCGACAAATCCCGGAATGACGTAAACGTCGCCGCCGTCGGAGATCTTCTCGATGCTTTTGATAACTCCGCCGTCAAACTCGACCTGACACGGAACAAAAGCCGAAAGATCGGTATTGAAAACGTTGCCTTTTATCTTCATTATTTCACCGCCTCGGCGTTACCCACGATAAGCGAATAGCTTTATCCTCTAAGTT
>Ga0307453_100006_pt1 | contig 17540 bp, 18 predicted proteins | sample Goafecreptomycin_20_FD_204472 | JGI IMG/M metagenome (GOLD analysis project Ga0307453, IMG submission 204472) | Metatranscriptome of enriched fungal communities from goat fecal pellet, Isla Vista, California, United States - Xylan, Gen2, Rep 3... ... | reverse complement strand
GGCAGTTCCGAAAATGAATATTCGTCCGTTAAATTGCAGAATACAGAAAGAGAAACGCTCCGCCGAGGTTTTTATTCGGCGGAGCGTTTTAGCAGATGGGGTGTTCGGAAAATACGTCAAAATATCGCAAAAAAGAAAAAAGCCGCAGGTCAAACGGCAAAAGCAAGCAAAAGAGCCGCGCAAACCGCAAAAAAGGCGGCGGAGAAAACGAAACAGCTTGTCAAAGCGGCAGTCAAAGCCACAATACAGGCGCTAAAAGCCGCTATTGCGGGGATAAAATCGCTTGTCGCCGCCATCGCCGCAGGAGGCTCAACTGCAGTCGTTGTTATCGTCATGATATGTACGGTCGGACTTGTCGCCGGCTCGGTTTTTGCCATCTTCTTGCCGAATGACAACAACAGTGAATATACAATTCAAAAGGCCATGTATGACATCGAACACGAATACAACAGGCGAAAATCCGAGCTTGCGGAAAGCATTTCGCACGACGTGCTCATTTATGAAGGCGAAATGTCGGAATGGAAAGATGTTATATCCGTATATGCGGTAAAACTAAATCTTTCAACCGACGACCCTCAGGAAATTGCCACGTCCGACGAAAAGAAAGCCGAGCAACTAAAAGAGATATTCTTTGATATGAACGAACTGACAACGAAAACGGAAATTCAGTCATACACCGTAACAGTAACAAAGACCGACGATGACGGAAACGAGATTGAAGTCGAGGAGACAAGGTATATAACCTACCTAACAGTAATATCGGTGCCAAAAACCGCATACGAGGCGGCGAACATTTATGGTTTTTCGGAAAAGCAGATGAAAGCGCTTGACGAATTGTTAAATCAAGATAATGAAATATTATGGGATGGTTTATTAAAATAGAAATATCACTGGCACTTATGAAAGAGGTAAAACATGGCAATATATGGGTATATTCGTGTATCATCAAGGGATCAAAACGAGGACAGACAGCTTGTTGAAATGAACAAGCTGTCTGTGCCGACTTCGAACATTTATATGGATAAATTATCAGGTAAAAATTTTGAACGTCCGGCATATAAGAAAATGTGCCGTATGTAGTAAATACATACACATGGAACATATATCATTTAAAAAGTTGTTGAAATGATTTTTCACAATTTATTAAGAAAATATACGCTTTCAGTCCCTATAATATTGAGCCTGTGCATTCCACAATTTAAAATAATAGCTGTTTTCATTGCCAACCAATTGTTCGTGAGATCCATGTTCAATTAAACAACCATCTTCTAGAACAAATACTTCGTCACAAAATTTGCATGATGACAACCTATGGCTGATATATATTGCGGTTTTATTGTCCGCAAGTTTACTGAATTTTTCATAAGTTTCAGCCTCAGATATTGGATCTAATTGAGCTGTAGGTTCATCAAGAATAATAACGTTAGCATTTTTGAATAAAGCTCTTGCGATTGCTATTTTTTGGGCTTCCCCACCTGAAATATCCACTCCGCTTTTATCGAAATTTTTTGAAATACATGTTTTAATACCAAAAGGTAATGTTTTTAGCCTTTCTTCAAATCCTGATTTTACAAGCATTGATGTCACAACATCCTCGTCAAAATTCTTATTAACAGCAACATTTTCGGATATTGGAAACGAAAAAATCTTAAAATCTTGAAACACAATTGCAAAAAGTTTCATTAAATCTTCTTGAGAAAACATGCTAGTATTGATTCCGTTGAACAGTATTTCTCCAGATGTTGGTCTATACAACCCACATAATAGTTTAATCAAAGTGGTTTTTCCCGACCCGTTTGCCCCCACAATTGCAACTCTTTTTCCAATTGGTATTTTAAAACTAATGTTTTTTAGAACATGTTCGCTAGTGGTCGAGTATTTAAAACTAATGTTTTTAAATTCTATTTCATTGATTTGTGTATTGCTAAATGTGTTTAATGATCGTTCGCCTTCTTTTGATAATTCTATATATTTAAATTGATCTTCAAAAAACCCTTTTTGCCCACGTATCGAACCGATTGATTTTCCGATACCAGAAATTGCATTTCTAAACTGATTACAATTAGCAACAAAGAAAACGATTGAACCAACTTCAAATGCTCCGGAAAAAGCTTTTAAAACAACATACAAAAATGTAAATAGAACCACAAGTGTATTATTAATTGATTCAATAAAACTCAAAATTCTCTTTTTATTTTGTAATTTTTTTAATTCAAATATGTCATTTTTAAATAGATTATTATATTCAGCTTCAATTATGTTGTCCATTCCATATATCTTTATGTCCATGGACAATTTGGAATCAGTTAAAAATTCTTCAATTCGCCACCATTTTTTTGATATTTTTGCCCAATTTGAATTGATTTCTGTTGATATCTCACTTTTCTTTTCCGATATTTTCCAAGTGATTAAAAAATTCAAAAAAACAATTATAATATAGATGAAAAAAGCCCATAAAGAATTAATAAAAATAGAAATCCCAAGATCTTGAGAATTTGGCTTTGAAAGTACCATTAGAATAAAGATAGAGATAGAGCCAACAATTCCAATCAATCCAGAAACGACAGCATTCAATTCAAAAGGTATACCTGCAATTCCTTTCATTCCGTAAATTTGGCGCTCGATTCTTAGTCTTAATTCTTTGGTCTTATACTCCTCAAGGTGAAAATAAGCTATTTTTCGTGCTTTTTTATTAAAAAAATCACTCATAAACCACGGCCACATACTTTTTCGAATGTATCTTCGGTTGGATGTGATTAATGTTATTGATTGGAAAATAAAATTTGCAAAAACAACAATAATTGCCAACAAAAACAATTCTTTTTTGTCTTTTCCTTCAACAACACCATTAATAACAATTGCCGCTATAATTGTGCTTAAGTATCCAATTATTACATTTCCCAAAGAGTTTGCAATCTGCATCCAAAACAGTTTTTTATCTAATGAATACGCGATCTTCAAACCTTTAAAGTATAAAAAAAATATATTTCTTTTTTTGTTATCCATTTTTAACCTAGACTAGTTTTAGTTGTAGTATTTAGCTTGCGTAGTGAACATATTATAATATTCACCTTTTAATTCCATTAATTCTTCATGGGATCCCGTTTCAACAATTTTTCCTTTTTTTAATACGAGTATTTTATCACAAAATCTTGTTGAAGCCAATCTATGAGAAATAAAAAACGAAGTAGATTTAGATGAAACATTATTATAATTTATATACATATTTTGTTCTGCCATTGGATCTAACGATGAGGTCGGTTCATCTAAAACGAGAACCGGACGGTTCAAATAAATCGCTCTTGCCAATGCAAGTTTTTGTTTCTCACCCCCGGAAAAGTAAACACCGTTTTCATTATATTCTCTTCCGTATTGCGTATCTATTCCTTTTTCTAACGCTTCTATTTTTTCTTTTAATCCGGCTTTTGATAGTGCGTCTATAACTTTACTTCGATCTATTTTATCTGAGCAATTTGTAGAAACAATTTCTGCAATACTAATCGGAAAAAACTCAATGTCTTGAAAAACGACAGAAAACAATGAATAATACTCTTTAATGCTATATTCGTCAATTGAATAACCATTTATTTTTATTTGACCAGTCGTTGGTATCAAAAGACCACAAAGCAATTTTACAAATGTTGTTTTGCCCGCCCCGTTGTTTCCCACCAATGCTATTTTTTCGCCGGGCATTATTTTTAGATTTATATCTTTTATTGCAAAAGTGTTAGCGTTGGGATAATTATAGCTGACATTAATGAATTCTATTTCTGGAGCTGAAGTTGGGATTTTTGTTTTAGAGGTTTGGGTGTGCTTACTTTTATAATTAATCATATCCCTCATTCTACTTAAAAACAGTGACGATTTATTTAATTCATTCATTATGTCTGAAAATCCGTTTACTGTTGCCGAAAAAGAAACAATTGATGTAAAAATTACTGTGAATTCTCCTACACTAATCTTACCTGCAAAAATTGATTCAATTAAAAAAAAGTATGCAAAACCGTCTCTTAACAACATTATTGCCAGATGCATTATTCCAACTTTGAAAGTGGCCCACTGAATTTTTGAATGAATGGATTTATGTTCAATTAAACAGTCTTGAGTTATTGAATCAATCCATGCACCCATACAGAAAGCACGCATCTCTTTAGCATTTTGCAAGTCGCAAGCTATTCGTGTAACATATGAAAATTTTCTGTTATTATCTTCGCCTCTTACTTCCATTTTTTTTTGCAATTCAGCAAGGGGTTTTTTTATTACATAATATAAAATGGCCATCAAAACAAGACCAACAATTATTAATGGGTGCAATGTTGAAATAAGCGAACCATATATAATTGCTGAAGCAACACTATTTATTACATTAAGGAAAGAAGAATAAACTTCTATTGATCTCGACGAAGAATCATTTAAATGTTGAGTGATTTTTGTTTTCATACTCGGTTCTATTATTTCATCATAATCAACATCTTTTGCAAGAGAAATCCCTCTAAATCGCATTTTATACCATTGTTGCCGACTAGCAATTTCGATAATAGAACTTAAAAAATTATTAACCAATCTCACGGTCATAAAAATAACCGCAATTCCAGTCAAGAAAACAATAAGGCTCATCAAACTGTCTTGAGAATTTATCGAGTCAATTATATACCTAATTTGAAACAAACCTAAAAATGTCAAAAATAAAGTCAAAAATATAGTTATTGGAAGAATAATTGTATATTGAGGACTAAATTTGAAACAATCTTTTATTGCAAACAAAATATTATTAAATACTGAATAATTGTTTGTTTCTTTCTTTTTTTTCATTTTGGGCAGCTCACAATCATATTTCATAAGAATGATGATTTTCAGATATTGTTATCATTTTAATTTTTTTGTTATTCTTATTTAAATTAATAAGTGATGTTAAATGAGTTACGATCATCCAAAAGGTTTCTTTCTTTTCAAAAAAGTTTAAAATATCATTTAAGGCCATTGATCCATCTCTCTCTGGAGTAGACTGAAATAGTTCATTGAAAAAAATAATTGTATGGGAGCACAGATTATCTAGCAAATCAGACACTTTTTTCGCCTCATTTTCAAAGCGTCCCATATCGTTCATATTGTCTTCTGATGATGCAGCTAAAAAAGCAACGTGTTCAAAATATGGAAGTATGGCGCGTTTGGAAAGAACCGGTAAACCTGAAAAGGCAAATAAAAAAGTGTAAATAACAGATCTACAAAGAACTGTTTTTCCAGATCCATTGGGACCAAATATTATAACGCCAGAGTTTAAAGAAGAAATGGAAAGACTATGTGGTATGATGGTGTCCTTTTGCATAACCAATGGCAAATCATATAATTTTTCAATATCAATACTCAATGAATCTTTTATTTCCGGGAAACAATACGGTATATTTTTTTCAATTATATAACTATATAGGGAAAGTCCCGCATCATAAAAAAGCAAATCGTCAATTATTTCATCAAATTCATTTTTAATTGAATCAGTTAATGAAAAAATTGCACTAATCAAATTCAAAATTTCTTTTGCAAATAACTCGTCCAAATCAAGTTTATTATGTGTAGTGATTTGATTATCAGTATTTATGTTATTAAATGAAATAAAACGTTGATGCTTTTTTGTTTTTAAACTCTCTTCAATTCTTAAAAATGTAAACTCACCGATTCTTCCAAAATCGTTTAGTTCAATAAAACACGAACTTGATTTTTCTTCAGGATAATAGTTGATAAACCGCTCGAGTAAAATGTCTAATGAGAAATCATTAAATATATTAATTATATCTTTTATTCTCTCGGATAAACGAATTAAACCTGCAGAATTGAACTTAAAATATTCAAAAGTATGGCTTATTTTTCTTATTATTGATATTAATCTTTTACACTCAAATGAAGCAATCTGAAGAACAGAAGTGTTAGAACTGAATTTATTGTCTGAACTGGAATTATATAGGAAATGATAACATTTTTTCTTTTCTTCATTATTTGTGACAATGAATTTTTTTAGTAACAAAAAATCATTATTTAAGGTTTTAAAAAAATGAGGAGAAGCAATAAAATCTTTTAAAATACTTTGACGAAAATAAATATCCTCTTTTGATGGGGAATCTGAAAAAATAACACTCAGAAATCGATTTCGAACATAAGGATCATTAACTATTGTTTTAAAGCATTCCTCTATAAATAATCCGCTGAAATCATTTTTTCTTTTGTTATGTGGTTTTGTTTCGTTTAAAAATAAAAGACTTATACATTTCATAATAATATTTGAAAAATTTATCTAGTCACTAAAGATTGATTGTCTAATCTATACTTTTTTAAAATTTTTGAACAAAACTCCGTAATTTTGCTCTCGCTTTTAATGATTTTAAAAACCGGATTTTTTGCCTCATCAACAACTGTTTGTAAAATGTCAAATTTGCCGGTGTGGATTCCTGTTAAGTGCGTGGCATAAATGCAATTGATGCCATGGTCATTAAAAAAGTCCATATATTTTAATGCTAACTCTGTTCCTTTATTATCATTTGTGCTCGAAAATGTCTCATTAAGGAAAACCCAATCATTTCTTTTGCAATCTAACACAACGTTTTCTAACCTTGAAATTTCAGCATCTAATCTGCCTTGAGAAATTATTTCATTTTGAGAAAAATGCGTGTGGATTCTGAAATTGGGTTTAATATATGCTGAATTAGCAAACACAGGACATCCACAAGAAAAAAGGATTAGATTGACACCAATTGAACGCAAAAAAGTTGTTTTGCCACCGCCATTTACTCCGACAACAAAAAAGCAGTGATCAGGTTTTGTAACAGAAAAATCATTGGGGACAATTTCAGAATTGTCATCAATCATGGTAATATCGTAAATATCTTCACAGATAAATGGAGTGTCATCAGAAAATGACGGGAAACAAAATGGTATTTTCTTCGTGGCTGATTTTTCCAGTAAAGAATTTACTGTTAAATAAAAATTGATCTCGTCAACAAGGCTAATTAAATTAAAATCAAAAAGTGGCAAGGCATCTTGAATTATCGATTCTAATGACAAAAAAATATTACCATACTGTTTTTTTAACAACTCATAAATTGCATTGGGAAGAGAGCCCCAATTTGTTTGTTTTTGCGGAAAACTATAACCAATTAAGTTTGACATATTTTTTAATGACGAAAAATAATCATTTTTTACATCATTGTCGGGATTTGATTTTGATATTAAACTGTAGTTATAATTATATGTAATATTAATATGCCGAAAAGAATTTATTGCACTTGAATATTTTTCTTCAATTTCAATTATAAAGTTTAAATTATCATATAAATTTTGAAAATACTTTGAAAAACGATAAATCAACTCACTTTCAAGATTAATTTCAACGCCTTTTTTTATTATATCAATGTAAGATGAGATTAACTTGTCGAAGCAAAAGAAACGCTCGAATTCATTTGATTTTTGATATATTTCTAAAGTGTTTTTGAAATTTAACAATGAGTTGCGAAAGACTAAAATTGCATTTCCAAAATTTGATGTCTCATCATTGAGTTCTTTAAATATTTCTTGCCGCGCAATAATTTCTTCAACACAACATTCTTTTTTTATAATTGATATTGTTTTTTCGTTAAATATTTTTTTTAACTTAAAATCAATTATTATCTGTGAATCCAGTTCTTTTCGTGAAGAATCATTTAAAAATAATAAAGAAATGTTATTCATAATTCTTAATATACTCAACAAAACTACTAGATGTAAAAAAAAGCGATGATCCCAATTTATCTCCGTTTCCAATTGAAATTGAACGATGAAAAACAGAAACTGGCGTTGGCAAAACAAGAATAATTGAATGAATATTTTTATACAAGGAATTATCATCAATTAAATGTCTAAAATCATAAACAGGATGTTGTTTGACTTTATTTTCAGAGATCCATTTTAAAATTCCAGAAACTTTTACGCTTAAATGTGTTTCATCTATAAAGTTAATAATATTATGTTTAAAAAATACCCCGATCAATTTCACAATAAAAATATCATTTTCTGTTTCAATGAAAAAATCCGCATTGGTGCTTTTATAATTACTAAAAAATGAAAATAGTCTTTTATGAAATACTATTTTTTTCCTCTTACAGACCTTTTTTATTTTAAAAAAGAAACAAAGTCTTTTCAAAAAAAACCTCAAAAATGGATATAGAACAAATGGAAGAATTAAAAAAACAAGATACCACATATCATCCCTCGGCAATGATTTCGTCCGAACATAAAACCAATTTCAATAAATGAATTGAACAATTCCCGCCTTTTCCAATTGAATAATAAATTCAATGAAATCAGAAATAATTTGATTGTATTCTAATTCCCAAATATCATTATATTTCTGTTTTAATTCATCAATTATAATCGATAGTTCTAAATCTTTATCCGAGATTATTTCATAAATCCATGATGCACTTTCATTAAGAATGTGAATGTTTTTGTCTATCGAAATAATCATTGAATCTTCGTCTTTGTCTTTAGTAATAGGTTTAATAGCATGTATTATCATTTTTCAAATCCTCCGAGATTGTTTTGTTTTTACTAATACCTGAATTAAACAGGAGTATTTTTTCCAATGCATACTTTTTTCTTATATTGCAATCCAAGCTACAATTTAAATCATCAAAATCAGTGTATTCAACTCCTGGACAACCCTTACCACAAATAGAATTTAAAAAACATGAATTGCACTTCAAATAATGTGTTGATTTTTCAAAATGTTTCTTTTGAGTATCTATTCTTTTATCGACAATAATATCTTGTAAGTGTTCATTATAGATATTTCCCAAAATATTTTCCTTTCCGTCAAAATTTTGACAAATATACACATTCCCCAAAGCATCAATACGCGCAAACACTTCTACGGGTTCGGACCCAAAAAGAGGGCATGATCCAAAGAAAATCTTTGGGAAATTAATATGAATGTTTTTTTTATCAATAAAATTTTCATTTAAATAATACTTTTTAAATAACTCCAAAGTCTCTTCACAAGAAAGTGATATTTCTGAATAATTATCCTTTCCTCTGCCTTTTCTTTTCAATAAAGCAAAGTCAATTTGATGTGCACCATTTTTCTTTGCGAAATCAATAATATCACCAATTTGATTATAATTATACTTGTGTATTAAGGTGTGAAAAATAAAATCACAATTATTCTCCCTCAAAAGATTAATTGTCGTCATTAGTTTTGAGAAGGTTCCATTTCCTCTTATAATATCGTGTGATTCTCCAAGACCGTCCAAACTAATTTGAAATTTAATATTTTTATTAATTTCTAATATATTTTTTATTTTTTTTGTTGTCAAGTAATAGTCCATTTGTTACGATGCTTATTTTTGAAAAACCCCTATTTGTAATTTCAAAAAGAATTCGCATAAAATTATCTGCCATTAATGGCTCGCCTCCGGAAATACTATATGCCTCCACATTCATAAATAACGCATCATCTAGTAATGACAATAATGTATCATATTTAATTTCCATGCAATCTTTTCCCGAATCATTATAACAATGGGTACAATGCAGATTGCATTTTTGAGTTAATTCAATATACAAAGCTTTTACTTTTAATCTATTATTCATTGTTTTTCTCACATTTTTATATTAAATTCATATCTTACAGGGAGAACATTTGGTTGAAAAACTAAAGCGGGATATTCCCCACATTTCCGGGATAATTCCCATGGCTACCTGTTGGGGCCGAAAACGGATCACAATGCTCTGCATCGTAAGAAGGACAATAACTAAAAGCAGCTATTGAACAATCAAATAATGGGACATCAAGACAGTTTGTTGTATCAGAATATGCATTTGCAAAGATGATTTTTTTCAGTTCATTAAGATCAATCGTTTTTATTATTGGTTTTTGATAAATCATAACGCCTCCTTATATTGTTTAAATATTTGTATTTGCAAATAGAACAAAATGTTCTCCCCATAAGCGAAACATAATGCCATTTTATTTATATTTTATAACAATATAAACGAATTGTCAATGAGAAATTGTATTTTTTTGTTGATTTTTCTTAAAAAATATGTTATTCTATTTTTAGTAAAAATTATACAGATGAGGTCGCGATTTCGAGATGTTTTATTGTAACATAGTCATCCCTTTCCAAACATCATTTTCTATTGTAAGTTCGGAAAAGGTGTTCGTAAATGAGATAAAGGCATATTATGGAAGTTTTGTCTCATTTTCAAATTGTCTTACGGATAATATAATAGTAATAGAAAAAGTAGCTAATGCATTTCAAATGAAATATAGAGATCGTACAATAATGACAAAACAGCCAATTCAAATATTACATAGAATTATTTTTTCTGAAACGAAATTTGATGATAGTATTGTTTCATTTCATGGCGCAGCCGTAGAACACAATAAAAAAGCATACGTTTTTTTAGCTTCATCGAAAGCGGGAAAATCAACATTAGTTAGTTTTTTAACCTATCATGGTTTAAAATATATAGCTGACGACCGTGTATTTGTCAATCGAAATAATAAAATGGTTCAGCCTGTGATCATTCCAATTCACTTGCGACAAAATGGCTTTGATATTTTGAAATCATTTGGAGAATCACCTAAAGAGTATACAATTGTTGGTGAAGGAGAATCAAAACGCATAGTGTTTACGCCGACTAATTTTTCGGTTGATCCTTTGCCGATTCAAGCAATTATGTTTATTAAGCGTGAAAATAAAAATTCATTTGAAAAGATTGAAAAATCAAATTCGTTTGATAGTTTATTGAAATCCTCTTCGTGTGTCAATCAAATTGATATAGACTATGTTCGATTTGTCAATTTTTTGTCAACTTTTTCCGCGTTTGATTTGATTTACAAAGATTTGTTTTTTGTTTTGGATTGTATTTATAAATTATGAAAAATTTAATTTTGTTTCTTCAAGATAATAATGGTATTAAATTAGTAGTTAGCGGAACAAGTATGATCCCTGCTTTGCATCCGAATGATGAAATAATGGTTGCAAAGAAACCCCAGTATGATTTGGGAGACGTTGTTGTATTTTATTATAAAAATAACAGTTTATTGGTTCACAGAATAGTTAGTTTTTCAAATGAGAGATATATTTGCAAGGGAGATAATTCTTACAGACTTGAAGATATAATATCGGAACAAATAATAGGACGAGTTGAATATATCAATGGAAGAAAAACTATACTTCTTTCGAACAAAACCATTTTTCTTTCATATTTAGTGGGAAAAGAGTTTAATAAAAACAGATATGATATTATATTGACAAAAAATAGTGAAATCTACAAAAAATATATTGAATCTTACCAAAACGATTTAAAAAATTAAGAATATTTATAAAATATTAAAGAGGGGTTGCATGTTGTTATGAAAAAGGAAATTTCGGGCATTATATCTAATTTACTGAATATTAATCAAGAAGAAATCGATAAAATAAATGATGATACCAATTTAATTGATTATGGACTAACTTCTATTCTTTTTATTAAATTGATTGTTTCACTAGAAAATGCTTTTAAAATTGAGTTTAATGATAGTGATTTAGTTATGTCAAAGTTCGAGACAGTTAATAATATTCTTGATATTGTGGAAAGGTACTGTAACAATTCATCAAACAAAAAAGCAATTATTTGTGATTGCGACGGAGTGTTATGGCAAGGAGAATCCGGAGAGGGAACAATTTATGTTGGAGAGTCCCAGAATAAGTTTCAAGAAACAATTAAAAAACTTTATAATAAAGGTGTATTGATTTGCCTCTGTAGCAAAAATCAAGAAACTAATGTTATTAGCGGATTAAATAATCCCAATGTCATTCTTGACGAGAGTATTTTTTTGACGATAAAAACCAATTGCAATAATAAGGCTGCAAGCGTTCTTGAAATTGCAAATGAATTTGGGCTACAAACCGAAAGCATTGTTTTTTTGGATGATAGTGATTATGAATTAGAATTAATTAAACTTTTACTACCTGAGGTTATGACAATTAAGATTGATTATGAGGATCAAAACATATTCGAAAAAATAGAACATTGCTTTTCAAGTGTTAGTGTTCTTGGAAGTCAACGAACTGAACAATATAAACAACAAAAAAACAGGGAAAAAGAGAGACTTAATTTTTTTTCAATAGACGAATACAATGAATATTTACATACAATTGTTAATATTTATGAATCTAAGCAAGAAGAAATCGAACGAATATCTGAATTATCATTCAGAACAAATCAGTTTAATCTGTCTTGTCGTAAATATAAAGTGTCAGAAATAAATAGTTTTATTCACTCCAAAAAATATGACGTTATCTCTTTATCGGTATCTGATGAATTTGGGGACATGGGATTAGTTGGATGTGCTATTATTAATAAATCTAATGAAAACATTATCATAGAAAATATCTTTATTTCATGTAGAATCTTGAACAGAAATATTGAAAACCGCTTCGTGGAAGCGATAAAGACAAGGTATGGCAATAATAAGATTTATGGAATTTACAAAGCTTCTCAACAAAACAAGAAATATAATAGTTTTTATGAAACTAATGGTGTTTTAAAATATGAACAAGTATGATGCAATAATTCATGAAATAAGGTTTTTTGAAAAAAATAATTGCTTTGATAATCCCACAGATGATTTTGTTAAAGAACTATATAAACATAAATGCTTTTTTTTGATAAGTCAGCTTGATTGCTCAAAGGCAACTGTTGAATTTATTGTTGAAAGAAAAGTAAACGAAAAAAGAATTCTTTTAACATTAAATGAGTGCAAACCATTAATTAGTTTTTTAAACGAAAAAAATATAATGTATGCATTGATAAAAGGCCCAATGCTTTCAAAAAAAATATATGATAATCCTTTTTTGCGGCTATCTAGTGATATAGATTTTTTAATTCAAAGAGAGAATTTGGATTTATTAAAGCAATTTTTGAATAAAAATGGTTTTTTTCAAGGCAAAATTATTGATGGTGAAATATCAAAATATAATCGGGAAGAAATTTTATTTTATTCACTGAATACTCATCAAGTTGCTCCATATAGAAAGAAAGTATCTAATTTGTTGCCGGTGTTTGCAACTTTGGATTTTAATACAAGTATTATTTGGGGCGAGAGCAATCAAACAATTAATACAGCTAAAGTTCTTGAGCATTCACATACCAGCGAGTTTTTTTCAACACCAATTAGATGTCTAGATAATGAAATGGAATTTATTTCATTATGCCTTCATCATTATAAGGATTTAAACTCAATATATTTACTTGCGAAGAAAGGGATTTCTTTAAATTCATTTCTTGATATATATTATTATATAAAAAATGTCTCGTTAAATTTTGAAAAGGTATTATCAATATCATCACTTTATAATATAGGGAGATATTTATACTATTGTTTTTATTATATCAATTTAATTTTTGATAATGAGCTTACACATAAAACATTGTCGTATTTTGATGGTTTTAAAGATGAAAAAATTATTAACTCTTATGGACTTGAAGATAAAGAAATTAAAAAATGGGATGTTCCTTTTTTTGAAAGATTATTTTCCGAAAAAATGAAAGATTATTTTGCTGATCATCTCTCAGAATATGATAAGATTAAAATAATGCAAAATGATTATTATATGTGAAAATTTATTTTATGGAGAGGTTACTATATGAAAGAGCATATATTACCAATTGAAACAAATCCACCATATAAATCATTTCAGGAACCAGCGTTCTTTTTAGGTATTTTGTTAACAAACCCTCAATATATCAATAAATTTTATAACGGATACATTAATTTAAAATATGATGCAAATTTACTTTGGCTAAACATGTGTTATCCCAAATATAACTGGTATACGTATGATGAATGTGATATGGATATAGAAAGTTTAGTCATAAAGGGAAACCCGTATATAGTTGGAAAAAAAGACCCTTATGATCATATCATGGAATTGATGAAAAATGCGCTTTTGCGTGGATACTATGTCAATGGGTTTTGTGATGAATTTTATATTTCAAATAAGAAAAATTTTCGAAGGATTCACAACTTCCATGATTTTCTATTGTTTGGACTTTGCGAAGAAGAACAATATTTCATGTCCATTGGCTACAGAAATGATGGGCAATACGGAACATACAAAATACCTTTTAACGAAATGTATGAATCATTGATCTGGAGAGAAGAAAATGGGCAATTGGTAAACAATCATGGTATCGCAAAGTACGAATTTATAAAAGAAAAGCCAAATAGAGAATACAAAACAGACATTAAAACAATTCAGAAGGAATTAAAAAATCTACTTGCTTCAAAACAAATCACTAATGAAAAAAACATTTTTTATGGAATCAATGGCTATAAAAAGTTTTGTGAAACATTGCCAGAAGAATTCGATATTAGGTGCTTGAGATTAATCCTAGAACATAAACAAATAATGTATAATCGTATAATACATATTGCCAAAACATTAAAAATTCAAATTGACGACATTATATCAAAGTATGAAACAATTAAAAATTTAGCTGAAACAATGTTTCATAATTCAATAAGAAGTATTTTAGTAAATGACACTAAGTTAAAAATTCATGTAAAAAAATCACTATATTATATTCTCGAAGAAGAAATACCTATATTAAATGAACTATCCGAAAAACTAAATGAGGTACAAAATGGAACTGAAGTTAGTCAAGCCTAATATTATGAAGCATAGTGAATATCACCAGTTTTACTTGGGAATTCTATTGCAAAATGATAGTTATATATATGAAGTGTATAACAAACAAATTGGCATAATGTATGATACATATACAAATAAGTTATCTTCAATGTTCGATGAAGAATATAATAATTATTCTGACACAGGCCTACTAATTGAAGGTTTTATTTTGGGAAAAACATATAATTTACTTGAATATAATATGCCAAATGAAGTAATTAACATATTTATAGAACATTTAGAGAATAAATTTTATATAAAGTATACTGGTGATTTATATTATATTCCTAAAAAGCATGAGAATAAACATGTATGGTCTGATATATATATTATTGGATACAGTAATGACGTTTTTTACGCTGTTGGAAAAACTCCAAACAGTTGCTTTGAAAAATATGAAATTAGTTTCGAAGACATAATTGAATCAATAAAAAAAAGATATGATAGTAATTTTTATTCTGAATTTACTTATTCTTTAGAAATTGATTTTTACAAATGTAGAGAAAACACGAAATATGATGTTAACATAGAAAAAATATATCAAAAAATACATGACTATTTAAATCCCATAAAAAGAATAAGATACTTATTAGGTGTTGACATATATAAACAAATTCTATCTAACTGGATGAGATTTGGCATCGATAAAAATCAACTTCTTTACATATATGACAGAATGTGTTTAATGCAGACACGATTAATTTATCTTAATAAGTTTTCATATATTGCCAATAAAATAGAAAATCAATATAGAAAACTTGTTTCTCGTTTTTCATTATTGCTATCTCAAAAAAATCCCCGGGAAATTATGGATGGCATAATAAGGTTGATTGAAGAAGAAAAAAAAGTGTTATCTCTTGTTTTGGATGAATTGGACAAATCATTTTAAATTTTAAAATGATTTGTTTATAATAAAGGTGAATTATACTATCAAGTGCAACAGGGCAAAAAAATAGAAGTTCATACGAATCTCTGGTATAATAGAGTTGACAAACAAAAAAATACCGAAAGGAGAAACGTATGAACTACACCCATTTTAACATAGAAGAGAGAATTTGTCTACGGGAATATTACAAAAAAGGACTGAGTTATCGAAAAATAGCGGAATTGCTCGGGAGAAACGTAAGCAGCATCTCACGGGAGCTGCGACGGAATTGCACGCATATGTATGAAGTACCTGCATATTATCCTCACACAGCAAAAAAGAAAAGCAATCTTCGACGAAGCTATTGTCACAGAGGGATGTTTTGGGACAAAGATGTTTTGGAATACATAGATGAGAGATTATCACTGACATGGTCGCCGGAGCAAATATCAAAAACGCCGTGCGGGATGAAGATGCCGTCATTTAAAACTATATACCGCTGGATAGATGAAAGATATTTGAAATCGACGTTAAAGAACTTGCGTCGTAAAGGAAAAACACAAAAAAGACTCGGCAACGGCGGGAGATTTACCACCGGTAAATCTATCAGGAAAAGGGACAAGAATATATACAAGAGAAAAGAATTCGGGCATTGGGAAGCGGATACTGTGGTAAGCGGACAAGGCAAATCAAAAGTTTGTTTTGCGACGCTTGCCGAAAGGATGACAAGATATTATATAGCGGTAAAAATACCCGATAGAACGGGAAAGTCAATGGCTGACGCCATGATAAAGGTTTTTTCCGAACTCCCCAAAGGAGCCGTTAAAACAATTACTTGCGACAGAGGCAGCGAATTCTCCGAATGGAGACGTATTGAAAAAGAGCTCGGATGTGATATGTACTTTGCCGATCCTTATTGCGCTTGGCAAAAAGGCACTAATGAAAATCTCAACGGCCTGCTTCGTGAATTTTATCCCAAAGGCAGAAACCTTTCCCGTGTCAGCCCGAAAACGCTCGAAAAAAACCTGGCGTTGATCAACGCCAGGCCTAAAAAGGTTTTGAATTTCCATAAACCAGATGATTTATTTGCTTTTTCTATTCGTGTTTTGTTGCACTTCACTTGACAATTTATCATAAAAAAATCATCTAAAAAACAAAAAACTTTATCGAAATGGCTCAAATATAATAGGCAATTTTATACTAAATAATTATCCCTACCGCAAACAAAATAGTTTTTATTTTAAAAAATCCTTGACAAACAGATGTTCGTTTGATATAATATATGCGAACATTAGATCTGCACTATTGGATATAATGTTCATATATGTTTTTTTGCTTTGATTTGAACACATCCAAACGCCCCGTTTTTGATGTGCGTTCAAACCAACCTATGATATAAACGAGAATATACGTTGGCTTTGGAATTCCCGACCAAGTGATATGTGTATCGTTTCTCTTGCGTTTATATTTGGGAAGAAGGGATTAAATTATAAAATGGAAGAAGGTATATGTAAGTATTCATACGCATCGCTCTATTGCCCCAACTGCGGAAAATTGAATTCAGGACACCGAAATTGTGAAGGGATATTCAAAATTGAGTGCGTTAAATGTCAAGTAATGATAATTGATGTACAAAACTCACGCAGACATAATACAATAAACATATTTGCTCAAAAAGGGCAAGTATATATTGGCTAATACAAACTATACGGTAAGCGACGTCTTGGTAAAGATAAAAAGCTTTTAAATCCGAGTTCACTACGCTTACATGAAAATCGGACTGGTAAACCATATTAGATGATATCAGAAAAAATTAAATCGACAACAACATAAAAACACCAAAAATAATAAAATACAATAAATCCAAAAAAAAAATCCCATACAAAACTATAATACAAGATAATCAACCAAACATAAAAAATAAAAAATATAAAAACAAATACCTCAAGAAGATTACAACACCT
>Ga0307453_100005_pt1 | contig 17644 bp, 19 predicted proteins | sample Goafecreptomycin_20_FD_204472 | JGI IMG/M metagenome (GOLD analysis project Ga0307453, IMG submission 204472) | Metatranscriptome of enriched fungal communities from goat fecal pellet, Isla Vista, California, United States - Xylan, Gen2, Rep 3... ... | reverse complement strand
CGTTTTTGTTCCCGTAAAAAAAATTAACATATTTTTCCTTGACACGCGGGCGGCGATATTGTATAATACAAGGGTAAATCGGCACTTTTTCCTTATGAAAGGATGATAATATGAAAAAACTGTTCGCAATTCTTTTGATAATCGCAACGGCGTTTGCCGTGGCGTCGTGCGGGAAAGATCCCGTATCAAGCTCAACTACAAGCGGCACGACCGTCGTCGTCCCGCCGATAGGGACTGTCGTCATCGAGAATGACGCGCTCGTTTCCGCCGTCGGCGCGTCGGTCGACGGCGTATATGCGGTTCCCGACGGGATAACGTTTATATGCGAGGGAGCGTTCTCAAACGACAAAGACGTGCGCGAGATAATCATTCCCGACAGCGTAAAAACGATAGGCTCGGGCGCGTTCTCCGGCTGCTCGAACCTCAAAAAAATAAATATCCCGAGCGGGCTGTCCTCGCTTGGCGCGATGGCGTTCTACGGCTGTGTTTCGCTTGAAGAGATAACTCTGCCCGACGCGCTGACGTCGCTTTTGCCGTACACTTTTGCGGGATGCTCATTTTTGTCGGCGGTAACGCTCGGCTCCGCCGTTTCGACGATCGGAACGGGATGCTTTGCCGGATGCTCCTCGCTTGATAAGATCAGCCTGCCCGAAACGCTGACCTCCCTCGGCTCGTCTGCGTTTTCCGGGTGCGTTTCGCTTCGCTCCGTCGACGGATTTGAAAAAACGGCGTTGAATTACGTACCCGATATGGCGTTTTACGGCTGCGAGTCGCTGAAAAGCATCTCGTTGCCAAGCGGCGTTGCGGGCGTCGGCATGGGCGCGTTTATGAACTGCACCCGCCTTGCAAAGATCACCATTCCCGGAACGCTCAAGGACGTAAGCCTTATGGCGTTCAACACAACGCCGTGGTACGCGGAAAACGACGAAACTTTCTTCATCGTCGGCGACGGCGTGCTTATAAAATCGACGTACAACCCGCTTGGCGCCGACGAACCCGGCACGCTCGACCTTACGGGACTCGGGATAAAATCGATCGGCAACTCGTGCTTTGCAAACGTTGCGATCGCCGCAAGCCTTGACGTGTCCCTCGGGTACAGATATTCGGCAAACGTAAAGAGGGTAATCGTTCCCGAAGGCGTTGAAAACATAGGCTCGGGCGCGTTTTTCGGCTGTATGAACCTTGAATACGTCGACCTTCCCTCAACGCTGAAAACAGTCGGCGGCTCCGCATTCTGCGAAGCGGACGGCTCGTCGTACTCAAACGCCGACGTGTCGTTTGAAAAATGCACGTCGCTTACCGACATCGGAAGCGAGGCGTTCTTCGGCTGCCTTGGGATAGAGGACGTCGTCCTGCCGGAGAGCGTCATAAATATCGGCAAGGACGCATTCACCGAAACGGCGGCGTACTACAACTTCATCGACGATTCCGCCAAAACGGGCGCGTCTGCATTCAAGACAGTCGGCGGCAGCGTTCTGCTCTGGGTTTACGTGCCGAAGGGCGAAACGAATATCGTCATCCCCGACACTGTAAAATACATCGCCGGCGGCGCGTGCGCGGGCTGGGACTCCAACGTCGTATGGGACGATTATGAGAACGATCCCGACGCCAGCGAGGCGATAAAGCTGCGCCACCGCTTCACATACGCCATAAAAAGCATAACGATCCCCGAGGGCGTCGTTTATATAGGCGACGGCGCGTTTTTGAGGATCACGGGCATCACGTCGATAACGCTGCCCGACAGCCTTGAAACGCTCGACTCCGCGGCGTTTGCTCAGTGCGGAAGTATATCTGCGATAAAGTTCGGCAAGAACCTCAAAAACATCGGCTCCGACGCATTCAGATACGCGTCTGTAAAGTCGGTAACACTGCCCGAGAGCATCGTTTCGCTCGGAGGGGGCGCGTTTGCGGACTGTTCAAGCCTTGAAAGGCTCTATATCCCCAAGACGATATCAAGCGTCGAGCAGGGCATCGTTTCCGCCGATATGACGGAGCTTAAAACGGTGTATATCCCGCCGAAATTCCGCCCGTATATCTTCTATATCGTAAATATGCAGACCGAAACGGTAAACGCCGATCTGAGAATAAGATACGAATACTGATAAGATCGCCGCGCAAGCGGCGATTTTTTTTCGGTGCGCCGACAAAAACGGAAAGTTTCATCCGACGTTGTCAATATCGCGGCGGGCTTTGAATACAATTATAAAAAACGCCCGAGGTGTGTTTATGAAAAGGGAAACTGTGTCGTCGCGCGGGGTAAGAGTTGCCGAAATATACGTTTTTTCGCAGTGCGGCGACGGAAAGATAAGCGATCTGTTAAGCATGATCGAGGACGAATTTTACGGCGCGGCAAAGCGGTACGCGATGCGCCTGTGCGATAAAGTGTCGAAAATGAGCGCCGCCGAGCGCCGCCGCGTAAGGTGCGAGAAAATAAGCCTTGTCTGCGAAATACGCGAATGCGGCGACGTAAACGAGCTTGTCGCCAAAGCGTCAATTCAGTCGGGCGCGGGAACGCTCAGCGAGGAGAGGTGGGCGTATATCGAAACGAAAACAGGCAGACTTATAAAAAAGACGCGCGGCAAAAAAGAGCGCGCACCATCGCCGAAAACGGACAACTGACGCAAAAATCTGCCTTAATTTGAAAAATATTGCGCCCGAATTATTGCAAAAATTTAAGTTATGGTATATAATAAAACAAAATGACTATTTTCGGAGAGTAAAAATGAAGGTCGATAATGCCGTCAAAAAGGAAACAGGATATATAGCGCTCGGTATGCTTATCATGAGCGCGATAATGCACGTCGTTTTTCTTGCGATAGGAAAATGGAGCCTCGGGGTTATATATTCAAACGTCCTTGTCGGCGGGTATATGGTGCTCAACTTCTTTTTGCTCGGGCTTACGGTGCAGAAAGCGACGGAGAGCGGCGATGAAAAGCGCGCAAAAAACATAATGAAGCTCTCGCAGACGCTCCGCTTCCTTTCGCTTGCGGGCGTGCTTGCGCTCGGCGCGCTGCTGTCAAACGTCGGAGACAGGAGCGGCCCGTTTGAATTCTGGGCGCTTATCCCGCCGGTGTTCTTCAACCGTATAACCATGATGGTGCGCGGCTTTGCCGTAAGACGCGAGAGCGCGCCGCCCTCGCCGTCCGAAAATACCGATACTGTCGATGAAGAAAGCGGGGATGAGACGTGAGCGAAAAGACAAAATTCAGAATAGTCGACGGTCTGCTCATCGCCATGATGATACTTCCGTTTGTCGCGGGGATAGTGCTTAAGATACTGTTCACGCCCGAATCGGAGGGAATAAGCATCACGGGGGCGATCGTCTTCTTTGAAATAAAAATGCCGCTGCAGCCGCTTCAGATAACGGAAGCGCAGGTGAACTCGTGGCTCGTTATGGTGTTCCTTGTCGGACTGTGCCTTTACCTTACGCACGGGATCAAAGTCGTGCCAAACTCGCGCCGTCAGCACGTGGCGGAGTGGATAGTCGAGAAGGTCGAGGCGCTCGTTTCCGACAATATGGGCGACAAGTACATGGCGTTTGCGCCGTTCATCGCGGCGGTGCTGGGAATGTCCGCGTTTTCAAGCCTTTCGAGCCTGCTCGGGCTGTTCCCGCCGACCTCCGACCTCAACGTCGTGTTCGGCTGGTCGATACTTGTGTTCATCATAATCACGCACTATAAACTCAAAGGCGGCGTGTGGAACTACACCAAAGGCTACTTTGAGCCTATCCCCGTCTTTGCGCCGATGAACGTCATCGGCGAGATCGCAACGCCCGTTTCCATGGCGTTCCGTCATTTTGGAAACGTGCTCTCCGGCGTCGTCATATCGACGCTTATCCACGCGGCGCTGGGCGGACTGTCAAACGTGCTTCGCGTCGGCATACCAGCGGTGTTCTCGCTGTATTTCGATATATTCAGCGGACTGATCCAGGCGTATATATTCGCAATGCTTACAATGCTGTATATTTCAAACGGTTTCCCCGAGGAAGCGTATGAAAAGCGCATGAAGAAAAAGGCGGAGCGCGAGCGTCGTCGCCGCGAAGCCGCCGCACTTGTCGAAAATAAATAAAAATTCAATATAAACACGGAGGAAACAAAATGGAACTTGCTATTGCTATCATTCTGGGATGCTGCGCCGTCGGCGCGGGACTTGCGCTTATCGCGGGTATCGGCCCCGGTATCGGCGAGGGTTACGCCGTAGGACAGGCTTGCGCCGCTATCGGCCGTCAGCCTGAAAGTCGCGGACAGGTAACGTCAACGATGATAATGGGCTGCGCTATCGCGGAAACAACGGGTATTTACGGCCTTGTTATCGGCATCCTTCTTATATTCGTCGCGCCGAATATATTTGTCGGCATTCTTCAGAAGGCTATCGGCGCATAATGAACGGAGGAACGGAAATTGCTTCTTGAAACACAGCAGCTTGAAATAATCTCCGTCAATATCTGGTCTATACTTATTTCGCTTGCAAACCTTGTTATCATCTTTCTGCTTTTGAAGAAGCTCCTCTTCAAGCCCGTAAAGAAGACGCTTGCGGCAAGGCAGGCGCAGGTCGATAAGATCTACGACGACGCCGCCGCCGCAAAACAGACAGCCGAGGCTGACAGGGCAGAGTACGAGCAAAAGCTTGCCGACGTCAAGGCCGAAGCCGAGGAGATCCTCACCGACGCGCGCGAGCGTGCCGACAGAATGAGCGAGGAGATCATCGGCGACGCAAAGGATAAGGCGCAGGCAAAGCTTGAGCGCGCCGAGGAAGAGATCGCGCAGGAAAAGAAAAAAGCGATGACGGAGCTTAAGGACGACGTGTCGGCGCTGTCAGTCGATATCGCCGAAAAGCTCCTCGGACGTGAAATTGACGAAAAAGACCACGCAGAGCTTATAGACAAGTTTATCAGCGAGGTGGACGATAATGGAAAGTGACGCTATCCGCGAGTACGGCGGCGCGCTTTTTGAGCTTGCGCGCGAGGAGGGGGCGGAGGACGCCATTCTTTCCGACGTGCGCGGCGTCAAGCCGTTTTTTGAGCGCGGCTCCGATTTTGTGCGCCTGCTCGACTGCCCGAACATTTCGCACCGCGAAAGAAACGACGTGATAAAGCGCGCGTTTTACGGCAGGATAAACGAATATCTTTTGAACTTCATCTGCCTTATGACCGAGCGGGGATACGCCGGGAGCATTTATGGCGCGCTTGACAAATTCATCGAGCTGTATAACGTAGACCACGCTATCGCCGACGCATACGTTGTAAGCGCCGTCGAGCTTACACAGGCGCAAAGATCGGCGCTTGCCTCGGCGCTTGCCGCTCGCACCGGCAAAAAGGTAAACCTTATCTGCCGCGTCGATCCGTCCGTCATCGGCGGCATATCCGTTTGCATCGACGGGGAAGAATTCGACGGCACGATAACACACAAAATATCACAGATAAGACGAAAGCTCGACGAGCTTTCCGTAAATTGAAAGGGGAGAAAAAATGGAACTTCGCCCTGAAGAGATCAGCAGCATAATCAAATCCGAAATCAAAAACTACCAAAACAAAATAGAACAGTCGGAGGTCGGCACCGTCATCCTCGTCGGCGACGGTATAGCCAAGGCTCACGGACTTGAAAACGCCATGGCAAACGAGCTTCTCGAATTTGAGGACGGGAGCTTCGGCATGGCGCTGAACCTTGAAGAAAACGTCGTTTCAATAGTACTGCTTTCCGACAGCGGAAACATCAAAGAGGGAAGCGTTGTGCGCCGCACGGGCAAGGTCGTATCGGTGCCGGTCGGCGAAAAGATGATAGGGCGCGTCGTAAACGCGCTCGGGCAGCCGATCGACGGCAAAGGGCCGATCGACTCCGACGGCACTCGCCCGATAGAATCGGAGGCGCCCGGCATCATCAAGCGCAAAAGCGTTTCCGTTCCGCTTCAAACGGGCATCAAGGCGATAGACTCGATGATCCCTATCGGCCGCGGCCAGCGCGAGCTTATCATCGGCGACCGCCAGACGGGCAAAACGACGATAGCCATCGACACGATAATCAACCAGCGCTCATCCGACGTTTTGTGCGTTTACGTCGCGATAGGGCAGAAAAACTCAACTGTCGCGCAGCTTACCGAAACGCTGAGGCAGGCGGGCGCGATGGACTACACCGTCATCGTTTCGGCAACGGCAAGCGAGTCGGCGCCGCTTCAATATATCGCACCGTACAGCGGATGCGCTATAGCTGAATACTTTATGGCGCAGGGCAGGGACGTGCTTATCGTCTATGACGATCTTTCAAAGCACGCCGTGGCATACCGCGCGCTGTCGCTTCTCATACGCCGCCCGCCGGGCCGCGAGGCTTACCCCGGCGACGTGTTCTACCTCCATTCAAGACTTCTCGAGCGCTCGGCGCGCGTCGACGCAAAGTACGGCGGCGGCAGCATCACGGCGCTGCCGATAATCGAAACGCAGGCGGGGGACGTTTCGGCGTATATCCCGACAAACGTTATTTCGATCACCGACGGGCAGATCTTTCTTGAAACGGAGCTGTTCCACGCGGGAATAATGCCCGCCGTAAACCCGGGCATCTCAGTCAGCCGCGTCGGCGGCTCGGCGCAGGTCAAGGCGATGAAAAAAGTCGCCGGCACGCTGAAGCTCATCTATTCGCAGTACCGCGAGCTTCAGTCATTCGCACAGTTCGGCTCTGACCTTGACGCCGACACGAAGGAAAGACTCGCGCAGGGCGAGCGCATCGTCGAGATACTCAAACAAGACAAAACGTCGCCCGTCGAGGTGGGGTGTCAGGTCGCGATAATCTACGCCGCCATCAAGGGTTACCTGAAACTTATCGAAGTTTGCGACGTTTCCGATTACGAAAGCCAACTTTATTCGTATATGCGCGCTCAGCACTCGGAGCTGCTCGGCAAGATAGCCAAGGGCGAGTACACCGACGAAATGGCGGAAGAGCTTGACACGGCCGTCGCCGAATTTACCGCCAAATTCAAATCAACGAAATAAACGGGAGGTGACGCGATTTGCCGCAGAACACAAAGCAACTGAAAACGCGCATCAAAAGCGTGAATTCCACAATGCACATAACGAAAGCGATGGAGCTTGTCGCGTCATCGAAGCTCCGCCGTGCGACAGAGAATATGGAGGCGAGCCGCCCGTACTTCGACGCGCTCTCCTCGGCTGTGCCGAGTCTTTCAAAGGCGGACAGCATATTCTCGAAGCCAAGCGAGGAAAAGCATCCGCTTTACGTCGTCGTCGCGGGCGACCGCGGCCTTGCGGGCGGGTACAACAACAATATCTATAAACTGCTCAAAGCGAATACAGACGGCAAGGCGGCGCGCGTCATACCGATAGGCAAGCGTATGGCGGAATATGCCGCAAAGCATGGGTACGACGCACTTAAAAGCTTTCCGTCCGTCGAAGATTTTTCGGTGGCGGACAGCGCAAACATCGGCAAGAGCGTCAAAGACGAGTTCGCCGCGGGCAATATTGACGCCGTGTTCATCGTTTACACAAAGTACGTTTCGATGCTCTCGCAGACGGCGACGGTGAAAAAGATACTGCCTGTCGAGTGCGAGGACGACGCGGAAAAGAAATCTGGCGAAACGCTCTTTGAGCCGAGCGCCGAGGCGGTCATCGACGCCGCCGTACCCGAGTACGTTTCGGGGATGGTATACGGCGCCGTGTGCGAAAGTTTTGCGTCCGAGCTATCCGCTCGCCGCAACGCCATGGACAACGCAACGCAGAACGCTGAGGAAATGATAGACACCCTTGAGCTTCGATACAACCGCGCGCGCCAGAGCGCGATAACGCAGGAGATAACCGAGATAATCGGCGGCTCTGAAAGCTGAGCCAAAAAGGAGATAAAAGTGGAAAAAACCGAAAAGAAAACACTCATCGGCAAGGTCACGCAGGTAATGGGGCCTGTTGTCGACGTTACGTTTGACGGCGACCTTCCCGATATACTTAACGCCCTTGAAATCATGGTGGGCGACAGAAAGCTCACCGTCGAGGTGGCGCAGCACATAGGCGACGGCGTTGTTCGCTGCATCGCCATGGCGTCGACCGACGGACTTTCGCGCGGAGTAGACGCTGTCGACACCGGCAAGGGAATATCAGTCCCCGTGGGACAAAAAACGCTCGGACGTATATTCAACGTCCTCGGCGAGCCTGTCGACGAAAAGCCGGCGCCGGAGGACGCTGAGCGCTGGGAGATACACCGCAAGCCCCCGACGTATGAAGAGCAGGTAACGTCGACCGAAATACTCGAAACGGGCATCAAGGTCGTCGACCTCATCTGCCCTTACGCCAAGGGCGGCAAAATAGGCCTGTTCGGCGGCGCGGGAGTCGGCAAAACGGTGCTGATAATGGAGCTTATCAACAACATCGCAAAACAGCACGGCGGCATTTCCGTATTCACCGGCGTCGGCGAGCGCACGCGCGAGGGCAACGACCTTTATAATGAAATGATAGAATCGGGCGTCATCGACAAAACGGCGCTCGTGTACGGCCAGATGAACGAACCGCCCGGCGCGAGAATGAGAGTCGGACTTTCCGGACTTACGATGGCTGAATACTTCCGCGACAAAGAGGGGCAGGACGTGCTTCTTTTCATCGACAACATCTTCCGCTTCACGCAGGCGGGCAGCGAGGTTTCGGCGCTTCTCGGACGTATGCCGTCCGCCGTCGGATATCAGCCGACGCTCGCGACCGAAATGGGTACGCTTCAAGAGCGCATCACGTCGACAAAGCGCGGCTCCATCACGTCCGTTCAGGCGGTCTACGTCCCGGCGGACGACCTTACGGACCCCGCCCCCGCGACAACTTTCGCGCACCTTGACGCAACGACTGTCCTTTCGCGCTCGATAGCGTCAATGGGCATTTACCCCGCCGTCGATCCGCTTGAATCGACAAGCCGCATCCTCTCCCCCGACGTAGTCGGCGAGGAGCATTACCGCGTGGCAAGGGAAGTTCAGCGTATACTGCAAAGATACAACGAGCTTCAGGACATCATCGCCATCATGGGTATGGACGAGCTGAGCGAGGAGGACAAACTCACCGTCAACCGCGCGAGAAAAGTGCAGCGCTTCCTTTCGCAGTCGTTCTCCGTGGCAGAGAAATTCACGGGGCTTGAAGGAAAGTACGTTCCGCTCAAAGAAACGATCCGCGGCTTTGACGAGATAATCTCCGGCAAGCACGACGATCTGCCCGAGTCGGCGTTCATGTTCGTCGGCACGATCGACGAGGCTGTCGAAAAGGCGAAAGCGGCAGGCGCGGCAAAATGAAAAATTTCAGACTTGAAATAACAACGCCCGCGGGAGTCAGATTCTCCGATGAGGCGGTGCAGCTTTCGGTTCGCGCCGTCGACGGAGAGCTTGCCGTAATGGCGGGGCATATCCCGCTTGTGACGGCGCTGCGCGACGGGGAGTGCCGCGTGTACCTTCCCGACGGCAGCGTAAAGAAGGCGAAATGCGGCGGCGGGCTTTTGTTCGTTGAGAATGACAAAACAAGGCTTTTGTCGTCGACGTTTGAATTTATATAGACAAACGTCTATATTTAACAAATCGAAACATTCAAATAACTAAATATAAGGAGCATTATCTTGAATCAGAACGACAATTCTCCGAAAAAGAAGCGCACGTCTATATTTTTCCGCTGGATGACGAAGGACGGAAAGGGCGTTGACAAGGACGACGTCATAAAAATTGACGACTACAACGTCAAAAACTTCTTCAAACTGTTCGGCAGAAGAATAAGACAGCTTATGCGCGTCAATTGGATATATATCTTCGGCAACTTCCCGATATTTGCGTTTCTGCTTGCCATTTCCGGCAATTTCAGTTACTCCGCCCCGGCGCCCACAAGCCAGTTTTACCCGATTTTTTACGGTATTTCGACGATTGGCGGCGTAACTCCCGATATCGCCCAGATGGGCGGCATAAACGCGCTTATGGGAACGGCGACGGCAAACTCCTGGGGCGACTACCTGCTTTACGGCATATCGGCGCTGATTTTTGTCACGTTTGGCATAGTCAACACCGGCTGCGCTTATATAATGAGGAACATCGTGCGCGGCGAGCATATCTTCTTGTGGCAGGACTTCAAATCGGCTGTAAAGCAAAATCTGCGCCAGAGCATAATCCTCGGCGCGATCGACGCCGCCATAATCTTCCTTTCGTATTATTCCATCCGGTTCTACCTTGCAAATTACAACCAATACTTCATCATGTTCTACGCGATGATAGCGGTGGTTATCTTCTATTTCTTCATAAGAAGCTATATGTACACGTTGCTTGTGACGTTTGAGCTGAGCATTTTCAAGATACTGAAAAACTCGTTCATCTTTGCGATGATCGCCTTCGGACGCAACTTCCTCGGTCTGCTTATCGTCGTGGCGCTGCTCGGACTTACGTTCATCCTTTCAACGCTTTTCTTGCCGATAGGCATAATTCTGATCCTGATGATACTTGTTTCCGCGTGCGTTTACGCAACGACATACCTGACATACCCGAAAATCAAAGCCGTGATGATAGATCCGTTCTATCCCAACTACGGCAAAGAAGAACCTGAGGAGGAAGAACAATGAAAGTAACGGAAAAAATGGGCGTATCGCTCCGCGATACAACGATAACGACGGGCGACCCCGTGTTTCTTGACGTAAAAAAAGAGCCGTTTGACCTTTACGGAACGTGCGGCGACGGTTTTTGCCGCGTTCCGGAGGACGTTGCCCGTGCAACGAGCGCCGACGTTGAGCGCATCGGAAAAATGACGCCGGGCGTGCGCGTCCGCTTCAAAACGAACTCCGATTATATCGTCGTCCACGCGCACAGCTCTCTTATCGAGTCGGGCGGGCTGTTGTCCCTTTCGGTGCGCGCAAGCTTCGATATGTACGAATACGACGGCGAAAAATTCGGCTTTCTCGGCACTTTCGTTCCCTCGCAGGGCGACGACAAGGATTATATCGAGTGCCGCATCCGCCTCGACGGAAAAATGCACGACCTTGTGCTCGACTTCCCGATCTGCTCGCAAGTCACCGAATTTTACATAGCTCTTCGCAACGGCTCGGAGCTTGAGCACGGCTCAAAATACAAGTACACGACCCCCGCCGTATTTTACGGCTCGTCGATCGTTCACGGCATCGGCGCGGGACGCCCGGGCATGAACTACCCCGCGATAATCTCGCGCATTTACAATACCGACATCCGCAACTTCGGCTTCGGCGGCGCGGCAAAGGGCGAACCCGCGATAATCGACTACATGGCGGGACTTGATATGAGCGTTTTCGTCTACGACTACGACCACAACGCGCCCTCGGCTGATTTTCTTCGCGACACGCACTACGCGGGATATAAACGCTTCCGCACAAAACGCCCCGACGTGCCGATAGTGCTTGCGTCAAAGGTCGACTATTACTCGTCCCCCGAGGCAAACGAGGTGCGCCGCCGGATAATTATCGACACTTTCAACCGCGCAAAGAGCGAGGGCGACAAGCTTATCGAATTTGTCGACGGGCGCGAGATCTACGACAAGGACTACCGCGCGGAGCTGACGATCGACAACTGCCACCCCAACGACGGCGGATACGTCGCAATGGCAAAGGCGTTTGGCAAAGTCATCGAAAAATACATTTGTATAAAATAATCATATACGTTTGTATAAAACCGAAAATTCAGGCGGCGCAAGCATTTTGCCCGCCTGATTTGTTTTTTGCTCGCTGTCGTTTTTTTGCGATGCCGGCGCGCCATGCGCCCGGGGAAAAGCACATTTGCGCCCGCTTTTTGCGAAAACGGGACGGCGCGCGCTGAAAAATGTTTGAAAAAAGTTGAAAAATCCACTTGACAAAACGATTTTTGCGTGATATAATTCACAGGTACAAAGAAGAAAAGCACTCCGCTTTCACCGTGCGACAATGCCTGTACGGTCAATAAAAAGTTCGCGTTATCGCGTGAATTTGCTTTTGTTGCGGAGAGTTTTCTACTTTCCGCTTTATTTTTTGATTTGGAGGTGTCTGTCATCAGCACAATTGAGCATCTGATAAATGAAGAGATCCGCACGCCCGAGGTTCGCCTTGTGGGGCCTGATGGGGAGCAGATCGGCATAGTCAAGATCGCGCAGGCGCAGCAGTTGTCTATCGAAAAGGGGCTTGATCTTGTTATGATCGCGCCGCAGGCAACGCCGCCGGTATGCCGCATCATGGACTACGGCAAGTTCCGCTTTGAGCAGGACAAACGCCAGAAAGAAGCAAAAAAGAAACAGCAGGTCATCGAGATCAAGGAGATCCAGCTTACCTATAACATAGGCGAGCACGATTTTCAGACGAAGCTCGGGCACGCAAAGAGATTTCTGCAAAGCGGAAACAAAGTCCGCGTGGTGCTGAAATTCAAAGGTCGCCAGATGGCGCACACGGAAGTCGGTCAGCAGGTCATCGACAGGTTCGAGGCGGAATGCTCCGAGGTCGGCACGGCGGACAAAAAATCGGTGCTTGAGGGGCGCACGATAACGCTTTTCCTCTCGCCGATATCGAACACTCAAAAAAAATAATCAACCGAAAGGACATATCAAAATGGGAAAGATCAAAACACACAGCGCTACCGCTAAAAGATTTTCTGTTACAAAAAGCGGCAAGGTAAAGCTCAACAGCTCCTTCCGCCGCCACAAGCTCGGCAAAAAGACGGCTAAACGTAAACGTCAGCTTCGCCGCAACGAGTACCTCAGCGAGTCGTTTGCACCGACAATCAAGGCTCTCATTCACAAATAATAACGGAAGATCGTATATAGGAGGATAAAAAGATGGCAAGAGTTAAAGGCGCGATGATGACGCGCAAGAGAAGAAAGAGCGTACTTAAAGCCGCCAAAGGATATTGGGGCGCCAAATCAAAGCATTTCAAGATGGCCAAAGAAGCCGTTATGAAAAGCGGCAACTATGCGTTTATCGGCAGAAAGCTCAAAAAACGCGACTTCCGTTCTCTGTGGATAACAAGAATTTCCGCTCAGGCGAAAGTAAACGGCATCAACTATTCAAGATTCATGTGCGGACTCAAGAAGGCCGGCATCGACCTCAACCGCAAAATGCTTGCAGAGCTTGCGGTTTCCGACAAGGAAGCGTTCGCAGCACTTGTTGAAAAAGCAAAAGCAGCACTTTAATAAGTTATGTAAGAAAACCAAAGAACGCGTATGCGTGCTTTGGTTTTCGGATTTTTGAGAGGTATTTTTCAATGAAGACCGAAAGGATAACAAGCAGAAAAAACCCGGCGGTGGCAGAGGCGACAAAGCTTTCTGATCGCCGCTTCCGCGAGGAAAGGCGCGAGTTTTTCATCGAGGGGATAAAGCTGTTTTGCGAGGCGGTCGGCGCCGGAGCGCAGATCAAGCGCGTGTTCGTAACCGACGCGGCGCTTGAAAAATACGGCGACATGATCGAGCGTTCCGGGTGCGGGAGCGTTTATTGCGTTACCGACGAGGTCTACGAAAAGCTGACAGTCGAGCGCGCGCCGCAGGGGATATTCGCCGTCGTCGGATATTTTGACGCGCAAAAGCCCGCGGATGAAAACGCGTTTTTGCTTGTGCTTGACGGCGTTGCCGATCCCGGCAACCTCGGAACGATCATCCGCTGTGCCGACGCGTTTGGCTGCGGGCGGGTGCTTATCGGCGATAACGGCGTCGACCTGTATAATCCCAAAACGGTTCGCGCCGCGATGGGTTCTTTGTTCCGCGTCAGAACGGAAAGGCGCGCCGCCGCCGAAAGCGTCAGAATGCTTGAAGATGACGGGTACGCGGTTTACGCAGCGACGCTTGACAAAAACTCCCGCGATCTGCGAGAGGTCGACGTTTCGGGCAAAGTCGCGTTTGTCATCGGCAACGAGGGGCACGGCGTATCAGAGGACGTCGCCGCCGCTTGCGGCGGATCGGTCATCATTCCAATGACTCCGGGTGCGGAATCGCTCAACGCCGCCGTCGCCGCGTCCGTCATTATGTGGGAAGCGGCGCGCGTACGGATAAATAAATGGGAGAGATAGGTATGGATCTGATATACTGGATATGGATGTCGCTCAGGTGCGGCGCGGGAAGCGAGAGCGGATCGTACCTGCTTTCAAAATTTTCCTCTCCGAAAGAAATTTACGACCTTGACAAAGAGCAGATAGATAAAATTGACGGCGTCGACGGGGAGGTGAAAACGTCGCTTTGCGACAAAGACCTTTCCCGCCCGGCGCACACTCTCGACTTCTGCCGCAGAAAGCACGTTCATATAATGACGCTTGAAAGCCCGGAATACCCGGAGCGCCTTCGCGCGATCTACGCAAAGCCGATAGTGCTGTACTACGTCGGGAGCCTTCCGAGGATAGATAGCGAGCCGCTCATCGCCTGCGTCGGTTCAAGGGAATGCTCGGAATACGGCTTTTCCGCAGCATACAAGCTCGGCGCGGAGCTGACGCTTGCCGGCGCCACCGTCGTATCGGGACTTGCCGCGGGGATAGACTCCGCGTGCGCCCGCGGCGCACTTTCGGCAAACGGCAGAACGATAGCCGTCATCGGGTGCGGCATTGACGTCGTGTACCCGCGGGACAACCGCGAGCTGTACCGCCAGATCGCGCGAAACGGCGCGATAATCACCGAATACGCCCCGCAGACACCGCCCACCGCCGACCATTTCCCGGTGAGGAACAGAATAATATCGGGACTTTGCGTCGCCACATGCATCGTTGAAGCGGGAGCAAAGAGCGGGGCGCTGATCACCGCGCGCCACGCCGAAATGCAGGGCAGAAAAGTATACGCGCTCCCCGGAAGAGCCGGAGATGACGAAAGCTACGGCAACCTCGACCTTATATACAAAGGCGCAAACTTCGTCCGCGGCGCCGCCGATATTGTTTCGGACCTGTCGCCGCTTTACCCGTCAAAGCTGTTTTTGAAAAACATCCCGAAGGACAAATACGTAAACAAGCGCGGCAAAAAGAGCGGCGCGAGATTTGAAAATATCCGCAAAATCGATGATGAAACGGGTGCGCCCGCGCCCGAACACAGCGAGATCGCCGTTTCGATGACGGCTGATCTTTCATCGCTTACCGACGTTGAGCGCGCCGTTTATGCGTCGCTCGAAAAATATTTTACACCGGGCGAAATACGCGCCGCGGTGGCGACGGAATACGGCAAAAATCTCGGCGTGGGCGAGGTTTTGGCGGCGCTGACAACGCTTGAAATACTCGGGCTTTGCACCGCTCTCCCGGGCGGAAATTACGTCAGAAAAGAAAAAAGTTGTTGACAACAAAAATATTTTGGCATATAATTTCGATTAAACGGCAACAAAAAGCAAACCAACGCAAAACACAAAAGGAAACATTCAAATGTCAAAACTCATAATCATAGAATCGCCGTCCAAGGCGCCGGCAATAATGTCGTACCTAGGCAAAGAATATAAGGTAATGGCGTCAAAGGGACACGTGCGCGACCTGCCGAAAAGCTCGCTCGGAGTCAGCATCGAGGACGGCTTCAAGCCGAAATACATCACCATCCACGGAAAAACCGATCTTATAGCGCAGCTCAAAAAGGAAGCGAAAGCCGCAGACGCGGTATATTTTGCGACCGACCCTGACCGCGAGGGCGAGGCGATATCGTGGCATCTCGCGACGGTGCTGGGCATCGAGCCTGAAAAGTGCTACCGCGTCGCGTTCAACGAGATCACAAAATCGACGATCCAGACGGAGATAAATCATCCGCGCCAGATCGATATGAACCTTGTCGACGCTCAACAGGCGCGCCGCGTGCTTGACAGGATAGTCGGATATCAGTTAAGCCCGTACCTTTGGAAAACGATAAAGAGCGGTCTTTCCGCCGGGCGCGTTCAGTCCGTGGCGGCAAGGCTTATCGTCGAGCGCGACGAGGAGATAGACGCGTTCGTTCCGAAGGAGTACCACACGATCGAGGCGGAGCTGAGAACGTCCCGCCGCTCAAAGATCACGGCAAAATACTACGGAAACGCCGCGGGCAAGGTTGAGCTTTCGACAAAAGAGGAAGCGGACGCTGTAATTGACGCCTGCCGCGACGCCGAATTTACGGCGCTTTCCGTAACGAAAGCGCGCAAGGCGAAAAGCCCTCTGCCCCCGTTTGAAACGGCGACGCTCCAACAGGACGCGTCAAGACGGCTCGGCTTTGCGTCAAAGAAGATAATGCGCGTGGCGCAGGAGCTTTACGAGGGCATTGACCTCGGGCGCGAGCTTGGCGGCGCACACGGTCTTATAACGTATATGCGTACAGACTCCCTCCGCGTTTCCGACGAGGCGAGCGCGGCGGCGCGTTCATTCATAACGCAGAGATACGGCAAGGAATACTACCCGCCAAAGCCGAGATCTTTCAAATCGAAGGGCGGCGCGCAGGACGCGCACGAGGCTATCCGTCCCGCCGACGTGAACCTCACCCCCGAAATGCTCAAAGGCAGACTTTCAAACGATCAGTATAAGCTGTATAAGCTCATCTGGGAGCGCTTTGTCGCATCGCAGATGAAAAACGCCGAGGTAGATACAGTCGCCGCCGACTTTGAGTGCCGCGGCAACGTCTTCAAATCGAGCGAGAGCAGTATCGCATTCAAGGGATATATGCTTGTGTACGACGACACCGAGGAGCAAGCCGAAAACGACGGCAAGCTCACGTCCGTCAAGGACGGCGACAAGCTTTCGTGCGAAAGCATAACGGAACAGCAGAACTTCACCGATCCCCCGGCAAGATACACCGAAGGCTCGCTTGTAAAAGTGCTGAAAGAAAAAGGCATCGGCCGCCCGTCGACGTATGCTCAGACGATAACGACGATAATCGACCGCGGGTACGTGGAGCTTGAAAAAAAGACGTTCCGCTCAACGCCGCTCGGCCGCGCGACAGTCGAGCTTATGGAAAAGAACTTCCCGAAGATAATCGACTATAAATTCACCGCCAACGTCGAAACGTCGCTCGACAAGATAGCCGAGGGCGAGGAGACGTATGAGCGCGTGCTCACCGACTTTTACGACGGCTTTGAAAAGACGCTCTCCGAGGCGCAAAAGCACCTGAAAGAAAATAAGGTAAAGATACCCGACGAGGAATCGGATATCATCTGCGACAAATGCGGGCGCAAAATGGTGATCAAAACGGGCAAATACGGCAAGTTCGCCGCCTGCCCCGGCTACCCCGAATGTAAGAATACAAAGCGTCTTGACGTGTCGGGCAAAAAGGAAGCCGCGCCGAAAGCGGAGCCTGAAAAAACAGACCTCGTTTGCGAAAAATGCGGCTCGCCGCTCGTTATCCGCTCCTCGCGCTACGGAAAATTCTATGCCTGCACCGCGTTCCCGAAGTGCCGCTATACAAAGGCGATAAGGGAAGAGATAGGCGTTCCGTGCCCCAAGTGCGGCGCACCGATACTGAAAGGCCACGGCAAAAAGAAGAATTCGGTATTTTACAGCTGCTCGCGCTATCCCGACTGCGATTTTTCAATGTGGGACCGCCCGACAAACGAAAAATGCCCCGTATGCGGCTCTATGATGGCGCTCAAAGAGAGCAAGAATCTGCTCGTCTGCACAAACGACTCCTGTAAGCACACGGAGGAAAACAAAAATAAAAATATTTATATTAAAAAGATGGTAATAATAATGAATAAGAAAGATATAATAAAAAGATCAAATTGAAATATAATAAAGATATATAATAATTCAT
>Ga0307453_100004_pt1 | contig 18433 bp, 20 predicted proteins | sample Goafecreptomycin_20_FD_204472 | JGI IMG/M metagenome (GOLD analysis project Ga0307453, IMG submission 204472) | Metatranscriptome of enriched fungal communities from goat fecal pellet, Isla Vista, California, United States - Xylan, Gen2, Rep 3... ... | reverse complement strand
TCGGTAACTATAAATTGCTCATAGAGTTATCCGGCTTATGCCGTGAAAATATATCTCGGAAAGGTTCAAAATGTCTACAACAACAGAATTTATCAAAAAATATACTCTGCCGTGCCTTGTCACGCGCGATATGGTCGCGTTCCCGGGGATACCGGTCAGCATAGAGGTTACACGTGCCTTTTCAAAGCGCGCCTGCGAGATGGCGATGAAGGGTGACAGCATCATATTCATCGTGTGCCAGAAAGACTATGCCGAAAAGGACGTTACGTCAGAGAACATATATCCCGTCGGCGTAACGGCAAAAATAAAGCAAATGGCAAAGACGAGCGGCGGAGTCACGCGCATAATCGCGGAGCCGAGAGAGCGCGCCTACGTGTCGTCGTTTACAATGGGCAGATATCCCGTTGCCGAGGTTATGGAAAAAAGCGTTACCGTTGCCGACAACGGCGGCGTCAAGGGCGAGGCGCTGATGCGCGACCTGAAAAACACGCTCTCCGATTTTTCAAAATACCTGCCGAAGTTTTCAAAAGAGCTGTGGCTCGTTATGAACTCGCTTCAAACGCCGGGAATGCTTTGCGACTTTGTGGCGGCAAACATCGTCGGCGACGTGCAGGATAAGGAAAAGATCTTGTCGGAATTCGATCCGCTGCGCCGCCTTGAACTTACGATACTCATTCTCGAACAGGAAAAACAAATACTCTCGGAAGAGGACAAGATACATCGCCGCGTGCGCGAAAACCTTGACCGCAACCAGCGCGATTTTTACCTGCGCGAGCAGATGAAGATAATCCAGGAAGAGCTTGGCGAGGACGACTCGGACGACGCGGGCGTTTATCTTACGCGTCTTAAAAAGGGCGACTATCCCAAAGAGGTGCGCGAAAAACTTGAGCGCGACATCCAGAAGCTTCGCCGCACTCCCGTCGGCAGCGCGGATAATACGGTGCTTACAAACTACATAGAAACGTGCCTTGATATCCCTTTCGGCAAAAAAAACCGACGACATTCTCGATATCGAAAAGGTGCGGAAAATACTTGACGAGGACCACGACGGACTTGAAAAGGTCAAAGAGAGGATCGTCGAATATCTTTCGGCGGTGAAGCTGAACCCCGATATGAAAAACCAGATAATCTGCCTTGTCGGCCCTCCCGGAACGGGCAAAACATCAGTTGCGATATCGATCGCCCGCGCGCTTGAAAGAAAATTCGTGCGCGTATCTCTCGGCGGCGTGCGCGACGAGGCTGACATCCGCGGCCACAGAAAGACGTACGTCGGCGCGATGCCGGGGCGCATCATAACTGCGCTGACAGAGGCGGGATGCATGAATCCGCTGATTTTATTCGACGAAATAGACAAAATGGCAAACGACGGGCGCGGCGATCCCGCGTCGGCAATGCTTGAAGTGCTTGACGGTGAACAAAACAAGGCCTTCCGCGATCATTTTGTGGAGATGCCGGTCGATCTTTCGTCGTGTATGTTCATAACTACGGCGAACACGCTTGAAACAGTCCCCGCACCGCTGATCGACCGTATGGAGATAATCGAGCTTCACTCCTATACGCGCTCCGAAAAATTCTCGATAGCGAAAAATCACCTTATTCCAAAGCAGGTAAAACGCCACGGAATGAACGGGCGGATGCTAAAATTCGATGACGAGGCGATCTACCGCATCATCGACGAGTACACACGCGAGGCGGGCGTGAGAACGCTTGAAAAGCAGATCGCAAAATGCTGTCGCAAAGCGGCAAAGCTTATCGTTGACGGTTCAAAGAGCGTGCGCGTCAAGTGCGCGAATTTAACCGATTTCCTCGGCACGCAGCGTATGATAAAAGACAAGATATTCGACGAGGACGAGGTTGGCACGGTCAACGGTATGGCTTATACCGAATCGGGCGGCGAGCTGCTCCGCATCGAAACGCTTGCAATGCCCGGCACGGGCAAGCTTGAACTCACCGGCCTTCTCGGCGACGTTATGAAAGAGTCGGCGCAGGCGGCGATAAGCTATGTCAGATTCAACGCGGGGACCCTCGGCATCGACGAGGATTTTTACAAAAAATACGACATACACATCCACTTCCCCGAGGGCGCCGTTCCAAAGGACGGACCGAGCGCGGGCGCGGCTATAATTACGTCGATTGTCAGCGAGTTGTCGGGGATCCCCGTGCGGCGCGACGTTGCGATGACGGGAGAGATAACGCTGCACGGCCGCGTTACTGCGATCGGCGGGCTGAGAGAAAAGACGATGGCCGCATATCTTGCGGGCGTTCAAACGATAATAATACCGAAAGACAACGTGACAGACCTTTCCGAAGTTGCGGACGAGGTAAAAACGCACGTCAAGATCATACCCGTATCAAACGTTTCGGAGGTGCTGAGCATAGCTTTGGCACGCCCTGCCGTCGCTGCCAAGACGGAAGCGCACCATATTGACGGCGCGCGTGCGTCGGCGAGAAAGTAAGGATAAAATGGCACTGAATTTTCAGAATATAGAGCTTAAAATGACGGCGGGAAGGAAAGATCAGTTCCCGCGCGAAAACATCCCGCAGATCGCCCTGTCAGGTCGGTCAAACGTCGGCAAAAGCTCGCTCATCAACGCCGTCACAGGCAGAAAAAACTACGCGCATACAAGCTCGTCCCCCGGCAAAACGGTAACGATAAACTTTTATCTGCTCGACAAAAAGATATACCTTGTCGACCTTCCGGGCTACGGCTATGCGCGCCGCTCGGGCGATCATCAGGAGAGCTTTTCAAAGCTCACCGAGGCATACCTTTCGCAAGACGGAAAACCCGATTTCGTGTTTCAGCTTGTCGATCTCAAAGTCGGCCCCACGCAAAACGACATCATGATGATAGACTGGCTCAACTCAAGCGGCATACCATACGCCGTCGTCGCCACAAAAGCCGACAAGATAAACGTAACGACGCGGGAACACAATCTCGAAGCGCTGAGATCTCACCCGTACCTTATTCCGCCGTATGCGGAAAGACAGATAGAGGTCGTCGGCTTTTCGTCGCTCACGGGCGACGGCAAGCAAATTGTGCGTGATATAATTTCGGGCGTATCAAAATAAAAAACAGAGGCAAATAAATGAACTACGTTATTTTAATGTATCTTTTAAGAATACCGGTGGTGCTTTTGTCGCTTTCAGTGCACGAGTTTTCTCACGGGCTTATGGCGTATAAACTCGGCGATCAAACGGCAAAGAATTTCGGACGCCTGACGCTCAACCCGATAAAGCATATCGATCTTGTCGGCCTTTTGATGATGATAGTCGTCGGCTTCGGATATGCAAAGCCGGTACCCGTGAACACAAGATACTTCAAGCACCCGCGCTCCGGCATGGCGCTGACGGCGGCGGCAGGGCCGATATCGAATATTCTTCTTTCGATTATTTCGATATTCATATTCAACTTTGTCGCAATGATAAATCCCGCGCAGACAAGCGGATTCGGATATAACGTATGGATCGGCGCGATGATGTTCTTTGTCATCGGCGCGGAGCTGAATCTTTTCCTTGCGCTGTTCAACCTTATCCCGATCCCTCCGCTTGACGGCTCGCGCATAGCGTTTATGTTCCTGCCTACAAAATGGTATTTCGGTCTTATGAAATACGAGCGCTATATTATGATCGGATTTATGGCGATAGTGCTTATACTTCACCGCGTATTCAACATAAGCATCGTTTCGGGCGTGTCGATGTTCTTCCTCGGCAATTTCGAGATACTGCTTTCAAAGATACCGATTTTTGCGGGCAATTTCAACGTTTTCGTAAACGTGCTTGCCTTATGCTGAGCGGGTGAAATATGGAATTTGTATTCAAAACGGAAGTTTATGAAGGGCCGCTCGACCTGCTGCTCGCACTGATAGCCAAGAACAAGATGAACATAGCCGACATCAAGATCGCCGTCATTTTCGATCAGTATATGGAATACGTCGAAAATATGGACGTCGACGATATGGAAAGCGCCGGCGAGTTTATCCGTATGGCGTCTGAGCTTATGCTGATAAAAAGCCGTATGCTTCTTCCGAAAGAGGACGAAGACCCGCGAGAAGAGCTTGTGCGTACACTTATGGAGTACAAAACGGCAAAAGAGGCGGCGATGCGGCTGGGCGAGCTTGAATCGGAATTTATCGGGCGATTTGAAAAGGACTCGATGGAGGTCGTTATCGACAAGACAAAGCTCGACGATATGGATATATCCATTCTTTCGGGCGCGATGACAAAGCTGCTTATGACGATGCAAGAGCTTCGCGAGATCGAGCGGGTTAAGCCTATCGAGTCGATAAACCCGATCATCAAGAAAAAAATCGTTCCCGTGCCGTCAAGAATAATGCACATAATGCGTTATATGTATAAAAAGAACGACGTTGCCTTTGAGGAGCTTTTCGACGACGTTACGTCGCGCTCCGGCATTGTCGCAACGTTTTACGCCGTGCTTGAACTGCTCAAATCGGGGCGTGTCGAGCTTATTCGCGACGCATACCAAACTGACGGTCAAATCATTTTGAGATTTGTAAAAACAAGAAAAAAGGACGCCGAAAATGGATAGCGAAAAGATACTTACAAGGGATGAAATAAAGCGAATAATCGAGGCAGTACTGTTTGCTGCGGGGCACGCCGTGACGTATGAAAAGCTCGCCGAGGTGATCGGCGTCAGCGAGGATGAAATATCGGACGCCGTTGACGAGTATATTTCCGAGTACGACGCAAGCGGACTTGTCCGCGGCATACAGCTCCTTAAACTCGGGCGCGCCTGCCAGCTTACAACGAAAGAGGTCTTCATCGACTACGTCAAAGCCGCGCTCGGCGTAAAAGAGGGCGGCAACCTTTCCCGCGCGTCGCTTGAAACGCTTGCGATAATCGCATATAACCAGCCCGTTACGCGCTCGTATATCGAACAGGTGCGCGGAGTCGACTGCTCATATTCCGTCGGTGTGCTCGGCGAGCGCGGACTTATTCGTGTTGTCGGCCAGCTTGACGTTCCCGGAAGGCCGAGACTTTACGCAACGACAGAGAATTTCTTGCGTATTTTCGGGCTTTCAAGCATAGACGATCTGCCGCCTGTGGCTCTGCCGACTTCATCGGAGCCGAAGGAAGAGGCAAAAACGGAGGAACAGGAATAAAGCAAACGACGCGGAGGTGATTTTATGTGGTGGCTGTACGTTCTGATCGGACTTGTGCTGATCATCGCGGCAGTGCTTTTGTCGCCCGCGCGTCTGACGCTTGAAGCAGGAGCGAAAACGGAAATAGACCTGCGCGTCCTTTTCATAAAGAAGCGGCTGTATCCTCAAAAAGATAAAAAACAGAAGAAAAAGCAAAAAAAGAAAAAGAGCGAAAAACCGGCAGAAAAAAAGAGCGAAAAACCGCGCGAGACCGACGGCGAGCAGGCGATGAATACCATCGGAATGATAAAGGATATCGTGCTTGAAGTCCTGCGCCGCGCGCGCACGATAGTCAGAGTAACGCTAAAACGGCTCTATCTTGTGATCGCCACCGACGAGGCGGCAAAAACGGCTGTCATCTACGGCGCGGCAGCAAACGCATACGACGAGCTTGCCGAAGTGCTTCGCCGCACGTCAAACTATAAGGAAAAGGCGGGGGCGGTCACGATAACGACCGACTTCACCTCCGAAAAAACGGTATTTTCGATCATAGTCGAGTTCCGTACCAACCTGCTCGGCGCACTGAGGATCGTTTTGCCGGCAATAATAAAGAACATAAAAACATCGGATAATAACATAATTCAGAAAGGGAAAAATCATGGATAACAACACCGCAAACGGAAAAAACAAGGTATCTGACGTCATCGCGTCGGCGCTTTCAAGCATCAAGACGATGGTGGATGCGGACAGCGTTATCGGTACGCCGATAGAAACGCCGTCGGGCACGGTGATAATCCCCATTTCAAAAGTATCGGTAGGCTTTGTCGGCGGCGGAAACGACTACGCGGGCAAGAACACGCAGGCGTCGGGCAAAAACAATTTCGGCGGCGCGTCGGGATCCGGCGTTACGGTAAAACCCGTCGGATTTGTCGTTGTAAACGGCGCCGGCGCCGTCAGCATACTCAACCTCGATGAGCCGGGCACGACAAACGACCTCGGTTCGTCTATCCAGACGATAATCGACAAAGCGCCCGAGGTTATCGCGAAAATAAAGGCGGCTTTCGGCAAAAAGAAAAAGGACGGCGAGGAGTCGGAGAGCGCCGATGGAGAGGAAAACAAAGCCGACAAATGAATAAAAGATCCGCCTCTGTAAATCATAATAAAAAATGATCACAGAGGTGGAGAAAATGAAAAAAACAGCGGCGGCGCTGATTATTGCCGCCATAATATCGATTTGCCCGATAAAATCTCACGCTGTCGGAACGTCGGCGGAGTCGGCGATACTTATCGAGGCGCAAAGCGGCGACGTACTTTACGAAAAGGACGCTGACACGCGCCGCGGCCCCGCTTCGACGACAAAAATAATGACGGCGCTTATCGCCATTGAAAACTGCGATCTTGACAAGATCGTCGAGGTGTCGCCGATGGCGGTCGGCATTGAAGGCTCGTCCGCGTATCTTTATGCGGGCGAGAAGATCACAATGGAGTCGCTCCTTTACGCTTTGCTTCTTCAAAGTGCAAACGACGCCGCGGCGGCGATAGCGTATGAGGTCGGCGGCGGCATTGACGGGTTTTGCGCGATGATGAACGAAAAAGCGGAGTCGCTCGGGCTTGTGAATACGCACTTTTCAAACCCGCACGGGCTTGATGACGAAATGCACTACACCACTGCGCGCGAGCTTGCGATCATCGCCCGCGCGGCGATGGAAAACGAAACGTTTTGTCAAGTCGTGTCTACCGTCAAAAAAGCCGTTCCGATGGAGGACGGCGGAGCAACGCGCGTGTTTATAAACCACAACCGACTCCTTCGCAGCTACGACGACATCGTCGGAGTCAAGACGGGATATACAAAAAAATGCGGGCGCACGCTCGTTTCGGCGTCCGATAAGGACGGTATGAAGTTTATCGCCGTTACGCTTTGCGACGGGGACGACTGGCGCGACCACCGCGCGCTTCACGACTACGGTCAGTCGCTTTACGAGCGCGTAAAGCTGATCGGGCGCGGCGAGGGATTTGAAGTTTCATCGCGCGGCGAGAGCGTGTTCGTCGGGTGCGATGACGACGTTTATGCGACGCTCCCGCGCGTGCGGGGAGAGATCAAAGCCGTGGCGGAGTATTCATCAAACGGCGGCGAGGTGAACTTTTATCTCGGAAAAAAGCTTGTCGGGCGCGCCGAGCTGCACGGAAAAAAATGAAAGGCAGAACATTTTGGAACTTGTAAGACTTCAAAAGTATCTATCGGAGCAGGGCGTGATGTCGCGCCGTGCCGCGGAGGATGAAATACGGCGCGGCCGCGTGCTTGTCAACGGCACCCCCGCCGAAATAGGACAGAAGATCGATCCCGATAACGACGTTGTAAAGTATAACGGCGAGCGCGTCGGCGGCGGGGTAAGAAAAGTCTATATTATGCTGAATAAGCCCGTCGGCGTCGTCACGACGATGAGCGACGAGCGCGGGCGCACGTGCGTTGCCGATCTTGTCGGCGGAGTGGGCGTGCGCGTTTACCCGATAGGGCGGCTTGACGTAATGTCGGAGGGGCTTCTCTTGCTTACCAACGACGGCGAGCTTTCAAACAGGCTGACTCACCCGAAATACCACAAACCGAAGGTGTACCACGTGAAAATTTCCGGCGAACTTGAACCGGAAAAGGCGCAGGCGCTCACGCGCCCGTTTAACATCGACGGCTACATAACAAAGCCCGCCGATATATCGGTCATATCAATGGACAAGGACGAAACAACGCTTGAAATGACGCTGTTTGAGGGACGCAACCGCCAGATAAGAAAAATGTGTGAGCAGCTTGGTCTTCACATAAAGACGCTGCGCCGCATTGCGATAGGTGAGGTAAAGCTCGGCAATCTCGCGCCGGGCAAATGGCGGCACCTGACGAGGACTCAGGTGGAATCGCTGTGGAGGTAATATGCTTATAATACGACCTGTTGAAAGCAAGGAAGAACAAGAAAAGATCTGCAAAGCGTGCAACACTCCGTTTCGGGCAGACGCTATGGCTTACGCCGCGCGCGAGGATGAAAAACTGCTTGGCGTGTGCCAGTTCACAATGGACAACGAATGCGGCCACGTTTACGATCTGTGCTGCGCCGAGGGCGTCGACGATTTTGAGGCGCTGTTCATAATGGGGCGGCAGACGCTCAATTTCATCGACCTTTGCGGCGTTCACCGCGCCGTTTTCCACGGTGAAGAAACGCGCGCAACAAAGGCCGTCGGCTTCCGCCGCACGGGCGACGCGCTTGAAATGGACCTTGCGGGCTTCTTTACCGAGCCGTGCAAGCACGAAAAATAGCGCGCCCCTCTTTACAAAAAGGCAAATTTTTGATATACTTAATACAGGTGAAGAATTCCACCATAAAGGCAGGTGAAAAAATATGATAATCGAACTTGAGGAGGCAAAACAGCGTCTTCGTGCGATGGGCGACGTGACAAAAGAGCTTGAATCGTCGCTAAAAATCGAAAAGCTGCGCGAGAACGTGCGCGAGCTTGAAGAAAAAACGTTTGCCCCGTCATTCTGGGACGATCAGGAAAACTCCGGCAAGGTACTTCGCGAGCTTAAGAAGAGCAAGGACACGATAGAAGCGTACGAAAAGCTCTGCCGAGACATAGAGGATACTATAACGCTTTGCGAAATGGGAATCGAGGAAGGCGACGAAAGCCTTATTCCCGAGGTGCTTGGCGAGGAAAGCCGCATCCGCGAAAAAGCGGAGAGTATGCGTATCGAAACGCTGCTTTCGGGAAAGTATGATAAAAACGACGCTATTTTGTCGCTTCACCCGGGTGCCGGCGGCACCGAGGCGCAGGACTGGGCGCTGATGCTCTATCGTATGTACACGCGCTGGGCTGAAAAACACGGTTTTACGGTAAAGCTTGTCGACTGGCTCGACGGCGACGAGGCGGGCATCAAGAGCGCGACCATACTCGTCGAGGGCGAGAATGCATACGGCTATCTCAAAAGCGAACACGGCGTTCATCGACTTGTGCGCGTGTCGCCGTTTGACGCGTCGGGCAGAAGACATACGTCGTTTGCCTCCTGCGAGGTAACGCCCGAGATCGAGGACGACGACAGCATTGTGCTTCGCGACGAAGACCTTGAAATAACGGCTCACCGTTCAAGCGGCGCTGGCGGCCAGCACATCAACAAAACCGACTCTGCCATCCGCATCGTTCATAAGCCGACGGGTATCGTCGTCGGATGCCAGACGGAGCGAAGCCAGCTTCAAAACAAGGAAACGGCGCTGAAAATGCTCCGCTCAAAGCTTGCGGAGATCAAACGGCGCGAAAATCTGGAACGCATCGACGATATCCGCGGCGAAAAAGCGAATATCGAGTGGGGCTCGCAGATACGCTCGTACGTCTTTATGCCGTACACGCTCGTCAAAGACGCGCGCACGGGATATGAAACGGGCAACGTTGCCGCCGTCATGGACGGGGACATCGAAGGCTTTATTAACGCATACCTCAAAATGATGGCGTAATCGCCGCCGTTTTGAAAACAAAAATAAACATCAGAAAGGGGAACTTATCATGTTCAAGAAATCGACAAAATTTTTCGCGGGGATCGCGCTTTTGGTTCAGGCGCTCACAGCGCTTATTATGTTCTTCATCAAGCTCGGCCAGAAGAAACACTCCGGCGCATGGCTTGCGCTTGCCGCTATAACAGGCGCTGCAGGCGGATACCTTGTATATGACTCCAAGGATAAATCCGACCGCTGCGAAGGTTGCGAGTGCGACGAGGACTGCGACGACTGCTCATGCGAGGGCGACTGCAACGCTTGCACTTGCAACGACGAGGACGTAGACATCGACGAGGGCGATCTTTTCTCGCGCAATGACGAGGAAGAAACAGAAGCCGAAACGACGGAAAGCGCAGAATAAACAAAATTCACTCGGGCGGGGCGCGGCCTCGCCCGAAATTTTTCTGAAAAAATGCAAAAATACGTGAGATAAAACCACTTCTTTTTCGACTAAAAGGCGAACAGCAAAGGAAAGGAGCTGCAAATGGACAGCGGTGAAAGTAGCTACCGCCGCTTTCTTGAAGGTGACAAAAGCGGATTTGACAACGTGATGGATATGTACCACGCGCCGCTCGTATCGTTTATTACGCGGTACGTCGGAAATGAGAACGACGCCGAAGATATCGCGGCGGACACGTTCCTTGAGCTTTTGGTGCATCCGTCAAGATTTTCGTTCAAATGCTCGCTTAAAACGTATATCTATTCCATAGCGCGCCATCGTGCTGTCGATTTTGCCAGAAAAAAACGGCATCAGATTTTCGACGCCGATCTTGACGTTTTGCCTGACGGGGAGGACAGCCCCGCCGATACGGCAATATCAAAAGAGCGTAACGCCGCAGTCAGAGAGGCGCTTGCAAACATCAACGGCGAATACGCCGAGGCGCTTTACCTATTATATATAGACGGGCTTTGCGAGGATGAGATAATGCGTATCACAAAAAAGAACAGACGGCAATTATCCAATATCATTTATCGCGCAAAGGCGGCGATGAAAAAGGAACTTATAAGGAGTGGTTTTTCTTATGAAGAATAACGAAGAATTCAGAAAAGACGTTTACGAGCGTCTTGAAAAATACAACGAAAAAAAGGCTCAGCGCAAAAGAAACTTTGTCAGATTCGGTTCAACTGCCGCGGCGGCGCTTGTGCTTGCGGCGATAGTCGCATTCCCGATGACGCGCCTTTCCATGAACAATTCAACGACAAAAGAGGCGCGCGAAGGCGATGAGGTTATCGCGGCGTACAACGTTGACGGCAACAAACAGAACGAAGGCGTCGGCGGCGCGCCGACGAAAGTGCAGCCAAACGTCGAGGATACGGCGGCGATAGCGCCGACAACGGCTGTCGCGCCGACAACAGACGAGCCGAACACAAAGGCGGGCGGGGAAGAGTCATCGACCGAGGCGGCAAACAATCCGAAGATCGACGCAACGGCCATGGCAAGCGTGCGCTCAACGACAAATGCAACTCCGAGCGATACAGAAGGCCCGGCGATAAACAGCGAGCCGCAAAAGGACGAACCGTTCTATACCGTGGTTCGTACGTCCGATTATTCCAAATTTGTAATTCCGTCTTACAATACAAGGCTTGCCGTCAATTACGGGATGACATTTTTGACGCAGCAGGGAAATATCGTTCAGTGGGACGCTATCGTTAAGACGAGCGAAGAGCTTGACGAGATCATGAAAGAGCATAACGATAAATCGGTATATTATGCAAATTCGCTTGCCGTTTCCGGCGAATGTGATTACTACTTTGTTATAGCCGTTTCCGGCGATGGCGTATCATCGACGAAAAATGCCGGGATCAGCCATTATAATTTGAACGTTTCCGAAAAAGATTCAGATAAAGTAACCGTTTGCGTCTTCGGGATCGACGGGAGTGCTGAAACCGACATTGTTTTATGGTGAATGATCACATATACACAAAATAACATCACCGAAAGGACAGATTTATGAAATTTCTCAAATCCACGGCGGCGCTCGCACTTGCTGTTTTGATGCTTGCGCTGTGCGCCTGCGGCACAAAGGTTGAAAAGGTCCGCGATCTGCTCTGCGATATCGACGTTGACAGAGTTACGGCGGCGGGCATTGATGAAAACGAAAGCGTAGCGCTTGCGGACGCGTATCTCCGCATTTTCGGCGGCGTCATCACGGAAGATAAAAATTCGCCGCTGATATCACCGCTTTCCATAATAACGGCGCTTGGAATGCTTGCCGACGGCACCGCCGGAAACACACGCGCACAGCTTGAAGAGCTTTTCGGACTTAAAACCGAGGAGCTTGACGCCCTGCTTTCGTATCTTGACGCGCGCCTGCGTGACACGGGCAGCAAAAACGTGAAATTTACGTCCGCAAACTCGCTTTGGCTTACAAACAACGGTGACATAAAGTTCAAAACGTCCTACCTTGAACGCGTAAAAGCGTCGTATGCGGCGGAAATTTACGCTGTGAACTTTGCCGATCCGACGATTCCCGACGAGATCAATTCCTGGGTGAAAAAACACACTGACGGGATGATCGAAAAGATGATCGAGCCGTCGGACGTCGACGGAAACACCGTTTCCGCCATTCTCAACGCGCTGACTTTCGACGCAAAATGGGAAAAGGAATTTGAAAAAGTATCGGACGGGACGTTTGCGTCGTACACCGGGGACGAGCGGAACGTTTCAATGATGTTTTCGTCCGATTGCCGATATTATGAACTTGACGGCGCGGTCGGCATTTCAAAGGACTACGACGGCGGAAAATACAGATTTGAAGCCATTTTACCCGACGGAAAAACGGACGTGTTCGATTTTGCGAAAAAGCTCGATGGGAAAACGATAATGTCGCTTCCCGAGCGCGAGGTCAAAACGTCGGTGCGGGTGGGCGTGCCGAAATTCTCGCTTGACTGCGATTTTGATCTTATACCGGCGCTCACGTCAATCGGAATTACCGACGTGTTCGGCGGAGCGGCTGACTTTTCAGAGCTTGCCGAAATAAAGCCGGGCGAAATATACGTCGATAAAGCTATTCACAAAACGCACATCGAACTTGACGAGTCCGGCACAAAAGCCGCCGCCGCGACGTATATCAGCACGCGCAAAAATGCCGTTATGTACGAAAAAGAGGTCATTCTCGACAGACCGTTTTTGTATATGATAGTCGACGCCGAAACAAATCTCCCCGTGTTCATCGGAATACTAACCGACGTTAAATAAAAATAAAAAAGCAGGCAGTGCCTGCTTTTTTTATTTTCCGAATTTGTTGTAGACAGTTTCAAACCACTGTTCGCTTTCGGGGATTTTGCGGCGCATCTCAAAACGCGAACGCGTTTTTCCGTCTTTGTATGACGTGTACTGCACCTTGTCAAAATGCTCCGTGTCGATCTCGGTGCTGCCTCCGACAAGGTACGAGCCGCGCGACTTGCCGCCGTCGGCGATATAGTCCCTGATCGCGCCGAGATATGTAAGCGACGTTATGATTATATCGCGGTTTATCAGCGCCTGCATAAGCGCGCGTGTGTCGCTTACGCGGTAGTTTTCGTAAAAGCACGAAAGCTCGCGCTCAAAGTACGATATAGCCGATAATACGTCGCCTTCGCTTCGTAAAAACGCACCCGCGCCGAACATTACCTTGCCATACTCGCCACGGCGTGAAAGCACCTGCGCCGTATCCATACCTCCGCCGAGCATCGCCGTCAGCGCGTCGGCAAATTCCGTCGCCTGCGGCGCTATTTCGGACACGTCGATTATTCCGACGCTCTCTTTTGCTATCTTTTGCGCGGCGCGCGTTGAGCTTACCTGCGTGGAATTGAGCGCCGAGCCGCCGGGGCGGTAAACTCCGAACACGCCCGCACATTCGCCGACGGGATAAAAGCGGGAGAGCGTCGTGCTTTCGTAGTCCGCCGTTATCGCAAGGCCGCCGTTGTTGTGCTGGGCGCACACGGCGATCTCAAGCAGCTCTGTGTGAAGGTCGATTCCGTTGTCGCGGTAAAGCTTTACCGCGCGGCTGTTCATTTTTTCAAGACGCTCTATCGGCGTGCCGAATGTTGCGCCAGAGTTTTCAAGATACGTCCTCGCCTCGTCCGACAGAAGCGAAAAGTCGAATCCCGCGGGGTTTTTCGTAAAGTCAAGGTAGACCTTGCGCCCGTTTTTGATCTCCGTATATACGGCGATGTCGACAAGGGAGGAGCGCGTACCGACGTCTGCTTTGCGCGGGTCAAACGGCCACTGATACCCTTTCATGAACGTCGCGTCAAGCGCCGCCTTGACTGAGCCGAAATACTCCGGCAAAAACTCGCGTTCCCCGTCGTCGCCCACTGAAACGTAGCGCGGCACTACCTGCTGATACGTCCCCGAAAGGTTCCAGCGGAATTTTGTCGACGCTATCCCGTACTGCGATTCCGTAAGGCTCGCGCCCTCCGCCCCCGCTTCAAACGCCGCGCCGAGCGCGCACGTCTGGCTTTCGGGATAAACGGAATTTTGATATATGGCGCTCGGACCGCCGACGGCGTAAATTATGTCTCCGGCGAGTATTATGCACAGCCCGAGCGGGTCGCCGTCGATTGCCGATTGCTCCCTTTGCGTTATCACGCCGACGGCGCGATTTCCGTCGGTCAGTATTTTTATAACTCTATGCCCGTTCAGCACGGGTATGTTTTTTGACAGTACCGCGCGCTCAAGCGCCTCGGTCATATATTTTGACGTAAGCGGGCCGCACGACGTTGCGCGGCGACGCTCGTCGTGGTCGGTGCGATAGCCGACAAATTCGCCGTACTCGTTGTACGGAAACGGCACGCCGAGGTTTACAAGCTTATAAAAGCACCTCTGCGAGTACGCCGCCTCGATAAGCGCCGTGTCGCCGTTCATCGCTCCGCCGTCGTATAGCGACTTTGCCATATCGTAAACCGAATCGGGAACGTCGCCCGAGCTTTGCAGTTTGTAATACGTCTGCTTGTCGCTGCCCGTGTTGCGCGATGTGCCCATCATACGCCCCTCGGTGATCAGCGCGATATTCTTTTTGCCGAGCGAATACAGCGTGTCGGCGGCGTTATATCCCGCCGCGCCCGAGCCGACGACTATCGCGTCATATTCGAGTACGGGAATATCGCATCCCGAAATGTTTATGCTTTTCATAGTCTTTGAATGTGGAAGCCGCCGTCGACGTTGATTATCTCACCCGTCGAGTACGCAAGATATCCCGACGCAAGCATAAGAACAGCGCGCGCCACGTCCTCGGGCTGTCCCATGCGGGAGATCGGAAGAAGCCCGCCCTCGATAAGTGCGTCGTATTTTTCCTTAACGCCCGCCGTCATCGGCGTTTCGATAATGCCGGGGCGCACTTCATATACGCGGATGTTCGTCGACGCAAGACGGTCGGCAAACAGCGTTGTCACCATCGCAAGCCCCGCTTTTGAAATGCAGTACTCGCCGCGGCTTGTGCTCGACGTGTAGACCGACATCGACGTAATGTTGATAATTGCCGAGCCGAACCCGCCGTCTATCATCGCGTTTGCAACGCGCTGAGTGAGGAAGAAAGTGCCTTTGAGGTTGATGTTAAGAAGCCTGTCCATGCTTTCTTCACTCATTTGGAGAATGTCGTTTCTCACCGTCGGCGCAACGCCCGCGTTGTTTACAAGCACGTCGATCTTCCCGAATTTCGATACAACGCTCTCGACAAGGTTTTTGCGGTCGGCGTCGGATGAAATGTCCGTTTTTATATAGACGGACTCGGGGGAGATAGCGCGAAGCTCATCCATAAACGCGCATACGTGCTCAGCGTCGCCGGCGGAAACAGACGCGGCAACGACGGTAAATCCGTTTTGGGCAAGCGTAAGCGCGATCGAGCGCCCTATTCCGCGCTCAGCTCCCGTAACAATTGCAATTTTCATTTTTTATCAGCCTCCATTACGTTTTTTCTGTATATGGGTAAATATATTTCCTGATCTCTTATCGGGCATCCCGTAACGCTTCCGTGGCGCATAAGCTCGGTGCATTTTGAGCAGGTGATGCAAGTTTTAGCCGAGTTGAATTTGCCCGCGAGCATATCTTTGGCAAACGTGTCGTAAGCAAAAGCCATTCTTCCAAATCCGACAACGTCGCAGTACCCGCCGTCTATCGCCGCCGAGGCGACGTTTGGCGAACACTCGCGCAGATAGCTGTAACCTGTTCCGACGACAGTTAGAGTTGGCAACGCCGTCTTTATTTGTTTTGCCGCCGAAAGAAGCCTTGAAACGCCCGCAAGCGGCGGCTCCGGTGCGACGTACCCGCCCTTGTTGTACGGGCGGTTGATGTGCGGCGCAATGTACGGCGAGCCCATCGTCATATCGATCAGCGAAAGCCCGAACTCGTCCATAAGCTCCGAAAGCAGCCGCTTTGCTTCCGTAAGATCGAATTTTGCGGCGTCGCCTTTGTCCGTGCCGTACCCGTAAGGGTAGGGCAGCATATCGGAAACGCCGAAGCGTGACGCGAGAATTTTATCTTTCGGCAGATAAGCGCGCACCGCCGTGAATATATCCTTTATCAGCCGCGTGCGGTTTTCATACGAGCCGCCGTATTTTCCTTCTCTTAAAAATGACGACAGCGCTTCGCTGAGCAGATACTGGTGGCATATTTTTATGTCCACACCGTCAAAGCCCGCGCGTACGGCAAGCACCGCCGCCTCGGCATAACGCGCGTGAAGCTGATCAAGGTACTCGTCGGAAACGGGCGGCGTGCCGACGTCCTGCGGACGCACCTTTTCAATTTCCGAGTTTTGCTGCATTATGATCGGGTGGGGCGTGAATTTGTTCTTTGAAAAGCGCCCCGAGTGCGTCAGCTGTGCGATTATCGGCGCGTCGGTGATCTTTTTCACCTCGGCGATCATTTCCGCGTACTTGTCAACGTTTTCGGGCGTTATCATAAGCTGATGATCCGACGTTCTCCCCTCGGGCACAACGGCTATCGCCTCGCTCCAAAGGAGCGCCGCGCCCGACGCCGCAAAGCGCAGATATCTGCGGCGGGTAAGATCTGACGGCGAGCCGTCCTCCTCCCCGTCAAAACCCTCCATCGGGTGAACGGAGATCGAGTTTTTCAGCGTGTAGACTTTTTCTCCCGCGTCAATATCTACCGTGCGGGAAAGGGGGGAGGTGTCGCGCGATATCGGTATGTCGTATCCCTCGCGGGCGACTATCGCTTCAAGCTCGCCAAGCGACGAAAAATTATACGTATTCGCGTTTTTCATTTCGTATGCAAACATAATACACCTCACGCCATCGTTTCAAGCATTTTTGCCGTTACTTCGTATTTTGTCGGCTCGCCCGACGAGTATGCCGTAAATTCATCCCACATATATTCGGACAAACGGTGGTATTCCGCGCCGATGCTCCCCGCGATGTGCGGAGTCAGAAATACGTTGTCGAGTTTGTAAAGCTCGCTGTCGTCGGCGGGCGGTTCGACGGGATCGGTAACGTCGAGGATCGCCGCTTTTGTGGGATCGTCTTTCATCGCCGCTATCATATCGGCCTCGACGACCTGCGCCCCGCGCCCCGTGTTGATAAATACCGCGCCCTTGCCCATTTTGTCAAACAGTCGCTTGTCTATCATGCCGCGCGTCTGCTCGTTGTTTGCAAGATGATTTGATATAACGCGGCAGTTCTCGAATATCCACTCAAGCGGCTTTTTTGTAACGCTAAGCTCCGCCGCCGCCTTGTCCGGCAAAAACGGATCGAAAACGTATATGTCAAGGTCGGTGTGCGCAAGGTTTCGTATAACGCCTTTTCCTATCATCCCCGCGCCGAGAAGACCGACTTTGGCTTTGAAATTGCCGTAGAACAGCCCCTCGGGATCGGAATTGTCCCAGTCCGCGCGCGACCTTACGCGCCGCTGAAAGAACCCTTTGTTCGCAAGTATTATCTCCGACGCGGCGATCTCGGCAACCGGCACCGAATTTGCCGCCCACGCGCTGAAAACTTTAACGCCGCACTCGATAAACGGCCGCGCGAAATACTGCACCGTGCCCGCCGCGTAAAATACGGCGCGAAGGCGCGGCAAATAAGCTTTTATCTCGTCAGCAGTCAAACGAAGCATGCCCCACGTCGAAAATATGATATCGACGCCTTTCATCTCGTCGGCGCGGGCGAAAAATTCCTCGCGCGAGCGCACGGGCGACAGCATCACCGTCGCGCCCGATATTTTTTCTTTAAGCTCATTTGAGTAGACCGCGTCGATGTTCTGCGGCCGCTCAGTCATGATTACGGATATCATTTTACCACCTCGTCATATCTCTTTTTTATTTCCATCATATCAATAAGCATATCTTCTTTTTTGCTCTCGTCGCGAAGCAGCGCCGACGGATGATAAACGGCGCACATTGAAAACGCGCCCCGCTCGTACCATTTTCCGTGGTCGCGCGTTATTTTGAATTCGGGCGAGATCAGCCTCATCGCCGCGATGCGTCCAAGACAAACTATCACCTTCGGCGACACGGCGCGCACCTGCTCGCGCAGATACTGAATGCAGGCGTCCTCTTCCTCGGGCTTCGGGTCCCGGTTGTGCGGCGGGCGGCATTTCAGTATGTTGCATATATAAACGTCGTTCCGCGGAATACCGACGGCAAGCAGGTATTTATCAAGCAGTTTTCCCGCCGCGCCGACAAACGGCACGCCCGTTTCGTCCTCCTGCTGTCCCGGCGCCTCGCCGACAAACATAAGCGCGGCGCGCTCGTTTCCCGTGCCGAAAACGGTGTTCGTTTTTGTTTGTCCGAGCGGGCATGCGCGGCAGACGTCGCATTTTTGCTTTATTTCATCAAGCGTCATTTACGTAACCTCAAAAAAATAAGTGTGCAT
>Ga0307453_100003_pt1 | contig 18796 bp, 19 predicted proteins | sample Goafecreptomycin_20_FD_204472 | JGI IMG/M metagenome (GOLD analysis project Ga0307453, IMG submission 204472) | Metatranscriptome of enriched fungal communities from goat fecal pellet, Isla Vista, California, United States - Xylan, Gen2, Rep 3... ... | reverse complement strand
TGGTATGTTTGGAGAAGAATAAAAATCGGGCAATATCTAAATAGATTAAAGCGTACCCTTCGCGGTTAGCGTAACCCTTCAAGCGCGTTCTTTTTGGTATCTTTTTCTGTCGTGCTTGACAGAAAAAGTACACCCGTCATGTTTGCAAAAACAAAAACGGTCGGGCGACCGTTTTTTATCCGGCGTATGCGCCGGGGAATATGACAAGTCTGAACAAAAGCGCAAATATCACGATGCCAGCGAAGATCGAAAAATGAATCATGCGGTAACGGCTCTTTTTCCGCCCGATGTCTACCCACGGAGCGAAAAATATCTTGTACATCACGATGACGACGATGCTCACGGGGACAAAAGGTATCAGCCACAGTCCCTTTGCCGGTATCAAAAGCGACGCGAGCAAAAATGTATATATCGGCAAAAACACCTTTATGTATCCCGCGCGAATGCGCTTTTCGTTGTAACTTACCGGCAAATTGTGAGATATCTGATTAAGAACGCACGTCCTTTCGTACATCACCATGTGCATTCCCGAACGAATCGACAGCGGAACATACAGCGCAATAAATGCGATGACGTACATTATCAGAACGGTTTTTCCGAACAGAAAAAAGGAAGCGACAGCCAAAGCGATCCCCAAAATCAGAAAAATTATGTTTATCAAAAGGTTATGCGAATCGGTAATGTACTTTTTCATATGCCTCCCCTTTACGCCGAAAATATTCACGGCTTTTCATTTAATACAGTGGCAAAAAAGTCGGATTCGGATTGCATATTTTTAATAATCCGTAAAAATTATATCAAAAAAAAGCGCCCGGTGAGATGAGCGCTTTCTTTTTTTATCAACCGTTTACCTTGTTGAGCATAAGGGTAAATCTGCTCTTTTTTCTTGCGGCGTTGTTCTTATGGATAATACCGTGAGCAACTGCCTGATCGATCCTCTTTACTGTATCTTTGTAAAGATTCTGTGCAAGAGCAGCATCGCCGGAATTAACGGCTGTCTCGTATTTCTTCAAAGAAGTTTTGAGCGCGCTTTTGAGCATCTTATTCTGAAGAGCTTTCTTATCGCTTACCTTTACGCGCTTTTTTGCGGACTTGATATTCGGCAACGTTTTCACCTCCTTATAGTGATAGATAGAGCGTTATTCCCGTGAGAGGGCGGAAAATCGCGCTCATTTCCGAGTTTACTTTGATATAATATCATTATTTTCGGTAAATATCAATACCTTTTTGAAAAAAACTTGAATTTTTTTATTTTTTCTTCTCGCCGAAGCGGTTCTCCGTCCCGTTATAGATGCGCTTTATGTTCGATATGTGCATAATGCACACAAGCACCGCCATAAGCATCGGAACGAGGATGCTCAAAATATAGTTTATCATCGAGCGCTGGTCCATAACTTCGGGGCGCGAAAACAGCGAAAACGGCAAGAATCTGTTTATTATCGGGAACGCAAGGGACATAACTATCGAGCCGAGCGACACGTACTTTGACAAAAGCAGCACAAGCGCAAACAGCACTATCGAAAACGCGCCTGCGATGGGGTTCAGCGTCAGCATCGCGCCCGTCAGCACCGCAACGCCCTTCCCTCCGCGAAAACCGAAGTAAAGCGGGAACGAATGCCCCACCATGCAAAACAGCGCCGCAACGTATGCAAAGCCGTCGGCGGGCATAAGAAGCATCCCGATAAATACGCAAAGGACGCTTTTTACAAAGTCGCAGATGAACACGGCGATGCCGACGCCGCGCCCGTACGTTCTTATGGCGTTTGTGGCTCCCGCATTGCCGCTGCCGTGAAGGCGGATGTCGTCGCCGCGCGCCTTTGAGAATATAACGGCGAAGTTAAGGCTGCCGATAAGGTACGAAACAACGATAGTTACAAGCATACCGACGACGTACGTCGCCGTGCTGCCGTTTTGCGAGATAAGCCCGTGGGTGAGGATGTCGGTAAAGCTCATTTTTCGCTGTCCCCCCTCTGGCGCACGATTATTTTTATCGGCGTGCCGTTAAAGCCAAACGTTTCGCGCAGGCAGTTCTCTATATATCTTTGGTAGGAAAAATGGAAAAGCTCAGCGTCGTTGACGAAGATGACGAACTCCGGCGGCTTTACCGAGGTCTGCGTGATGTAGTAAATTTTAAGCCGCTTGCCTTTGTCAGTCGGCGGCTGGACGCGCGAGGTGGCGTCGGTCAGCACGTCGTTGAGCATACCAGTCGAGATACGCAGCGACGCCTGCTCGTTTACGTAGTTTATATGTTCAAACAGCTTGACGACTCTCTGCCCCGTCTTTGCCGAAACGAAGATTATCGGCGCGTACGGCATATATGAAAGAGCGGTGCGTATTTTGTCGGTGAACTGCTTGACGGTGGAGTTTTCCTTTTCGATAAGGTCCCACTTGTTGACGACGATTATCGACGCTTTGCCCGCCTCGTGAGCAAGGCCCGCGATCTTTTCGTCCTGCTCGGTGATGCCCTCCTCGGCGTCGATCATGATAAGGCACACGTCGGCGCGCTCAACGGCGGCCTTTGCGCGCAGAACGCTGAATTTCTCTATCCTATCAAGGACTTTGCTCTGGCGGCGCAGTCCCGCCGTGTCGATAAGCGTGTATTTGCCGAACTCGTTTTCAAGCGGCGAGTCGATAGCGTCGCGCGTCGTGCCGGCAATGTCGGAAACGATCATTCTGTCCTCGCCGAGTATTTTGTTGACGATAGAGCTTTTGCCGGCGTTTGGCTTTCCGATGACGGCGACCTTTATCGAGTCGTCCTCAACGTTTGGCGTGTCGTCGGGCGGGGCAAGTTCAAGCACGCGGTCAAGCAGATCCCCCGTGCCCGTGCCGTGAACGGACGAGAGCGGGATGGGATCGTCGTCAAAGCCAAGCTCGTAAAATTCGTAATATTCAAGCGGGAGCGCGCCCACCGTGTCAATTTTGTTCACGGCGAGAACGACGGGCTTGCCGCTCTTTTGAAGCATCAGCGCGATCTCGCGGTCGTCGGCGGTGACGCCGGCGTGAACGTCGCACATAAACACGATAACGTCCGCCGTGCGAATGGCGATCTCCGCCTGATCGCGCATCTTTTCAAGGATGACGCTGTCCGTCTTCGGCTCGATGCCGCCCGTGTCTATGACGGTGAGCGTCTTTCCGTTCCAGACGGTGTCGTAATATATCCTGTCGCGCGTAACGCCGGGCGTGTCCTCAACTATCGACACGCGCTCGCCCGCGAGCTTGTTGAACAGCGTGCTTTTGCCGACGTTTGGCCTGCCGACGATAGCGACCGTTGTTTTTCCCATTTCAGTTTCCTCCGATCAATTTTTCAACAAAGTCGTAGCCGTCGTTTTCCACCGTTACGACCTTAGCCCCGAGCGCACTTTCAAGCTCACAAACGCTCGTCCCGTCGAGGAACAAGTCCCCGTCGGCGCGAAGCATCGTCTTTGGTATATACACAGCGTCCCCGAGGTTTTCCCCTTTAAGCTGGGCGATGATGTCCCCGCCCGTTACAAGTCCCGAGACAGTAACGGTGCGCCCGAAAAAGTCATTTTCTATTTTATACACTTGTATATTCAGATTTATACATTTGTCTACAAGCCTTTCGCACAGGCTTTTGATAAACGGATACGCAAGCGCGCCCGTTATGACGGACACGGTCCGATGGGCGCCGTCGTACTCGACGTCCTCAATTGCGTCGTCAAATTCGTCCTTCATCGACGCTATCATTCCGACGCCGTTGTCTATCTGCGAATACTCGCCGTAATACTCGCCGTCGGGGATGTCAAGTCCTCCCTCAAGGTAAAACTCGTCCCCGCAGTAAAAGATGTACTCGCCGTAGTAGTCCTTGCATTTTTTCGCAAAGTCCTCGACCTGATAAACGACCGCCGCCGACTCCTCTTTTGTAAACTGCTCGATAGGATAAAGGTTATCGCGGTATTTCGTTGCGCCGAACGGAACGACGGAAACGCTTGATACGGCGGGATAGAGCGCGGCAAGGTCGTGCATCGTATTTGTCAGATTTTCGCCGTCGTTGATGTTTTTGCACAGAACTATCTGGCAGTTCATTGTTATGCCCGCCTCGGCAAAGCGCTTCATATACGACAGCACCTCGCCCGCGCGCTTGTTGCGAAGCATTTTGACGCGAAGCTCAGGGTCAGTTGTATGCACCGACACGTTTATCGGCGACATGTGCATTTTAATTATGCGCTCAACGTCGGTATCCGACAGGTTTGTCAGCGTTACGTAGTTGCCTTGAAGGAAGGACAGGCGCGAGTCGTCGTCCTTGAAGTAGAGCGTATCGCGCATACCGCGCGGCAGTTGGTCGATAAAGCAGAAAATGCAGCCGTTGCGGCACGAGCGCTTTTTGTCCATAAGGAACGTTTCAAATTCCAGCCCGATGTCGTCATACTCGCCCTTTTTGATCGCAAACGTCAGCGTTTTCCCGTCGCGGCAAACGACGACGGAGAGTTTTTTTTCGCACATATAAAAGCGATAATCGAGCACGTCCCGAATTTCCTCGCCGTTGATGGATATAAGCGCGTCGCCGCTCATAATGCCGCATCTTTCGGCAAGCGAGCCGCGCGAAACCTCCGTTATCTTTACCATTTCAAAACCCCTATAAAACAATTATGGTAGGTACCGTAATACCTACCCAATTGTGTTTTACGCATCCTGTGCGATGATTTCCTTACCGTTGTATGTTCCGCATGCCTTGCATACTCTGTGCGACAGTGTGTATTCGCCGCACTTCGGGCATTTTGTCATTCCGGGCAGGTCGAGTTTCCATACGCTTGAACGTCTTTTATCTCTTCTCGCTTTAGATACTTTCCTCTTTGGTACTGCCATGATATCCTCCTGTGTATAGCGATATTTCGCTATGCTTCGTCCATCCGGACGTTATTTCAATAAAGTTTTAAGTATTTGAAGCCTCGGGTCGCCCTCGCTTTGCTTGCACGAGCATTTGCCGAGATTCAGATTTTTGCCGCATTTTACGCAAAGCCCGGCGCAGTCCTCGCGGCACAGAGTCTTTGACGGGAGTTCGAGCATAAGCTCCTCCTCCGTCGGATCGATCAAATCGAGCTTCTTATCTTCAAGGAAGATATAGTCGTCGTTATCCTCGGAAACGCTCTCATCGGCGATGTCCTTTTCAAACGAAAGCTCCATTTTGCCGTCAACAGGCTCGGCGCAGCGGGCGCACGCGGTCGAGTATTCGACGTGTATATCCTCGTGCAAGAACATATACCCCGCCATACTTTTGACGTAGCCGCTGACCTTTACGGGAGATGAAAAATCAATATCCGAAAACGTTTGGCAAAGCGCGCCGCTCTTATCGGGAACGTAGGAAAATTCAAATTCCATCTTGTTTTTTTCGCCGCAAAGAAGCGGCATCATATCCAAAATCATTTGTTTTCCTCGCTTGATTTCATATATCTCCAAAATACAGCCTTGATTATTATATACCAAAAAAATACGTTTGTCAAGGATTATTTGCTTGTTTTTTTATTTTTTTGCACAAGTTTTCAAAGCGGGCTATGACAGTCATTTGATGACGATGTTCACGATCCTGTCGGGAACGAAAATTTCTTTGATAATATCGTGCCCTTCGATGATAGAGGCGATCTTTTCGTCGCGCTTTGCGGCGGCGAGCGCCGCGTCCTTATCGCAGCCCTTCGGGAGCTGGATCGTTCCCTTCATTTTGCCGCTTACCTGAACGGCGACGGTGACCGTCGAATCGACGGTTTTCGACTCGTCATATTCCGGCCACGGTGCAAGCGAGCAAAGCCCGCGCCCGCCGATGCGCTCCCAGATCTCCTCGCATATATGCGGCGCAAACGGCGAGAGGATGCGGCAGAACGTGCCGAGCTCATCTGTTGTGAGCGAGCCTGTTTCGTATATTTCGTTGACGAGCGACATCATCGAGGCGATGGCGGTGTTGAACTTCATCTGCTCGATATCGTTTGTGACCTTTTTGACCGTCTTGTGGAAGGAGCTTTCAAGCTTTTCCGTCGCGCCTTTGCCCTTTTGCATAAAGAGCAGTCCCCAGACGCGCTCGATAAAGCGGCGGCAGCCGCGCACGCTGCTGTCAGACCACGGCGCCGACATCGTGTAGTCGCCCATGAAAAGCACGTAAGTGCGGAGAACGTCAGCTCCGTGTTCCGATATTACGTCGAGCGGATCGACGACGTTGCCGCGCGATTTTGACATTTTCTCGCCGTCGGGGCCGAGGATAAGTCCCTGCGCGGTGCGCTTTTTGTACGGCTCGTCGCACGGAACGACGCCGATATCGTAAAGGAATTTATGCCAAAAGCGCGAGTAGATGACGTGGCGCGTTACGTGTTCCATGCCGCCGTTGTACCAGTCGACAGGCATAAAGTAGTCGAGCTTTTCCCTGTCGGCAAGGGCATTTTCGTTGTGCTGATCGATAAATCGGAGGAAGTACCACGACGAGCCTGCCCACTGGGGCATGGTGTCTGTTTCGCGGCGCGCGTCGCGCCCGCACTTCGGGCATTTGCAGTTTACAAACTCGGGAATTTTCGCAAGCGGGCTTTCGCCGTCTGTTCCCGGCTCAAAGTTCTCGACCTCGGGCAGACGGAGCGGCAGCTCCTCGTACGGCACGCCGACCATACCGCAGTATTTGCAGTGGATGATCGGGATCGGCTCGCCCCAATATCTCTGGCGGTTGAACGCCCAGTCCTTCATTTTGTACTGGACGCCCGCCTCGCCGATGCCGTTTTCTTCAAGGTACGCCGTCATTTTGGCGATAGACTCCTCTTTTGTCGTAAGGCCGTTAAGGAAGCCCGAGTTTATCATTTCGCCGCTCTCGGTGTACGCTTCTTTTTCGATATCGCCGCCCTTGATTACCTGAACGATGTCGATACCAAACGTCTTTGCAAACTCAAAATCACGCTGATCATGCGCCGGGACTGCCATTATCGCGCCCGTGCCGTAGCCCATCATAACGTAATCGGCTATGTAGATCGGCACTTCCTTTTTCGTTACGGGGTTTATAGCGCAAATCCCGTCGAGCTTTACGCCCGTTTTCGTCTTTACAAGCTGGGTGCGCTCAAATTCCGTTTTCTTTGAGCATTCGGCTTTGTAGGCGTTTACGTCGTCGATGTTCTTTATTCTGTCGGCGTACTTTTCGATAAGCGGATGCTCCGGCGCCATTACCATAAACGTAACGCCGTACAGCGTATCGGGGCGGGTGGTATAGATTTTCAGCTTTTCGTCCGTTCCCGAAATTGAGAAGTTGACAAACGCGCCCGTCGAGCGTCCGATCCAGTTTATCTGCTGCTGCTTGATGCTTGCCGAGGCTTCAACGTTTTCAAGTCCGTCGATAAGCCTGTCGGCGTATTTCGTTATGCGAAGGTACCACACGTCCTTCGATTTCTGGATGACGTCGCTGTGGCACACGTCGCACTTGCCGCCTTGCGAGTCCTCGTTTGACAATACGACCTTGCACGACGGGCAATAGTTTACAAGCGCGGTGTCGCGGAACGCAAGGCCCGCGTCGAACATTTTTCTGAATATCCACTGCGTCCATTTGTAATATTTTTCGTCGGTGGTGTCGATAACTCTGTCCCAGTCGAAAGAAAAGCCGACCTGCTTTAACTGCTCTGTAAAGTGAGCGATGTTCTTATCGGTGACTTTGCACGGGTGGATGCCCGTCTTTATGGCGTAGTTCTCCGTCGGCAGACCGAATGCGTCAAAGCCTATCGGGAACAAAACGTTGTACCCCTGCATACGGCGCTTGCGGGAAACGACCTCAAGCCCCGAGTAAGCCTTGATGTGCCCGACGTGCATCCCCGCTCCCGACGGGTACGGGAACTCGACAAGCGCGTAAAACTTCGGCTTGTCCGACTTGTCCTCGGCGGAAAACGCCTTTTTTTCGTCCCAGATCTTTTGCCATTTCGGCTCGATCGTCTTAAAATCGTACGTCATAATATCCTCACTTTTCCGTGGTCTTGACGGGGATGTCCTCCGCGTCTGCCCACACTTTTTCAAGCTTATAAAATTCGCGCTGGTCGCGGTGGAAGATGTGGACTATCACGTGCAGAAAGTCAAGCGCCACCCACGTGCTCCCGTCGTAGCCCTCGACGTGCGCCGGCTCGATTCCCATCTCGCCGAGGCGGAACTCGACCTCCCCCGCAAGCGATTTTACCTGCGTTGTGGAGTTTGCCGTGCAGATGACGAAGTAGTCCGTCACCACCGTTTTGTCGTCAACGCGAAGGAGCTTTATATCGCCGGCGTTCTTATCGTCAAGAACTTTTACTATCGCGTCGGCTATCTCGCGGGAAGACGCGCCCGCAAGAGATTTTTCACTCGTCTGTGTCATATTTTATTTCCTCCCATCTGTAATACGTGTCCGCCGAGACGTTGTCTTTGTCGTGGAATAGTCCGTTTGCGTCAAAGTCGGCAAGACTTATATCGTTTTTGTTTGCGTTTATAAATTCGTTAACGTCGCGGCACGCGGCGTAGCGGTTGAGATAATAGCTCGGCGACCACGCGCCGGTGTTCACGTCGTAGACGGAGCTGCCCGTTATAGTCTTGACCGAAATGCTGTCAAGCGGGACTTTGTAAATCGCGCGCGCGTATTTTATCGCTTCAAACAGCCCGACGGACGTTTGCGCGCGGTTTTTGTCCATAAACTTATTTACAAGCGAAAGCACCGTTGAGATCGACAGTTTTTCCTTTACCTGCTTTGCCATGGCGATCATAAAGCCCGCCCTTATATTCATACGCCCGAGGTCCGCCTTTGTCGGCTCGCGGAAGCGGATAAGCTGCTCGGCGTGCGCGCCGTCGAGGTGCTGGTATCCCGCCTTGAGATGGATATACAGATCCTGCTCGGGATCCTCGTAGTCCATGTCGTACGGCACGTCGAAATCGACGCCGCCGACCTCGTCGACGATCTCGCGGAACATCGAGATATTGACAAGGATATACTCGTCAATGTCGGTTGCAAACGCGTCTGACAGCGTGCTTTTAAGATGTTCCATCGCGCGCTTTTGCGACGCTTCGGAAGATAGATTCTCCGTCCTTGCGGCGTTGTACTCGGCGGCAAAGATCCCGTTTATGCGCGACACGCTTTTGTATCCGGTTACGGCTTTTGAAACGTAAGTGTCGCGCGGGAGCTGAAGTATTTTTACCTCACATGTTTTGGTATCAAGGCTTACAAGCATAAGCACGTCTGTGTTGTTCGATATTCTGTCAACTCCGCCGACAAGGAACGTGTAATATCCGTCGCGTCTGCCCGTGTCCGTCTTTATTTCGCTCATCGACGGCACGGCGTTCTGCCCGATAAAGAAGAAGCATATCACCGACGTTACCGCGGCAAACGATACAAGTGCAAATATAATATATAGTATAAATTCCTTTTTTTGAGTGTTTTCTCTGTTCAATTTCTACTCCTTTTGAAGCTCTTCCATCTGAGAAAGCGTGCGAGATGTGCGCGGGTCGATGCGGCGCCCTTTGGCGCTGAGGTAGTCGATTGTCATTTTGCTTATCAAGGCAACGGCGCGCGCGGCTGTTTTCTCTGACGTCAGCCTGTCGTTTTTCTTTATCTTTTCACATTCGGAGTGGATATATTCTCTTGCTTTGACGCAATTTTCATATTTTCGGCTCTGCTCGGTAAAGTCGGCGGTGTAAAGGAGCATATCGCACAAAGTCATACCGTCGCCGCCCGTTGTGTGCTTTGATACGGCGGAAAGAACCTTTGGCGCGCAAAGCTCGGGGATATTGCCGTAAACCTTTTTGATAAACGGCGCGGCGGTGTCCTGATGCAGCGTTGGCAGCGTGGTATATTCTACCCCGCACTCGCGGCAGAGCGCGCGGGCGTCGTTCTCGCTCATGTCCTTTGTTATATCGTGAAGCAGAGCGGAAATTCCGAGGGTGCGCCGCTCGTCATCCGAAAGGCTCAGCTTTTCGGCGTACCACATACATTCGTCGTAAACCTTAAGCGAATGGGCGTATCTTTCAGCCGATTCGTACTTTTTTATGTCCTCTTTCAAAAACGCGATGACGTCATCCATTTACATACAGTCCTTTTTGTCTTATATATTCGTATTCGGCGGCGGGAATAAGGGGCGAAACGTCCTCGCCGCGCGCGATCATTTCTCTTACCTCGGTCGACGATATGTCGACGGGCGTAACGTCGAGCTTTTTTATGCGCGCGCCGTACCTGTTTTCAAAGTACGCGATCTTTTCGTCTATCTCGCAAAGCTCAGATGGTAAGACGTCGCGCCGCAGTGCAAGCGCCAGCGTCGCCATGCCGAAAATTTCCTCAAATCTGTACCATTTATCAAATGAGAGGAGCATATCGGTGCCGCACAAAAGGTAAATGTCGCTCTGCCCCGCCTCTTCAAGCATAAGCAGCGTTTCATAGGTGTAGCTTTTTCCGCCGCGGCGCGCCTCGATGTCGGAAACCTCCCCCACCCCGTCAAACGAGATGCGGCACATATTGAATCTGTCCTCAAACGGCACGTCCCCCGCCACCTGCTTGTGCGGCGGAACGTATGCGGGGATAATAAGCAGGCGGTCGAGCTTCATCTGCTCGTAAAACGCGCGTGCCGCGGCGACGTGCCCGAAATGAACGGGCGAAAACGTGCCGCCGTAGATGCCGAGGCTCATAACGCTTTGACCTCGACGCTTACCGATTTATGCTCGACCGATTCGCGGTAAAGCACGAATTTCGAGCCTATGACGCACACGACCTCGGCGCCGAGCGCCACTGCCATTTCCTCCGCCGCGTCGCGCGGGCCGTAGTCGCTGTTGTCAAGCGTGCGCAGTTTTACAAGCTCGTGAGCTTCAAGCGCGTCGGAGACGCTTTTTATCATATTTTCGCCAACGCCCCCCTTGCCCACCTGAAAAACGGTGTCAAGAGCCGACGCCTTTGAGCGCAAAAACGCGCGTTGTTTTGATGTCAGCATTTTTCCACTTCCTTTGAAAATTTCTCGGCGAAAGCCGCCATCGACCGTGCGCGGTGACTGACGGAATTCTTTTCGTCGGCGCTCATTTCGGCAAAACTTTTGCCAAGCGGCGCGTAGTAAAACAGCGGATCGTACCCGAATCCGTTATCGCCGCGGTACTCCGTAAGTATCTCGCCCGGGCACTCGCCGCGCGATAGTATCTCCCGCCCGTCGGGCAGGATGCACGCGATGACGGAAACGAACTTTGCGCGTCTTTGCTCGCCAAAAAGCCCCGACAGCTCGCGCAAAAGCTTTTCGTTGTTCTTTTTGTAGTCGCACTTATCTCCTGCGTACCTTGCGGAATATATCCCCGGCGCGCCGCCGAGCGCGTCAACGGAAAGTCCCGAATCGTCGGCAACGGTGATACAGCCCTCATGCCAGACGGCGCGCGCCTTTATCATCGCGTTTTCCTCAAAAGTTTCCCCGTCCTCGACGATCTCCCCCGTAAAGCCTATATCAGCCAAAGAGAGCAGCTCGGCGTCGGGGCAGTATTTTTTCAGGAACGAATCAAGCTCCGCTATTTTGTGTTTGTTATTTGACGCAACTATTATCTTCATATCAGTCGAACAGCGCGCGGACGAACTCGTCCGCATTGAATTTTTCAAGATCGTCGACCTTCTCGCCGACGCCGATGAATTTAACGGGCAGGTCAAGCTCTTTTTTTATCGAGATGACGATGCCGCCCTTTGCCGTGCCGTCGAGCTTTGTAAGCACAAGCCCCGTTATCGGCGCGGCGTTTTTGAATTCCTTTGCCTGAACGACGGCGTTCTGTCCCGTCGTTGCGTCAAGCACAAGGAGCGTTTCGCGCACGCAGTCGGGCAGCTCGCGGTCGACGACGCGGTTGATCTTTTCAAGCTCGTTCATAAGGTTCTTTTTGTTGTGGAGCCTGCCCGCCGTGTCGATGATAAGCACGTCGGCTCCGCGCTTTCTCGCCGCATTTGCCGCGTCGAACACGACGGCCGCGGGATCGGAGCCTTCGCTCTGCGAGATTATCTCGACTCCCACTCTATCCGCCCACACGCGAAGCTGGTCGGCGGCGGCGGCGCGGAACGTGTCCGCGGCGGCGAGGATGACTTTTTTGCCATCGCGCTTATACACGTTTGCGATCTTTGCTATCGACGTCGTTTTGCCGACACCGTTGACGCCGATGACAAGGATGACGGTCATTCGTCCCGCCTCCGTCTTTATCGGCTCGCCATCCCCTATCATGTCGCGCAGTATCGAGAAAAGCGCGGCTTTTACTTCGTCGGGGTCCTTTATGTTGTCCGTTTTTATCTTGTCGCGCAGCGTGTCGAGTATCTCCATCGACGTTTCAACGCCGATGTCCGACGTTATGAGCAGCTCTTCAAGCTCGTCCATAAGGTCCTCGTCAACGCGGCGGAACTTCTTGAATATGTTGTTCAGTCCCTCTGCGAGAGCGGCGCGCGTTTTGGAAAGCCCCGCTTTCAGTTTTTCAAAAAATCCCATATTTTAACCTCACTTAATGTCAGCGCCTATCCTCGACGCAATTTCGGAAACGTCGATGGAAAGCACGTCCGATATTCCCTTTTCGTGCATCGTAACGCCGTAAAGACGCTCTGCGGCCTCCATTGTGCCGCGGCGGTGCGTGATAAGCACGAACTGCGTTTTGTCGCAGTATTTTTTGACGTAGTCAGCGAATTTGTCGACGTTGACCTCGTCAAGCGCCGACTCTATCTCGTCCATTATGCAGAACGGCGAGGGGTTTACTTTCAGTATCGCAAAGTAAAGCGCGATCGCGACGAAAGCCTGCTCGCCGCCCGACAGGAGCGAAAGGCTCTTTATTATCTTGCCCGGGGGCGCGACGTTTATCTCGATGCCGCTTTCAAGCACGTTTGTCTTGTCGGCGATACGCACCTCCGCGTGTCCGCCGCCGAAAAGCTCGGAAAATACCTTTCCGAAGTTTTCGTTTATCTCGTCGACGGTGCGCGTAAAGTCCTCTTTCATTCGCTCTTCAAGGGATGTGATGATCTGTTCAAGGTCCGTGCGCGATTTATGAAGGTCGTCTATCTGCACCGAGTAGTACTCGTATCTGTCCTTGACCTCGGCGTATTCCTCGATGGCGTTTACGTTGACGGAGCCGAGGGAGCGCATGATGTTTTTGTATTTCGTCTGCTTCTGGACGGCTTGGTGGCGCGCCTCGGGTGTGATCTTCTCGTACCCAAGCTCCGACGCGGCGGTATACGTCAGCTCGTACGTGTCCCAAAGGAAAGATACGAGCGCGTCCTGCTTTTCGAGCATTTGCGCGTGGTTTGAATCGAGCCTTGTGTATTCCTCAAACGCAAGCTCGCGCGTGTGGGCGGACTCGGTCTGCTTTTGGCGGATGTCGGTAAGCTTGCGTTCCAGCCTGTCGCCCTCGGCGATGATGTCGCCCTTTTGCGATTCAAGCGTTCTTCGCTGTGCCTCGGCGTTTTTCTTTTCCGACTCAAAGCGAGCGATCTTCTCGGTGTTCTCCGCCATGCGCGCGTCGATAGACGAGGCGTTCTCCGTTTCCTGCGCGAGCGCCGCCGCGTATTCGTCAAGCCTTTGCTTTGACGCCGACACGCTCTCGCTGATAAGCTCGCAGGTGCGCTGCTCTTTGGCAAGCTCGATCTCGAGCTCGGCGCGGCGCGCGCGGATCTTTTCCGCGTCCTCGTCGCCCTCGGTCATCTCGCGTTCAAGGTCTGCTATAAGCTCGATGAGCGACGCCTGCTTTTGCCTGTATTCCTCTTCTTTTTTGTGAAGCTCCTCAACGCTCTTTCCGTCGTGTTCGGCGCGAAGGATCGTCGCGGCGCGCTCCTGTTCAAGACGGCGCACCGTTTCTTCCGTTACGGCGACGTTTGATTTTATGACTTCAAGCTGCGTCGCTTCCGCGTCGCGCAGAGTCTTTATCACGGACGCCGAGCCGAGCACCGTCCCCTCGTCCTTTTTGAGCTGTTCAAGCTCGGCGTCAAGGGCGGCGATGTCCTCGTCGACCTTCTTTGAGCGCGCCTCTGCGTCCTCGATCTCGGCGTTCAGCTTGTCTATCTGCGTGCGGCGGGAGAGCATTCCTCCGTCGGCGGACAGCGAGCCGCCCGTGAACGAGCCGCCCGCGTTGACGACTTGTCCGTCAAGCGTTACGCATTTGTATTTGTACCCTGTCGATTTTGCGATCTGCGCGGCGTTGTCTATATTTTCGCACACGATAACGCGCCCGACAAGCGATCTTATGATGTCGGCATACTTTTTGTCGCACTCCACAAGCTCCGACGCGACGGCGACAAAGCCCTTCTGCGACGATATGTTCTCGGCTTTCGCGTCGACGACCTTGCCGCGCATGGTCGAGATCGGGTAGAGCGTCGCGCGCCCGGCGTTTTTCTTTTTCAGGTACGCGATGACCGTCTTTGCGCTTTCCTCGTCCTCGACGACGACGTTTTGAAGGCTTGCGCCGAAAGCGACTTCAAGCGCCGACGAATATTTCTGCTTTACCTCGACAAGTTTCGACACCGGGCCGTGAATCGTGGCGCCGACGATCTTTTTTGCGCGGTCTTCGTTGACGATGAACCTGACGGCGCTCGAATACCCGTCGAGAAGCTCTTCCATTCTCGTTAAGTTCTGCACCCTGTGGCGCTTGCCCGACGCTTCGAGGAACAGCTTGTTCTTTTCGTCCCCGAATGCTATGCGGCGCGAGTCAAGCTCGGCGCGCTTTTTGTCGAGCTCGTCAAGGCTTTCTTTGACGCCGTCCGCTTTTTTGTCGTATTCGGCTATCTTTTCCTCGGCTTTTTTTATCCTGTCGCAAAACATTTTTATGTCGTCTTTGTGCTTGCTTATCTCATCCGAGATCTCGTGGCTTTTTTCCTCGCTCGACTTCATTTGCGACTGCGCGACGGACGCCGCCACGCGCGCGTCGACCTCGGCGCTCTTTGCGCCTTCGAGCATCTCCCGCGTTTCCGCAAGCTGCGACGCTCCGCGCTCGTTTTCGGCGGCGCGGTCGGAAAGTTCCCCGTCGCACTCCGCGATCTTTTCGGATATGGCGCCCTTTTTCTTTTCCGCCTCCGCCATGGCGCGCGAAAGCTCCGCATACTCGGCGTTTGCCGCGTCGTACTGCTTTTTGTCGGCTTCGAGCTTTTCCTTTGACGACTGTTTCATCTGCGAAAAATGCTCGTTTGACGTTTTTGCCACGCGTATCTCCGCGTCCGCCGCGTCTGCGCGGCGCACCGCCTCCGCCGTATCGACGACGTTCTGCTCGCTGTCAGCCTTGCTCTGCATAAGCGCGTCGTAAGTCGAGCCGTACTGCGTTTCAAGCGACGCTATCGTTTCGTCAACGGAGTCAAGCTCCGCTTTTGCCGAAACGAGCTTTACTTCAAGCTCGTCCACCTTTGCTTTCGCCGCGTCTATGTCAAACAGCGACAGCGCTACGTCGATGGCTTTTTTCGATTCGTATATTTCAAGGTATTTTCTCGCCTTTTCAGCCTCTTTTTCAAGCGGCTTCACGCGCCCTTCAAGCTCGGATAAGATTATCTCCGCGCCTTGAAGGTTGGTGTTCGTCTGTTCGAGCTTGCGCAAAGCGTCCGTTTTCTGATAGCGGTACTTCGATATGCCCGCCGCCTCCTCGAAAACGGCGCGGCGCTCCTCGTTCTTTTGCGAGATTATCTCGGCTATCTTTCCCTGACCTATGATAGAGTATCCGCCTTTTCCGAGGCCCGTATTCATAAACAGCTCGTGAACGTCGCGCAGCTTTACCTGCTTGCGATTTATGAAATATTCGCCCTCGCCCGCGCGGTAGTAGCGGCGCGATACCGATACCTCGTCGTAGTCCGCCATCGATTCGAGCCGCTCGCCGTCATCGCCCGAATTATCGAACGTGACCGTTACCTCGGCGTATCCCATAGGGCTGCGCCGCTGCGAGCCGGCGAAGATGACGTCCTCCATCTTCTGCCCGCGCATGCTCTTTGTCGACATTTCGCCAAGCACCCAGCGCATAGCGTCGGAAATGTTCGATTTCCCGCTCCCGTTTGGGCCGACGATGACGGTTATCCCCTTGTCGAAGGATATCACCGTCTTGTCCGGAAATGATTTGAAGCCTTGAAGCTCAAGCGTTTTAAGTCTCACTTTTATTCTCCCGTGTATGTATTGTTACCTCAAAGTCCGAGTGCGACTCGTCGCCCTCAAACTTAACTAAGTGAAGTCCGAATTTGTTTTTCAGGTATTCCCTGTTTGCCCCGTGCTGACCGACGGCCTTCGATATTTCCCGCTTGCCGACGACAACGACGATATCCTTTTCGCCGCGCGGGATCTTTTCCTCGATGATCTCGCGGTACAGCCGCGAATAGCATATTTCGCCTATCGCGGGGTGGTACGTTTTCGAGTAGACGTTGCGCTCGTCAAGCACCCCGTCCGACGATTGAAGCCCTATTCGTATAACGGGGATATTTGCGCGTGCAAATTCCCGCAGAGCGCCGACGGTGCGGCGTATGAGTTCGTCCTCCGACGGAACGGCGTACTCGCCGCGCTTTGCCATTTCGCAAAGCTCCGTGTCGCAGAATACGACAGTCGGGTATATCCGCGCGCCGTCGCACATCATAGCGATGGTACGCGCCGTCATAACGTCGTCCTCGTACTCCGCCCCTGGCAGTCCCGTCATCATCTGACCGATAAGCTCAAAGCCGTACTCTTTTATAAGGCGGCAGGCGCGCGCCGAACACTGTGCCGTGTGTCCGCGCCCGCAGATATCAAGCACTTTGTCGCTCATGCTCTGTATGCCAAGCTCAACCGTGCCGACGCCGTACTCTTTGAGTATATCGAGTATCTCGCAGTCGATGTAATCCGGGCGCGTCGACAGGCGGATGGACTCGACCTTCCCGCGATCGACGTACTTTTTCGCAACGCCGAGCAGGTATATCATATCTTCCCGATCTATCCCCGTAAACGAGCCGCCGAAATACGCTATCTGCGCCGTCTGCCCGTCCTTTACCGTTTCAAGTGCGCGCACGATCTCATCCTCGACCGACGAAAAGTCGGCGTGCGCGCGCCCCGATATCTTCCTTTGGTTGCAGAACACGCAGTCGTGCGGGCAGCCGAGGTGCGGGATGAAGATGGGGATGTTTACGTGCTTTTTCATTGATCGGCGGGGAAATAGCTTTCAAGCGCGTTCTGCGCCGCCGCCTTTTCCGCGTCCTTTTTGCTGTGGCCGCCGCCGTGCCCCATTACGTTGTTGTCGACAAGCACCTCGCACTCAAAGTGCTTGTCGTGGTCAGGTCCCGACTCGCCCGTTATGACGTACACGGGCGCTTCCGCGCCGCCGCGCTGGACGATCTCCTGAAGCTTCGATTTGGGATCGCTGAATCTGTTTATCTCGTAGTTGTGCTTTGCCGTGCCGGAAATGAACGGGATAAGGAATTTTCTCGCCGCGTCCCTGCCGCCGTCGAGGTATATCGCCGCGACGAGCGCCTCAAAAGCGTCCTCAAGGTTTGAGCGTCTGTCCCTGCCGCCGAGCTGCTCCTCGCCGTGCCCGAGCAGAAGATACTCCCCGAGTCCGACGCTGCGCGCGTACCCCGCGAGCGTTTCGCTGTCGACTATCTCGCGGCGCATGGCGGAAAGACCGCCCTCCGCAAAGTCGCTGTAATTTTTGAACAGATACTCGCTGACTATCTCGGAAAGCACCGCGTCGCCGAAAAATTCAAGCCGCTCGTTGCATCTTACCCCGCCCCCCTTTTGCTCGTTTGCGTATGAGGAGTGGCACAAAGCCTCCAAAAGAAGCGATTTGTCGTCGAATCTGTAATTTATGTTTTGTTCAAGTAATGATAGGTCTTTCATTCGTTTTCCGTCCGTTCTCTTTTTGATATCGGCGCGAATTTCATCTTTGAAAAAATGTCCGCGCACGACGCTATCTCGTCGATAATGTTCGTTTCAACGTATTTTCTCGCCTGCCCTATCGCCGCGCAGACGGCGCGGGCGTCGCTGTTGCCGTGCGCTTTGATGACCGGCTTTGCAAGGCCGAGGAACGGCGCGCCGCCGTATTCCTTTGCGTCGAACATTTTTGCGACGCGGCTGACGTCGTTCTTTTTGAGCATCGCCGATATCTTGCCCGACACGCCGCCAAAGAATTTTTCCGTCAGGCGAGCCATCATAAAGTTGCTCATTCCCTCGCACGTTTTGAGGAAGACGTTGCCCGTAAAGCCGTCTGTCACCACGACGTCGCACTCGCCGAAAGGCACGTCCTTGCCCTCGATATTGCCGACGAAGTTTATGTTTTCGTCATCGGAAAGCAGCTTGTTCGCCTCGACGACCGTCGGCGTGCCTTTGTGCGTTTCGGCGCCGTTGTTAAGCAGCGCCACGCGGGGCGAATCAACGCCGAGGATGCGCTCCATATATATTTTTCCGAGGTAGGCGAACTGAACGAGGTATTCCGGCGTTACACTGACGTTTGCGCCGCAGTCGAGAAGCAGTATCGGGTTTTTGAACGGTATCACCAACGCAAGAGCCGCGCGCCGCACGCCCCTGACTCTGTGCTCGATAAGCGTTGCGCCCGTGAACAGCGCCCCCGTGTTCCCCGCCGAAACGACAGCGTCCCCGCCGCCCGACGAAAGCTCGCGGAGAGATACCGCCATCGACGAGCCTGCGTGAGCGCCGGTTATGGACATCGGATCGTCCTCCATTGAAACGAAGTCCGGCGCGTCGATTATATCAAACGGCGCGCTCGGTGCGCGAAGGTCGCGCAATGCGTCGGATATGATCTTTTCGTCGCCGACAAGCGTGATTTTTTCTTTATATTTTTTAACCGCAAGATATGCGCCTTTTACAAATTCCTCGGGCGGATTGTCCCCGCCCATAACGTCAAGAATTATTCTCATATAAACTCCGATCAAATAATTATC
>Ga0307453_100002_pt1 | contig 20695 bp, 19 predicted proteins | sample Goafecreptomycin_20_FD_204472 | JGI IMG/M metagenome (GOLD analysis project Ga0307453, IMG submission 204472) | Metatranscriptome of enriched fungal communities from goat fecal pellet, Isla Vista, California, United States - Xylan, Gen2, Rep 3... ... | reverse complement strand
CGTCAAAAAAGGAGGGGACGCTTTTGGAAAACGGCGCAAACAAGCCCGATAATTCGTCGGCATACGACGATTTTTGGGATATATCAAAGCTTGTCCCCGAGAAAAAGAAGACGCAGAGCGTGCCGCACACGCCGCCGACTCCCGTCGCGGTCATGACGGGCGACGTTGAAGCGGAGAGCGGCGTGCCGATACCAAAGAGGAACGATGAAATCGACGCCGGCGACGAGGTCGTTTGCGAATACGATCTGCCGGGCTGGCTAAGCCATGTGCGTATATCGAAGCTGTCCGGCAGGGCAGAGGATTTTTCACGCGGGGGAACGGCTGTTTTTTACAACGATATATGCCGCCTTTGGCGGAAAAAATGCGCGCCGTGCCGCCGCGTTGCATTCTTTTCGTATATGCCGTCGTACCGCTCGATGAACACGGATCAGATGAAGTTTTATCTGTATTTCCGCGACCGCGCGCGCCACGGCGAGTATATCGACGCCGATTACAGTTACGTTTTGATGTACCTGTATGAGATAATCAACATCGGCGATATACTTCCCGCAAAGACGGGCGCGCGGCTTATCGCGCTGATTTGGCGCGCATACCGCGATATGTATCCCGCTCTCGATATGTCGGCGGGCGAGTGGCTTTGCGACTACTGCCTTATAAACGGCATACCGCTCCCGACCGATATAACGTCGTCCTTTGCGTCGCAGGCGGCGAAAAATCTGAAAAACGCCGACCTGTATTTTCCGTCGCCGACGGGATCGCCGGGTTTTGATACGGTGATGACGTATTCGCCGTACAGCTATAAAAAAAGCAAGTACTACGCGGGCAACGAGGAACTGTTCGACACGCACGTTCCCGCCGCCGCAAGCGAAGCGGCAAAGGCGTTTTTCGTCCCGTCTGTGTTTGAGGACGCGCCCGTTTATCACACCGTTTCGCGCAGTTACGTCGGGGCGCTTAACGTAAAATGCAGCTACAAGATCGAGGTCGAGTGCCGCTCGGCAAGGCGATCGAAAAAGATATCCGACGGCGCAAAAGCCATAATCCGCGCTTGCGAGAACGGAGTGCGCGCATATCTTGGCGTAAGATCCATCCTTTCGAGAAAAGCACTGCCGGATGACGTTTTGCGTGCGATAAAAAAATATTTTGACGAAAATCTTGCTGCGTCGTCGCACAAGAAAAAGACTGACGAGAGCGAGGAATATCTGAAACTCTACGAGCCGGACAACACCGGCACGGCGGATATCTCCCGCGCGCTTGACATCGAGCGCGACGCGTGGCAGACGGCAATCGAGCTTGAAGCGGAGGAGCTTGAAGAGGACCCCGCCGAAATCGCCCGCACGGAGTCGGCAGATCCGAGCGGGCTTTCCGATACGCTGAAAAAAATACTTAAAGACTCGCTTGGCGAGAGTTTTACCGCCGTATGTCGCCGGGAGGGGATAAATCCGACGGAGGCGGAGCGGCTTATAAACGAGGCGGCGTACGATATTATCGGCGACGCGCTTATCGAGGACGGTGAGCTGATCGAGGACTACCGCGAGGAAGTTTTGCCGTTTATCGAAAACTGATATAAACACAAGGAGAAAAGATGAACGAACAGATAAAAGTGCCGAAGAGGATACTGACCTCTCTTCTTCAAAGCCTTTCCGCGGGCGTTGTGCCGCGGGTCGGCGCGCCGTATATCGCCATCGGGCGCACGGCTGAAATATCGGCTTTGCGCCGCGACCTTGACGCCATCTCCGACGGCGGAAGCTCGACGCGCTTTATCATCGGCAACTACGGCAGCGGCAAGAGCTTTCTTATTCAGCTTATGCGCGGGTATGCCGTCGAGCATGGCTTTGTCTGCGCCGACGCAGACCTTTCTCCCGAGCGCAGACTTTCGTCGTCAGGCGGCGGCGGACTTGCGACGTACCGCGAGCTTATAAAAAATCTCGCCGTAAAATCAAGCCCCGACGGCGGGGCGCTGCCGCATCTGCTTTCAAGGTGGCTTTCGGACCTTTCGTTTGAGATCGAGCAGAGCGGCGTCGGGACAGACTCGCCGCGCTTTGACTCCGAGCTTTCCCGCCGCGTTTACGAAACGCTGCGCGAAATTGAAACAGGCGTTGGCGCATTTGATTTTTCAAAGGTCGTTTCGATGTATTTTTCCGCCGTGCGCTCGCTTGACGCACAGCGCGAACAGGATTGCCTGCGCTGGCTTCGCGGCGAATTCGGCACAAAGACCGAAGCGCGCGCGACTCTCGGCATTACCGGGATAATAAACGACGACAACTGGTACGACTATATAAAGCTTATCGCCGCTTTCTCGCGCCGCATCGGCTACGGCGGCCTTGTTGTTTTCATCGACGAGTGCGTAAATCTGTATAAACTGCCCAACCGCATCTCGCGCGAGAACAACTACGAAAAGATACTTTCTATCTTCAACGATACGCTTCAGGGAAAAGCCGAGGGGCTGTGCGTCATCTTCGCCGGAACGCCGCAATTCCTCGAAGACCGCAGGCGCGGACTTTTCAGCTACGAGGCGCTGCGCTCCCGACTGAATGACACCATGTTCGGCGGCGGCGCGCGGGAAACACAGCCGATGTTCGGCCCGATCATCAGGCTCAAGCGCCTGTCGGACGACGAGCTTCTCGCGCTTGTGGCACGCGTCACGGTGCTGTTCGCGCAAGGGTACGGCGACGTTGACGTAACTCCCGAGGAAATGCGCGATTTTCTCTACTTTATGCTCTCCCGCGCAGGCGCCGACACAATGATAACGCCGCGCGAGATCATCCGCTCATACCTTACGGCGCTCGGAATAATTATGACCGAAAAAGGCAAGCGCTTGCCCGATATTTACACAAAGGTCGCGCCTGAGCCGGAGCGCAAAAAAGCCGTTGTCGACCCGGAGTCGATAGAAATATAAAACAGAAAAAAATATCCCAAAAATAAATTTCGGAGGAAAAAATGGACTTTTCAAGATTTTTCACCCCAAAGAACACAAACGAAAACAGAGAGGGAGCGCGCGCATATTTTGTGCCGTTTTCAAGCCGCGAGGAAGCGCTGACAAAGCCTCAGGAGGAGAGCAGCCGCCGCGTTTGTCTTGACGGCGTGTGGAACTTCCACTACTTCGATACGCCCCTCGACGTTCCCGCCGATCCGTATGAGTCAGACTGCGACTCGACGATCCCCGTTCCCGCCTGCTGGCAAAACGAGGGATACGGACAGCTTTGGTACACAAACGTAAACTACCCCGTGCCGTACGTTGCGCCCACGGTCCCGCTCGACAACCCCGTCGGCGTTTACAAGAAAAAATTTGACTTTTCGCCGCGCGGCAGAACGTACATCATGTTCGACGGCGTATGCTCGCTGTTCCTCGTTTACCTCAACGGCGAGTACGTCGGAATGTCCAAAGGCGCGCACCTGCCGCACGAGTTTGAGCTGACAAAATATATCAAAGAGGGCGAAAACGAGCTTTGCGTTGTCGTAACGACGTTCAGCGACGCGACGTATATCGAAGACCAGGATTTTCTGCGTTTCAACGGCATCTTCCGCAGCGTTTATCTGTTGTCCCGCGAGGAAAGCCACATCCGCGACTTCTCGATAAAGACGAAGAACGACGGCACCGTTTCAGTTGATTTTGACTTTGACGGCGAGTGCGCGCCGAAGGTGACGCTCTTTGACGGCGACAAGGCGCTTGACGGCATGAAGATCGAAAACCCGACGCTTTGGAACGCGGAGCATCCGTACCTTTACGGTATGCTTATCGAGTGCGGCGGTGAGTACATTTACAAAAAATTCGGCTTCTGCGAGGTTACGATCAAAAACGCGGTGTTTATGATAAACGGTCAGCCGATAAAGATAAAGGGCGTAAACCACCACGACACCGATCCGAAAACAGGCTGGACGATGACGCGTGAGCAGTTTGAAAAAGACCTGCTTCTGATAAAGCAAAACAACCTCAACGCGATCCGTTTTTCGCACTATCCGCCCCCGCCGTACGCGCTCGAGATGTGCGACGAGCTGGGATTTTACGTCGTCGACGAGTGCGATCTTGAAGCTCACGGTCAGGAGCGCGTTTTCCGCGGGACAGATCCGTATTTCGCCCTTTCGGGCAATCCCGAGTGGGAGAGCGCATACGTCGACAGAATGACGCGCACCTACGAGCGCGACAAAAACAGCGTGTGCGTCGTTATGTGGTCGCTCGGCAACGAGAGCTGCTTTGGCGAAAATCACAGAAAAATGAGCGCATACGTGAAATCGCGCGACAGTCGCCCGATCCACTACGAGGGTACGACAGCGCCGCGTCGCTGGCAGGATCCGCGCCCGCCCGTCAGTGATACCGATCCGTGCGTTGACGTCGTTTCCACGATGTATTGGGGACATGACGGAATGGTGGAAGAGGGCGAGAACAAGGGCGGTTTTACGCGTCCGTTCTTCCTCTGCGAATACGCTCACGCCATGGGTATGGGCGCCGGCAGTATTGAGGAATATTGGGACATTATCTACAAATACCCGCGTCTTATGGGCGGGTGCGTCTGGGAGTGGGCTGATCACGCCGTTTACGTCGAGGACAACAAAGGCGGACACTATCTCTACGGCGGGGACTTCGGCGATTATCCCAACGACAACAACTTCTGCGTCGACGGACTCAACTACCCCGACCGCCGTCCGCATCTGGGACTTCTTTCGCTCAAAAAGGCGGTAGAGCCTATCAAATTCCGTTTTGACAAAAACAAAGTCGTTATCACAAACAAGACAGACTTCTCGCGCTCGTCGGAATTTGTTATCGGATATACGCTGAGCGGCGGAGCCGAGGGGTGCGGCGTTATCAATACAGACATCGCGCCGCACGAGAGCGCCGAGTTTGAAATAAAGGGACTTCCTGAAAAAGCAGACGAGCGCACGTTTATCGAGTTCTACGCAAAATACGCAAGCGATAAGCCTTACGCAAAAGCGGGCGACGTTTGCGCGTGGGAGCAGGCGGAGATATGCGTCGAGCTTGCAAAAAAGAGCGCGCCCGTGTGCGAGCCGATTCAGTGCGAGGACGGCGAGAGGTTTATCTCCGTCAAAGCTTGCGGCACGACGTACCTGCTTGACAAGGCGCTCGGCGTCCCCGTTTCGATGATCAAAAACGGCCGCGACGTAATGACTAAGCGCGCCGAGTGGATAATGCGCCGCGCTCCGATGGACAACGACATGAACGAAAAGCGCGTCTGGGCTGACTACCATATAAGCGACGCAAAGCTGTACGTCACATCAGCCGATACGGAAGTTACGGAAAATGCGGCGACGGTAAAACTTGTCGGCGCGTTCGCAGCAAAATCGCAGCTCCCGTTCTATAACGCGACAGTCGAGTATAAGTTCACGTCTGACGGTATGACGGTAAAAGTTCACGGCGAGCGTCCGGAAAGACAGACGATCCGCAGCGTGCCGCGCCTTGCGCTTATGTTCACGCTGCGCGAAGGGTTTGAGGACCTTTCATATTTCGGCATGGGGCCGTATTCAAGCTATTCCGACTTCTGCAACTTTGATAAACTCGGAAAGTTCACATCGACGGTCACAGACGAGTTTGTTCCGATGATAAAACCGCAGGAATGCGGCAACCACATCATGTGCGAGTGCGCCGCCGTTTCCGACGGCGAGGCCTATGTCAACGTGGGTGGAAAGTTTGAGTTCTCCGCGCTTCACCACAGCCCCGACGAGATGACGGAAGTTCAGCACGTTCACGAGCTGTCAGACGACAAAAAGACGTATCTTATCGTCGGGCATAAACAGCACGGCGTCGGCTCCAACAGTTGCGGCCCGCGCCCGCTTGAACAATACTGCTTCAACGACAAAACGGTCGACTTTGAATTTACGGTAAGCGTAAAATGAAGAAGATCAGAATACCGAGCGAGGCGGTCTATTTTATCGCCATAATCGTAATGGCGCTGTCTGTCGCTATGATATCGGCAAGCGACTTCGGCCTTTCCATGATCGTCTCGCCCGCGTACCTTGTAAGCCTTAAAATCGGCATATCGTTCGGTCAGGGCGAATACATAATGCAGGGAATTATGTTCATCATCCTTTGCATACTGATGCGAAAAGTAAAGCTTGTGTATTTCGTTTCGTTCCTGACCGGGCTGATCTACGGGGCGGTGCTCGATTTATGGCGGCTTATCCCGCTGTTCGATCCGTCAAAAACGCCGTCCGAAACGATCTCGATGCCCGCAAGGATTTTATTGTTTGCTTTCGGTATGATGCTGACGTCGTTTGCCGTGGCGCTGTTTTTCAAGGTTTATATCTACGCTCAGGTTTACGATTTCTTCATCGTCGCCGTGGCGGTAAAATACAAGCTCAACGTCAACAAATTCAAGATCATCTTCGATTTTTCGTTCCTGGCGCTGTCGGTGATACTGACGTTTGCACTGTTCGGAAAGATCGTCGGGATAGGCTGGGGAACGCTTGTCATGGCGGCGCTTAACGGTGTTATGATCACGCTTTTCGGGAAGCTGATCGACAAAACAGTCGAAATAAAACCCGGCATTCCGCGCCTTGCGGAAAAATTTGCCATAAACTGACTTTTTGATGTTGACTTTTTATGCACGTCATGATAAAATCAAGGTAAAGTTAATACATCGCTGTGCGGTTGCAACGCGTAAAAGGGAAGTTCGGTGAGAATCCGTCGCAACTGCCATTACCGTATGCGGCATAGCCGTCAAGTCGGAATACTTTCCGCACAGCGCGACAATTTTCGTTTTGGGTGAGAAAACGCAGTCGACATACGCCGCGCCGGGCTTTTGTTTGCGCGGAGTTTTGAGTCGCCTGAAAATCCTCACGCAAGTGGGGATTTTTTTATGGAGTACACAAAAAGCGTATGCATCGGACTGCTTAAATCAAAACAGGCGGAGATCGTCGACAGGTACGTGCGCCGCTCCGATTTTTCCGACGAGGAAGTGGCGGCGATAAAATCATACCTCGGCCCGTGGCCGCGCGCACTTGAAGCGGCGGGGATAAAGCCGCCGCGCGATTTTGACAGGATCGAGAAAAACAGAGAAAAGCGCGCCCGAGCCAAAGCGCGTCGCCGTGCGGCGAAAAACGGCGGAGAAACAGAGTAAAATATCACGCAAAGCGTGAAAAAATAAAGGAGAAAACACTATGAAAAAACTCATTTCGATCATCGCTGCGGTGCTGATGCTCATATCGGTGCTCGGCATCGTTGCGTTTGCAGAAGAACCCGTAACGCTTACCTCGACGGCAGCTTCCGGCAAGGTAAAAGTAACGATCTACGACGGCAAGAGCCTTGTTCTCACCAACTGGTCGGTAGACCTTGCGGGCGAGGACACCATCGGTTCCGTTCTTACTTCCGTTCACAAGGAACTCGGCAAAAAGTATGAAACGTCAAAAGGCGAATACGGCGACTACATCACTTGCCTGTGGGGCGTTGAAAACGGCGGCTCTTACGGCTACTACCTCAACGACAAAATGGCAATGGGACTTACCGATCCCGTAAAGAACGGCGACGTTCTGGTTGCTTTTGCTTATGCTGACGCTGTCGGTTACAGCGATTCTTACAGCTACTTCTCCGAGAAGAGCGTAACGAGAAAAGCCGGCGGCGATGTCACGCTCACGCTTTCCCGCATCGTGTTCGACGAGAGCTGGAATCCCGTTGTTGTAGCCGTTCCGGGTGCTGAGCTTACCTTTGACGGCAAGGCTACGGGCGTCAAGACGGACGAATCCGGCAAGGCAACTCTCAAAGTTGACAAAGAGGGCGTCATCAGCGCGACTCTTGACGGCACGAAGATAATCCCGCCGTACTGCACGGTAGGTCTTATCGGCGAGGAAACTCCCGCGCCGCAGGCGCAAAGCTCGTTCCCGTGGGTAGCGGTCGTTATCGTTGCGGCTGTTGCGGTATGCGCTTGCGTCGTCATAATCGTTGTTAAGAAGAAAAAATGAAAAATAAAATAATTGCCGCGGCGCTGGCGGTGATAGCGATAATTATTGCCGTCGCCATGCCCGCCGCGGCGGGCGATGCCGTCGTTGACGAAAGATCCGTCATCGACGGTATTGTTGAATTTAAGATAAAACAGAGCGGCGTTGAAAACGCACAGGAATTTATCGACAAAACGCTTGCAGAGGGCGCCGGCGCGTCGTCGGAGTGGTACGTTCTTGCGCTGTCGCGGTACGGAAATTACGATTTTTCAAAATACGCCGCGGCGCTCGATGCGTATATATCCGAGGGGCACACGCTCGGCGCGGCAACAAATCAAAAGCTTGCAATAGCTCAGATAGCGGCGGGGTACGCAACAACGTTTACCGATACGGTCGTCGACAAAACGCTTGACGGCGGCGGAGTTATGAGCATGATATTCGGGCTTCATCTGCTGAATATCGGCGCGCCGTCGGAAAAATACACGGCGACGTCAGTTGCGGGGAAGCTGCTCGAAATCAGAAAAGCAGACGGCGGCTGGGCGCTTTCGGGCGATTTTTCCGACGTCGACGTAACCGCGATGGCGCTGACCGCCATATCGCCACACAAAGACATCGACGGCGCCGACGACGCGATTGATAGCGCGCTGTCGTTTCTTTCCTCGCGCCAGCTTGATGACGGCGGCTACAAAAGCATGATGAGCGACGAAAATCCCGAAAGCGCGGCGCAGGTACTTCTTGCGCTGTCAAGCCTCGGGATAGATTATGGCGAGGACGCGCGCTTTATCAAAAACAAAAACACCATCCTTGACGCGATGATGCGTTTTGCCGTCGGCGACGGATCGTTTTCTCACAGCGTCGGCGGCGCGTACAATTCAAGCGCGACCGTTCAGGTCATGTATTCACTTGTCGGCGTATTGCGTATGAAAAACGGTATGTCGCCGCTGTTCATGCTCGACTATTCCGGCACAAAAAGGATGGAGAAAGCCGCGCCGACGGGCGAGTCCGGCGTTCCGACGTATAAAATTATCGCAAGCGCGGCGCTCGTTTTCATTTTCGCGGTCGTTTGCGTCATTTTGATAGTTGCGAAAAAACGAAACTACAAAAACTTCATCGCCGCATCGGTCATTCTTTGCGCCGCACTGCTGTTTGTATGGCTGACGACGTTCACCTCCGCCGAAAATTACTACGGCAAGGAAATAATAAAGAAAAATCCCGTCGGCAGTGTAAGTATAACGGTGCGCTGCGATACGATCGTCGGAAAATCAAACGACAAGCACATCCCCGTCGACGGCGTTGTGCTTGCAAATACCAAGGTGCCGATAGAGCGCGGCGAAACGGTGTACGATATACTGATTCAATGCGCCAGAAAGTACGGTATTCAGATAGACGTCGACGCGGCGGGTTATTTTGCCGGCATCGGCAATATCTATCAGCTTCAATTCGGTCAGCTATCGGGGTGGATGTATTTTGTCAACGGCGAGGAGGCAAGCGTGTCTGCCGACAGGTACGTTTTGTCCGACGGGGACGTTATCGAATGGCTCTACACCTGCGACATCGGAAACGATCTTAAAAAATAATCAAAGGAGGCAGGAATATGCGCTCGCTCGACGGTCACAGTCCGCTTTCGGCGTTCATATATTTTATGTCGGTCATCGGCTTGTGTATGTTCTGCCGCGACCTTATAATTTCAAGCATATCGCTGTTGTTTTCCGTGCTTTACTATTTTGTGTACGGCGCGGGGCGCGGCGTGGGTTTTCATATTTTCGCCGCCGTGTTCTTTGCTTTAATGGTGGCGATAAACCCGTTTTTCTATCACGGCGGAAGCACGGTATTGTTCGTTCTGGGAGATAACCCCGTAACGCTTGAAGCCGTAATATACGGCGTCAGCGCGTCTGAAATGGCGGTGTCGGTGCTGTACTGGTTCCGCGCATTTACCCGCATTATGACGGAGGACAAGCTCCTCTCGCTTGCGGGGCGCTTTTCGCCGAAGTTTTCGCTGATGCTCTCCATGGTGGTTCGGTTCGTGCCGCTGTTTGCGCGGCGATCCAAAAAAGTTAACGACGCGCAGCGGGTGCTTGGCGCGTACAAAGAGGACAACGTCGTCGACGCGGTAAGGTGCGGCGCGCGCGTCTTTTCGGGAACGGCGGGCTGGGCGCTTGAAAACGGCATCACTACTGCCGACAGTATGGCGGCGCGCGGCTACGGGACGGGGCGGCGGACGTCGTTTTCGCTCTACCGCTCGCGCGCACACGACTACGTTCTGATCGCGCTGACGCTCGTTTTGCTCGCCGGAGCCGTCGTCGGTGCGGCGGCAGGGGAAAAATTCTCGTTCTATCCCGAGATAGTCGTGCCGGGCGGCGCGTTTGCGATACTGCTTTATACTTTTTATACGGCGCTTTGCGCCACGTCTACAATTCTTGAAATATCCGAGAGGGCAAGATGGAAATACTTAAAGTCGAAGATCTGAGCTTTTCATACGCTGGCGCCGAATCGCCGTCGCTTGACGGGGTTTCTTTTTCGGCGCGCGCGGGGGAGATCATCGCCGTGTGCGGCGCAAGCGGGAGCGGCAAATCGACGCTTCTGCGTATGATAAAGCGCGAGCTTATACCCGAGGGCAAGCGGAGCGGCGACGTTTTTATATGCGGTGCAAGGCAAAGCGATCTTACGCCGCGCGACGCCGCGGCCGATGTCGGCTTTGTATTCCAGTCGCCCGAGATGCAGATAGTGTGCGACAAGGTGTGGCACGAGCTTGCCTTCGGGCTTGAAAACCTCGGCACAGAGCAGAGCGTTATCCGCCGCCGCGTCGCTGAAACGGCGTCGTATTTCGGCATCGGCGGGATATTCGATAAGCGCACCGACGAGCTTTCCGGCGGGCAGAAACAGCTTGTCGCGCTTGCGTCGGTGTGCGTTATGTCGCCGAAGATAATTTTGCTCGACGAGCCGACCTCCCGCCTTGATCCGATAGCGTCGCTCGAATTTGTTTCGATGCTTCGCCGCCTTTCGCGCGAGCTTGGGATGACGGTGATAATCGCGGAGCATACCCTCGGCGGAATAATCGATATGTGCGACAGGCTCATCGCCCTTGACGGCGGAAAGATCATCGCCGACGGCACGCCGCGCGACTCGATAAAATCTCTTGCAAAAACACCGCTGATCTATACGCTTCCAGCGCCCGCGAGGGTGTTTATATCGACGCACGGCGAGGGCGAATGCCCGCTTGGCGTGTCGGAGGGGCGCGTATATATCGAAAACAATTTCAAAAACGAAACCCGCGCGCTGCCTCGCCCCGAAAAAGCCGATATCGGCGGCGCGGCGCTTGAAATGAAGGATGTGTTCTTCCGCTACGACAGGCGCGGCGACGACGTTTTGCGCGGCATGTCGCTTCGCGTCCTCGATGGTGAGATATTCTCGATCCTCGGCGCAAACGGCTCGGGCAAATCGACGGCGCTTTCCGTCATATCGGGAATACGGCGCGCGTATTCGGGGCGTGTGCGTATATTCGGAAAGGATATATCCGAATACAAAAACCAAACCCTTTACCGCGGCTGTCTTTCGATGCTTCCGCAGGACGTGCAGACCGTCTTTTTGAAAAACACCGTTTACGAGGAGCTTTGCGATGTCGGCGGCAAGGATTTTGAGCTTCCGTTTGATATTTCTCACCTTTACAAAAAGCACCCGTACGACCTCAGCGGCGGCGAACAGCAGCTTGCGGCGCTTGCGAAAGTCTTGTTGACAAAGCCTCGCCTGCTTCTTCTCGACGAGCCGACAAAAGGGCTTGACGGCGCGACAAAGCGCCGACTGAAAACGATCATTTCGTCGCTCAAAGACGGCGGCACGACGACGGTCATCGTAACGCACGACACCGATTTTGCCGCCGATATATCAGACAGGTGCGCGCTTGTGTTCTCGGGCGAGGTCATCTGCTGTGACGACGTCGATAAATTCTTCTTTGAAAGCGAGTTCTATACGACGGAAACGTCGAGGATGACTCGCGGTTACTATGACGGAGCGGTGCGTGTTGACGACGTTTTGCGCCTTGCCGAGATAAACGGGAGGCGCAAGTGATAGCTATAAAAAATGAAAAAGCGCGCACATTTTTGCGCGTTGCGCTGCCGTTTTTCGTCATTCCCGCCGTCGTTGTCGCGGGAGCCGTTGCGTTTGGCGGCACAAGATACGTTTGGGTGACGCTTGCCGTTTCAATACTTGCGCTGCTGCTTTTTATCAGCGGCTTTGAAAAGAAAAAAACGGGCTCGCGCCGTATCGTCGTTACGTGCGTCATGGCGGCGCTTGCGATAGTCGGGCGATTTATTCCGCTGTTCAAGCCGATAGCGGCGCTGACGGCGATATGCGGCATCTACCTCGGCGGCGAGGCGGGCTTTCTCTGTGGGGCGCTTTCGGCGCTTGTGTCGAATTTCTACTACGGCCACGGACCGTGGACGCCGTTTCAGATGCTTGCGTGGGGGCTTATCGGCGTGTTTGCGGGGCTTCTTTCACGCCCGCTTAAAAACAGCCGCGCCGCGCTTTGCGTGTTCGGCGTCGTCACGGGACTGTTCTTCTCGCTCGTTATGGACGTATGGACGGTGATGTGGGCGGGCGCGTTTGATTTTTCTCAGTATCTCGCGGCGATAAAGACGGCGATACCGCATACGGTGATGTACGTCGTTTCAAACGTGGTATACCTTTTGCTTTTGCGCCGCCCGATCGGAGAAAAACTCGATCGGTTAAAGATAAAATACGGCGTTTGACGGCCGTTGTCGGCCCTATATGATGTGTCGGCGCCAAGGCGCGCGGGCATATTTTGTGCCGCGTGCGGAAACTCGCCGAAAAGTGCGCGAAAAATTAAAATAATACTTGACAAATACGCCTTTTATGGTGTATAATACCATTTGTAACTTTGGCATTTATGCCTACGTCGGCAAAAGAAGGAGGTGCGAAAGATGAAAAGAACATACCAGCCCAAGAAAATCCAGCGTGAAAAGGTTCACGGCTTCCGCAAAAGAATGAAGACGGCTGACGGCCGCAAGGTTCTCAAGAGAAGACGCGCAAAAGGCAGAGCAAGACTCTCCTATTGATCAATACACTCTGAAAAGAAAGCCTGTGACCACCATAGGCTTTGATTTTTTTGCAGGGCAAAAAACAAAACTCGGAGGACGCCGATGAAAAACATGGCAATTTCCGAAAACCACCTTTATTCAAAGGTGTACGCAAAGGGCGAAAAGGTCTTTTGCAAACATATTGCGGTATATGTTTTGACCGATTACCGCGCATCGCGGCTTGCCCGCGAAAATCCGCTGAAAACGAAGGTGAACCGCGTCGGGATAACGGTCACCAAAAAGATCGGTAAAGCGGTTGTACGCACGCGCGTGCGCAGGATCGTGCGCGAGGCGTACAGACTTGTCGAAAAGGAATACGACGTGCGCCACGGCAAGCTTGTTGTGCTTGTCGCAAGGGCAGCCGCCGTCGACGCAAAAAGCACAGACGTTATGGGCGATCTTGTGTATGCATTGAAAAAGCTCGGGATGTTGGGTGAGCGAAAATGAAATATATAGCCATATTTTTCGTAAAGCTGTATCAAAAGTTCATATCTCCGCTTAAACGCACGCCTTGCTGCCGCTTCACGCCGACATGCTCGCAGTATGCGATAGAGGCGTTTCGCGAGTGGGGGCTTATTTGCGGGCTTGGGCTTACGATCTGGCGCATACTAAGGTGCAATCCTTTCGGCAAGGGCGGCTATGATCCCGTCCCGAAAAGAAAAAGACGCAAACAAAAAGATTTGACAACACAAACCTCACAAGGAGAAGAAAAGGATGTTTGATTTTATTTTCAGAGGGCTCGGCACGGTTCTGAGATTTTTCTCAAATCTGTTCGGCGGCAACTTCCTCGGAGGACTTTTCATATTTGCGATAATCCTCAACCTCGTAACGCTTCCGTTCAGCATCAAACAGCAGCATACGTCCATCCGTCAGGCGAAGATGCGCCCGCGCGAGATGGCGATAAGAAAGAAATACGCCGGAAGAAACGACCGCGCGACGCAGCAGAAGATGCAGCAAGAGATCATGGAAATGTACCAGCAGCAAGGGTACAACCCCATGGGCGGCTGCTTCCCGATGCTTCTTCAGATGGCAGTGCTTCTGCTTTTGTTCCAGGTAATCATCAATCCGCTGAGATACGTTGTCGGCATGGAAAATAAGGCGGCTGACGCATACAAGACTTTTGTTACGGCAAAGCAAGAAGAGGGCGGCCTCGGAGAGGACGTCAGCGGCGGATATCAGGAGATCAACGTCATCAGAATAATGAACTCCTACAAAGGCGACGAGGACGTTCTCGTTAAATTTGAAGAATTCTGCGAAAATTACGAAGTTATCCAAAACAAAGGCAAAGAGAACGAAACGGTATCTCATCCTTACCGTGACGGCGCTTCGTCATACGTTAAAGAGCTTGAAAGAGTCGGCGACTCCAAGATAAACTTCAACTTGTTCGGCATACAGGACTTCCTTGCAAAACAGCCGAAGATCGGCGATCTGTTCAAAAAGTGGACGACGGACGTCGTGCTTATACTCATCCCGCTGCTCAACTTCGTGGCGCAGTTCTTCACGATGAAACTGCAAAAGAAGTTCCAGTTCCAGCCGCTTCAGGGCGATCAGCAGAAGCAGATGGGCTGCATGGGCAAGGTGATGGATTGGGTATTCCCGGCGCTGACGCTGTTTATCGCATTCAGCGTCCCTGCCGCCATCGGCATTTATTGGCTGTTCAATAACCTTCTCGGCGTGCTTCGCTCGTTCATTCTGCACAAGGCTATGCCGCTTCCCGTATTCACGGAAGAGGACTACAAGGCGGCTGAACGCGAGCTTCGCGGCAAGGGCGGAAACGAAAAGCTTGTCAAGACGCCTGACGGTGTTCGTTCAAATCCCAACTCTTTGCACACAATAGACTTTGAGGAAGAAGACTACGCCGTTCTGCCTGATTACGAGTCGATCTATGACAAGAGCGCGGAGGAGCGCGAGCAGGCAAAGGCTGATATGAAGCCGTCGAAAAAAGGCGAGCCGAACAAGAACATCGAAGCGGCGCCCATCAAAAAGGACGGCAAAGAAGACAAAAAGGACTAACGGTCAATCGAAAGGAAAAACCAGATGAAAGATCAGATAAAAGTTGAGGCAAAGACCGTTGAAGAAGCGGTCGCCCTCGGCGCAGAGAAGCTTGGCGTATCAAAAGACTCCGTAAGCTTTGAAGTCATAACGGAAGCGAAAAAAGGCTTCCTCGGAATCGGATCAAGCAACGCCGAGGTCAAAGTAACCTACGTATATGCACCGCTTGAAGCGGCAAGAAAATTCGCGCAGACGCTTATCTCAGACCTTGAGCTTGACGCCGAGGTAACAATACACGACGACGGCAACGGCGAGGCGCTCCTTACAATATCCGGCAAGGATTCAAGCGCGCTTATAGGTCACCACGGCGACACGCTGGACGCGTTCCAGTACCTTATAAACCTCGCGGCAAACAAAAAAGAAACGGACGACCGCAAGTACACGCGCATCTCCGTCGATATTGAAAACTACCGCGAAAAACGCGAAGAAACGCTCCGTCAGCTCGCTCGCCGCACCGCCGCAAAGGCAAAGAAGACCGGCAAGAGCGTATCTCTTGAACCGATGAGCTCATACGAGCGCCGCATTATCCACTCGGAAGTGCAGACGATCGAGGGCGTATCCACAAATTCCGTCGGCGCGGAAGGAATGCGCCGCGTAGTGATCTATCCCGAGGGCGCCGAGGTCCCCACGGAGGAGAGCGTTAAAGCTCCGCGCGAAAAGAAGCGCGGCGAGAAGAGGAACGACCGCCGCCGCTCGCGCGACCGTCGCCGCTCAGGATCAAAACCCGCAGAGCAGAGAGAAGAGCGCGCGCCGCGCGCGCCGAAGCGCTCCGATCTTCCGTACCACGAGCCGAAAAAGCCTGTCAAGGCAAAGGATCTCGACTCGTACTTCGAGAAGCTGAAAGAATTTTCAAGCACATTCGATCAATAATCACATCGGCGGCGGTAATACGCCGCCGAATTTTAATATCAAATCATCAAAACCGCGAGGAGATATTATGAATTCAATGTTTTCATCCACCATCGCCGCCGTTTCTACGCCGCGCGGGCGGGGAGGTATCGCAGTTATACGCATTTCCGGCGACGATGCGATATCGGTTGCCGATAAGTTCGTGCGCGGCCGCGTGCCGCTTGCTGACGCCGAAGTAAGAAGGGCGAATATGTATAAGATCGTCGACGGCGAGGGGAACGTGCTTGACGAGGCTCTTGTTACCGTTTTTCGCGCGCCTAATTCATACACGGGCGAGGACACCGTTGAGATAAGCTGCCACGGAAGCGACGTATTGTGCGCGGAAATTCTCGAGCTTGCCTTCTCATTTGGCGCGGTTCCGGCGGGGCCGGGAGAGTTTACTCGCCGCGCATTTTCGGCGGGGAAGCTTACGCTGACTGAGGCTGAGTCGGTCATTGAGCTTATCGACGCGAAAAGCCGCGCCGCGCTTGCGCTCTCGCGCAAAAATCTTGACGGTGCGCTCTCTGACGAAACAGATGCGATATACAAAAAACTCCGCACGGCGCTTGGCAGCGTTTACGCGGGGATCGACTTCCCGGACGAGGACCTTGAAACGCTCGACGACAGCGGAATGGCGCAGGAGATAACGGACGCCATTTCCATGCTGTCGCGCCTTGTGTCGTCGTACAAGACGGGGCACGCGGTTATCGAGGGTGTGCCGACTGTCATTTGCGGAAAGCCAAACGTGGGAAAGTCGACGATGCTGAACACCCTGCTCATGCGCGAGCGCGCCATAGTTACGGATATCCCCGGCACAACGCGCGACGTCGTCAGTGAAACGGCGGTGATCGGCGACGTGCTGCTAAGCATCAGGGATACGGCCGGCATACGCGAAAGCGGCGACGAGATCGAGCGCATCGGCATATTGAAAAGCGTCGGGCAGATCGAGGAATGTGAGCTTGTGGTAGGAATGTTTGACGCGTCCCGTCCGTGCGATGGCGACGACGAGCGCGTAATATCCTTGCTGTGCGACGCAAAGGAAAGCGGGCGTGACGTTATCGCTGTGCTGAACAAGTGCGACCTGCCGCAAAAATTTGACGAGGCGCGGCTCTCGTCGCTTGGCGGAGCCGTTCACATCGTCGCGTCAGACAAATCATCGCGCGACGTCATATCAAAGAAGATCGGCGAAATATTCTTTGCCGGGGGCGCGTCAAGCCTTGACGGCGCGATAGTTACAAACGCGCGCCAGCACGCATCGGTGACTCGTTCGCTGAATCTTTGTAAAAGCGCGCTCAGCGCGCTGAAAACGCTCGGCGCCGACATTGCGGGAAGCGAGATCGAGCGCGCCATGGCGGAACTTTCCGAAATGGACGGGCGGCAGGTCGGCATCGACGTTGTAAACGAAATTTTCGGCAAATTCTGCGTAGGAAAATAAAAAATACCCGCCGTGGCGGGTATTTTTTCATTTATTTTTCAAAAGTTGCGGCGACTTTTTCAAGCAGATCGCGTATTTCAAGGTGCTGCGGGCAAATCGACTCGCACGCGCCGCATTTAAGGCAGTCGGACGCACGCCGTCCCGCCGATGTATGTACGTTTTCATAGTAGTAATCGGCGTTCCACCCGGAGAACGCCGTTTTTGCGTTCATGCAGGCGAAAAGGTCGGGGATCGAAATGCCGAGCGGGCATTTTTCCATGCAATATCGGCACGCGGTGCAGGGAATAAGATGAAGCCGCCCCATCTCCTCGCGCACGCGGGAGAGCGCGTCAAGCTCGCGGTCGTCAAGCGGAACAAAATCTTTCATAAAGCCGACGTTTTCATTCATCATATCCATGTTGCCCATGCCGGAAAGAACCATAAAGATATTGTCAAAGCTTGCGGCAAAGCGGATGGCGTAGCTTGCGGGCGAGCCGCCGCCGAGATCGTCGAGTATCTTCTTTGCGCCGTCGGGCAGGTTTACAAGACTTCCGCCCTTGACCGGTTCCATTACGATAACCGGCTTGTTGTGCTTAACGCACACATCGTAGCAAAGACGGCTCTGAACCGCCGCGTCGTCGTAGTCTATGTAGTTGAATTGAAGCTGAACGACCTCGACCTCCGGATGCTCGGTCAGTATTCTGTCAAGTAGGTCGGCTTTGTCGTGGAAAGAAAGCCCGAAATGACGTATCAGCCCCTCCTCCTTGAATTTGTACGCCGTTTCATACGCGTGAAGGCGCGTGTATTTTTCGTATTTTATGGAGTCCTGCGCGTGCATAAGATAAAAATCGAAGTAGTCGACGCCGCAGGCGCGAAGCTGAGATTCAAACAGCGGGCGGATATCCTCCGTCTTTTCAAAGAAGTTTGACGACAGCTTGTTTGTCAGCAAAAATTCCGAGCGGTCGTGTCGTGAGCTTAAACAATCGCGTATCGCCGTTTCGCTTTTGCCGCCGAGATACCCGTGCGCCGTGTCGAAATAATTAAATCCCGCGTCGATGAACGCGTCAACCATTTTTGAAAATTCTTCCTTGTCGACCTCTCCGTCCCTCATCGGCAGGCGCATACACCCAAAGCCGAAATTGCGTTTTGCCTCACTGAAAAACTTGTTCATAAATCCTCCTCATTTTATCTTTACGGTGAGCGCGTAATTTAATATCGCATCATCCAGTCGTTCATAGTCGTCGTAATCGGACAGCACCTCGACTGTCCAGAATGAATCTTCACTTTCAAACATATAAAACTCAGAATCGATTATAACGCCCTCGTCGGATTCCCACGCGGTTGAAAAATACGTAAGCCCCCGAAGCGTCGCAATTCCCGCGTTTCCGCCGGCCATTACCGCAAGGCAGTTATCGACAAACGTGTTGAAATCGACCTCTTCATCAAACTCCGATTTTTCGTACCTGTCGACGTAAAGCGACATTTCGCCGGAATAAAAGCACGCATAATAGTCGTCGTAGCCATCCGCCTTTTTGAATTCGTCGGTAAGCGTTATCGAAAACGTGCCGTCGTCAAACGTTTTTTCGGGCGCCGTATAATCGTAAAACTCGGCTGATCTTGCATAGCGCAAAAGCGTGTCCTTTTGGCCGCTGAATTCAACCTTGCGGCACGCAAACTCAACCGTCCAGTATGCGTCCTTACCCTCGTACATTGCCACGATTATCACAAAGTTCTGCTTGACCTTGCTTTCAACGCGTTCAAGCGCTCTTTCGACCGTCACATAAGAAAACCCGTCGTCTTTCACGACGCTGTCCTCGTCCGCTTCGTAAAAATCGCAGTTGTATTTTACGTAGTCGTCAAAGCTGTTTACGGGTATTTCGGCAGTTCTCAGCGGAGAGAAATATTCTTTAATGACGTAAATATGTATATCCGAATCCTTGTCCCAATAGTATGCGTCAAAAGACTCCGATTCCGAAACGGTAAACTGTTTTTCAAGCGTCAGAGTCAAGCCCTTAACTGAAAAATCTTTGTCGAAAATCTTAACTTCGCACCCGCTGACCATAGTTATCGCAAAAACAAGCGTTGCCGCGACAAGAATTGACGCCAGCTCTTTTTTCATTTTTTTCATCCGAATTTCACACTCCTTGCATATTTCAGAATATCGTCTTCAAGCGACTTCGCGCTAAGCGCTTCGCAGTCGAAAATGATCATATAATACGTTCCGCCAAACTCATACATACAAACGGTGTCAACGGCCTTTTTGCTTTCTGTATCGTCCTCAAAAGAAAAATATGCAAACCCGTCGTCGTATCTGATTTCGCCGCCGTCTTTCCCGAAGTCCTCTTGCGCGTCTGAAACGTATTTATCAAAGCTGTCGATCCCGCGCTCCGCCATGTCTTCGGGATACTCCTTTACTATATACAGGGTAAGCTTGTCGGGATCGGAATAATAGATCGCGTCAAACCATCCAAGTCCATCCATCGGTTCAAAGTCGCTTGTCAGTGTAATGCTCATTTTGCCGACGGAAAAAACCTTCTCGGACGGCGCGCAGGATGGTAGTGCGAGCATTGCGACGATAAGTAAAACTGTCGCGGCTTTCTTCATTTTTTTCCTCCTTTATTCGAGAATGTTTGTCGTAATATAGTCAACTCCCCACGATGAATACTTTTCGGCGCGCTCGGGATCGTCAATTGTCCAGCAGTTTATTTCAAGCCCCTCGCCGTGAAGCATTTTTATAGCGTCGTCGCTGTGATTAAAGCGCCACCAGTCGCCCATGTCGGCGCCGATACGAAGACGCTTCATATCGTCAAAGCGCGCGTCAAGTTCGTTTGTGCACAGGAACATACAGTCAAGACTCGGGTTTTTCTCTTTTACAAAAGCGAGATTTTCAAACCCGAAGGCGATAAACGTTACGTTGTCAAGATACCCCATGCCGTCGATAAGATCAACAAGGCGGTAAACGTCGTCCTTTTCCCAGATCTCGCGCTCCTTTGAGCCTTTTATTTCAAGAAAACAGTGCTTTTCATATTTTTTGCAAATCGAGATGTATTCTTCAAGCGAGGCAAGGCGCAGATCGGCGCGTCCTTTTGTGCCGTCCTTGTCGAAAAGCGTGATTTTGCGAAGCTCGTCGAAGTTGTGGTCCTCGACGCCGATATCGACTCCTGCCGTGCGAGCGAGCGTGTCGTCGTGGCAGAGGATGAATTTTTTGTCTTTGGTCACTCTTACGTCGGTTTCTATGCCGTAGTAGGAGCGGTTGCCCGCCGCGACGAATGCGGCGCAGGTATTTTCCGTTTCAATGCCCGATACGCCCCTGTGCGCGACCATTCTCGCACCGCTGTTGTTGAATTTTATAGTGTTCATTATT
>Ga0307453_100001_pt1 | contig 24382 bp, 23 predicted proteins | sample Goafecreptomycin_20_FD_204472 | JGI IMG/M metagenome (GOLD analysis project Ga0307453, IMG submission 204472) | Metatranscriptome of enriched fungal communities from goat fecal pellet, Isla Vista, California, United States - Xylan, Gen2, Rep 3... ... | reverse complement strand
GATCTTCCCTGATTCGGGCAATTTTAGCGCGTCAGAATTGATTATGTTTCGTGACACACTCCCACGGTGATACTGTCTCTTGCACTTCGTGGGAGCGATTTTTATATCTCCTCCCCATATTTGGGATTTCACTGTGTCTAGAAACTTCAGGTTGCGGAGATGGGATTTGAACCACATGACCTCCGGGTTATGAGCCCGACGAGCTACCAGGCTGCTCTCCTCCGCGATATTTGGTGCCGGAGACCGGAATCGAACCGGCACGGGATGAAAGTCCCACGGGATTTTAAGTCCCGGGCGTCTACCAGTTTCGCCACTCCGGCGTTTCCTTGCAATGATGTATTTTATCACAAAAATATATGTTTGTCAATAGGTTTTATACATTTTTTTGTCATTTCGTTTTCGCTCGTCTTTATTGACAAGATTTTTGATTTTTTACTTGATATGCGGCTTATTTCAGTGTATAATATATAAAAATACCATTTTGGGAGTTTGATTATGAAGAAAACGCTTGCGCTTATTCTTATTTCGGTTCTGATTCTTTCGGTAATAGCAATATCCGCATCGGCAAAAAATATGAGCGATAGCAATGTATACAGCGGGAATTACGTTGTTTTCGGAGATTCGATAGCCGCCGGATACGGACTTGACGATAGCAGTTTCGGCAGCGACGAAGCTAATGAATACGTCGCCGACAGGGATTCCGACGCTTATGCCGGTATCGTCGCGCGAGCACTCGGATTCGGCCTATCAAATTATGCACACAGCGGCGACACAACGACCGATATGCTGAAAGTACTCTCGCGTTCAAGCGTCCGCGAAAGCATCAAAAACGCTGACCTTATCACAATTTCCATCGGCGGCAACGATCTTATCGATATGGCGACGACAGTTCTGCTACAGGCATTTTTGCATCAGCTCGGAATGAGCGAAACAAACGATGAAATAGAAGCCATGTACGCAAAGCTTGAATCGAATCTCGCTCAGGCTCTTAATACGATCATCGACCTCAACGGCGGGCGCGGAGTGATAATGCTTCAAACGCTCTACAATCCGTTCAAGTACAATTCTTCATATACTTTCAACGGTGTTAACGCCGGCGAACTCATCGACTATTATATTCAAAAGATAAACTCGATATACCAAAACCTATACAACCGCATCGACGGTTTTATTCTCACGCCGACGGCTGACGTTCTCAACGGCGACGAAGATTCTTTTTACAGCATGGATGTAAAACCCGATTTTCACCCCACGGCCCACGGTCACGAGCTTATTGCACAGACGATTCTTGCGTCATACAAATCAGCAGGCGGACAACCCGAACAAACGGAAAGCACGTCTGAAACGTCCGAGCCTACCGAAAGCACAACGGATGTCATTATACCCACGGAAACAACAATAAGCACGCCCGAACCGACCGAATCGATCGTTCCGACTGAAAGCGAGATCGTCGTCCCGACTGAAAGCACATCATCCAACATCGAGCCGACGGAGCTTACGTCAAACACAGAGCCTTCTGTGACTGAACCCGCAATACCGACACAGCCGACTGAGCCTTCCCTCCCAACGACAGAAACGGAAGAAACGAGTATCATACCGACGGAACTTACAACAAATTCAGAGTCTGAAACAACGACTCCGTTATCAACGCCGGAAGGATCGCAGATTCCGCTCGGGACCGAAAATACCGAAGGAACAACGTCGACCGTTGCAACGACTGCGCCCGGCAAAGCGGAGGGCGGATGTTTTTCATCGATCGGAGCCGGCGCCGCGCTTGCGATCATTTCCGCTTTAGCATCTCTTATATTTATAAAGAAGGAAAAATAATATGACCTTTGAACAAGCAAAAAAACGGATTTCGGAGCTTTCAAAACTTCTTGAATATCATTCAAAAAAGTATTACGTCGACGACGCGCCGGAAATTTCCGACTATGAATACGACAAGCTTTTTTACGAGCTTGTCGCGCTTGAAAACGACTTTCCCGAGCTTGTAAGCCCTAATTCGCCGACAAAGCGCGTCGGCGGCAAGGCGCTTGACAAATTCGAGAAGGTGACTCACGCTGTCAAGATGGGAAGCCTATCCGACGTATTCTCTTATGACGAGGTGCGCGATTTTATCAAAAAGACGGAAGAAAAACTCGGCCACGCCTGCGTTTTTTCGGTTGAGCCGAAGATAGACGGGCTTTCCGTTTCGCTCGAATACGACGGCGGCAACTTCACGATAGGCTCGACGCGCGGCGACGGCGTTGTCGGCGAGAACGTGACCGAAAATCTTAAAACAGTGCGCCGTATTCCGCTGACGCTTGATACAAATTTGCCGCTTGTCGAAGTACGCGGTGAGGTTTATATGCCGCGCGCGACGTTTTACGCGCTGAATGAAAAAAATGAGCAAAGCGGCGGGCAGATATTCGCAAACCCGCGAAACGCCGCGGCGGGATCGCTTCGCCAGCTCGACTCAAAGATAACAGCCTCGCGCGGACTTGATATATTCGTATTCAACATCCAGCGCGCCGAGGGCGTTGATTTTTCGTCGCACACCGAAAGCCTTGACTATCTTGAAAAGCTCGGTTTTCACGTCATTCCCGACAGAAAAAAGTTATCCGGAGCCGATGATATAATCAAAAGGATAGAAGAGCTTGGCGAAATGCGCTCAACTCTTCCCTACGACATCGACGGCGTTGTCATCAAAGCCGACAGCTTTGCCGAGCGCGAGATGCTCGGCGAAAACACGTCCACTCCGAAGTGGGCGGTCGCATTCAAGTTTCCGCCGGAGCAAAAGAAAACCGTTTTGCGCGACATAATAATTCAAGTCGGGCGCACGGGCGTGCTTACGCCAAACGCGCGGCTTGATCCGGTGCGTCTTGCGGGGACGACAGTCAGCCGCGCGACGCTGCACAACATTGATTTTATACGCGAGCGCGACATACGCATCGGCGACACGGTTACGGTGCAAAAGGCAGGGGATATCATCCCCGAAGTCGTTTCAGTCGACGTAACGAAACGTCAAATCGGCGCGCAGCCATATCAGATGCCGACTGTATGCCCGTCGTGCGGCGAGCCTGTATTCCGCGACGACGAGGCGGCCGTCAGATGCACAAACAGCGCGTGTCCCGCACAGCTTCGCCGCACGCTTGAACACTTTGCAAGCCGCGACGCCATGAACATCGACGGAATGGGCGAGGCAGTCGTGTCGTCGCTCATCGACGCAAATCTCATCAAAGACGCGGCGGATATTTACCGCCTTGACGCAAAAGACGTCGCAAATCTTGACCGCATGGGCGAAAAATCGGCGAATAACCTCATTTCGGCGATTGAAAATTCAAAATCAGCCGGCCTTGATAAGCTCATCTACGCGCTCGGAATACGCGGCATCGGCGAAAAAGCGGCGCGCTCGCTGGCGCAGACATTCGGAAATATCGACGCGCTTATGACCGCTGACAAGGAAAGCCTTGTCGCCATCGACGACTTCGGCGAGATAACCGCCGATTACGTCATAAACTTCTTTTCGCACAAGCCGAACAGGGATCTTATTGAAGAGCTGAAATCGCTCGGGCTTAAAACGACCTTCGGAGCAGAAAAGAAAAGCGACGCCCTTGCAGGGCTGACTTTCGTTCTTACAGGCACTCTTCCAACGATGACAAGAAGCGAAGCGGAGGCGAAAATCATCGAAAACGGCGGCAAAACGTCGTCATCAGTGTCGAAAAAGACGAGCTACGTCCTTGCCGGGAGCGACGCGGGATCAAAGCTGACCAAAGCCGAAGCGCTTGGAGTTGCCATCATCGACGAGGACGCGTTTCTTCATATGATAGGGGAGAAATGATGAGAAAAAGAATTTATGAGATAATAGAAACATCGACAGGCGAAGACAAAGCAAGCACTATATACGACATTTTTATGATAGTCGTTATTATTGCAAGTTTGATTCCGCTTGCATTCAAAAATGATAATATAGTTTTTTCAATTGTTGATAAAGTTTGCGTTGTTATTTTCATTTTTGACTACCTTTTAAGATGGATAACTGCTGACTATAAATACGGTAAAAAAAGCTTTTTATCTTTCATTCGTTATCCAATTTCACCAATGGCTTTGATAGATTTAATTTCGATTATTCCATCTCTATTTGTTGTCAATAGTGGACTAAAAGTACTTCGTGTAGTAAGAATGTTCAGGGCACTAAGAGTTCTTAGAGTCTTCAAAGCAAGTAGATACTCAAAAAGCATTCAAATCATAAAACAAGTTTTTAAGAAATCAAAAGCGCCATTAACAGCAGTAGGGTCACTTGCAATTGTTTACATACTTGTTTCCGCTTTGATAATTATTAATGTTGAGCCAGATTCGTTTGATAATTTTTTTGATGCAATATATTGGGCAACTGTATCATTAACAACAATGGGTTACGGTGATATTTATCCAGTAACGACTCTTGGAAGACTTGTCACAATGATATCGTCCGTATTTGGAATTGCAATTGTTGCTTTACCTGCCGGAATAATTACAGCCGGATATTTGGGGGAACTTGAAAAAAATAAGTCAGATAATAAATTAGAAAACCCCGAAGTCGATACAGACGAGTTGAAAGATGAAGATAAAAATAATGGCTGAGATCTGGGACCTTTACGATGAAAACCGCGTTCCGCTCGGCAAAACAGTCGAGCGCGGCAAGCAGGACGGGTGCGCGGCGTATCACACAGTCGTCGTTGTCGCCGTGAAAAACAGCCGCGGCGAATATCTTATAACAATGCGCGACAAGGAAAAAGAATTTTTCGGCGGACTTTGGGAGTTCACCGGCGGCTCGGCGCTCTCCGGCGAGACCAGCGAAGAAGCGGCTCTGCGCGAAACGCTTGAAGAGACGGGCATCGACCACGCAAATTCAAAGCGGACGCTTGTGTTTTCAAAAAAGCGCGTTTGGGACGACGGAAAACTCGGTTGGCACGGTGATTTTTGGGATTATTGGCTGTTTGAAGCCGATTTTTCCATTGAAAACGTCGTTTTGCAAAAAGGCGAAACGTCAGACGCCAAATGGGCAAGCCGCGACGAGCTAATGAAAATAGACGAAGAAGGCAAATTCTTCAATCATGATTACTTAAAAGAGATACTTAAAATCGGAGTGTAACTATGGCAGATTTTTACGATCACGTCAAAATATACGTTAAGGCGGGCAACGGCGGCAACGGTTGCATTGCGTTTCACCGCGAAAAATACATATCGCACGGCGGTCCGTCAGGCGGCGACGGCGGCAACGGCGGAAACGTCGTTTTCGTAATTGACGAGGGCAAGAACACATTGCTCGATTTCCGCACGCGCAAAAAATTCGTCGCGCAGAACGGCGGCGACGGCGGCACGGAAAAATTCCACGGTGCAAACGCGCCCGACCTCATAATTCCCGTCCCCGACGGGACGGTCATCCGCGACGCTAAAACCGGTCGGCTGATAAAAGATATGAGCAGATGCGAGCCTTTTGTGCTCGCTCACGGCGGACGCGGCGGCTGGGGAAACAAACACTTTGCAACGCCGACGCGCCAAGCGCCGAGATTTGCCAAAAACGGCACGAAAGGCGAAGAATTTGAGCTTGCGCTCGAGCTGAAAATGCTCGCAGACGTCGGTTTTGTAGGTATGCCGAACGTCGGCAAGTCGACGCTGCTCTCCATGATAAGCGCAGCGCGCCCGAAAATTGCGAATTATCACTTCACCACTCTTACTCCGATGCTCGGAGTCGTCGACGTTCACGACGGAAAAGGTTTTGTCGCGGCTGATATTCCGGGGCTTATCGAGGGCGCGTCCGAGGGGCTGGGGCTGGGGCACGATTTTCTGCGCCACGTCTCGCGCTGCCGACTGCTCGTCCACGTTGTCGACATTTCGGGCAGCGAGGGACGCAATCCCATCGAAGACATGAAAATGATCAATGATGAACTGTATAAATACAGCAAAGAACTTGCCTCGCGCCCTCAGATCATTGCCGCGAACAAGTGCGACATCCTCGACCGCGAGAGCGCCGATATCAAAAGCTTTGAAAAATACGCGGAATCGCTCGGCTTCCCTGTCGTGTATATCAGCGCCGCGTCCGGCGACAATGTTAAAAAGCTGTGCGAGGTCGTTTATGACAAACTCCAATCGCTCCCGCCGATAACGATTTACGAACCGGAAGTCGAAGCAGCTCCCGAGGAACCGAGCGCGCCGACCGATATAACGGCCGAAAAGCGCGACGGCGTGTGGTATATCGAGGGAAAGTGGCTTGAATGGCTTATGAGCAGTATTAACTTCGACGACCGCGAATCGCTGAACTATTTTGACAGGATGATGCGCCAGCACGGGATATTTGATAAAATGCGTCAGCTCGGCGTATCTGACGGGGACGAAGTAAATATGTACGATATCGAGTTTGATTTTGTGGAATAAAAAATTATTATATAAAGCCAAATATTTTTGCGTTTTCCCTTGACAAATGCGGCCTTTTATGATATTATTGTTATACCTCGGCGCGTGCGCTGTTTTTCATCACGTCGTTTTGAGGGAGGTACAAGAACAGGACCGCTATCAAAAAGAATACGCATATAAGCTAAAAAGCTTGAAATATGCTCATTTTTTGCGTTATCGCTCCTGTTTGCTACTTCAAACAGGAGCTTTTTGCTTCAAAAAAATTTAGGAGGTGCCGAAAATGCGCGTCAGAATCACACTCGCTTGCAGTGAATGCAAACAAAGAAACTACGACACACAGAAGAACAAGAAGAATGACCCTGACAGACTTGAGCTGAACAAATATTGCAAGTTCTGCAGAAAACACACTCTTCACAAAGAGACAAAGTAAGGAGAACGGAAATGAAAAAGAAAATTTTCGCATTGCTCGTTGCGTTTGTACTTGTTCTCTCAGTCTTCGCCATCAGCGCTTTTGCAGCTGACGAAGATGCCGACGAACCCGTAACGATTACGGCTCTCGGCGCAGAAAACACGGAAGCGGTTAGCGATACTTCCGATTCCAAATCGACAGAAACAGCAACTGAGCCGACAACAGAAGTACCGACAACAGGCGAAACAACAACTCCCGCAACCGAAAAAACATGGATCGAAAAGAATCTCGGTCTTGTAATTTCCCTCGGCGTTATCGTTGTAGCCGTTATCGTGGTACTCATTATTCTCGCCGTTTCTCCGAAATTCAGAGAGAAATTCAAAAAATTCTGGAGAGATTACAACGCAGAATTCAAAAAACTCGTATGGCCCACAAAGCAGCAGCTTGTTAGAAACTCTGCAGTCGTACTTGTAACCATCATCATTTTCGGAGCTGTTCTTGCTCTGCTTGACTTCGGTATTACAAGAGGCCTGTACGCTCTGAAGGATCTGATGGAGTACATCTTCTGATTTTGAGGATAGTACCATGATCCATGAAAACAGAGAAACGAGATGGTATGTTGTTCATACTTACTCGGGTTATGAAAACAAGGTGAAAACAAACCTTGAAAAGATCATCGAAAACCGCGGGATATCCGATATGATTATGGACGTCAAGATCCCGACGGAAACAGTCGTTGAAACAACGGCGACGGGCGAAACAAAAACGAGAGAGCATAAGCTCTTCCCCGCTTACGTATTCGTTAAGATGATCATGACGGATGAAACGTGGCACGTTGTCCGCAACATCACAGGTGCCACCGGATTTGTCGGCCCCGGCTCGCGCCCGGTTCCCCTTACAGACGAGGAAGTCGAAGCGCTTGGAGTCGAGACTGTAAGACCGAAAGAGCTTTCTTTCAAGATCGGCGACAACGTCAAGATCACAAGCGGCCCAATGGCCGGATTCTCAGGCGTCGTTCAGCAGATTTCGGAAGACAGCAAAAAGGTTACTGTCAATGCGTCGGTATTCGGCAGATCAACGCCGGTTGAGCTTGACGCATCGAACATAGAACCTGAAATTTAAGTTATTTTTCTTGGCGCGTCCAATGCCTATGGACGCAACGTGGGAGGGAGAAAAATTTTTGAATTCTCCCGCATAGTACCACATTCGGAGGTGTAAAAAATGGCAAAGAAAGTAATTGCATTTATCAAACTTCAGCTTCCCGCAGGGAAAGCTACTCCCCAGCCGCCTGTAGGACCGGCTCTCGGTCAGCACGGCGTTAACATCGCAGCGTTCACAAAAGAATTCAACGAGCGCACAAAGAACGATATCGGTCTTATCATCCCCGTTGTTATCACGGTATTTGCTGACAGATCGTTCTCTTTCATCACAAAAACACCGCCCGCAGCAGTTCTTATTAAAAAAGCGTGCGGAATCGAAACGGCAAGCGCAACGCCTAACAAGGTCAAAGTCGCTTCCATCACAAAAGAGCAGATCAAAAAGATCGCAGAAACAAAAATGCCCGACCTCAACGCAGCTTCTCTTGAAACGGCTATGAGCATGATCGCCGGAACGGCGCGCAGCATGGGCATCACCGTAGCAGACTGAGAAAGGAGATAAGCACAATGTTTAAGGGTAAAAAATATCAGGATAGCGCAAAGCTTATCGACAGAACAAAGCTCTACGATGCAAACGAGGCTATTGATCTTGTTTGCCAGACATCAAAAGCAAAATTCGACGAAACAGTTGAACTTCACATTCGTCTCGGCGTTGACAGCCGTCACGCAGACCAGCAGGTCCGCGGCGCTATCGTTCTTCCGCACGGAACAGGTAAAAACGTAAAAGTCCTCGTTTTCGCTAAGAACGACAAGGCTGACGCCGCTAAAGAGGCAGGCGCTGAATACGTTGGCGCAGAAGACCTCGTTACAAAGATCCAGAAAGAAAACTGGTTTGACTTCGACGTTGTAATCGCAACTCCCGATATGATGGGCGTTATCGGTCGTCTTGGTAAGGTACTCGGTCCTAAGGGACTTATGCCGAACCCGAAGGCCGGCACTGTTACAATGGACGTTGCAAAGGCTGTTGCAGAAGCAAAAGCCGGTAAGATCGAATACCGTCTTGACAAAACGAACATTATCCACTGCCCTATCGGCAAGGCTTCGTTTGGCGTTGAGAAACTTTCTGACAACTTTAATGCACTTATGGGCGCAGTTATCAAAGCTAAACCCGCATCTTCAAAAGGTCAGTACATCAAGAGCTGTGTTGTAGCTTCTACAATGGGCCCCGGTATCAAGGTCAACTCCGCTAAACTCGGCAACTGATAAATAACGCAAAAACAGCAAAAAGGAGCCGACAGTCGCGCAAGCGGCTATCGGCTCTGTCTGTATAATCTATGAAAAGCAAATTCAGATCAACATACGCTGCGTGCTTTATCGGATACATAGTTCAAGGCATCGCAGTAAATTTGGCACCTATATTCTTTATAATCTTTCAAACGGACTACAAAATTTCATACGCGTCGCTTGCGAACCTGATCCTCATCACATTTGCAACGCAGCTTTTTATCGACGCGATCTCGGTAAAGCTTGTTGACGTTCTCGGACTCAAAAGGATGGCGCTTATCGCCCACATTTCGGCAACGCTCGGGCTGGTAGGTCTTGGTGTTTTGCCGTTTATTATGGCCCCGTTTGCGGGAATTGCGATATCGCTTTTCTTTGCCGCCATCGGAAGCGGGTTTATTGAAGTAATAATAAGCCCGATAATCGACGCCATACCGAAAAACACAAGCAAATCGGTAATGAGCTTTCTGCACTCATTTTATTGCTGGGGGCAAATGTCGACGATCCTCATTTCGACGCTTTTGCTTCTGCTTTTCGGGCGCGAGAATTGGAGATTTATTCCGTTTATCTGGGCGGTAATTCCGTTTATCAATATTTTTATTTTCATCAAAGCGCCGATGCCGGAAATTGTGAGCAAAGAAGAAAGAACACCGCTTAAAAAGCTGTTCAAATCACGCAATTTCATCATATTGCTTATCATTATGATTTGCAGCGGCGCGGCGGAGATTTCGATTTCGCAGTGGGCGTCGATTTTCGCCGAAAAAGGGCTTGGCGTTACAAAAGCCGTCGGCGACCTGCTCGGCCCGTGCCTGTTCGCATTCTTTATGGGGACAGGGAGAGTCATATTCGGTTTGCTCGGAACGAAAGTCAACAACAAGAAAGCACTCGGCTTATGCGGCTTTTTCACTGTCGTTTGCTATCTCATAACGATATTTGTTCCCATTCCCGTTATAGGACTGCTCGGCGTTGCGCTGACGGGACTCGGCGTTTCTTTCATGTGGCCGGGGACACTCTCGCTCGGATCGGAGCTATTCCCTATGGGCGGAATGTCTGTATTCTCTTTTGCCGCTTTGTGCGGCGATATCGGCTGCACGCTCGGGCCGTGGATCGCGGGACAGGTATCGGACGCTTTCGGAAGCGCCGACGCCGCATTGAATATTGCGGAAAAAGTCGGCTCATCGACTGAACAAATAGGCCTTCGCGCCGGGTTACTTGTCTGCGCGATATTCCCGATGATAATGGCTATCGCCGTACATTTGATTCGCTCAAAAAAGGAAAACAACGAGGTCAAAAATGAAAATAATTGATCTTTCCACATATAAGGAAACGACGCTTTCGCGCGGCACGTCACTTTCGTGTGCTATCGGAAATTTTGACGGCGTTCACATCGGGCACGCAAAGCTGCTTTATGAAGCCGCGTCAAAGCCACAAAAAGCGACAAACAGCGCGGTTTGGACGTTTTCCGCCCCTCCCGCAAACGTTTTCGGAAAAAATGTCAAAGTATTGACCGATATCAGCGAAAAAATGAAACTTTTTGCAAGCTTTGGCATTGAATACGCGATAATCGAAGACTTTGAAAACGTAAAAGAACTTTCAGCGAGCGAGTTTGTCAGTCAAAAGCTTATAAACGAGCTTAACGTTCATCACGTTGTTTGCGGGTTCAATTTCAGATTCGGAAAGGGCGCCGCCGGGGACGCGGCAATTCTCGGCGATCTTATGAGTAAGCACGGCGCATATTGCTCTGTCGTTCCGAAGGTCAGCGTTGACGGCGTAACTGTCAGCTCAAGCAACATAAGAAAATACATATCCGACGGAAATATGGATGCGGCAAACGCGATGCTCGGACGCCCGTATCAAATGGCGCTTCCTGTCGTTCACGGAAAACACCTCGGCTCAAAGATGGGCTTTCCGACGGCAAATCAAGCGATACCGGATGACGCTGTGACGCCGAAATTCGGCGTGTACGCGACAAAGTGCATTATCGACGGGAAAGAATACGTCAGTGTATCAAATATCGGAGTGCGCCCGTCTTTTGACGACGGTGACAAAGTAAATATCGAAACGCACGTCATCGGTTTTTGCGGCGATTTGTACGGCAAAACGGTGCGCGTGATGTTTTACGGGTTTTTACGCCCTGAAATTAAATTTTCATCTGTTCCGGATCTTGAAGAACAGGTTGAAAAAGATAAAAAACAAGCTATTGAATTTTTTAATAATCGGAGGTAACGATGAAAATTTCAAGACGGGATTATGACAGAATGACAAATGAAACGCGCGACGAGCGTATGGCATGGTTCAAAGACGCGCGGCTCGGAATGTTTATCCACTACGGACTGTTTTCCGCGATCGGAAGAGGCGAGTGGGTACAGGTGCAGGAAAACTACACACCCGAGGAATACGCAAAATTCACGTCGCTTTTTGCTCCAAAAGAGGGTTGCTGTGACGAATGGTGCGCTCAGGCAAAAAAAATGGGCGCAAAATACGCCGTTTTGACAACTCGCCATCATGAAGGCTTTTCTCTTTGGAATTCAAAAGTAAATCCTTACAATTCATACAACGTATGCGGGCGCGATCTCGTTCGGGAATTTGTCGATGCTTGCCGCAAATATGACCTTAAAATCGGCTTGTACTCTTCCCTGATGGACTGGCATCACCCGGACGCCGGCGCGTCGGCTTATGACTTTGACGCACGCAAGAGATTTACCGATTACATTGAAGAGCTGAACGTCGAACTTCTTTCAAACTACGGAAAGATCGACATTCTTTGGTACGACGTGCCGTGGCCGATGGAAAGCTCTGAAAGCTGGAACTCAGCAAACCGCAACGCACGCCTGCGCGAGCTTCAGCCGCATCTTATCATCAACAACCGCTCGCGTATGCCCGAAGACTTCCAGACGCCCGAAGAATCGCTCGGCGCAGACTCAAAATACTATTGGGAAGCCTGCATGACGTTCAACGGTATTTCCTGGGGATATATCGACTCCGAACAGGCAAAACAATACTCGTACAGTTCAGGTCAGATTCTGAAAATGCTCAACCGCTGCGCTGCCGAGGGCGGCAACCTGCTTCTCAACATCGGGCCGACGCCCGACGGCTCCGTTCCCGAGGAGGCAAAAGCTCCGCTTGACGCTGTCGGCGCATGGCTCCGCGAAAACGGCGAGGCTGTTTACGGCAAAAAATACCGTATCGGAGGCGGCGAATACTGCATCAACAATATTTCAAAGTCGACGGTTTCCGAGGATGAGAAAAACGTCTATATCTGGAACTACTCATACCCTTGCGACGGAAAGCTCGTTGTCGGCGGATTCAAAGAGCTTCCCCGCCGCGTAAGCATTCTTTCAAACGGCAAAGAGCTTGATTGCAAGCTTATAAATGAACGCCTTGAAATTACGGGACTTCCCGAAAAATGCCCCGACGTTCACTGCGGAGTAGCCGTTCTCAAAATGGAATTTGACAAAAGGCCGCGCTTCGGCTTTGCTACTCATTATCCGCAGATACACTACGGACAGAATTTTGAAGGCTAAAATAAAAGGCACTCTTTCGAGTGCCTTTTCATTTTTAATATAGTTTTGCTCCGGCGGGTATGTGCGGATCGACCATAAGTAAATGAAGTTTTTCTTCCTCGCCCTCATGGTGAACGGCACTGATCAGCATGCCGCAGGACTCGATGCCCATCATGGCTCTGGGCGGCAAATTCGTGATGGCGATGCAGGTCTTGCCGACAAGCTCCTCCGGCTCGTAATACGCATGAATGCCCGACAAGATCGTGCGATCGACGCCCGTGCCGTCGTCAAGCGTGAATTTGAGCAGTTTTTTCGACTTCGGAACAGCCTCGCAAGCTTTTACCTTAACGGCGCGGAAGTCGGATTTCTGGAAAGTTTCAAAATCGACCGTATCGGCAAAAAGCGGCTCGATCACAACGTTTGAAAAGTCGATTTTCTCGTCGGAAACGCTTGTTTCAGCGCCTTTTTTCGGAGCTTGTGCCGATGTATCGGGCTGCGACGGCTTCATCGTCGGGAAGAGGAGAACGTCGCGTATTGCCGCGCTGTTTGTAAAGAGCATGCACATACGGTCGATGCCGTATCCGATACCGCCCGTGGGAGGCATACCGATCTCAAGGGCATTCAAAAAGTCCTCGTCGGTGTGGTTTGCCTCGGCATCCCCAGCCGCCGCAAGCGCGTCCTGCGCCTTGAAGCGCTCGCGCTGATCGATAGGATCGTTAAGCTCGGAATATGCGTTTGCCATTTCCCAGCCGTTCATAAAGAACTCAAATCTCTCAACGTAGTCCGGATTATCGGGCTTTTTCTTTGTAAGCGGCGAAATCTCTATCGGGTGATCCATAACAAACGTCGGTTGGATAAGGTGCTCCTCGGCGTATGTTTCAAAGAAGAGGTTGAGAATGTCGCCCTTCTTGTGACGTTCCTCGTATGCAATATTGTGCTCTTTTGCAACGGCGCGCGCTTGTTCAAGCGTCTTAATTTCATTAAAGTCAACGCCGGAGTATTTCTTGACGGCGTCAAGCATGGTTATGCGTTCAAACGGCTTACCGAGGTCCATCTCTATGCCGTTATAGACAAGCGTCGTCGTTCCGAGTACTTCTTTTGCGACGTAGCGATACATCTCCTCGGTAAGATCCATCATACCGTGGTAATCGGTGTACGCCTGATACAGCTCCATAAGCGTAAATTCGGGGTTGTGGCGCGTATCAAGTCCTTCGTTTCTGAACACGCGGCCGATCTCATAGACCTTTTCAAGTCCGCCGACGATAAGGCGCTTCAAGTAAAGTTCAAGAGAAATGCGGAGGCGGAAATCTGTTTCAAGCGCATTGAAATGCGTTTCAAACGGGCGTGCCGCGGCGCCGCCGGCGTTGGAAACAAGCATCGGAGTTTCAACCTCCATAAATCCCTTTGCGTCGAGAAATTTACGAATCGTAGAAACGATTTTCGAGCGTTTGATGAAAGTATCCTTTGCTTCCGGATTCATTATAAGATCGACGTATCTCTGACGATAGCGAAGATCGGTATTTGTAAGTCCGTGGAATTTTTCGGGAAGGATTTGAAGGCTCTTTGCGAGAAGAGTCATCTTTTCAGCGTGAAGAGATATCTCGCCCGTTTTCGTCATAAATACAACGCCCGAAACACCGACGATATCGCCGACGTCGTATTTTTTGAAGTCAGCGTACGGCTCTTCTCCAAGACTGTCCCTTGAAACGTAAACCTGAATATGCCCGCCGAGGTCCTGAACGTCGCAAAACGACGCCTTTCCCATAACGCGCTTTGACATCATACGTCCTGCGATCGAAACGGTTTTGCCTTCAAGGTCTGAAAAATTGTTCTTAATGTCGCTTGAATGGTGCGTTACGTCGTATTTTGTTATCTTGAACGGATCGTTCCCCGCCTCGACCATAGACGTAAGCTTTTCGCGGCGAAGACGGAGTATTTCATTCGTTCTTTCCTGAGTTACCTGTTCGTTTACTGTGTTTTCTGCCATATTTATCTCCAATCATTCGACGTCGTTCTTCTTGATTTTAAGAACTTTTACTTTAACTTCCCCGTCCGGAACTTCCGCTGTCACAACGTCGCCGACTTTTGCGCCGATGATAGCTTTGCCGATAGGCGACTGATCCGATATTTTGTTTTGAAGCGGATCGACTTCGCGCGAGCTTACGAGATGATACTCGACTTCTTCATCGTATTCCATATCGTAAACGACGACGGAAACGCCGATTGAAACTGTATTTGTCTGAATTTCGTGATCTCCGATGACTTTGACGTGAGCAAGCGTTTCTTCAAGCTCTGCGATCTGAGCCTCGATCTTCGCCTGTTCATTTTTTGCCTCGTCATATTCGCTGTTCTCGGAAAGGTCACCAAATGAGCGGGCGATACCGACGTTTTCGGCTGCTTCCTTTCTTTTTACGTTTTTCAAAAAGTCAAGTTCGTCCTTTATCTTTTTAAGTCCGCTTTCGGTAACTACGATTTCCTTTGACATGATTATATCTCCTTATTATTTTGAAATGATTTTATTTTGAAGTTAAATAGTCTACCGCGGCGATAAGCTGCGCGTCATCTTCATATTTCAAGGTGTAAAGGTTTACGCCCTTGAACTCGTCCGAAAGATCGACGTCGATATCGGGAATTATACCCACCCCGTCAAAGTTTTCAGAGAACGGCGGACTATAAAGGAACGACGTTATTCTGACGACGCCGCCGGTTGAGATCTTGTACAGATTTTGTCCGCAGCCTTTGCCGTACGTTTGCTTGCCGATGATCTTGGCATATTCGTAATCTTTCAGCGCCGATGTAAACAGTTCGGCGGCACTTGCCGTATTTCCGTTTGTAAGCACTGCCATTTTAACGTCCGAAATACATTCTTTTCCCGATTTATACGTTATTTTGGCGCCGTTTTTCTCTTCTATGTGTACAATGGGGCCCTCGGGGAGAATATAGTCGAGTATTTTCGTGATCGCGCTCAGCTCACCGCCGGGGTTGTCACGAACGTCAAAAACGATTGATGTGCAGCCGTCCTCGATAAGTTTGTCGACTGCTTTTTTGAACTGATCGACGGTTATCGTGTAAAACTCGGTTATCTTAACGTAGCCGACGTTCCCGTCGATGATTTTCGACGTTACGGTTTCCGTTTCGTAATTGCCTCTTATTGCGGATATCGAAATAAGCGATCCATTGCGCTCAACTTTGGCTTCAAGCTTTGTTCCCGCTTCGCCGAGAGAAAGGTTCAAAGCGTCGCTGTACGTTAATCCGTTAAGTGACTTCCCGTCTATCTCAACGATAAAGTCGCCGTCTTCAAATCCCGCCTCGCTTGCGGGAGTGTTCGCCATCACGTGAACGATCATAAGTCCGTTTATTTTCAGGCGGCTTTCATCAGTATATACCGGAACGATGCGTATCCCGATGCCGACCGAGTTGCCCTCGGATGTGTTTTCCTCCTCTTCCCACTCTTCTTTGGTGTGATAATAGCCGTATCTGTCGCCCGTATTCAGCATAAAGTCGAGAAGCATATCTTCTGTCATTTCTTTGTAGTTGACGTCGTAAATATAATGCTTTTCGATCAGATTCGATATTTCGTCGATGTTGCTGTAAAGAGACCCAAGGGCGGAATTTACGCTGCTTCTTTGAGATTTGAATTTTTTAAGATCCGTTTCATATCTGTCGTTAAGCAGGCAGAACGTTGTCAAAAAAGTTACAACAACGGCAATAAGAACGCAAATGATGGTTGCCCATGCAGGAACGGCAAGCGGTTTTTTACTTTTCTTTACCGGAGGCATCGGATTATACTCGATCTCCTGCGGCGCGTCATTTCTTTCGTTGTCCATGCTATCTCCTTATAAATGAGTATTTGAGCGAGTCATACGAATCGCTCAAATTATTCTTTTTTAATACTTATTCGGTTTTGACGAAAGATATCTCTTTACCATAAGCGCAACTTTGAAAGTGATCGCGTCCTCAAACTCGCGCAGATCAAGCCCCGTCATTTTTTTGATCTTTTCAAGCCTGTATACAAGCGTATTTCTGTGAACGAACATTTTTCTCGACGTTTCGGAAACGTTGAGGTTGTTTTCAAAGAATTTCTGAATTGTCGAAAGCGTTTCCTGGTCAAGCTTTTCAATTGATTCCTTCTGGAACACTTCGTCAAGGAACATCTCGCACATCGTTGTCGGAAGCTGATATATAAGCCTTCCGATGCCGAGGTTTTCATAGCTTACGATGTTTTTGTCCGTGTCGAATACGCGGCCGACTTCAAGTGCCGCCTGCGCTTCCCTATACGAGCGCGCAACATCCTTAACGCTTTCGGCTGCGCTTCCGATACCGATTGATACCTTTGTCAAAAATTCAGCCATCATCGTATCAGCTATCTGCTTTGCCGTCTTTTTATAGTCGTTTACGTCGCTGTCCGGTTTTACTTCGCGCACAAGGACAATATCGTTTTCACTTGTGCTGATGACGTAGTCCTGATTTGTGTTCGGGAACATATTCATTATTACGTCATAATAGGATATGTCCGTTCCGGGATGGAATTTAAGAAGGAACACAACTCTCAGCACGTCTGTCGCAAAATGAAGCTCCTTGCTTTTAACGTATATATCGCCGGGTAAAATATTGTCAAGAATGATGTTTTTGATAAAAGACGTTTTGTCGTATTTATCGTCATGATATGATTTGATATTGTTGAGCGAAACGACAAGGATAAGCGACAGCTTCTCCGCAAGAACGTCCTCGCCCTCGACAAAAACGATATATTCCGATCCGGCGCTCTGCGACATTGGACGGTAAGTGTATCCGCCCGCAACCATAATATCGGAAATATACGTCATTTCCTTTCTTATATTCTGACGCGATTCGCCTATTTTTACAAGGTCACTGCACGCAATTATTACCCCGTTTTCGTCGATAACGCCGATGGTGCGGCCTATCGCGTCTTTCATTTGATGAATTATGCCTTGAAACAGCCTGCTTGACATAATTTTTTACCCTTTCCGAAAAAATACTTGTTGATTTTCACAACAAGTATTTTACTATATATTTCGTCAAAATGCAATAGGTTTTTGGAAAATTGTCTAAAAAATTGTTAATTTTATGTACAAGAACACCAAATAATCACCTGCTTTCAATCACAGGCTGAAAAACCATGTGTTAAAAACGACCAAAGCCGTTTTCCGTGTCTTTTCACATCTCCGTTTCGTACGACAAGGCCGACAAAACAAACGACGACGCCGTTTCAGTGCGGAGTATTCTTTCGCCGAGGCTTACCGACGGTATCCCGAGCTTTGCCGCAAATAATACCTCCTCCTTTGAAAAGCCCCCCTCAGGACCTACAAAAAACGAAATTGTCCCGCTCGGGTTTTTGGCCCTGTCAAAGCTTGAGAAAAGGTTTTTTACCGTTATACCGTTTTCGTTTTCATAGCAGACAAAAGACAAAGCGTCGCCCTTTGCCGCCGCAAAAGCTCGTTCAAGAGTAATGCAGTCGTAAACGACGGGTACTATCCCGCGGCCGCTCTGCTGTGCCGCCTCATAAGCGATCTTATTATATCGCTCTGTTTTTTTGTCCCTGTTGTCTTTTCCCTTTTGCGTCGGCTTTGCGATACAGCGCGAGGAATAAACGGGAACGATCGACGAAATGCCGAGTTCTACCGCTTTCTGAATGATATATTCCATCTTCTCGCCCTTCGGCAAGCACTGATAGAGCCTGATATTGTATGCAGGTTCCGCGCCGCAAACAGATGACGATACTATCTCGGCTTTAACTATCCCGTTTTCGACAGACGAAATGATACACTCGTAATCTCTTTTGTTTTTATTGCAGACGATAAGCGTATCGCCGGTCTTCATTCTCAGCGACGCTGAAATATGACGTGCGTCGTCGCCGAGTATGATTATTTCATCGTCATAAATCTGTTCGGGCGGAACAAAAAATTTCGGCATATCGGTTATCCTTTACTTTATTTTTTTCTATTATACTACATATAGCGCCATTTGTCAAATTTATATAAATGAAAACGGTCGGCTAAGCCGACCGAAAAATCATTTTTTTCTGTAAAGGCATGCGCACCAGCCCTTTTCGTGAAGCGCGTCGATCTTTTCAAAACCGTTTGAAACTATCGCACCGTCGACCTCGGCCTCGCGCTCGTCGATAATACCCGACGCGATCAAAAGTCCGCCAGCACGGATAAATCCGCCGATATCGTCTGACAAGCGTATTATGATATCGGCAACGATATTCGCGCACGCGATATCAAACTTCCGCCCGCAGTGAAGCTTTACGCCTTTAAGCAGATCCGATTTATAAAAATCGATATCGCATCCGTTGCGCTCGGCGTTTTCTTTTTCGGTGCGTACCGCAACCTCGTCTATGTCGCATCCCGCAACATAGTCGGCGCCCATTTTTTTCGCCACGATCGCAAGAATTCCACTCCCGCTTCCGACGTCAAGCATATAGTCGCCGCGCGATACGTTCTTTTCGAGAAGCGCCGCGCAAAGCCGCGTTGTTTCGTGCGTTCCCGTGCCGAATGCCATTCCGGGGTCCATATCGATCACAACGTCGTCGTCTTTCGGCGAGTATTTTTCCCAACTCGGAACGACAACGATATGCTCGCCGACGCGAGTGGGCTTGTAGTATTTTTTCCACGCGGTCGACCATTCTTCCTCGTCGCAGCCTATTATCTCGGTTTTGGCTGAAATTTTCAGCTCGTCGAGCTTTGTTTTGATGTAAGAGAGATATTCGGAAAGATTTCTTTCCTCTGGAACATAAATACTGCACGACGCTATGCTTTTATCGGCGTTTTTTATGCTTTCGTCGATGAGATCGCCGTAAACCGTGCGAAGCGTCGTATCAAGATCGCTGTAATCCTCGATCTGAACGGAATTTTCAAGCATCGACATAACGGCACAAACCGAGTCGAGATCGGAAACCTTGCATGTAACTTTGACTTGTGTCCAGAGCATTTTATTTATCCCTTCCCGAATTTTTTGAAGAATTTTTCACGTTTTGTGTAATTTGACATTCCGCAAGCGTCTGCAAAACGGCGCAAAGCGTCTTTTTGGTTGTCGTTCAGTGATCTCGGAACTTCAATGTTGACGCGGAAAATAAGGTCGCCGCGTCCGCGTCCGTTTATGTTCTGTATTCCATTGCCTTTCAGCGTGAAAGCAGTGCCGGTTTGCGTCCCTTCGGGGATCTGGAACGTAGTTTTTCCGTCGAGTGTGGGTACGGAGATCGTTGCGCCGAGCGCCGCTTCCGCAAACGTTATCGGTATATCGCAGTAGATATTGAATCCGTCGCGCTCAAACAGCGCGTGCGGTCTTACTTGAACGGAAATATAAAGATCGCCCGCCGGGCCGCCGCGTTTTCCGGCGTTTCCCATGCCGCGAAGCGTTATACGCTGGCCATTGTCAATTCCCGCGGGGATCGAAACTTCGAGAGTTTTCGTTACGTTCTTGACTCCGCTTCCGCCGCACCCCTTGCAAGGATTCGGTATCGTTTCACCTCTGCCGCCGCATTCATCGCAGTCGCGCGTCGACTGCATAACGCCAAACGGGGTTCTCTGCTGAACTTTGATCCTGCCGGTGCCGCCGCATTTTGAGCAGACCTTCGGCGTTGTTCCCTTCGCCGCGCCCGTTCCGCCGCAATCTGCACAACGGTCTATCTTTGTGTATTTTATGTCCTTTTTGCAGCCGAATGCCGCCTCTTCAAACGAGATGAAAACGCGTTGAAGAAGATCGTCGCCGCGCTCGGGTCCGCTCCGGCGGGTATTTGTCCTGCTGCCGCCGAAAAAGTCGCCGAAAAGGTCGGAAAGGTCAAAGTCCATACCGCCCGTAAATCCGCCGAAGTTACCGAAACCGCCGCTGTATCCGCCGCCATTGCCCTCAGCCGCTTCCGAACCGAACTGGTCGTATTTTTTGCGCTTGTCGGGATCAGACAGCACCGCGTACGCTTGGTTAACTTCTTTGAATTTTTCCTCGGCAGTCTTGTCGCCGGGGTGCATATCGGGATGATACTGCTTTGCAAGCTTTCGGTACGCCTTTTTTATTTCTTCGTCGTCGGCGCTTTTGGATACGCCGAGGACCTCGTAGTAGTCTTTCATTGTTTTCTCCGAAAATCAAGCATTGAGGCGGGATATCCCGCCTCTTTGCAAGAATTTGAATTATTGTTTTTCAGTAAAATCAGCGTTGAACGAGCCGTCTTCGTTCTGTGTTCCGGCAGCGCCTTGATCGCCTGCGCCTGCGTCGCCACCCTGCGAACGATAAAGCTTTTCGGATACTTCGTAGAACTTCTTCTGGAATTCGTCGGTTGCCGACTTTATAGTATCGGCATTGTCGGACTTGATCGCCTCTTTGAGTTTTTCGATCTCGGCGCGTACCGTTTCCTTGTCGCCGTCGCTGATCTTGTCGCCCGCGTCGGAAAGAACTTTCTCACACTGGATAACGAGAGCTTCCGCGTGGTTCTTCGCGTCAACAAGGTCTTTGAGCTTTCTGTCCTCTTCCGCGAATTTCTCCGCCTCTTTGACGGCGCGGTCGATGTCCTCTTTGCTCATATTCGTCGAGGATGTGATCGTGATGTGCTGTTCTTTGCCTGTGCCTTTGTCCTTTGCGCTTACGTTTACGATGCCGTTTGCATCGATGTCAAACGTGACCTCGATCTGAGGGATGCCGCGCGGAGCCGGAGCGATGCCGTCAAGTGAGAAGCGGCCGAGCGTCGTGTTGCCGTCAGCTCTTTCGCGCTCGCCCTGCAGAACGTGGATATCAACGCTCGTCTGACCGTCAGCGGCTGTTGAGAATACCTGAGATTTCTTAACAGGGATTGTCGTATTTCTGTCGATGATCTTTGTGCAGATGCCGCCGAGCGTCTCGATGCCGAGTGAAAGCGGCGTTACGTCGAGCAGAAGCAGATCTTTTACTTCGCCGCCGAGGACGCCTGCCTGAATAGCAGCGCCGACCGCAACGCACTCGTCGGGGTTGATACCCTTGAACGGATCCTTGCCCGTAAACGCTTTGACAGCGTCCTGAACAGCCGGAATTCTCGTCGATCCGCCGACGAGGAGGACCTTATTGATCTGAGAAATATTCAGTCCAGCGTCTGCAAGCGCCTTCTTGCACGGTCCCATGCACGCCTCGACAAGGTCGGACGTCAACTCGTTGAATTTAGCTCTCGAAAGGTCGGCTACAAAGTGCTTCGGGCCTGTAGCGTCCGCTGTGATGAACGGAAGGTTGATGTTTGCGCTCATCATGCCGGAAAGCTCGATCTTTGCCTTCTCTGCCGCTTCTTTGAGTCTTTGAAGCGCCATTTTGTCTTTGCGAAGGTCAATTCCGTTTTCCTTCTGGAACGTATCTGCGATCCAGTCGATTATTCTCTGGTCGAAGTCGTCGCCGCCGAGGTGAGTGTTGCCGTTTGTCGCGAGAACTTCAAACACACCGTCTGAAATTTCAAGAATAGATACGTCGAACGTGCCGCCGCCGAGGTCGAACACCATTATTTTCTGCTCGCTTCCCTCTTTGTCAACACCGTACGCAAGAGCTGCCGCCGTCGGCTCGTTGATGATACGAAGAACTTCAAGTCCTGCGATCTTGCCGGCGTCCTTTGTTGCCTGACGCTGCGAGTCCGTAAAGTATGCGGGGACAGTGATAACAGCCTGAGAAACAGTCGTTCCGAGGTATGCCTCAGCGTCAGCTTTCAGCTTTTGAAGAATCATCGCGGATATTTCCTGCGGTGTGTACTTTTTGCCGTCGATGTCGACCTTATAATCAGAGCCCATGTGTCTCTTTATACTCATAACGGTTCTGTCGCTGTTTGTAACCGCCTGTCTTTTTGCGACCTGACCTACCATTCTTTCGCCTGTTTTGGAGAAAGCAACGACTGACGGAGTCGTTCTCGCGCCCTCCGGATTTGTTATAACGATAGGCTCGCCGCCCTCGTAAACCGCAACACAAGAGTTTGTTGTGCCAAGGTCAATACCAATAATTTTTGCCATAATGATTACCTCCGAAATATATGTGATTTATTTTTTAACGATTTCAGTTTGCGACTTTGACCATCGCGTGTCTGATGATCCTGTCGCCTTTTTTGTATCCCTTCTGGAATACGTCCGCGATAACGTTCTCGCCGAGATTTTCATCGTCGACGTGCATGACCGCGTTGTGAAGCATCGGATCAAACGTTTCTCCGACGTTTCCGAATGTTTCAACTCCGAGCTTTTCCATCGCCGATGCGACCTGCCCGACTATCGCTTTCATACCGTCTGCAAAGCTTGCGCTGTCCGCAAAGTTGATCGCGCGCTCGATATTGTCGATTATCGGGAGCAGCTCGCCGAGCGCCTCGCCGTAAGCGTCTGCATATATGTTTTCCCTGTCTGCCTTTGTGCGGCGGCGGAAATTATCGTATTCCGCAAGCATACGAAGGTATTTGTCCTTCTCGCTTTCAAGCTCGCCCGAAAGCTTTTTGTTTTCTTCTTTAAGGCTTTCGATCTCGGCAGTCAGCTTCTTTGTTTCCGATTTTTGAGCTTTCGCTTCCTTTTTTTCCGATTTATCGTCGGTCTGTTCTGTTTTTTCTACTTTTTCTTCATCCATTGTATGTCATTCCTTTCACGCCTATGTCTTAGTGTCGGCGCCATCGTCGTCTTTTTTCTCCGGGAGCGCCGTGCCGAGTGTTTTCGATATCTGATCTGACAAATACTCGACAGTTGAAACAACTTTTGAATAGTCCATCCGGCTCGGCCCGAAAACGCCTATCGCGCCGACGACCTTGCCGTCGACCACGAGTTTGCGGAATATGAACGCCGAATGTTCCGCGAGCTTTTCATCGTCCTCGCCGATTACGACGTTGACTTTGTCGGCGTCGCCCTCTTTCATTATATTGATTATCCCGTCTTTGTCCTCGATCATATTGAGCACGCTCTTCATCTGATCGACGCTTGCAAATTCCGGATATTCGAGAAGCTTTCCGACGCCCTCAAAGCTTACGCTGCTGTCATCGCTGCTGACTGTGTTTTCGTACACCGCCTTTATCGACAGATCGACGAGCTTGCCCGCGTCGCCGAGGCTCTTTTCAAGCTGCATCATAAGCGGCAGAGTTATCGTTTCGGGCGATACGTTTGCAACGTATGTGTTGAGCTGATCGGTGAGCGTATCGAGTATATTTTTGTCAAGCGAGAAGTCCGTTTTGATGTGCTTTGATTTTACCGTGCCGTCTGATAAGCGCATAACGAGAAGAAAGTCATTATCGCCCATCAGCATATACGAAAACTGCTCAACGACGTTTTCGCTCGACGTCGTCTTAACGGCGACAGTCGGGTAATTTGTAAGCGCGGCAACAAGCTTTGACGCGCTTTGAAGTATGCTGTCAAGCTCGCCTATTTTCGAGCGAAGCATATTATTCAGCGTTACGATCTCCGACGCGGTCAGCTTGTAGCTGTCCATCAGGCTGTCGACGTAAAATCTGTACCCTGCTTTTGTCGGGATCCTGCCCGATGACGTATGCGGCTGCTCGAGATACCCCATGGCTTCAAGCTCCGCCATTTCGTTTCTTATTGTTGCTGAGGAAAACGGAATATCCGCGTTTGTTGTAAGATATTTGGAGCCGACCGGCTCGCCGAGCATAATGTGCGCTTCTATGACAGAGCGCAATATCTGTTTTTTTCTGCGGCTCAGTTCATCGCCGCCGAGTACTTCCTTGCTCAAACCTACCCTCCTCATTTTTAGCACTCTTATGTTCAAAG